>OLOX01000199.1_pt1 | contig 62078 bp, 61 predicted proteins | sample 1672091 | NCBI WGS metagenome assembly OLOX01 (sample SAMEA3136644, study PRJEB25190) | human gut metagenome | reverse complement strand
CGTGTAGGTGAACATGAGGATGACCGTGCCCGGTGTGATGCCGAACCAGGCGTTGCCGCCGGAGATGAACACCGTCACCACGGACATGATGACCACGGTTATGGCCGCCGTGGTGATGCCACGGGCAAGCGAGGCCCACATGCGTTTGGAATCTCGGGCCACCACTTCCCTGTTCGCCGCGTCGAAGAGCTGGCGCTCGTACTCCTCGCGGCCGTAAGTCTTCACGGCCAGGATGTTGGTGACCGCGTCGGACAGCTCTCCGGACAGCTGGTTTTGGGCGCTGGCCGCCCGCTCGTTCAGGTGCAGGATACGCTTGTACATGATGTATGAGATGACGGCGTACACCGCGAGCATGGTCATGAGCACGCCGGCGTAGATGGGAACGACGGGAAACAGGATGAGGCAGGTGAAAGTAATCGAGCACAGGATGGGCAAAAACGGGAAGTTCATGGTCTGGAGCAGCTGGGTATAGCCGGCCATGAACTTGGAGGTCTGGCTCACGAGCGTGCCGCCGAAGCGGTTGGAGTGAAACGACAGCGACTGGTTGCACAGGCAGTCGAAGGCCGTGGTGGCAAGGTCGTAGTTCACGGCGATCTGCAGCTTCCACAGCGTGTAGTCCTGGAGCTTGCTGCATGCCTGGCCGGCGACGTTGATGCCGATGAGCGCCGCGATGTAGGGACCGAACACTGCGAAGACCTGCTCCGCGGCAACCGGCTCGGCGGCGATACGGTCGACGATAAGGCTCATCACGTAGGGGTTACCGTAGGTGAGAAACCCGCAAAACCCAATGGTCGAAGCCACGAGTGCCACGAACAGTCCCAGGTGGTTGCGCGTCGCCAGCCAGTAGTAGTGCAGGCTACGCCTCGTCAACGATTGCTTCTTCGACATCGGATCCTCTTTCAGTGCTCCTCGCGATTGTGCGTGGGTGAGAGTTTACTCCATACTCCGGGAAAAGCGCTGAAGCAACGATGGGCGTCGACTGCCCGTTACAATAGCGCCTCATCGTGAACTGGAACCGGAGCCAGAGGCTGCCGCGTGCGCACTTTTGCCGGATGTCTAGGCTTGGTGGCTCCGCGTGCACGCTTTTGCCGGATGTCTAGGTTTGGCGACTGCCGTGTGCGCACTTTTGCCGAATGTCTAGGGCCAAGAGCTGCTTTTGGCTAGACAAGCGCCAAATCTGCGCATCGAGCCTCGCGGCATCCTAGACAAACGCCAAATCTGCGCATCAGGGAAGACAACAAAATTCGCGATTTCGAATTAAACGTTCCTCCGGTGTAACCTTCCAAATCCCCCCCCGTGCTGACCCGAAGTCACCATTGCGGTTTTGGCAACAGCGGCACGTTAACTGCACCAGGTAGAAAGCCCGGACGCCATTATCATCGAGGTATCGAAGGATGGGGTTTAAGGGAAAGGACGATACCATGAGCAACGACCTCGTAGTTCTCATCGTCATGATCGTGCTGCTGGTTGGCGGCGGACTGCTGCTGAACCTCCAGATTCGCCGCACCGAGCGCAAGGACAAGCTCGAGCAGGCCGCGAAGGAGAACACCGTGAAGTCCACGGGCACCGCAGCGGAGCAGAAGAACGCAGCCTAGCGTTCGACGACGCAAGAGACGCAAGAAGAAGGAGCCCCATTCGTGGGGCTCCTTCGCTATGTGGCGCCTTTCAGGCAGGCGCCATTCCTCTTCCTTGCTATCATGAGACCTCAAATGAGAGGTCGAACCAATCCGGATGATGTGATGAATTTCGAGTATCTTGACGAGTTTGTCCACTTGGCGCGTAGCCTGAGCTTTCGGCGCACTGCGGAGCATTTCTTCGTGAGCCGCTCGGTTATAAGTCGTCACATGGCCGCGCTCGAGGAGTCGCTCGGCGCACTCCTCCTCGTGCGCAACACGCACGGTGTCGAGCTGACGGACGCCGGAGAGGTCTTCCTCCAGGAGGCGCAGTCCCTTTTACGCGGATGGAACCTGGCACGAGAACGTGTGAGAGCCGTCTCCAGCACAGGCGGCGAGCTCGTGCGCATCGGCTACCTGCGCAACGGCGCGCGCCCCTTCCTCGTGCGCTTCGTGAACTCCATGGCCAAGGAGCATCCCGACATCCGCCTCTCGCTTTTATGCATGAAGTACGGCGAGCTGCGACAAGCACTGGAGGAACACAACGTCGACGTGGCGATTGGGATCAACGTGGACAGCTCGATCTCGTCCAACTACCGGTCCACGCCCATCTACCACGACCAATTCGTCATCGTGTGCAATCGCGAGAATCCCCTGGCATCCATGACCGATGGCATAACCCTCGATGACTTGCGCGACCAAAGGCTGCTCATTCCCGACAGCTACCTGTCCTCGGGACTCGCCGAACAGGTACGCCCCTTCGTGGATGACGAGATCGTCGCCGAGGCCGAGGAGCTCTACATGGACATGGACCTGCTCTACCTGAAGCTGCGCACCGAGGACTGTGTCGCGTTCATCTCGAACATGAACGCCACGATGTTCGAGGGTCCCCTCACTATCCTGCCCATACGCGACATGAACTTCGGCTTCGTCATCAGCGCCTTCTATCACGACGAGTTCACGGGCGATGTCTACGAGGCATGCCACAGGGCATTCGAGGATTGCCGTCACGCATTGGCAGACGAGGCATCCGTGCCCCTCCGTTGGGTGCACGAGTAATCCAAACGGGTTCCCAGTACTCTCATTCGATACCACGCAGGACTACGAGGCAAGGCCGGCAGCCGCGAGGTCCTGAGAGATGAGCCAGCGTAGATAATCGGAGCGCTTGAACCCAAGCTCGCTGGCACGCCTGTCCATGGCGTTGATATGTTGCTCGGTATCCTTGAAGGTCACGACCTGCAAGGGCTCGCCAAACTTCAGGGGACGTCCATATATGACCTCGCCCACGGGCTCTCCGGGAAGCTCGCCACGCTCCCATGCCGCCGACCACTCCTCGACTTGCGCTTGTGAGATACCAAGGCGCTCCTCGATTTCTTCTGCCGTCATCATCGCGCCCGCCTCCTTTTCAGACCCAATTCCCTCATTACTTTCTCCGAAGGCGGAGCCATGGTATGAAAGATCAAAAGCACATCCCCGAGGTCTTTTGCGATAAGTTGAATCATCATTCCATTCGCTGTCGCGCTTATGGCAACGATCTCATCTTCCCGTGGCGCCGTCCTACGTTGCTTCGCGATGAAGTTCTCCCACGCATACAGGATGTCCGACTCGGAAATCCCGTGCTTCAGGGCGTGAGGATGCACCATTACCTCAAACATGGTTCGCCCTATTTCGTATTACGTAATTATACGGGATGGAACGCGTGCGCACAATGACCTCCTGACCTTCGAATGGCTGTCCTTCTCATCGAAATTAGGAGACTTCCAACCAGAACATTTGTTCGATTATAACATGAAAGGCCGGGCATGAGTCACCCGGCCTTTCATGCTGCCGATCTGGGGCTTCCCTGGAGGGACTGGGAAGAATCGGCGCTTCACATACAATGCGATGAGGCGCAGGAGTTAAACGTCACATCACAGTAAAGCCTTTGGCTCTGCACTTTTATCGAGGCGCACCGGGAACGGAAGGTGCACCCGGCGTCGGTGCCGATGGGGCGCTGGGAGCCGCTCCGGTAGGTGCCGCGTTCTGCTGGAACTCCAGCCCTGGAGTCCAATCCCGGCTACCCGCCGATTCGGTGCCCACGGGCCCGCTCCCCATCTGGGCACCGCATTTCGCGCATACCGTCACGCCGATAAAGTTCTCGTGTCCGCACTCGGGGCAAATGGGGCTTGCCATGTCAACGGTCGGTGGTCTAAAGCACATTGTCTGATCCTTTCTATCTATGCTTTCTCGTAAATCATGCGTGGGCATACAGGCGCACGCTCTCAACGTTCAACGATTCGGAAGCATCCATGTTATGCAGGGTCTTTGCGTCGAATCCGTCCTTGCTGAAGCTGATGGTGTAGTACCCGGGCTCAAGTCCCTCTAGCATGAACTCGCCAAAGGCGTCGCTCTGCGTGGTGTACGTGCAGCCGAGAATCTGATGCGTCGCGACGACAGTCACGCCATCGAGCACTTCGCGTCCATCACCTGTGCACGTCTCCCCCGCGATGAAGGGACGCGGAAGCTCCTGATACAGGACCTGCGGATCCGTACCGTATTCGGGATGAAGCAGCTCCAGGGGTTTTGGCATGAGCTCCTCGGGGCCCAGGTCATCGGTATCCACGAATCGCAGCGCGTCGGTCGGGCATGCGTTCACGCAGCGCGGAAGGCGTCCGGCATCCGTCAGATGGGCGCACATAATGCACTTTTGCGGAATGTCGAGCTCCTCGTTCCAGTACACGGCCCCATACGGGCAGGCATCCATGATGGCGCGCTGGCCCTTCGCCTTCTCCGGGTCAAAGATGACGATACCATCCTCGCGGCGATAGGCCGCGCCGTCTTGGGCGGCCTTCATGCAGGGGGCGTCCGCACACTGTTGGCAGACGAGCGGGATGCGCTCCATGCGAACGCGCTCGCCATCTCCCGCCTCGTGGTTCAGGATGTGGATCCAGTACTGTCGCGGTCCCTGGAGCGCCGCAAGCGGGCTCCAATCGTTATCGCAGAACTCGTCCTTGCAGGCGGTCTGGCAGTTGCGGCAGTCAATGCACTTTTCCGCATCGATAAGAAACGTCTTCATGGTTAGCCCTCCCTGTTCCATGTGCGGAACTTGCCTTCGAAGCCTTCGGGATACTGCTCCTGCAATGCATCCAGATCGGCCTTCTCGACCTCGAACAAAACGGAATTGAACGCGCCGCCTACATGATGGACGGACATCGGATTGTTATTGGCAAGCACGTTGCCGTCTCCGCCGCGGTCGATGGTATGCACGTCACCTGATAGCGGGTCCTGCCACGCGCCGTAGCTCAACCAGGCAACACCCGGGATGAGACGCTTGGTGATGCGCACGCCGGCCATGACGCAGCCACGGCTATTGCGGCACAAAACGATGTCGCCATCGGCAAGCCCGCGCTCGGCCGCATCGACAGGGTTCATCCACACGGGCTCGTAGCCGTAGCCATCGGGGCCAAACACCTTGTAGTTCTCGCGCAGCCACTCGATGTCGTTGTACTTGCCGTGGAATCGGTACTTGGGATGCGCCATGAGCATCTGGAGCGGGTACTCCTTCTTCATCTCGTCAGAGAGGTGGCCCTCGCGCTCGGGGATGAAATGCGGCACCGGAGGAATCTCGGGATGGTTGTCGTAATGGTCGTACAGGCGCTTGCTGAATATCTCGGCCTTGCCCGACGGGGTATCCAGCGGATGGTTCTCGGGATCCTCGTAGAACTCCTTAAACTGCTTGCACTCCTCGTAGTTCTCGGGCTGCGGCCACACGTAGTAGCCCTTCTCCTTGAACTCGTCATAGCTCAGGGGAATGCTCGTGCGTGCGTACATCTTCTGCAGCAGCGATTCCTCGTTGTTGCCCTCGATGTAGTACTCGCCGTATCCCAGACGATTCGCGAGCTCCGTGTATACCTGCAGGTCGGTCTTGCTCTCCCCTATCGGGTCAACGCACTTCTGGGTGAAGATGGCATTGCGAAGGCCCACGTAGGAGGGCGGGATGTACTGGCCGACGCTTGCGGGCTCGGTTATGTCCTGACGTTCGAACACCGTCGTGATGGGCAAGACGATGTCGGCGAATCGGCAGTCGCGGTCAAACCAGGGTGCGGCGACCACGAACGTCTTCAGGTTCGGGCTGCGGTAGGCGTCCAGGTGATGTTGGTAATTGGGCGGGTTGGTAAGCGTCGAGCCATGCAGCCAGATGAACTCGACCTCGGCGCATCCTGCCATCGGATAGTCCATTTGCTCGAGGAACATGTCGGCGTTGAAGTTGTCCTGATGACCGCCCTGCCAATGCTGCGGTGCGTTGTTCAGGCAGTCGTAGAGCTTCTGGAAGGTGATCTTCTGGGGAATGGGATTGGGATAGTACTGGTCCATGACGACGTTCATGCCGCCATCCGCATACCCGGTCGGTCCCACCTGGTTCTTCGCGTCATAGGGGCCGCTGATAGACAGGCAGGTGCCCTGCACGCCGACGCCCGGCTTGCCAAGTCCCTGCATGAGCTGGAGCGTTCCCATCATGCGCGTGAACTCGTGGGCGAATTCGCGGCGGCAGGCACCGCCCTGCATGCACCACAGCGAAGTCGGACGTGTGCCCCACTGACGTGCGAGTGCGCGGATGACCCTTGGCTCGACACCGCAGATCTCCGATGCCCATTCGGGAGTCTTGGGAACGCCATCGTCACCTTCGCCCAGGATGTATGCCTTGAACGAGGAGCCCTTCGCGATGCCCTCAGGAAGGTGCTCGTCATCGAAACCGACCGCATGCGTATCGAGATACGCCTGGTCAAATAGGTCCTCGGTGATCCAAACGTACGCGATGGCCGCCGCCATGGCCGCATCGGTGCCCGGGTAGATCCGTATCCACTTGTCGGCATAGTTGAGACCCGTCTCGTTCAGGAAGGGCTCGACGACGATGATCTTCTTGCCAAGGTCACGCCAGTACTGCCACAAACGCGCGGTGTCGATGCCGCTGTAGATGCTATGCATGAGAGGGTCGTTGCCCCACAGGATAATGAGCTCGCTCTCGCGCGAGATATCCTGGAGCGAGTCGGGCGCGGCGGGAAGGCCATGACCCTGCCAATCGCCCCAGAGGAACGGCGCGCCACACGCCCAGCCCTCCCAGCTATTGGGCGTGAACTCGATGAAGGTGCCGCCTATCATATGCCAGAAGCGGTACACGTCGGAAAAGACGAAGTGAAGGCTGCCCCATTCGGTATGCGCGGAATCGCAGTAGCCAATTCCGGAAGGCCCCTTCGTGGAACGCACGCGGTTCATCTCGGCAACGATAAGGTCGAGCGCCTCGTCCCAGCTGATGCGCTCGTATCCGGTGATGCCGCGGTTGCCCGGATTCCGTTCGCCGTTCGGATCCCAGTCCCTGCGCTTCATGGGGTACTTGACGCGTGTTTCGGTGGACTGCATGGCCTTGTACGCCTGCCCCCATGGAAGGAGCGGAAGCGTCAAGGGCGGCCGATATGTCTTACCGTTCACGCCAACTTCCCACGAGTCCACTTCCTCTTCCTGAAAGGAAATGGGGTCAACGCGAATGATCTTGCCGTCCTTCACGTCGACGAACATGGGCCCGGCCGTCGTGCATGACGTGAAGCGCTGCACGTCTGTCGGGTCCTGGTAGCTCTTCGGATCACCCATAGCTGCCTCTTTCTCTCTCGCTGCCATAACCGGAGCAGCGAACGCCGCGTATGCTAGAATCGCCTTGTTGTTGTCGCGATTTCGCATAGATGCCAGACGGGAATCTGGCTTGCGAGCGTTCTGGCTGCTCCTTATGGCGAATCTTAGGGAGATGAGAGGCGCCGGGCAGTCGCCCAACGCTATCAAAAGCTCGCTCCGTGTCATATCAGAAGTAGTATTGGGGGCATGATATGGCTGCGCAACCGGCTATGACGGACGAAGCAGGCCTTCGCGAAAAGGCAAACCGACAAGAAGACGGCATGGTGCTAGGCACCGTCACCTATGGCATATATTGGGGCTTTCTCGTTACGTGCCTGGTGTTCCCCGTGGCAACGCAATCTGCCGTCGGGGCAAAACTCACCATACTCCCTGCGCTTTGCGGCCTGGTATCGTTCACGATATGCCAATTCATCGTCACGAAGACAGGGCATCTGGCTGGCGGAAAGCGCAGCATGGGCCCGATCGTGCTTGGCATCGCCCTAACCTGGGAGCTCCTCTGCGCTATGGCACTCTCGGCGTTCTCCATACAAGCCTCGCTCGCCGTGCAGGCCGTGGCATGGTTTCTCTGGGGTATCGGGCAGGCGGCGACATTCCCCCTAATCGGCATCATGCAGCAGAGGTCATGCGCGCCGGGAACGGACCCGCGCCCCATGACCTTGCGTGTTGCCGGTGCCCTTGCAGCGGCAGCGTTACTCTGCGCTCTTGCCCTATTCGCCCCCGATCCGCTTCGCTCCTTCCTCCCCGCCATCTACTACGTGGCGGCCATCGGTTGCATAATTGCCGGTAGAAGCAAGGGCTACGTGCGCGAGCTTGCCGAATCCGAAGGGTTATCCGAGGACTTCAAGCCGCTCAAATCCCTGAAGGTGCTCTCGCCCATGATCATCGGGTCGACATCGAGCTTGCTCGTTTGCTACTGCATCACGCGCTTTGGCATGTACACGACACTCGCAGTTGTCACGATGGGCCTTCTTGCTGGCGGTTTGGGAATGATGATCATCGCGGGTTTCTCCCGGACGCATCTGGTGAACCAGGCCATCGAGCGCCTCTTCTTCCCCGTCACGGCCATTTGCTTCTTCGCGATTTCGCTCCTCCCCGATATGTTGAAGCTCGTTCCCGCCTGCATCTGCGCCTTCATGTTCTTCGTGTACGTCGCATTTCATTGGTCTTTCAACATTGCGCTGGCCCGCAGATTCCAGATACACACCCCATTGCATTACGCGACCTGCCTCCTGTCCCCTGCCGCGGGCATGGCTGTTGGCTGGGCAATTGCCTTGTTGTTCGCGCTACTCGGAGGAAACCTGAGCGAACCTTTCGCGCTCTTCTTCGGCTGGATCGTCGCCTATATCATCGTGCTCTCCATCGCACCCTACGCAAGCGACCCGCTCTTCGAGACCGACCTACTCGATCCCGACATCAAGGAAGCTCCCATGGACAGGAGCGGCAACAGCTGGGAACGCGCTTGTGCGATTATTGCCGAGAGGAGCAAGCTCTCGCCACGCGAGCAGGAGATATTCGCCATGCTCGCACATGGACGCAATGTGGGCTACATAAGCGAGACGCTCTTCATTGCCGAGAACACGGCGAAGACCCATAAATACCGAATCTATCGCAAGCTGGGCGTCAACACGCACCAGGAGCTGCTCGACTGCGTCGAGTCGACGGAGCACGAGCTTCTTGTGGACGGACGCTAAAACCCCCGTTCAAAGAGTTGTACTACTTCTGATACCACACATATTTCCCTCGAATCGCCGTGTCGATAGGACAGACAGCGCACATGATGCGGACTAGTGTCTTGTCCTGTCAGATGCGAACCTTTCGGGTTCGCGGCGATTCGTAAGGAGGAATCATGGAAGAGGGGAAGAAAGAGAGGGTCAAGGCATCACCTTATGCGTGGGTGATTCTCGTCATCGTGTTCCTGGCGAGCTTCATCGCGCCCATGGCGCAGTTCAAGGTGACCACGCTTTCGGAGCCGTTGATGCTAGCGTTCAACTTGGACACGGCATCGTTTGGCTGGTTGATGTCATCGCTGACGATATGCGGCGTGCTCCTCGCCATCCCGGCCGCTTGGATGTGCGGCAAGATGGGCGAAAAAACCGCAGTCCTCGTCTCGGTCGGATGCATCGGATTGGGCTCGCTCATCGGCGCGCTCACGGATAATGCGGCGATACTGTTCATCAGCCGCGCCATCGAGGGATGCGGCATCGCGTTCATCGGCGTATCAGCCCCGACGGCGATATCCATGTGGTTCCCTGAAGGGAAGCGTGCGTTACCGCTGGCCATCTGGTGCACCTGGATGCCGCTTGGCTCGACGGTGTCCATGCTCATCGTCCCGCCGGTAGCCGATGCGTTTGGCTGGCGCGGGGCTTGGTGGATGTGCGTGATTGCGGCCGTCGTGGTGTTTGTGCTCGTACTCGCCTTCTTCAAGGCTCCGGCACAACCGGCAGGCGACAAGGTCGAAGCAGTCGAGGCGCAGAAGGGCTTCTTCATGCGTGGTCTCGCTTACCTGAAGAACAAGGAGATCTGGCTTCTTTGCCTTGCATTCTTCTGCTTCAACTTCATCTGCAACGGCGTGTTCATGAGCTACTACCCGATGTACCTGCAGGACGGCATGGGCATGACCAACGCCCAGGCCGGCCAGATTACGTCCATCATGCCCATTCTGACCATTTGCATCATGCCGATTATGGGCATCGTCTACGACAAGGTCGGACACCGCAAGCCCTTCGTCATGATCGCGTTCGCCCTGTGCGCCGCGACGATGGCGTTCGCGTTCCTCGGTAACCTCGGACTCGTCTGGGCTGCTGTCATCATCTTTGGCACGATGGGCGGCCTCGTCGCATCGGGCACGCGTCCCATGACGCCCGAGATCATGGAGAAGAAGGGTGGCGGAGCGCTTGCCATCGCGATGGGCATGTCCGTCATGCAGATCTCGCAGAACCTCGCTCCCACGATCGGCTCTCCCGCGTTTGGCGCAATGGTCATGAACATGGGCTGGCTGACTTCTTCGCTGGTGCTTTGCGTGCCGCTGGCACTCATCGCTCTCGCGGCAATGATCTTCATCCGCGTCCGATAACGCACGATACCGCAGAGCGGGTCTTGCAAGGGCCGAGTGCACATGCGCTCGGCCCTCGTTATGTGTTGCGAAGACACGAGAGGTGCGGTGGCGAGCGGGGTGGCGGCATGCGGGGTAGCGGCATGCGGGGTGGCGGCATATGGAGCGGTGGCATGCGGGGCGGTGGCAGAAATGTGCGATTGGGGCGCGTCTGATGTGCCCCAAACGGATCTTTTCGGCGAAATACGACGAAGATAAGCGTTTGGGGCACATTGCACGTGCCCCAAACGTCAATGCTCGCCAGCGGCAAACGCAAAACGCGCCCCAAACGTCAATCCTCGCCACCCCTGATAGCCGAGAAAGCCATGATGGCCTTGATTATCAAGCAAGCCCACATCGCCACGGCGTCTTATATTTCTATCCTACATAAAGGATGATAAAATTTGCATCATTGCTAGTTAAGCACTATGCACACCGAAGAGGAGGGCACAGTATGCGAACGAACGAGACGAATCAGAGCGTGAAGGGGCAACACGATGTCGTGGCAATCATTGGACGTATAGCATCGGTGCTCTCCGTCATCATGTACGTATCTTACGTAACGCAGATCATGAACAACCTCGACGGGCATCCCGGGACGCCCTGGCAGCCGCTCGCAGCATTCTTCAACTGCACCATGTGGACACTGTACGGCCTCCTTAAGCCGCAAAAGGATTGGCCCATCGTCATTGCCAACGTTCCCGGCATCGTGCTCGGGCTTATCACGTTCATCACCGCAATCGTGCATTAGAAGACATAAAGGGGAAGGGCCGCCATGATGGCGACCCCTCCCCTTTCATAATTTCGAGCGCTGCGCAGCGAAATCGAGAAATCCCGCCAGCTTTAGGAGATCTCTCCACTCCGGCGCTGTGCGCCTTCGGTCGAGATGACAACAACGCAACCCAACGGTCGCATCGGTCGAGATGACGATGGCATGGCCTAGCGGTCGCTTCAGTCGAAAACCGCACGCTACTCGCTGAAGCCCGTGAACGACAGCATGAGGCCGCCGCAGGTGTTGTTGTTGTCGGACTCGAAGCCGTATTCGCCGAAGGTGAACTCCATGATGTAGGGCACGTCACCGGCAATCTTTGCCACGGCATCGGCCACTTCGTCGATGCGCGCGTCGATACCGGCGCGACGACCGCCGCAATGCACTAAGTGGAAGGCGGCAGGCTTACCGGGCATGACGTCGATGAGAGCCTCGAGCGTGTCGGGCACCGAAGCGATCAGTTCGTCGACCGTGGCCTCCATACGAATGACGCAGGTCTTTTCGGCCAGGTTGTTGCCCACGTTGATCGTGAAGTCGTCGTTGCCGTTCATGGGGTGGCGGATGGCGACCAAGTCACCCAGGCGGTCCTTGACACCGAGCGGCGAGGTAATCGAGTAGGCCAGCAGGTTGCCACCGGCGATATCGTCGTCGGAGCAGCCGGTCCACTCCTGGTACTTCTTGGCGGCCGGCACGCCGTCGATCTCGGCGATGGTGCGCAGGCCATTGATCTTAGTGATGACGCCAAAGTCATCCGTCTCGTGGTAGGCGCCGGTGAACATGTTGGTCATCGCCGGAGCGTCCCAGAAGAGCGCGATGACGCAGCCGTCACCGAAGCTCTCGTCGGTATCGTAGAGCTTCCACTCGCCGGCGATGGAGTTATCGGCAGCCGAACCACCGAAGAAGGGCACACGTCCGATGACAGAGGAAATGCCCTTGAGGTAGAGCTCCTCCTCCGCAGGGGAGGCGGCCATGTAGAAGAAGTCGGGAGCGACGTCCTTGCCCGCGGCGTCAAGCGCGGCCTCGGCCATGATGAGGCCGGCCTCGAAGGGATCGTCGTTTTGCGCGCGATCTGCCGCGGCGATGCCGACGGCCATCTCCGGACTCGAGAGCACCATCACGCCCACGAACGGCTCGTCACCGCCCACGTAGCCGCCATCGGAGACGATGACGCCGGTAAAGGAGGTATTGCCCAGAACTGGCACGTCAGGAATCGCCTCTTTGACACCGTCGACGACCGCCGTGACGTTGTAGTCGCAACTGCAGTAGACGAGTGCCACCTTGGGGGCATCCAGCCCCTCGACCGCCTGGGCGGCGGCCTCCTTGCCCGCATCGAATGCCGACGCGCTCGTGCTGTACCCAGTGTTGGCTTTGAACATCTTGACCTCCTGATCGAAAACGTTACCTGAAACACATTCGTCTATTTTAGTACGTGCAGGGCCAGGAAAAGCCGTGATTCTTCTAGCTCCAGAATAACTACAGGTGGGGACGCCAAATCAAACGGGGTATTCGCCGGTGAAACAAGCCTCGCAGAAGGAGGGATGACACGCGCTGGAAACCGCCTCACGCAAGCCGTCAAGGGAGAGAAACGCGAGCGAATCTGACCCAATCCACTCGTTCATCTGCGCGAGGTCCATGTTCGCAGCGATGAGCTGTTCGCGTGTGGCCGTGTCGATGCCGTAGAAGCAGGGCCACAGCACCTCCGGGCTCGTGATGCGCAAGTGCACCTCCGCGGCTCCTGCATCGCGCAGCATCGCAACGAGCTTGCGCGAGGTGCTGCCGCGCACGATGGAGTCGTCGATGACGACGAGCCGCTTGCCCGCGATCACATCGGATAGCGGGTTGAGCTTGATCCTGATGCCGAGCTGACGCATCTCGTCGGTGGGTTGGATGAAGGTACGGCCCACGTAGCGGTTCTTCACGATGCCGTCGGTGTACTCGATGTCGCTTTCGGCGGCATAGCCGAGGGCTGCCGGAACGCCGGAATCGGGCACGCCGAGCACGAGGTCCGCCTCCACGGGATTCTCGCGGGCGAGGATGCGTCCGGTATCGCGTCGTGCCTGGTAGACGCTCTGGCCGTCTATCACGCTGTCGGGCCGGGCGAAGTACACGTACTCGAAGATGCACGAGGCGCGCCTGGCGGGCTCGACAGCAATAAACGAGCGCAGGCCTTCGTCGTTGACGCGCACGACCTCGCCCGGTTCGACGTCACGCACGTAAGTGGCGCCGACGATATCCAGCCCGCAGGTCTCCGACGAGATGATCCAGCCGGCATTGTCGGGCAGCTCGCCGATGCACAGCGGGCGGATGCCATGGGGATCGCGAAACGCGTAGAGGCCATCGGCCGTGCACAGTACCATGGCATAAGCCCCCTCCATGAGCTCCATGGCATAGCGTATGCCCTCGCGCAGGTGGTTGGTGCGTTCCGTATACATGCCGATGAGCTTGGCGGCGACCTCGGAATCGGTCGACGAGTACAACCGGGCGCCGTCGGCTATGAGCCGCGCGCGCAGCTTGTTGGTGTTGGTGAGCGTGCCGTTATGGGCAAGCGCGAGCAGAACCTCGCCCATGGCCGACATGTGCGGCTGGGCCGCCTCCCACGAGGCCTTCGATCCGCTCGTGGAATACCGCACGTGGCCGATGGCGACGTCACCGACGAGGGCATTGAGGGACTCGTCATCGAACACCTGGGTCACGAGCCCCAGGTCCTTGGAGACGTTGACCGTCTCGCCATCCCCCACGGCAATGCCCGCGCTTTCCTGCCCCCGGTGCTGCAGTGCCTGCAGGCCAAAGCCCGTCATGCGGGCAACGTCCTTGCCCGGTGCGTAGATGCCAAAGACCCCGCAGGCCTCTTCCATGGTGTCCGTGCTCAAGCTACCTCCCGATGCCTCGATGACATGGCACGACGGAATGCCCGTCCCGACGAGGGCATCCCGCCATGCACCCGCATTGTAGCCACGGGAGATTTCGATGATGTTAACGCGAGAAGAGATGCTTCGAGACTCACCCTCTCCGCATTCTGCAGGTCACGAGCTCGCATAGAGTAACCATATTCTTAGAAACATCCCAGTTACAGATGTTTGCATTTTTAAGTAAGATTCTGCTAACTTATAGTTAATTTCAGCTAACTCATAGATAAGGTGGACTCATGGAACACAACTTCACGCGTTTGCTATCCCCCGTTAACGATGCGTCTGGCGACGCAAGCCCCACGCGCAGGCGAACCCTCGCCTCGTGGCTCTGGGGTGCAGGTGGTCTTATCAGTTTTGGGCTTGGCGTCCTGGGTGCCATACTTCCCCTCATCCCCACCACGCCGTTCATCCTCTTGGCGGCCTTCTGCTTTGCTCGCAGCTCACGCAAGCTCAACGCGTGGTTCCAGTCGACCAAACTCTACAAATCGGTGTTCGAGGGACTGTTGACCCGCAGGTCCATGACCATCGTGGCCAAACTCAAGCTCCTCGCCCCCATCACGCTCCTCCTCGCCGTGTCCTTCGCGCTCATGGGGTCGGTACCCATCGGGCGCATCGTCGTGGCCATCATCTTCATCGGCCACATCGTCTACTTCGGCTTCATCGTGAAGACGGACAGGCCCCAGGCAAACGTGCTGCAGCGGCAGCAAGCGCTGCAGGAGGACTAACGATCAAAGATCGGGCATCCGTCAGGTAGGAGAATCCGTGTTCAACAAACGACTCATTACCATGGTCACCAACGCACGTCGCTACATCGGCGCCGACGTGGCCCTGCAATGGATAGCACTCGTCGCAAATATCGTGTTGTTCATCCTCATCGGCCTTTTTCTGCAGGGACTCCTCGAGAATACCCTGCAGGCCTCGCACGTCGCGATCCTGCTCGTCGTCGCCCTGCTCACGCTGGCTGTACGCTTCTTTTGCCAGATGGGGGCACAACGCATGGGCCAGAGGGCGGCCAACGCGGCCAAGAGCACCATCCGCCAGGCGATATACGCCAAGCTTGTGGACCTGGGGCCGTCCTATCGCGAAAGCACCACGCCGAGCGAGGCCCTGCAGGTGAGCGTGGAGGGCGTCGAACATCTGGAGACCTACTTCGGTTCCTACCTTCCCCAGCTCTTCTACGCGGTGGTGGCGCCGCTCACGCTCTTCGCATGTCTCGCTCCGCTCTCGCTGCCCACGGCAATCACCCTCCTGGTTTGCGTGCCCCTCATCCCCCTATCCATCGTCGCGGTGCAAAGGATCGCCAAACGCGTCATGGGCAACTACTGGGGCTCCTACACCGATTTGGGATCCTTCTTCCTGGAAAGCATCCAGGGACTCACCACCCTCAAAATCTTCCAAGCCGACCAGCGCCGTCATGAGGCCATGAACCGGGAGGCCGAGAGCTTCAGGCAGGCCACCATGCGCCTGCTCGTCATGCAGCTCAACTCCATCACCGTGATGGATCTCTTCGCCTTCTGCGGCGCGGCCGCGGGAATCATCATGGCCCTCGTGCAGCTCTCGCAAGGCAACGCCTCGTTCGGAGCGGTCTTTGCCATCATCTTCCTGTCGGCCGAGTTCTTCTTGCCCATGCGCGCCCTGGGCTCGTTTTTCCATACGGCCATGAGCGGGATGGCGGCAGCCGACAGGATGTTCAAAATCCTTGACACGCCGACCCCTCCTAGCGGAGAGCGCACGGTTGACCCCGGCAACGTGCAGATCGAATGCCACGGCATCTCGTACTCCTACGATGGCGACCGTAACGTGCTGAGCGATGTCGACATCACCATCCCCCAGGGCTCCTTCGTCGGCATAACCGGCGAAAGCGGCTCCGGCAAGTCCACCTTGGCCGGCATACTCTCCAGGTCACTTGACCGCTACGCGGGCAACGTCAGCATCGGCGGCATCCCCCTGCGCGACATATCCCGTACATCGCTGCGCGAGACGATCACATACGTTCCGTTTGCGAGCTACCTGTTCGAAGGCACCGTGGCATCAAACCTGCGCCTGGCAAAACCCGATGCCACGGACGAAGAGCTCTGGGACGTCTTGCACCGCTGTCGCCTCGAGGGGCTCGTGCGTCGCACAGGTGGCCTGCAGGCCCCGGTGGCCGCCGAAGGGACGAACCTCTCCGGTGGCCAACGTCAACGGTTGGCGATGGCACGAGCGCTCCTGCACGACACGCCGGTGTACATCCTGGACGAGGCGACTTCCAACATTGACGCCGAGAGCGAGGCGGCCATCATCGAGCTGGTGAGGCAACTCGCAGATACCAAGACCGTAATCATGATCACCCACCGCCTCGCGGCGCTGAGGAACGCCTGGCGTATCTACGTCCTTGCCGATGGACGCGTCGTCGAGTCCGGTACCCATGACGAGCTGAGCGCTGCGGGAGGTGCCTACGGGCGACTTTGGGACGAGCAGTCCCGGCTCGAGTCGTTCGCGCAGGCACCCGCCACGGATACCGGAGAAATCGCCGTCATCGACGAGGAAGACGAGGGGGGCGAGCCCGCCACGACCGTTCCCGATGCCATCGGCGGCACCCATCGCTCGCACCTGAGCGTCATGGCCCGGCTGCTGAGGCTCGTCACTCCCCTGCTGCCGGTCCTCGCCATGGCCATCGTGCTGGGAGTCCTCGGATTTGGCGCAGCCATCTTCCTGACCGTGTTCGCGAGCTACAGCTTGCTCGACCTGGTCGGCCAGGGCGCCGGAATGGACTGGATGGCGGCAGCCATGGCGGTAGCGATATGCGGCATCGTCCGCGGGCCTTTGCGTTATGGCGAGCAGCTCTGCAACCATTATCTCGCGTTTCGCGTCCTCGCCCTCGTACGCGACCGCCTGTTCGCCGTGATGCGCAAGCTGGCTCCGGCCAGGCTCGAGGGACGTGACAAGGGCAACCTCGTCTCGCTCATGACGTCCGACGTCGAGCTCCTCGAGGTGTTCTTCGCCCATACGATCTCACCGGCGGCCATCGCGCTCATCGTGTCAACGGGAATGACCGTGTTCATCGCCTTCCAATCCCCCATCCTTGCCGTACTCGCCGTCTGCGCCTACCTGGTGATGGGAGTGGCCGTCCCCTGGCTTTCCTCGCGCTCGGCCGGAACGCTCGGCGACAGCGTGCGCCGTCACATCGGTGCCATGAACACCTTCGTCCTGGACAGCCTGCGCGGCCTCCCCGAAATCCTCCAGTTCGGGCAATCCCGGGAGCGCTGCCGCGAGCTCGAGAAACGAACGCATGACCTGATGGAGGCCGAGGACTCCCTCAAACGGCGGACCGCCTGCTCCATGGCACTCACGGGAACCCTCGTCATGGTCTTCGACCTGGCCATGCTCGCCCTGGCGGCGTTCTTGGTGGCGACCGGCCAGCTCGCCTTCGGGCCCGCCCTGCTCGCCGTTGCCGCGCTCATGTCCTCCTTCGGCCCCGTCATCGCGGTGGCAAACCTGGGAACCACCCTGCAGCAGACGCTGGCCTGCGGCAGCCGCGTACTGGACTTGCTGGCCGAGGAGCCGGTCACCGAAGAGGTGCGCGACGGAAAGGACGTCGATGGCTTCACGGGAGCCGAGCTGCGATCCGTGGACTTCTCCTACGGTGACACCCCCATACTCGACGACGTGAACCTGACAATCGAACCAGGCAGCATCGTTCGCATCGAGGGTAAAAGCGGCGCCGGAAAGTCAACGCTGCTGAAGCTGCTCATGCGTTTCTGGGATGCGGACAGCGGCCAGGTGCGAGTCTCGGACCGTAACGTTCGCCATGTCAACACGACATCCTTGAGGGGTATTGAAGGCTTCATGACCCAGGAGACGTTCCTGTTTGACGGCACGATCCGCGATAACCTCCTCATGGCCAAACCGCAGGCCACAGACGACGAGCTTCACGAAGTCCTGGAGAAGGTTTCCCTGGCAAACTTCGTCGACCGACTACCCGATGGACTCGATACGCCTATCGGTGCCATCGGAAACAGCTTATCCGGTGGCGAGCGGCAGCGGCTTGGCCTGGCACGGGTGCTGCTCCATGATGCTCCCCTCATCCTGCTCGACGAGCCCACGAGCAACCTTGACAGCCTAAATGAAACGGTCATACTCCGCAGTCTCTCGGAAAACAGGGATGGCAGAACCGTCGTGCTGGTGAGCCACCGCCCCTCGGCGGCATCCATCGCCGACAAAACCTATGCCGTGCAGACGAAAGGACGACAGTCGTGAGACAAGCCGATTCCGTTATGAACGACACCACCAGGCGCACTCCGACTCAAGCGCAAAGCGAAAGCGCCGCCATCCGGCGCAAGCGCGAGCGGGAGACGAAAACCGTGTCTCAGATGGTGGCAATCTACTGCGCGGGCAACCACCCAAAGGACGAGCGCAGCGAGCGAGCCATCTGCGGCGAGCCCGTCTGCCCCGCATGCAAGGCCCTCGATGACTACGCGTGCCTAAGGACGCAGCGGTGCCGTCGCATGGGCGAGAAGGTGAGCTGCGAGGTGTGCCCCAACCACTGCTACGCCCCTGCCATGCGCGAGCGGATTCGTCAGGTGATGCGTTACGCGGGACCGCGTATGCTGAAGAAGCACCCCATCTCAGCCGTCCGGCACCTGGTCGGCAAGCTGGGAACGCGCAAGGCAAGCGGCACATAGGTGCTTGCGGTCTGCGAGCGTCCTACGAGACCCGTCTGCCCCGGCCAGCTCATGCGCGATTTGGGACATGCCGGCTATGTGCGTTTGGGGCACGTTACATGGAGTAAGCTGACCGAGATGTTCGTTTGTGGCACGTTACATGGAGTAAGCTGATCGAGATGTTCGTTTGTGGTACATCGAATGCGCCCCAAACGATCATATTCGGCAAAACGTGACGAAAAGGCGCGATTGGGGCAATCACACGCGCCCCAATCGTCAATACTCGCCAGCACCAGGCCCAAAACGTGCCACAAACGACAACTTTCGCCGATGTGGCACCACCTGGTCCGCGTTAGTTAGCGATCGAGAAAGCCGGCGTCGCGAATCTCGCGCAGGCGCGTCTCGATCTCACGCAGGCTCGCATCCGACAAGCCGCGGGCGTTCGATGGCGTGGTGGCATGGATATCCGAGGACTCCCGATAGCGCTTCATCATCCCCGAGAACAGCTCCTTGTTGGTCGGGGGCGTGCAGATGACCGCGTTCGCGCCCGCCTCGACCGTCGCGCGGATGCTCTCTTCGCTCGACCCGCCCGTGGCGATGAGGGGCACGTCGGGAAACTCGTCCCTGATGTCGGCGACCACCTGAGCCGTGGCGGCACCGGCAGCAACGTTGAGGATGGAGGCACCAGCGGCGATGCGATTGGCGACCACGTCTCTATCGGCATCGACGACCGTCACGATCACCGGGATATCGATGACGCGGCTCACCATCTCGAGCGTGGTGTAGCTCGCAGGCGCGTTGAGGACGACCCCGTAGGCACCATCGGCTTCGGCATCCTGCGCGAGCGCGGCCGAACGCGGGCCGGCCGTCGTCCCTCCCCCGACACCCGCAAAGACGGGAATCGCGGAGGCCTCCATGATGGCCTTGGAGATGATCTGCTGCGGCGTGAAAGGATACACGGCGAAGACGGCGTCGGCATCGCAGTTGCGGATGATCGCGATGTCAGTCGTATAGACGATCGAGCGTATCGTCCGACCGAGCACACGTATGCCGCTTGCCTCCTGCGCCGCCTCAGGCAGACGCACGCTATGGGCGCGCAAATTACCCGTGAGCTCGGGCGTGCGCATGACCCGCGGTGTGACGATCATGCTTGTGACTTCATCGCTTTCGGTCATGCTGCATCCTTTTCGTGTGGGTCAGTTGCTATGCAAGTCTATGGTGTCGCCGCGTCAAAGACAATACGTGTATGGGAATGTGAGAATATCGTCACATTTGGCAATGGAATCATCTGCACTCCATCGCAGCAGCGTGGCAAATCGCCTACCCGTTTGTCACGGTCACGTTAAATAATTCGAAATTGAACCACTTTTTCTCCACTTCTCTGATAATGGGTAGCCGTTGTCAAGGAAGGGAACACCCGTGGAAGAAGCACTATTGGGGATCGTCACGACGATCAACTCGTATCTGTCTAATTACGTCCTGCTCACATTGCTCATCGCGATGGGTCTTTGGTTCACCATTCGCACGAAGTTCGTGCAGTTCCGCTGCTTTGGCGAGGGCTGGCGTCGCATCTTCGGCGACTTCTCGCTTTCCGGCGGCAAGCAAGGCGGCGGCATGACGTCGTTCCAGGCCCTGGCCACGGCGATTGCCGCGCAAGTCGGCACCGGTAACATCGTCGGTGCCTGCGGCGCTATCCTGGTAGGTGGCCCGGGCGCCATCTTCTGGATGTGGCTCATCGCCCTTTTGGGCATGGCGACCAATTATGCCGAGGCCGTCATGGCACAGAAGACCCGCGTGGTCGATGCCGACGGGTCGGTTCACGGTGGTCCCGCCTACTACATCACCACTGCCTTTAAGGGCAAGGGCGGCAAGGCACTTGCCGGCTTCTTTGCCGTGGCTGTCATCATCGCCCTGGGCTTCATCGGCCCCATGGTGCAGTCGAACTCTATCGCCGCAACCATGAACACGGCATTCTCCATCGAACCCTGGATGATAGGCATCATTATCGCCGTGCTCGCAGGATTCGTGTTCATCGGCAATATCCACCGCCTGGCATCCATCACCGAGAAGATGGTGCCCGTCATGGCCGTGCTCTACGTGGTGGGCTCGATCGTAGTTCTCGTCATGAATTGGCAGAACATCCCCGGTGCCTTCGCGCTCATCTTCCAGTGTGCCTTCAGCCCGCAAGCCGGCATCGGCGGTGCGTTCTTCGGCATCGTCGCAGCCATCACCTACGGCGCCAAGCGCGGCCTGTTCTCCAACGAAGCCGGCATGGGCTCCACCCCGCACGCACATGCGCTCGCCGAGGTGCGCGACCCGCACGAGCAGGGTGTCGTCGCCATGATCGGCGTCTTCATCGACACGCTCGTGGTCGTCACCATGACAGCGCTCGTCGTCATCTCCACCCTCTACGTAGGCGATGGCGCGCTGGCCAAGGCCTACGAGGATGCCGGCAAGTACGACACCGTCGTCGAGTTCGTCATGGCCGAAGGCGACGCCATCGATGACACGCTCACGCTCGAGGACGGAAAGCTTGTCGATGCGCAGGGCAGCATCGTGCTCAGCGACGAGGACATGAGCGACCCCTCCGCTCTGGCCGCGGCCGTCGGCTTGGACAACGGCAACATGGCCCAGGTGGCGTTCAGCCAGTTCTTCACCACCAACGGCGGCAACATCTTCGTCGCCATATGCCTGTTGTTCTTCGCGTTCTCGACGATTCTGTCGTGGAACCTGTTCGCAAAGCTCAACTGGGAATACCTCTTTGGCAAGAAGACGGTTCTCGTGTTCGCCTGCATCTGCACTTTCTTCGTGTTCCTGGGTGCGGTGCTCAAGATCGACCTGGTCTGGGAGTTGCAGGACATGTTCAACCAGCTCATGGTCCTTCCCAACGCCATCGCGTTGTTCGCGCTGACCGGCTCGATCCTTGCGATTGCCAATGCCAAGCACGACAAGAAGGCAACCGACGTGCGCGCCGAGCATGCCGAGGAAAAGGCCTGGGCCGAAGCCGAGCGCGCAGCCGAAGATGCACTTCGCGCCGAGGAGGACGGTGCCACCCGCGAAATTCTCGAGGAACGCGGCGATTACGTGGGCCGCGTGGAGGACGACGGCAAGGGCGAATAGCGCCGCGGGACATATGATCAGACGGGATGCCGGTCGCGAGAACGCGGCCGGCATCCTTGCGTATGCGGGCCTCTGCGCAGGGTCACGCACACGTAGAGCATGACGAACGCGCTGGCCAGCATCTGAAGCACCGTCGCGGTCCCCGCGTTGGTGATCTGCACGGTCTGCGCGTAGCAGAGCTAGTTGGCGTAGAGCGCGAATCCAAAGGCGAAAAGGGCGCCAACGGTGCGCCGGCATGAAAGCATCGTCTTGACGACATGACTCTTGGTCAGGAGCAGGAAGACGAAGAAGAGCCCGCCGCCGAGCAGGGTGCGCAGAAACGTGACAAGCGCGGGGCTTGCCCCTCCCGTCGTCGTGAGGTACTGCACGCTCGTGCCCGACACGCCCCACAGGGCGCCGCCGAGCAGCGTGATGGCAACGCCAATCCAGAACATGCGCTTGCTGCCTGTCGACATGCTCTCCATCCCTCGTTTTGCCTTGCACGGTTGCAAGCCGCCTGCCCTAGCCTAGCGCAATGCTAGAATGCGGCAAGTCCATGCCGAGAAAAGGATGCCCGATGCAGATTACGATGCCACATGAAGATGTTCGGCTCCTACGCCATCGCAGCGGACTTCTTGGGACGGCCCGGTGCGCGATTGCCGGCAGCATACGTCTCGACGCTGTCGACGGTGACCTGGGTACCCGCCGCTGATCGCTCGGCAATGAGCCGGCCTTCGGAGATGAGCTGCGATACGCGGCCCTTCGTGACGCCGAGTCGCCTGGCCGCCTCGGCGGCGGAAATCGTCGGCGCGCCGAGCTTGAGACCATCGGTTTTGGCGTAAACGTAGACCACATCGCCATCATCGGCACTGACAACCGTGGCCTTGGGAATGGGCTTGCCACACTCCGCGAGCGCCACGAGATGTGTCTCGATGCCATCCGAGACGCTCTCGATTGCACCGATGTAATCTTCACCCTGACCAAAGCAACCCGGAAGGTCTGGAACTTCAGCCCAAAAACCGCCATCTTCCTCGTCAGGCCTGACGATGGCCGCATATACGTACTTTCCCATGAGCCCCTCCTATCGGGCAGCTAATCCCAGCCGGCAATCTTCTTAATCCTATTGTAAATCGGCTTCTTTATCTGCTTCTCGCCGGTATCGATGGTGATGAGATCAGGACATCCGGGCTTGTGGAAGTTCACATGATCGCCCTTGCCTTGCCGCATGATCCACCCTTCCCTTAGGAGCCGCGCTATCACCTTGCGTGTATCTCTCGACTCCTTTGGCATGCACCAATCCCCTTTCAGACCTTTATTATAAACCGTTTAGTATTATGAAATATCGTAAAACGTAAACTATTTATGATTAAGTTCCTGACCTATATTGCTTCGGGGCGTAAAGGTCAGCTTGCGAACGCCTGAGATCAGACATCGCGCTTCTCATCTCCATGCATTCTATGTAAAACAAAAATGCTTTCTGTCCCACACATGGGACTTGGTCAACATGGACTGTCGCTTTGGACAAGAAATGACGATTTCGGTTTGAGGGACCCTTCGGCCATTTGCGGAGAGGACCTGGCGAGGAAGCTGCGCCAGCAGACCTGGTATTTGAGATGCATTGTATACCCCAAGAAATGTACGTATGTCCCATTTATAGGTCATAGGGAAGTTATTAAACAACTTATCGAGAGCAGAACCGGTCTATGCCTCCTGTGTCTTCCGCGCTTTATGCACGAACGGCATAAACTGGCCGCGGGCCAAACTCCACAATTTAAGAGGCATCGTTTTATTTCAGCTACTCAAATTCACTTTTGTGGACGTACCACGTGCGCCCGAATTTCTTCGCTTTCAGCAATCCATCACGGCACATACGATTATAGCTAGCGCGTGAGCATCCAAAAGCAGCCATGGCAGCACACGGACCAAGCCAGTTACCTTTAATCTCGCCGTTTTCAACCCCTTTTGCATCACTTAGATGCACTCCAGATAAGATAGGAGAAATCGAAACATCCCTTGATAACTCATCTTGACCGCCCAACGCGATATTATCCCTTTCCATACTCAACATCCGTTCACGCGTCAAACCATCATTTAGCCAGATGATGATGAGTTCTCGTCTTGAAACGGAGAGTGACTCTGCGACTACGTCAAGTTCTTCAACAAGCCAACTCGGCATATTAATAGTCACGTTTTCTGTGCTGTCTTGTTTCATAACTCTCCCCGTCTCAGGAATGCTTGCTAATCCACGCGCCAGCCATGACCTCAGTACTTGTTGTGCACGACCTCGGCAGCGCCGCGCAGGCCACGCACCTCGAAACGCGTGCCATCGTCCAGAACGACATGCCCGTCGAAGATGCCGAACACCTGATGCTGGTCGGTCACGATGAGCTTGAGATCCGTGAGGTCACAGCGGTCAATCTGCGGCGTGAAGACGAGGTCGAGGCGCTCCTCGTCATCTGTCATGTGCCAGGGACGCATGAGGTCGTAGCGCTCCCCCATCCGGGCCGCATCGGGATTCGCGAGCGGAATGCCGAAGTCGATGCGCCCGAGCTTGTGCGCGATACCATCCACGAACACCATGTTCTCGCTGGCGGCCGATGTATCGCCAAAGCCGTAGCCCAGGTTCATCGCGAAGCAGTGCCCCTGTTGCATACCCTGCGCGATGCCCCAGAACCAGATGTTGTCGTAGGTCCACACGCCACGTCCCCAGTCGAGCAGGCCGAACGACGACCCCTCGTGAAAGTCGTGACGCAGGTCGCCGAGCGCGAAGCCGCCGATGGCGTCCATGCCGACGATCTTGCGGTTGTAGTAGAACGCGCGGGGATCCTCGGCCCACGGCGTGGCGATGACCATGGAATCGCGCGGCTCGTTCGAGAGCACGGCCTCGACCTGCAGGGGGTGGCCTTCCGCGAAGTCCTCGAAAGTCGCGCTCAGCAAGCGCATGCCACCAGCGACCTCGAAGCTGATCTGCGCCTTCTTGTCGGCGAATTGCGTAACGCCGAAAGAGGAATCCTCCGGCAGGCACAGGCGTCCCATCGGAAAGGCGCCCATCGTGCTCTTCGTGATGAACTCTCCACGCACGAAGTCCATGAGCGAGACCGACGCGAGCGAGAGGTATCCTAGGTCGCTTACGGTGAACGCGACGGCGTACTCGTCATCATTTACTAGGTAGTAGTCCCATTCCTTGATGCGCCAAGGAGGGGCGCCGATTGCCGCGCGCTCGTAGGACAAAAGCGGGCGCGTCGCATAGCCCGCGCACGCGAGCTCACCACGCTCGTTGAGGAGTGGCCCCGGCTGCCGCAGGCGCGTCTGGATGCTCGCGGGAGACTCGGTGACGCTTTCGGTTCGTTCCATGACAGCCCCTCTCGTCGCGCGTATATGCTTCGTACATGATACGCGATGAGGGGACGCGAACCGCACGGCGCTGCGTTCTTACCGCCGCATTCTTGCCTGGACCGCAGACGGAAGCTCCTCGTACTGCACCTCGTTCCACTCTGTGACACCGCGGACGGGAAGGACGCTGAGTCGCAGGTACGCACCTTCCCGAAGTTGGCGTTCCGCACCAAAGCTTAGGTCCTGCACGCTTCCGTTCTCGTCATAGGAAGGCAGCGTGTAGAGCAGCGGCATACCGCCCGTGAAGTCGATGACGCCGCCATCCGACTCCTGTTCTTGCACCTGCGTGTTATCGACCTGCGTATAATACGTTCCACTCGCCATCCCGGGGATGAGTCCCCAGCGAAAGCCAACGACGGCGACAGCGGCGACCAGCACCACGGCCGCGATAACGGCTACCCTCTTACCCACTTTTTGCCTCCTCGCAAACGGATCCGCAACCCAAGATCATGTATCCATCCTAAAAACGGCAGATAACAGCCACCATCGAACCCGCTTACGCTTGCCTAACGATTTTGCAAGGTTGGATAACCCGGTGCCATATACAATGGATGACCGTAAATCAGAAAGGACGTTCCCGTGCGCATGCCCGTCGCAGTCCTGACGCTCCTCGTAGGCGCGCTGCTCTTCATAGGCACTTATACCGCCACGCCGTACGGCTCCACGGCCACGGCGCAGAACGTCCGCGCATCGGCCCTCGACAAGGCAGCCGCCGCCACCGAGGAGGCGCGCGTGCAGCTCCTCGCATCGTACGAGGTCACACCCGGAACCTACGCCGATCGTGGCTTCCTCGTCGATAACGTGCTCCATGCGGGCAATCTGGGCGACATCCACTTCAGTCTCCTCGTCCCCGAGAGCTATGACGTCACGCGGCCCGTATCGCTCTTCGTGACGCTTCCCGCCGAGCCGGGCCTCTACTACCAGGGCGCCGGCGCGAACCTGCAGGTGGAGGAGTTCGCGTTTACCGCGCAAGGCTACGACCCCAACATGATCATCGTCGCACCGCAGCCCAATGACTGGACGCAGACCTCGGCCAACCAGATCGTCGAGTTGACCGAATACCTGCTGCTCGCCTATGACATCGATCCCGAGCGCGTCTACCTCGAGGGCTACTCCTACGGCGGCGAGACCTTGTCGCTCGTAATGGATACCAAGCCGCAACTCTACCGCGCCGCCCTACATCTCGCCTCGCAATGGGATGGTGATGTCGAGGCCCTGGCCGCCGCACGGGTACCACTGCGCATCTCGCTGGGCGACAACGACGAGTTCTACAGCGTCGAGGCCGCGCAAGGGGTCGTCGATGAACTGCGCGCCCTCTATGAGGCACAGGGGCTCAGCGAGAAGGAGATTGACCGTCTGGTCGTGCTCGACGTGAAGCCCGCGTCGTACTTCTGGGACCCGAACGAGCAGCACGGCAGCGGCAGTCCCCGCATGGCACGCGACCCCGAAGTGCTCGGCTGGCTCTTCGCACAGTAGCGCCCATGACCCCGTTCGAGCATTACATGTATGTCCTGGAGTGTGGAGACGGCAGCCTCTACACGGGCTATACCACCGATGTCGCCGCCCGCGTAGCCGCGCATCAGGCAGGAACCGGCGCCAAGTACACGAAGGCCCATGCACCCGTGCGGCTCGTCGCGCAGGCACGCTTCTACTCGAAGGAGCGCGCCATGAGCGCGGAGGCTCGCTTCAAGCAGCTCGATCGTGCGAGCAAAGACGTGCTGCTCGCCAAGGCAGCGGATACGCCGCTGGAAGACGTGCTCTGCAACGAGCTGCCCGGCTTTGGCGAGGACACGGCCGGCGAGTTCATATGCCGCAGCCTGGCACGCAACGTTGACCTGGACTATCGCGACTTCCATGCACGCCTCGTGCCCACCGTGGACAAGAAGACCATCGCCGGCGTCAGGACTCCCGCCCTGCGCGCGATCGCCAAGGAACTCGTGAAGCGCGATGACGTTGACGCGTTCCTCAAAACGCTTCCCCATCGCCTGTTCGATGAGAACCAGGTGCATGCCTTTGCCATCGGGTTGGAGAGGAACTACGACACGGCCCTGGCGCTTTACGAACGCTTCCTGCCCTTCGTAGACAATTGGGCGACCTGCGACCAGCTGCCGGTCAAGGTGCTTGCCAAACGTCCCGACGAGACGCTCGAGCACATCGAACGTTGGCTCGCATCAAGACACTGCTACACGATTCGCTTTGCCATGGGCGTGCTCATGCGCCTCTATCTCGACGAACTGTTCGACGAGCGCTTCCTCGATTTGGTCGCACGCACGCGCATGCCCAATACCGCCGAAAACCCCGCCAGCGAAGACGATATCTATTACGTTGACATGATGCGTGCCTGGTACTTTGCCGAGGCACTTGCAAAGCAGGAAACGTCCGCGCTTCCGTATCTCGAGCAGCAAGGTGATGAGGCGTTGCTTGACGAATGGACACGCCGCAAGGCAATCCAGAAGGCCATCGAGAGCCGACGCATCAGCAACGGGATGAAGGACTACCTGCGCACCCTGCGCTAGAGTACGCCAAGCCCATCTTCCTCCTCATCGCGCTACAATGCTCACATGAAGGCGCACGGTAACATATCTTTGGCAAAGGACTCGGTCATCGTCGGGTTCGCCCTGTTCGCGATGTTCTTCGGAGCAGGCAATCTCATCTTTCCGCCGACGCTCGGTCAGGAAAGCGGCGACCTGTGGGCATGGGGTTTCGTCGGCTTTCTGCTCGTCGATGCGGTGCTATCGTGCCTCGGCGTCTTCGTGATGAACGCGGTGGGTGGCCCACGCGATGCCTTCGACAAGGTGCTCGGTAAGGTAGGCGGCACCATCTTGGGCACGGCGGCAATTCTGTGCCTGTGCGTTGTCTTCGCCATGCCCCGCACGGCGGCGACGACCTTCGAGCTTTCGGTCGCCCCCTATCTCGGCAACGCGGCATCCGCATGGCTCGTCCCGTTTTCCATCGTGTTCTTCGCCATCGTCTATCTCCTCGCCTGTCGCAAATCGCGCGTCGTCGACATCATCGGCAAGTTCTTCACGCCCACCCTGGTGCTTGGTATTCTCGTGCTGATTGTCGTGGGAATCGTTCACCCGATTGGGTCCATCGAAGCTCCCCTCACGAGCACGGTGTTTCAAGAGGGCGTCCGGGCGGGATACCAGACGATGGACGTCCTGGGTGCAGCGGCATTCTCGATCATCATCCTCGACTCCGCCGTCGTGAAGAGCCATTCTAAGGAGCGCGACAGGCTGTCCCTGCTGGCACGCGCGAGCGTATGCGCCGTGGTCATGCTCGCCATCGTCTATGGTGGCCTGACGTACCTGGGCGCCACGTCGCTGACGCTCGGGAGCAACATGTCGCAGGCCGATTTGCTCGTGGCAGTCGTGAATGCGCTGCTCGGCGACACGGGCATGGTTCTCCTCAGCGTCGTCGTGTTGCTGGCATGCGTGACGACCGCTGTCGCACTCGTGAGCTCGGCCGCGGACTTCTTCTGCGTGCTCTTCAAGGACAAGGTCTCCTACAACGTCTTGCTCCTCATCGACTGCATTATCGGCATCCTCATCTGCGATATCGGGCTTGACAACATCATCCAGCTTGCCGACCCGGTGCTGGGCATCGTCTACCCGCCGTTCATCGCCGTGGTCGTGCTACTGCTCTTCCACAAGCACATCGCCTGCCGCCATGTCTATCAAGGTGCGGCTATCGGTGCGTTTCTAGCGGGCGTTGCCCTCGAGCTGTACGGCACGGGCGCACTCGTCATGCTACCTCTCGACTGGCTGCCGCTCTACTCGATGGGGCTCGGATGGATCGTATTTGCCGTCGTAGGGGGAGCCATCGGATGGGTGATGGGCAAACGCGCGTGACCCGACCCGTGGCTATTTGCGGCCTCCAGGCACCGTAAGGCCTATAGCCAGGAAACGCCCGTCGCGTAGTCGATGGTCACGCCCGGTTGCTCGTTGTAGCAGTAGACGTTGAGGCATATGCCATCCCCCTCGTCCTCGAGCGACCACGCTTCGAGTTGGACGCCACGGGCCACGAGCTCGTCTCCCTGAAAGATGGGCGTTGCCCGAAAAAGCACGTGGTAGCCGGTCAAGTCGATGAAGTTGCGCACGGCATCCTCAAAGGGACGCATGTTCGACTGGTTCATGTACTGCGTGCCCGTGATGAGATTGTTGGGATTGGCCTCCTCGGCCGTGAGCTCGCGTGCAATCAGATGGCTGCGATTGTATAGGGCCTCCCCGGGAATGAAATCGTAGCGCGCTTGCTCCCAGCCGCTTGGATGAATCTTGCTGATGTTCTGGCGTTTGCTGCCCGGCTCGGGGAAGGTTTCGACACCGACGAGCGCCATGGCCGCCCCGCATCTGCCAAGGCTATCGAGCGGCGCATACGATTCGTAGCCGTACGGAAGAGCCTTGTCGGCATCGGTGAACGTGGGCTTGCCGCCGTTGAGCTCGACATAGCCCTTGCCATCGTTGGGAGGAATCGAGGCGAGGTCGAAGGCGGAGCTAGTCGCAACCCCGCTGGCAGGAGCGTCCACAGCAAGGTCTTGCGACAAGATGCTCCCGAGAGGCAGGTCCTGGGTGCAACCGACCAAGAGGCTGAGCGCAAGGACGAGAGTGAGCGCAAAAAGGCAGCATGGCCGGGAGATGCGCTGGTATTTCGTGATACGAGTCCTCATGGGCACATTCTATATCACCGTCCCTCACCGCTTCTCATTCGCACGCTTGACGGTCATAATTACCACGTGCGAAACCACGTAAGCCGAGCATGAGGAAGCCAATAGACCGTGAGAAGAGCTCTATTCATCGTGATGACGATTGCCTTTGGCGCCTTTGCCGGCGCCTTCGTTTGGGCGTTCTTCTTCCTCATGAACGCGGGCATCCATCTGCTCTGGGACGTCGTTCCCACCTCACTTGCGGCAGCCGGATTGCCGGCCGTTCTCTACCCTGTCGCCTTTTGCGCGCTTGGCGGCCTGTGCATCGGATTGTTCGCAAAGAAGTTTGGGCCCTACCCCGATGACATGAATACCGTGATGGCCCAGGTCAAGAGCGAGGGACGGTACGAGTACAAGCATCTGGGCGCATCGTTTTTCGGCGCGCTTCTTCCGCTGCTGTTTGGCGGCTCGATAGGTCCCGAGGCGGGTTTGACCGGCGTTATCGCCGGGCTTTGCACCTGGGTGGGCGACCGTCTGCGCTTCATGGGTGCCGAGATGCGCGAGCTCGCCGAAGCAGGCTGTGCCGCCGCGATATCGGCAATCTTCTCCACACCGCTCTTTGGCCTTGCCGTGCCCGTTTTCGGATCGGCCGATGAGTCCAACGGGGGCCGCCCGGTAAGCGAGATCAGACTCGATGTATCCAAACCGGTCAAGGTCGTCGTCTACGTGCTGGCAGCCGCAGGGGCAATGGGGATGATGGCGCTGCTCGGATCCATCTTCGGACGCAGTGGTGGTCTCCCCCACTTCAGCGATATCGCGCTCGGTCCGCTCGAGCTGCTCTGGGCGCTACCTCTCATCGCCATCGGCGCAGTGGCGGGCTGGCTCTACTTCCCGCTCGGGGCACTCGCACGCAAGCTCTCCGCACTCATGGGAAACCACGTAATCGTGAAGCCCGCACTTGCCGGGCTCGTTCTCGGGGCGCTCGGTATCGCGCTGCCCTTCGTGCTGTTCGCGGGCGAAGCCCAAACCGAGGAGTTGTCCCTTACCTGGACGACGATGGGCGCGGGACTCCTCATCGCAACGGGTTTTGCCAAGGTGTTCGCAACGCAGCTTTGCCTGAACATGGGCTGGCGTGGCGGCCATTTCTTCCCCATCATCTTCGCGGGCATCGCAATCGGATACGGCATGGCAGCCCTCACGGGCATCGATCCGGTGTTCGCACTCTGCGCTGTGACTGGAGCACTTGTCGGTGCCGTCATGCGCCAGCCCATCATGACGATGGTGTTGCTGTTCCTGGTCTTTCCCATCGCCGGCGCGCCCGTGTTGCTCGTCGCGGCGGCCATCGGGTCAATCGTTCCCGTGCCGAGCGCCTGGATGGCGACGCGGGAATAGACCCGCGCAAAAGTCGCCCAAGTCTAGGGTTTCCCCGTCAGCAAGCACCCTACAGCTCGCGAACCTGGTAAAGGCGCGCGGCGATGAATGCGCTTGCGACGTACAAGATAGCCGTCACGACGCAGGCGCCCGCCGTGATAAGGCCCGTGTTCTCGCTCAGGAACGTGCGTATGGCCGTCAAATCGATCGCGCCGGACATGTTGCCGATCGCGACACTCGCAAGCACGACCGTGACGACAACGAGGATCGGCAAGAGGCGCGTTGCCTTGTTCATGCCAAAGCGCATCAGAAGCGGCAAGGTGAGCGAGGCGAGCACGATGATGAAGATGAAGCCGGCAAAACCGCAATCGAGAATTGCGATGAAGGCATCAGGATTCACGAGCTCCGTACCCATGCCGAGGCCGCCGCACACCTGGACGATTGCGAGAAAGACGAACGAGACGATCCAGGCCGCAAGCAGCGAGATGACCGCGATGATGAGCATGCTGATATAGCGCCCGTAGGCGACCTGCCGCTTGGTGATAGGCAGCGTCAGACGGAAGCGTTCCCACCCGTTCATCTCGTCGTATGCGAAAATCGAGAAGAGATACATCATGGGCGTCATCGTTGCCATGGCAGCCGTGCCAACGATGGTCTCGTTTGTGCCCCATGCGAGAAATCCGCAGATAACGACAGACACGAGCAATAGCTGCACCGCAACGTTCTTGGAAGTGATGAGGTCGGAGAAAATCATGGCTTTCATAGTTGCTCTCCTTTCAAGGTGAGCGTCATATAGTCATCGATGCTGGCGCTGTCGAGCGCGATATCGGGAAACGCCTTCGCAAAGGCGAAGCGGTCAGGTACGAGCACGTCGTACGTCATGCCGCTCTTGAGCTTTCGCACGCGCCCATCATCGGCCCATGCGCTTTTCCCTATCAAATCGAGATCGCGCTCCCTGCAATGTGCGACACCGGCCAGATCGCAGATTTCGTCCTTGGGAACGTCGAAGACGAGCCTGCCTCCGTCAATGCACACGATTTCGTCGGCGATCTTCTCGAGATCGCTCGTGATATGCGTCGAGAGCAGGATGGCATGACCCTCCGCGGCCATGAATTCGCGCAGGATATCGAGCACTTCGTCGCGCGCCATCGGGTCGAGGCCAGCGGTAGCCTCATCGAGAATGAGCAGCTCCGGGTCGTGCGAGAGCGCGAACGCCAACATGAGCTTCATGCCCATGCCTCGCGACAGCTCCTTCACGTTTTTCTTGGGAGCAAGCCCGAAGCGCTCGCAGAGCGCAGCGAATCGGTGCGCGTCCCAATTGCGGTAGGCGAAGCGGCCAAGCGTCGCCACGTCTTTCACCTTCGAAGTGTCGGGAAACGCGCAGGTATCCAAGACGACACCGACTCGCTGCTTGAGCTCCCCCTCCGACGCGGAGCCATCCCCAACAGGGCAGCCAAGCACCCACGCGTCGCCCTCGTCGGGCCGCAGGATGCCGAGCAGCATCTTGATCGTGGTGGTTTTTCCAGCCCCGTTCGAGCCGATGAGGCCCACGACGGTGCCAGCTTCAACGCGTATGTCTATGCCTTCAAGATGGAAGTCATCGTAGCGCTTCCCCAGGCCGCTTGCCTGTATCAATGCGTCCATTCGTGTCTCCTTGCCAGGTTAGTCCTCAAGAAGCAAATCGAGCATCTCGTGCAAATCGCTAGCCGTGAGCCCAAGCGGACGCGCATCCGCTATCGCACGTTCGAGCGACTCCTCCACGTGCCGGACGCGCTCTTCGCGCAGCAGGTCCTGGTTACCGGCGGCAATGAACGTGCCCTTCCCCTGGACCGTGACCACAAAACCGAGCTCTTCAAGATCGGCGTAAGCCCGCTTGGTCGTAATCACGCTGACGCGCAAGTCATTGGCCAAAGAGCGTATGCTCGGGAGAAGCTCCCCCGGTGCAAGCTCTCCGGACAAAATCGCGTCTTTGATTTGCGCCTCTATTTGCTCATAAATCGGAACCGAACCCGAATTTGAAATGACTATTTCCAATGATCCTCTTTTCCGGCAGCCCTGCAGCAGCTACCGTGTCGTCCCGCGAGGGCGTCCCCTCACGAGACGGTGTGCATATGCAATATAAACAGTATATACACACCTATACACAGCCGTCAAGGGAAATAGGATAGAGGGATCATCAGACAGACGGAGTGTGCAGCGACTCTACGAACTCCTCGATAAGTCCGTTGACCTCATCGGGAGCGTCGGTGTTGGCGTTGTGCCCGGCACCCGCAATCCACTCGAGCGGCAGCCCCGTGCGTTTCGTCCATGCGCGGTTATAGCGCATGGCCGAGCCCGCCTTGTCCTTCTCGCCGCATATCAACAGCGCCGGGCAATCGATCACGTACGGACGGCTCGCCTCGATCGCCTCGGCCAGCGCGCGAAAGCCGTGCGCCGTCAAATCGACGTATTCTGGCTTCTCGTAATCGTCCATCATCGTGCGCATGAGCTGCATGCCGTAACCAGACGTGGCGACCTGCGCACCAAGGCGCTTGAGTGCATTCCACGGAATGGAGGCATACATCGCGTGCGTGTGCTTGAGCAAGAAGAGCTCGACGGCCGTGATGTATTCGCGCTGAAGCGGCGCGGAGTCAATGGAAACGAATCCCGCCGCCTTGCCGGGAAACAAATCCATATACGCTTGCGCGACATAGCCGCCAAGCGACTGTCCGACGAGAACGGGATGCTCGACTCCCTCCTGCTCGAGCAGGCCGTCAAGCATGCGCGCAAGGTCATCTAGGCTCCAGGTAAGCGGAAAGGGCCGCGACAGCCCGTGTGAGGGGCCATCCCAGACAAGACAGCGCATGCCCGGTTTGCCCGCAAAGTACTCCATCTGCCTATCGAACAGGCGATGATCAGCCGTCAGCCCCGGCAAGAAGACGAGGGTCCGTCCCACAGGATCAGAACCCCCGCTCGTCCAGTAGTGGATGATGCCGTCTTCGGCCTGATAAGTCTTATGCTCCGGGACATGGGGCATGTCTGTCTCCGTATTCCAACTTGATGGCCCCGTTTTACTCGATCTCACGCCAGCGCTTCAGATGCGGCAACAACGTGGCCATGAGCGAGACGGCTTCCTCGCGCGAGCAGCCAATCGCCTCGGCCTCCATATCCGCCGTCGCCTCGATGAACTCGTCCATGGTCACCCCCTTGGCGGTGAAATCGCCGTCACTGAAGCACCATTTGCAATAGTCCGCGTTCTCGGAACCATCCGCATTCGTCCCGTGCAGCTCCGCATCTGGAATGGGCATGCTGCAGCACTGACAGTAGTAATCCATGGGCATCTCGAAAAAGCGCTCGAGCGGCACGTTGAACGTGGCGCAGATGAGCTTCACCATGTCGATACCCGGCTGCGTCTCACCAGTCTCCCAACGCGAGACCGCCTGCCTCGTTACGTAAAGCCTACGCGCCATCTCTTCCTGCGTAAGCCCCATCTCTTTGCGGAGCTTCTTGATAGTATCATTCATTGCCATGACATTGCCTTCCGATTGATTCTCGACTGGCCATGATTGTCCGCCACGGCAGCGCGCAGCTCAAGCAACCATCTGTTGCGCTCATGCACAAAGGGGTCTCTCGCAGGCGATGCCGAGAAATCCATTCGGCGAGAACGGCCTGTCGTTTATAATTGGCCGAAGTCACGCTTTCTCGCAATGGGGGCTACCGATGGGCAGCAAAGCCTCAGCCAATCTCATAGGATATTCGACCGCCATCATCCAGGCGATTTTATACTCGACCATGGGCATCTTCGGCAAGCTGCTGTATGCCACGGGTCTCGATTCCAGCCAGGCGATGATACTGCGCATGGGGTTCACCGTAGTTTATCTCGGTGCCCTGCTGCTGATATGGCGCAAACACCGATTGTTCAGCCGTCATAAGGAGACATACATCCAGTCGGCATTCTTCTTCCTTTCGGCATGGATTTACCTCCTTGCGGTACAGCATATGAATGCCGGTCTCGTGACGTGCATCTTCTATACATTTCCCGCCGTAGTTGCCCTGCTCAACACGATAGTCTTCAAGGAAAAGATGACCTGGCGCGTGGTGATGGCATTGGCGCTTTCCATCATCGGCATCATCCTCATATCCGGAATACTCGAGCCGCATGCCGTGTTCATGGAACCCCTTGGGGTGCTTTTCTCGGTCCTCGCCTGCCTTTCGTTCGCGGGCTATTCCGTGATAATCCACGTCACAAGCTCCGAGGAAAGCTCGTTTACCTCGACGTTCACGATGTCGACGGTCTGCCTGGTGGCATCGCTCGTTCTGTTTGCCCCAGAGGTTCCCGGCGCCTTCATGGGATTTGACTTGTACCGCTTTGGCATCGCGTCCGGCTTTGCCATCATTGCCACGATCCTGCCGATTGTCCTCTACATCGTCGCGATCAAGTACATCGGCTCCACCAAGGCGGCGATACTCAGCCTGATCGAAACCCCCGCGTCGCTCTTCCTGGCATGGCTCATTCTAGGCGAGACACTATCCGTCATCCAGCTCGTCGGCGCAGTCGTCATCGTCGCATCCGTCCTCGTCATTACCCTGAAGGGCAAAGATGCGGCATAGGACGGGGCTATGCCTCGGATGCGTTTGGGGTGGCCTCGCGCTTGCTCCCGGCTTCCTCGATCATGCCCATGTCAAGGCGGAGCGTCTGCTCCACGATCTTCATGAGCTCCTCGTCCGAGACGCTGGGCTTGATCTTGGCTAGCCCCACCAGGCCGTAAATCGTGACGCAGAGCATTTCGTATACGAGGTCGATCTCGATCTGATGATGGGCCGCATACTCCGTGACGATGTGGTCGCTGAAGCAGTCCACCGTCTCCTGCGCTGCCCGCACGCCGAACGCATCGCGCACCCCCAGCTCCTCGAGCACGTGAATCATCGGGCGCGGCTTGCCCCTGGCATCGTAGAGCACGTAGCGGAAGGTGCGTATGCACTTCTTGAGCGACCCGGCGGTGTCGCCGAAGGTGCGCTCCTCGTTCCACGTGATGACGCTTTCCACAAGATCCTCGACATAGTCATCGAGCAGCGCCTCTATGACGCCATTCTTGTTTTGGAAGTGATAGTAGACGAGCTCGCGCGTGACGTTGGCTTCCTCGGCGATGGCGGTGACCGTCGTCGCATGGACTCCATTGCGCTCTATGAGTTTGCGTGCCGCGCTCACGATCGAGCCCTGCGTCCCAGAAAGACGTCGTGTTTCCATGAGATTCTTGCGTCGAGGCCTGACATGTGAAGCCGCTTTGGCGGGCGTGCGGTTGCCATATCGGGGGATATTAGTCATGAGTACCCCTTTCGGAGTCACCATAAAACCATACTCACGTTTCATAATCCAAGAGGTTTTGTTAAACACTGGCATGTGCGCGGCCGCTACACTCGGTGCGATTTCCTTGATTCATCGCACATCAGCTGGCCGAATCGAAGGAGCATGTCACGGTCATTCTAAAGGCATGCTTCAAAGCCATCGACCCCACGTCACCGAACCGTCAGGGAAACGATATCGGTACGCAGCATCGCGCGGGACTCCGCGCACGCCGGGAAGCGTCGGTTTGCGACCGTCGTGCATGGCAAACCGCTTATAATGGCGCTCAGATGAGTGGCGGCTTCTTTGGCGGCGAGGGCTTCATCATGCAGCGCATGAACGGTCAGGGCATCGTCTTTCTGGAATGTGATGGCGAGCTGATGAAATACGAGCTGGCCGCCGGGCAGAGCATGCTCATTGACACCGGCAATGTGCTCGGATTTACCGAGGGCATGACGATCGAGGTCGAGCGCATCCATGGAGCCAAGAACATCATGCTGGGCGGCGAAGGCCTCTTCAACACGAAGGTGACTGGCCCGGGTACGCTGTGGTTGCAGACGATGCCGCTCGCGACGCTGGCAAACTCCATCGCCGCGCACCTGCCTGTCTCCAGTTAGCGAAGGCGGCACAGGCGCGGAGCAATTCCCGCATGCGGCTTCGAATGCAAGCTATTCCTGAAGATGAAGCGGCGAGGAGCAACCCCCTGCCGCTTCTCATGGATGCGTATTACCTGCAGAGCTCCTCGAGGCGATACTGCTTGATGAGCTCATCTGCGAGTGCCTTCTTGTCCGCGGGAAGCTCTCCCGGCGCTGTCGCAGCTTCCTGCTGCGGGCGGTCCTCGTGCCGGACATCTTCGGCTGTCTCCTCCAACATGGAGTCCACGTGACCCTTCATCTGCGTACCGGCTTCCATGTCTGCTCCTTCAAGTAACCACATGTGTTGCTCAGCAGGGTAACACGTCCGTGCCAGACGAATGGTCGGCCTTGGCGAGGTCCGTGTACTTCCTGACGAAGGCGGCCTTCGCCTGCGTGTAACCATCGCGGTCGTGCTCGAACTCCTTCCAAAGCGAGAGCTTGAGGCGCTCGTACTCTTGGGCGACATCGGGATGGGCATTGAGATAATCGCGAAAGTAAATCTCGTCATTGTCGCCGGCAATGCGCAAGTGGACGTGGAAAACCCGCTCGGCGAAGCCTTCCGGCGTGTAGCCCTTGTTGAGGTCGCGGTCGGCCATGGCCAGGTAGCCATGGGCTGCAAGCCGCGCCTTGGCAGAATCGATGGCCGCATCATCGGGCAGCTCGATGAGTATGTCGACGATGGGTTTTGCCCAGATGCCATCGATTGCCGTGCTGCCGATGTGGTGGATTGCATGCGGCAGGCCCGAAGACAGGATTCCATCGAGCGCGGAGGCCTCCTCTCGATACCAACCGGCCCAGCAATCCCGATGCTCCACAAGCGCGATGGGAAAGAGCTGCCAGAGCTCCTCAAGGGACATGTCGGTCAAGGATTTGGACACAGGTAGCACTCCTTTGGTCGTGGCCATGGAGTCATTGTAAATACTCCCAGCCGGATTAGGACAGGCGCGAAAGGATAAGAGGAACCGCCTCACGGTAAACCCAAGCTCCATCTACAAACGCTTGCGCAGATAGACCATGTCGACAAGCCGAACACCGCCCTCGAATATGGGATGGTCGTAGTTTTCCGTGAAGAATCCTTCGACCACATAAGAGCGCTCGAAGCCGCATCGCTCGTAAAACGGCACGGTGAGCGGACTGTCGCCTGTCCCCACTTGCAGGATGTCATACTCGCCTGCATGGCGCATGGCCACGAAGTCGATGAGTATGCGCCCATAACCCTGGTGCTGGTGAGAAGGATTAACCGCGATGTTCTTGATCTCCAGCACGCCGTCGTCCGCATCGTTCACGACGCACTCGCCCACCACGATGCCGTCGACCTCCAGGACGTACATCGTGCCCTCGTCAAGATAGCGATCGATCATGCTTTCCTGCTCATCGGCAAGCAGGAGCAGGGGCAGGTGACGCCGTCTGTCGCCATGTTCCTCGCGAATGAGCACGAACGGTTCTCCTTGAGACGCGGACTTTGGCATCATTGTAAATGCCATGAAGGGTCATCGCATCTGAATGACCCTTACAACCTCGGTGGCGAGATCATGCTCGCGCTCGATAGCAAAGAGCATCTGCTGACCAAGACGAGCATCATCTTCTGCCTGCTGGCATGCCGCACATGCGCGTCGGCATCCGCCGCGTGGACAAGCCGATCTTTCACTTCTCGGTGGTGACGGCAATGAAGTACGATAACGGCGCGTATGGGGAGTAAGGGGACACTCTGGCCATGGATTTTGACTTCAAAACATGGTAGGATGGGTAGGCACTCACCGCTGCCACGGTGGGCGTATCTCAAGTTTCCTACCAGTACTTGAGCGAGATAGCCTCCCGTTTACGGGGGGTTATTTCATTTCATCTGCCTTATGCCCACCACAACCGCCACGAACAGAGCGGCAATCGAGAATTCCCCGTACGTTGTCCGCAGGATGGGACACGTGACCCGAAATTCGCTCTGGTAGAATGCGAACAGACCTGTGCCAAAGATTACGTCCAAGATGGTGCATTCCATGGCATATAACAGCAAAGCAAAGATAAAGGTCCTCTACCTCCTGAAGATTCTGCAAGAGGAAACGGACGCCGAACACGGGCTTACGATGCCGCAGATCATCGAGCGACTCGACCAATACGGCATACACGCGGAACGCAAAAGCATCTACGCCGACATCAGGGCGCTGCGCGAATTCGACATAGACGTCCGCACCTACCAACGCTGCCCAGTAGAATACGCCATCGAGCGACGTGACTTTGCCCTTGGCGAACTCATGCTTTTGGTTGACGCCGTTCAATCCTGTCGGGCCATCACCGACAAGCAGGCGCAGATGCTCATCACCAACATCAAGCAACTTGCGAACAACCGCGAGCAGTTACTTCTCGACCGCCGCATTCACGTGAGGGGACGCATCAAGTCGAAGAGCGAGAGCGTACTCGGAACGGTCGATATCATCCATGAGGCGATTCGTCTACGCTGCAAACTCGAGTTCTCGTATAGGAGAATCGGCGCTGACGGCAAACTGCACGAGACGCGTGAGGGAAGGATGCACAAGGTTACCCCTATCGCCATCTCGTACGATGACGGCTTCTACTACCTCAGCGCCTGGGACGAGCAGTACGAGGACACAGCCGAATACCGCCTCGACCGCATGGCGAGGGTGCGGCCTCTCAAGGACGAAAAAGCGACGAGGAATCCCGAAATCGACCGGCATAGCTACGACGAAGACGAGGCAGTCATGTTCGGACGGTTCGGTGGCAACGAGGTGACGGCGACACTCGCCGTCGTCCCGGACAAAGCCGGGATAATCGTTGACCGTTTCGGCAAATCCGCCGTCTTCCTCGCAACCGATGACTCCATGGCACACGCCCGCGTAAGGATTTGCAAGAGCGAGCAATTCTTTGGCTGGATAGCGGGAATGAACAATGTCGTGCGAATCGTCGGACCAGATGCCCTCGTAGAGGAATACCGCGCATATCTTCGGCATTTGCTACAAGACTAACACGCGGAATACACCGATTGCTGCATCAGAACACGATGAAGCCGAAGAAGAACGAGCTCACAATGTAGATACGCGCCATCGTGTCCGAAAACGACGGCTCCTGACCGCGAAATGCCAAGTTTTCAAGCCCGTGACCACTCAAAGCTGTCACAGCAGCATGTTTCTGGGCATCGAGCGGTCAGCGTCCTGCATTTCTGGGCACGATGGTTAGCCCAGCATCGCTCAATGCATCTAACCAGTACGGATTCCTTAACACGTGCATCACCGCATCTTGCATGTCGCTAGCCTCAAACAACGCAAGAAACGTGCTGAAATCGTCCTGCCCTGGAGCCATGTACTTACCTTTGGCATCGACACGATTGGCTCTCCTGGTCAACTCGAAGAGCTCATTGTTCGTATCGAGAAGCTTCTCGAGCGCATCCTTCAGAGTGTCCTCAAGGACAATGAGTTGGCTCATGCATCCCTCGAATGTAGGCGCTTCCTTCTCTAGTCCCGCGATTGTGGAGCCAAGCTCCTCGAAACACCACGAGATAATCCGCGCATCCACATTCGCCGATGCCGCATCTTCAAAATACACCTCAAGCTCGTCAATCAGCCGCTTGTATACCTGGGCAAGCGATGGCGCGCATCGCTTGATGAGCCCATGCAATTCTCTGCGTTCCGCATTCCACAACGCGCGCCTAGCAAGACTCAGCATCGGCCGACTATCCCCGGAAAGCACCTCATCGATATCAGCCAGCAAGTCGAAGGTCACATTGGCCTTGCCCGCCTCAATCCGACTCAATGCCGGCTGGTCGATGCCGATGGCATCCGCAAGTTCGCGCTGGGACATGCCCAGACCCATGCGCCGTGCTTTGATCTCCTGGCCGAGCTTCTGCCGGCGCTGCATCGTTCGATCAACGCGGCCTGACTCGTAGCTTGCCTCGTCTATTTCCTCGACGACGAAACTATCCTGGGAGCTCTCCCCACGTCCTGCCCGCAGCAGCGCAAGCTCGCTGTATTCGCTGAGCCCATGGGCATCCAGAATCTCGCCCAGGTTTTGCCTTCCCGGAGGTGGCACGCGCTCACGTACCCAACGAAGGGCTAGGTCCGCACCGATATAGCGCTCCTCCTTCTCGACAAACGGAACGAAGAACGCCGGCACTTCATCCACGGAAACGTCTGAATCGATATTAATCTCGAAGCCTATATCATCGGCGTGACGCATGAACGCGCACGGCGTGGCCTTTCTGCGCGCGCTGTCCCGTATGGCAAAGTATTCGACCGTCATTGGTCACCACGCCCCTTTGCTATGCCAAGGTCTACGAGATGCTGCCAGCGCGTGCTGACGATCTCCCATATCTTTTCCCGAAGGCAGTCGGGCATCGCATCTTCGAGTCCCCGGAAAAGGGATGCACCCCCATCAGAGAGCACGCTGCCTTGTAGCGCGCCTGACGGGACAAGTTCGAGATTGCGCTCGAGCGAACGCGATCCGATGTAGTTGTTTGCGTTTCTGTCAGCCATCGGATCGAACGTGCGTATCCGCTCTTCGTCGTCGTAGCAGGAAAACGCGAAGGAGACACCGTGATCGAAAAGCGGCGCAAGCTCGACCATCCCATCACGCAAGATGACCTCGATGTTCGCGCCATGGCGATCGCGATTGATGATGAGATAATCGAACGCCATCATCGCGTTAATCGCATCCGTCCATCCCCGTTTCGTGCAAAATTCGAGTGGCGACTCATCACCCCGGGCATTCAGGTCGATATAGGTGTCAAGGGCCTGGCGTCGCTCGTGGGGACGACGATAGTCCCTCGACTCGCTGAGCCACGTCTCGTGCGTCTGCCCCTTCACCATGACAAGTGCATGTACGAGCTTATAGGGGATATGGGAAATGCCGAGATTGTCGAGCAACCGACTCGCGATGAGCTCGTTCACGGATTCGTGTCCGTAAATACCCTGATGTCGGTCATAGCAGGAAAGCTTATAGTAGATGTTTCCCCTACTCGATTTGGTACGCGACTTGAGGAACGTGCCACCCGTGCCACTTGTGACGGCTTTCTCGTCCCACGCGAGATGCGTGTAGTCTTGTAACTTCTTTATGACATCGCGAGTACCCACTGGCAGCTCCTCGGTCTAATGTTGTTGTATGTATTATAATACATACATATTAAAGAGCGCTTCTCATTATCCGTCGGCTTCCCCACTAACTCATCGCGCTACAATGCTCTGAAGACCTACGAAGGAGGACACGGATGGAAGCGCTGCAACTCGTGCTGTTCCTGCTGACGGCCGTGGTGGTCTCCAGCATCATCGGGCGCTTCCTGCCCGCGTTGTCGCTTCCCCTCGTGCAGATCGCGCTCGGTGCCGTCATCGCCGTCTTCGTCACGGGCTCCTTCGACACCGGGCTGGATGCCGAGCTGCTGCTCATCCTGTTCATCGCCCCGCTGCACTTCAACGAGTCGCGCCATGCCGATTCCGGCGCCCTCTGGAAGAGCCGCTGGGGCATCTTCTCGCTTGCCGTGGGACTCGTGCTCGTCACCGTCGTCGCCGTGGGCTTCGCGCTGCACGCGCTGCTTCCCGCCATCCCATTGGCCGCCGCCATCGCCTTTGGCGCCGCCATGGGATCGACCGACGCGGTGGCCGTCACGGAGCTCTCCAAGGACTTCCGCTTCGGCAAGCGCCACGAGACGCTCCTGACCGGCGAGGCGTTCTTCAACGACGTGACCGGTACGGTGGTGTTCAAGACCGCCATCGGATTTGCCCTCACGGGGGCGCTTTCCCTGGCGCACGCCGGCGAGGAGTTCGCCCTGGAGCTCTTCGGCGGACTTTTCGGAGGCGTCATCCTGGGCTTCGCGGCATGGCTGTTGCTGGAGTTCATCCGCCGTCGCGGCATAGACAGCCCCAACCTGCACGTGACCCTCGAGCTGCTCTTGCCCTTCGTGATCTACCTCATCTGCCACCAGATCCACATCGGCGCCGTCATCGCCGTGGTCATGGCGGGCATGGTCATGTCGCTTCTCCCCCATCGTCACACGCCCCAGACCGCGCGCCAGCGCATGCAGGCCAAGGGCGTCTGGGATACGCTCGGCTTCATCCTCAACGGCATCATCTTCGTCTTGCTGGGCATGCAGCTGCCCCGCTTCATCGCGCCGGCTGCCGACGGCGGCTTCGGCGATCCGTGGCTCATGTTCGGCGTCGTCATCGTCCTCACGCTGGTTCTGGAAATCGTGCGCTTCTGCTGGATCGCGGGGATGGACGTCGTGCACTGCCTCGCCCGCAGGCAGCCCGTGCGCACCTTGCTCGACGGCGAGCACTTTCGCAGTGCACTGGCCACGGCCTTCGCGGGCCCCAAGGGCGGCATCACGCTCTCGCTCATCCTGACAGTGCCCGCCACGCTACCGGCATCCGGGGCGCTCCCGGTCCACACAATGCTCGCGTCCATCGCTTCCGGCGTCATCCTGTGCACGCTCTTGCTGGCGAACTTCGCCGTGCCGGCGCTGGTGCCGCACAAGGCCGATTCGCGCCGCACGAAAAGGCAGGTGGATGCCGAGGCGCGGCTGCTCATGCGGGTCATCGAATCCATAAGGGCCGATGCCCACCAGACGGGATCGGTCACCGGGGAGGCATCGGCGCAGATGGCAGCCGTAAACGGCGATGTTGACGAACCGGCCACGGTCATCGTGATGAAGCGCTACGCCGACCAGCTCGCAGACATCGCCAAGCGCGCCTCCGCCGACGTGGCCGCGCAGGCCCGGCAGGTGATAGCGCAATGCGACGAGCAATACGAGCGCATCGAGGAGCTCGACTCCGAGCTCAGGGAATCCGGTTTCTACGACGGTGACGAGGAGGCCGAAGACCCATCAATCCTCACCGCGCATTTTCGCGCCCTGCGTGACGTCTACGATGCGGTGGAGGACGTCCAGGCCCAGGCGCTTTCCCGCGAGCTCGAATACGTGAAGGAGATGGCCCACGACGGGCAGGTCGACCCCAAGCACGCCAAGGAGCTCCGTAACGACGTGTACATCCAGCAGCTCACGCTCTGAGGCGGAGGACACATCGCTTGCGAGCATCCAAGGCATCGAGAGCTGGTACATGCGCCATCCTACCGTGCCAAGGATTGCTTGTGCGTGACCGGCGAGTGCCACGTTTTCCGAGTTCGTGACCGCAGGAAACGGTCATCAGACCGCGTTCTTCGTCATCGAGCGGCCACCGCTTACTATTTCTTGGCACAAGGCGCGTCGTAGCGGTCAGAGTCAATGGCAAGAGGCGCCATCTCGCCGGTGTACTATCATGATTGCGTTGTTACGGGATGACGAGGAGCAGATGATGGAGATTAGGGAATACCGGCAGGATGACCTTGCCGAGATGGTGGACATCTGGAACGAGGTCGTGAGAGACGGGGTCGCGTTTCCCCAGGAAGAGAAGCTGAATCTCACGAGCGGCGGTGCGTTCTTCGCGTCGCAGACGTACTGCGGCATCGCCGAGGAAGACGGGCACGTCATCGGGCTCTACATCCTGCATCCCAACAACGTCGGGCGCTGCGGGCACATCGCCAACGCCAGCTACGCAGTCAGTTCGGCCGCGCGCGGCAAGGGCGTGGGGCGCCTGCTCGTCGAGGACTCGCTTGCCCAGGGCAAGGCGCACGGCTTTCGCGTGCTGCAGTTCAACGCCGTCGTCGCGACCAACGCCGGCGCACGTCACCTCTACGAGAAGCTCGGCTTCGTACAGCTCGGCACCATACCGGGCGGCTTTAGGATGCCCGATGGCACGTATGCCGACATTTGCCCGTACTATCACGAGCTGTAGGGCCGGCGAGGCGGCGATAACCAGAGGAGGACCGGGGGCGTGAGCCATGGGTTGGATTAGCGCGGCACTGCTCGCGGCGCTCTTCGCGGGTGTAACCTCGATTCTCGCGAAATGCGGCGTGCGGGAGACCGATTCCGACATCGCCACGGGCATTCGAACCGCGGTCGTGCTCGTCTTTGCCTGGATCGTCGTCTTCGTCACCGGCGCACAAGGCGGAATAGCCCACATCGCTCCCCTCTCGTGGACGTTTCTCATCGCCTCGGGACTCGCGACCGGTGCATCGTGGATCTGCTACTTCAAGGCGCTTTCGCTCGGTGACGTCAACAAGGTCGTGCCCGTGGACAAGTCGAGCACGATCCTGGCCGCACTCATCGCAATCGTCCTGTTCGGCGAGACGAGCAACCTCGCGGTCAAGCTCGCCTCCATCGTCGCAATCGGCGCGGGCACCTACCTCATGATCGAGAGGAAGGTAGGGCAGGACGGCAGTGACGCGCGGGATGGCAGCGCAGGCGGGCATGGATGGCTGTGGTACGCCATCGGGGCCGCGGTGTTCGCCGCGCTCACCTCGATTCTCGCGAAGGTCGGCATCGAGGGCGTCGACTCGAACCTGGCGACCGCGATTCGCACCTGCGTGGTGCTGGCGATGGCGTGGGGCATCGTTGCCGGGCGCGGAAAGCTGCGGGCCGTGCGCGGCGTGCGGCCCGGCGAAGTGTTGTTCCTGGTGGCCTCAGGCCTCGCGACCGGCGCGTCGTGGTTGTTCTTCTACTACGCGATACAGACTGGACAGGTGAGCATCGTCGTGCAGATCGACAAGCTCTCGATCGTCGTGTCGATCGCGTTTGCCTGGCTGTTCTTGCACGAGCGGCTATCGTGGCGGGCGGGCGTGGGGCTCGCGCTCATCGTCTGCGGCACGGCGCTCATGACGGCGTTTCCGTAGGAATGGGAGGATGCGAGCGTCGCCATGCAAAGCATCTAACCCAGCGACTCATTCGAGTTTATTACCAAATCGATATATTTCATGCTTCAAGTAAAGTTTATTACCAAATAGTAATATTTCATAGATTTCGCATGCTATAATCCCAAATGGATATATTATGAGGAGGTTGTAAGTATGGATTCGATTGCTCCGCGCAAATCCAGAAACCCTGACGGTAAACTCACAGACTCCGCCGAGCTTGGGGCAATCATACGCCGTCGTCGGAAGACGCTGCAGCTTACGCAGGTGCAGCTTGCAGAATCATGCGGTTGTACCCAGCGATTCATCAGCGAGTTGGAACGCGGCATTGCCGCCGGCAACATCAGGCAGGTCATCCGCATATGCAAAATGCTTGGCATCGATCTATTCGCCCGCGTAAGGGGTGAATAGCATGAGCATTCTCTTGTATAGAGACAGGGATGGCTTGCGCGACCTTGTGGGCCAAATCGATTATGAAAACGGCAAGGCGGGAACCTTCCTCTACGATACTGAATACCTCGCGCGATCGCAGCTTGCAGGCGAGCTCGGAATATCGGAACTGCTCCCCCTCGACCCAGACCCCTTTTCTGCGGAGGAGTTTGGCGCATTCTTCAGGGGCCTTCTGCCCGAAGGTGAGATATATGGCAACCTGTCCGAGCTTTACCAGATACCGCGGTCCGATTACCTTGGCATGCTCGAGCGGATGGGGTGCGAGAGCATCGGTGCGCTCACGTTCATCTCAGACAGGGCAAACCCCGACGAATATGAGCCGAGATATGAGGAAGTCCCCTCGGGAACCTTCGAGGAAATGTCGAGAGATCCCGTACGGTTGGCAACTATCACGGCAAGCTCGACGCGCTTGTCGCTATCGGGAGCCCAATCCAAGGTCGCATGGTTTTTGCCGCAAGGCGTCGATGCGGGAAAGGCGAGTCACAATGACTGGCGTACTCCTCTGGGAACTGCCCCATCGACACACATCATCAAGATTTCTCGCACGGGTGAAGAGGCAATCGCCCTGAACGAGCTCGCGTGTTCGCTGCTTGCTGCAGAGTGTGGGATAGAGACTGCCAAGGCGCATATCTTACCAGATGTTCCCGGGGTAATCGCCGTGGAGCGCTACGATAGAGCCTGGCTACCCACGGAAGACGGGGAAATTGTCGCCCGTCTGCACCAGGAAGACTTCTGCCAAGCCCTCGGGCTTGCACCGTTCTTCAAATACCAGCCAGCCGGCGTTACGACAAACTATCCTGCTATGATGGCAAACCTTATAGAGTCGACCTGCGAAAACCCATTGGCGGACAAACTGGATTTGGCCAGAAGGCTCGTGTTTTGCTATGCCGTGGGTAACTCGGATGCACACCTCAAGAACTTCTCGTTACTCTACAACCGCAAGTGGACGGGTCGAAAGCTCGCGCCTCTCTACGACGTCACGTGCATACCTCTGACAGGGTATTCGACGGCGATGCCCTTTGACATCGGAAGGCATCGTGCCCTCAATGAAATAGACGAACGGGACCTTGTGGAATTGGCCGATGATCTGGATACCGGACTCGATTCCTTCTCGCAAATCGTGCAAGACGTCGTAACAACACTTTCGTCCCCTACAATCAGTCCCTCGAACAAGAACGCGGAGGATATGGCAGCCCGAATCTTGGAAAACTCCTTGCCCCGCATTAAGGTGCTCGAAGGGTTCCTGGGCCGTTAACGCGAACATGATGACGGAAGGGATCGCCATGATGATACGGGTAGAGCGGCAGGCCGATCACGATGCGGTGCGCGAAGTGGTCAGGAGTGCCTTCGCGACCGCCGAGCACAGTGACGGAAACGAACACGACCTGGTAGATGCCCTGCGGCGAAGCGACGCGTACGTTCCCGAGCTGTCGCTGGTGTGCGAGGTCGACGGCGAGATCGTCGGGCACATCATGTTCACCGAGCTGCACGTGGGCGACCATGTCGCGCTGGCGCTTGCCCCGCTGTCCGTTGCGCCGGCGTGGCAAAGGCGCGGCATCGGCACCGCCCTGATCAGCGAGGGGCACCGGATTGCCCGGGAGCTCGGGTACGGTTGCTCGGTCGTGCTGGGTAGCGACGAGTACTACCCACGCGTCGGTTACGTGCCGGCCGAGGCGCTGGGGATTCTCCCGTGCTTCGACGTCCCGAGCGAGAACTTCATGGCCTGCAAACTGCGCGAGGACGCCCCGGCGATATCGGGCGTGGTCACGTACGCAGAGGAATTCGGTATCGACTGATGCGAGCAAGGCATGGTGGGAAGGCGGGATCACGCAGTAGTCCGATTTTGCGACGATAGACTTGCCTATGCCGCCTGGGGAAAGTCGATGATGCAATACTCGATGACAGATGACCGTCTCTCTCCTATCGCAACAATTTCGGCACCCAGCATGTGTCGATGGGTTTTTGCTCACGCATGCCGGGCTCACGCAGGAATGGAGAGACGAGAACCTATCTGGATGCGACGACGCAAGAGCGTGCGCCTCGCGCATCAACGAGTTCTTCTTCGATGGCAGCTCTCTCTGCCGAGAAAAGCTCTCGATGGTGGGTTGGGCCCGGGGCGGCTACGGAGTGCCGGGGCCGTTGTGGGCCGATCTCTCGGAGTTACGCGATGACGCAGCGCAGGGCATCGACCAAATCGTCGGGCATACACCCGTTCCCACATGCGAGAAAATCGACGACATCAACGAGACCATCTGGCTATGCGACACCCTCTCTCGCACGACATACAACCGGCCCATCGGGGATGGAACGGCGCTATTGCTCAGCAACGGACACGCTGAGGTGATTCCGCTACGTGTCTAGCATGGCAACGCTGCCATGATGGGAGAGCCTTTTCCGAATGGTCGTTTACTGTAATCCCGCATTGCATCACTGCATCATCATGTTGTGGCAAAACCTCGCCATAATTGGTAGTGTTCTGCCATATTGAGCAACAACGCATATTCACACGCGAACGCGTCCAGAAAGGATGATCATGCAGAAGCCGAGCAAAGTCCCTACCGTCTCCCCCACTGCGCACGTGGCGACCAACGCGACCGTCATCGGCGACGTCGTCATTGGTGATGAGTGTTGCGTCCTGTTCAACGCGACCATCCGAGGTGACTGCGATACATTCGTCAAACTGGGCGACCGCACGAACGTGCAGGAGGGCGCCTGCCTGCACGTGAACCACGGCATGCCCACGATCATCGGCCATGACGTGACCATCGGTCATGCCGCGGTCGTGCACGGCTGCACCATCGGCGACCATTCGCTTGTCGGCATGGGAGCCACGGTACTCGATGGCGCCGAAATCGGGAATCACTGTCTCATCGGAGCCGGAGCGCTCGTAACGGGGTCGGCGCGCATCCCGGACGGCATGCTCGTCGTGGGCGCGCCCGCGCGGGCGAAACGCCCGCTGACCGACGAGGAGAAGGCCAGCCTGGACGCGAACGCCGCCGAGTACGTGGAGCTGGGATACCAGCTGGCAAGCGAAGGTTGGCTGCTCACGGGTGAGGTGCCGAAACCGCCGCTCCCCTAGTTCACGCGGTTGACCAGCGACTCGCCCTTTTCGAGACGAGCGATGTTCTCCCATATCGCGCGGTGTGCGCGGAAGAACATGCCTTCGGTGACCCCGCCGATATGCGGCGAGAGCACGAGTCGCCGTGATGCGCCCTCCTCATATGCAGGCGAATACAAGTGCAGGCTATAATGGCTAAGTAGGCTTTTTGGGTGATTGGAGGGGCCATGTTTGACAACAACCAGCCGCAATCCGGCATTCGAACGCTCTTTGGACCCAATGGCAACGTGTCTGCCGTGATCGGATCCGGCTCGAACACGTTTTCCGTTATCGGATCCGGAAACCACGATGGCCCTTACTTCCAAAACGGCAACATAGTCTCTGGACCCGATGGCATGCATGCTGTCATCGGTGACGATCCGCTCAAGACGGTTTTTGGCCCTCACGGAGAGACGCACGCGATTATCGAGAACGGCTCCAGCGTCACCGTGCTGTAATGCCCTTAAGCTGCAGCTCATCCTATCGCCTTCGCCGTTTTTGCCATAATGAAGGCTAAGCCACATGGCTAGCCGGATATGCCTTCATTTACTGAAAAATTATTCAGTGAATATTAATTCAGTAAGGATGCCCAGTTGCTTTACCCAAAGCACTAGAAGAGGCACTGCTCGATGAGTTCCCTTCCGCGAAGGGCGTCGACCCACTCTGCGGGGATACTCTCGTAGCCGTACATGGCGCCCGCCAATGCACCGGCGACGCATCCCGTGGTGTCGGAGTCATCTCCCAGGTTCACAGCGGTGAGCACGCAATCCGAGAAGCTGCGCGTATGCAGGGCGCACCAAAGCGCGGCCCCGAGCGTGTCGAGGACGAAGCCACTGGACTTCACGGCATCGCGAGGAGCATCCGCCATCTCACGGAGAGGAGCGAGCGGGCCGCTATCGGGCAAATGCCCTGTCATCGCATCCTCAAGGTACACGCCATCGACGAGATCTCGCAGGATGCCCACGAACGCGACGCATGCCTCCGTCGAAATCGTGTGCGCATGGGTTATGGCCGACACGGCACGCACCTCGTCATCTGATGCGCCCACGAAGGCGAGCGGGGCGATGCGCATGAGAGACCCGTTGCCGTTGGAACGCTCCTCGTCGCAACCGCGGCCACGCTCGAGGGCGGTCGCCGTGGCATTTCCCACGTCGAAGGCGCTTCCATCAGATGTGTATGCACCCTTGTAGAGCCAGTCGCAGAAACGCCGCCGCATGTCCTCGACATCGACTTCGCCACGCTCCCTGAGGCTCGCGCATGTCGCGAGCAGCAGCGACGTGTCATCCGAGAACGTCCCCGCAGGCTTTCCGTGAACCCCGCCCCCGGACATTCCCGTGCACTCAAAGGTGTCCCTCTTCAGAAACTCGTAGGGCACGCCAAGGGCATCGCCCACGGCCGCTCCAAAGACGACACCCCGGCGCTTGTCTTTCATCTGTTAAACACCCTCGCCCTAATCAAGAAATATCTTCCTGGCATTCGTAACAGTGCTTAAACGTTATCTTCCTATACATTAGTTCGTCGCCGTTAACGACTGCGCATTTCTTCAGGCAGAACGAAAAGGTGCGGTCCGGGCAATGCGCGAGCATGGGACAACTCAAGGCGCGTTTCTTGAGCGTTTCATCATCTGGAAATGTTTCGATCTTGTACTGATTGCTCATAAGGCGATCGCTCCTCTGTCTATCGGTCGCACTTTGGCCTTCTTTCGAAATCCATATAACCAGAAAAGCATATGATGCATGACCCCTATATGGGACACCCGACTCGCTTTGCTCACGAGATAATATCCCCCGAAAAGGGCGAAACGTCCAGTGAGGATGTTTCGCATCGGGAGGAGGACGGCGCGGTGAAGACATGCGAGACAAGCGTCAGCGAGAAGCTTGTGGAAGTGAGGCAGCAGGTCATCGAAACGCTGCTAGAGATCGACGACATCAAGCTGCAAGTCAACCCGCAGCTGCTTGCCCAGTACGCAAAGACAATCGGCTATCTGGAAGATGACCTGTTCAAATGGCAACTCAAGGCACGCCGTTGCAAGCGCAGGTTCGCGCTCGCGCAGGCAGCCGCAAACAAGCGCGAACCCATCGTGCTGGACGAGATTGACAGCACGCTTGACGATGAGTTTGCGGAATGGGAAGCGCAGCTCGCGGAGCGCATGGCCAGCCAGCTGCAGCTTTTGGAGGCGCTTTCGGGCTCGCGGCCGCTCTCGCCGTCCGAGGAACGCGAGCTCAAGGAACTTCACAGAAAGCTGATCCGCCGCCTGCATCCGGACATCCATCCCGATCTTCCCGAAGATGCCCAGCGATTCTTCCTCATCGCGCAGGCCGCATACGAGAACGGCGATGTCGACACGCTGCGCGTCGTGGACACGGCGACCGAGGATTACGAGGAGCATGCCGATACGGCAGGCCTGTCGGAAGACGATGTCGCGATCGAGCTTGCCATGGCAGAAGCACAGCTCAACGTAGCACGTGAGCAGCTGGACGTCTTGAAGCGCAGCCATCCCTATACCCTCACCGAGTTGCTCAGCGACCCAGTCGAGCTCGCGCATCGCACGCACGAGCTCAAGATGGAAATCGAGCGCCAGAAGGAAGTCGTGAGGACATACGAGAGCAAGATTGCGAGCTTGATGGAAGGCGACACGCGATGATGGCACATTCGGCAACAGCTCAGCCCGACACGGGCACGCTGGCCACGATCACGCAGGCCCAGCAGCTGGGGCTCGTGGGTGCAAGCACGCTGTCCGTACCCATGCCCTTCGAGTCGAAGATCGTCCTGTTCGAATCCATACGAGTCGCGGGCACGAGCCATGCGCCGGACATCGACGCGACCATGGGCCAGATGCCCAATGAAACGCGGCTGGAACTCGTGCGCGAACCCGACAACCAGGCAGACGGCTGGGCCATCCGCGTCGAACATGACGGCAAGAAGATTGGTTACGTACCGGCAGACAAGAACGAGGTGCTGGCACGGCTCATGGATGGCGGCAAGGCGCTTGGCGGTGAGCTCATCTCGCGCGAGCTGCGCGGCACCTGGTGGAACGTGCACATGGAGGTGTATCTCATTGATTAGATACGATGGCGAGGAAGTGACTCCTGGAATGAAGCTCTCGCACGACGCCAACATCTACGAGCTCATATTCGAGGACTTCACGACCTATGACAACGGCGACAAACTGCCGGGTATCTGGGTGACGAGCGCCGTATACGATTCGGGCAATCATTACCTGGGACACACGTACACCATGCCCTATACGGGAGCCGATGACCCGGATGGCGAGGATGCCCTCTTCTACGGAGGTGGACTCTACGACGAGGGCATGAGGCTGACCGCTCCCGAGCATGCCGAGGCGCGGCTGGATTGCTTCAAGGCGGCAGAGCTTCTCTACCGGCATGCGGCGGGCAAGGGCAATGCCATGGCGTACCTGTGCCTTGGCTATGTCTACTATTACGACCGGTGCAAGGGTGCGTATTGGCGCAGCCTTGACGAGGTCGGGACGGATGAGGATTACCGACAGCCCTTTCCACACGAGGAGCAGGCATTCACGTGCTTTGAGATAGCGGCGGCAGACGGCCTTGCCGAGGCGTTCTACAAGCTGGGCGATGCGTACAAGAACGGCGTCGGCTGCGAGGTCGACGTGCAGCAGGCGTACCTGTGCTACAAGGTGGCGTCGACGGCCACGGATCCGCAGGCGCCGTACCTGACGGGCAGCATCGCGCTCAGGCTCGCAGAGTGCCTGGAGGAGGGCATCGGATGCGAGCACGATTTTGCGCGGGCGCTCGAGGAATACGAACGAGCCGAGAGTTTTCTCGACCTGGCCGTGCGCAGCGGCGATTGGTACTACAAGCGCGCGAGAGATGGTGCACGAGATGGGGTCGCGAGGTGCGAGCAGGAACTGGGGATGGGAGAGAGGAAGTGTGAAGAAGAAGCGCGAGCGTCTTAATCCCGAGGACTCAGCTTGTTTGTTGGTTCGTGAGTCGCTGCTTCAGTGATGGCATTCGTCGGAAGCAAAGAGTTCTGCCGGGGCCAATGTAGATTGACCCGATAAACGGCGATTGGATGATTAGGGGTGCCACACGTCCGGCCGCCCAATAAACACAATCCCCAAATTGGTCAGTCTAGAAATAGATTTCAAGCCCGACTCATGAAACCTTACCTTATTCCAAGACTCCTCATAATCGTTTACTTCAGAAAAAGGCGAATTAGAAATGAAATCTATAAATGCTGAGAGATTCTGACTATATTCAGCTGCAAATTTCTTTGCTTTGGCGATTTTTTCTCCGTGCCTTAAGTTCGGGTCATTGTATAAGACGTGATCCAGATTGCACGCCATATAAAATATTCGATAGGGTATTCCAAACAGCGCTTCCGTTTCAACCAAGCAATCGACAACGTTCCGTTTGTGCTGGTTTCGTTTCTCTATCGAGCATTTATCACGCGTAATGATGGTACGTTTTTTTGAATTGTATCGGGTCTTCTTCATGTTGGTATTTTCAATTATCCTCTTGTCTTCGATATATGCGCCGTCTGTATCTATGACGTGAATAATCTCAGCGACGTCATCGTAATCGAGGCAATACTTCTTCAGGCTATCCCATAATTCTGCATAGATACGCTCTTTAATGTTGATGTGGCTGTAGGCCCCATCAGTTGTAATATCTCCGTTGTAAGGAGATACGATTACTTTCTTTTTCGGATAGGCAGCCTCAAATGCACACTTGAGGCTAATCATGTCGGAGCGTCCCTCGACCAAAACGAATATAACTTTTTTCTCGCTTGCCATCGAATCTTCTTCCGATTCCTTCATTGGTTCGCTCTAATTATCTAATAGTCATCGTCACTTTCGTACCAATGACGCATCCTGCTGCCTGCCATAATAAAACCCATAGACAAGTCTCCAGCCGAAGCTGGCTCATATATACTCTCTTTCTGACCCCCGAGAAAGATGCTTCTGTAATAGAAATCACGCAAGTTATTCGTTGCTTTTACATTCTTTAGTCTCATATATCGATTTTCAGGATTTGCGGTCGTAAAAGCGATATACCCCTTATCAATCACTTCGAGAGGACGTAAGTTGTGCGAGGTGCAAATCAATTGCCCCTCTCCTTCCTCGGCAATGACTTTCAACAATTCGCCCAAAAGGTACTCAAATATCCCTGAGTCAATTTCATCGATAACAGCTACGAAATCCTCATTACTGTAAACATTAATGAGGAGCCAGGCGACAGATACAATCTTTTGAATCCCTCGCGATTCGCAAGAAAGGGGAATAACATTGTCACCTCTGACTGAACCGATATAGACTTCTGCGACGGGTATATCGTCTATTACTGCGTCTCCCCCAAGAAGGCGCAGCTTCATTCCGGGAATGAGCTGGCCAATAAGATAATTAACATCGTTAAACAATGCCAGTTCTAACACTGCCGCAAGCTCGTGTGGAATATAAGAGGGACTGCTGGGATCTGTTGAAATATCAACAGTATTCCAAATCCCCTCCTTCTCCTCAGTGTACTCAAATACGCCGTACCCTCCATCCACTTCTATAGGCTCATCTTCAAATACTACGCCCGTGTTGATGAAATCATAAGGAATCGTGAGCTTACCCGATTCGATAGTCTCTGCTTCCTTTGTGCCAACAACGTATAAAAACGCTTCTGCATCTGCACAAATACAATTCGCCACCCAAAAACACTCAGATTCATCGGGAAAAGGATTATCCAATACAAAGAAGAATGATGCACCTTCCTGATAGCATTCCTCCATACGCGCGATCTCGTCCTCGCCCATTTCTCGGAGAAGTGTCCTGGGGCCGAATAAATCATATCCCTTTGTCGTAAACAATGTCCTGAACCTGTTGGCTTCAGGGTCAAACGCGCGCATAGATTCATTTGTAATCACGGGAAACCCATTTGCGTTTTCGAATTCTATCTCGTACTTGCTCCGTCCTCCCACGCTATCGAAGACGTAAGTCAAGCGCGCAAAATCAGCATTTTGATTTACGAAACTCGCAAAGTGCTGCGGCAATTTCTCACCTGTAAGCAAAAGTTTGAAAGCCAGCATGCAATCAACAAGCGCAGATTTGCCCGAGCCGTTTTGTCCATATAACGCAAGGATACTCGGCCCGTCTGGTTTGCGCTTGTTTTCAAATGACAATTCGCCATGAGCTACATTCTTGAAGTTCTCGATAATAACCTTTTCTATTCTCACATATGCTCCAAGAGTAAAGTTTCGGTAAGGATGAAGTAAGTGTATAAAACGATATATATTATATCGTTTTATACACTTACTTCTGATTTCTTTTCGATGATGCGTCTTTTCGACACTCTATTTGATTGCCGCAACAGCGACTTGCGAAAGTAAACCGCTTTCTTCCAGTATGCATCGCTTTGCAGAATGCATGACTATCAGAGAACAACTAAACGCCTGAACGTCCAAACGGCGTTGGCTTCGAGAGCAAGAGCTCGAGCACATAATTAAGTTCTTGGGACGTGTGTGCTTGTGTTTTTTGCTCCAGAAGAGTAACTGGTTCTTCAGAGACGCGCCTGAAGACCTCAACGGATTCTCGTGCCCGCTGTGAATAGTAAGCTTTTCCTCCACGCAGGCGCGTTCGGCATCGTGAAATGGAATAGGTCTTGGGAAGGGCATTTGCTGCCACGGAAATTCACGCCACTGTGTTTAACCAATCAGGAGCGACGTTCGTCTATGTCTCTTTATGTATAGCCGCTATTGATACGGCAATATTCATCATTTCTAAATGCTTTTTACCGCGCAGAACGTTATTTTGCTAAAAAATGGGATATCTGGATAGTCCTCTTGGTCTTTCGTGATTATGGCAAACACGACCTCGTCAGGCTGAGAACTTGAAATAGAATACATATCGCCTTCTGAGCATGCTTCGGATATCCTATCGTTTGCTTTCCCAAGAAACTCCAGGTCCGATCTGACAAGCTCCGCTGTAGTCAACCCCTGATTGAATAGATGACTTAATGGCGCTGACCCAGAATATTTTTTTACATGAATAAACGATCCATCCCGAACCAATATATCGCAGAGTTCGAATTTACTATTTGCACCACCGTGCATAATATTTTTGCGATCCATCAGAATGCACGAATCGGATTTCTTATCACAGACTCGTTCATTGTACGCGCCCTCATTCTCATCTGATAATAGATAATCTGGAAACTCGAAAGATGATAAAGTTGTCGACATATATTGGGAATTGATTTGCTCAACATAGCTCGATTCAATGCGAAACCATTCGCCCCCATTTATGCAGTATTGTTGTTCCTCATGTTCCAGTTCCCCATATATACATTTAAATGCTGACCAGTGATCTATTTCCGATTCGTCTATTGTCCCAATTTGAAAAATCGTTTTATGCTGCAACTGGTCTATCTTTTCTAAAGGATTTCTTAATGTCCGAATTACATCACTGATCAAAATATCGTCAAACAGCTCTCTGCTTCCCTGATAGCGAAATCCAGCAGTTTCTTCCCATTTAATTACCTGAGGAACCGCCATCCAGACACGTTCATCCTGCGAATTAATTGCCTCGATCAAAGCATCATTTAGCTCAGCTTTCAGTTTTTTGCTCTTTACCGGTTCAACATGGTCTATCCAGGGAAAATTATCCTTATACCGATCGCTCTCGTACAACTCGAAAAGATCGGCCAAAAAGTCAGGCAATTCCTCAATTCTTATTGAAGTCGAAACGCTCAATGAATCGGCCCCCGTAACAGATCCGGGCAATAATGACTCGCTATCTCCGGTAGCCGTAATGCCATTAAGCAGATCACGCTCAATATCTAAAGAGAAGTCATGTATCTCTGATTTCTTAGGCATTTGTTCATTAGATTTACTGGCATTCCCTGCAATTTCCGTTTTTGAAATACGGCGAATTGAATTTGGCTCGACACTGTTTAAAACAGTTTTTAATCCAAATCTTTCTTCTATTGCGTTTTTATTTAACAGCGATAAGCCTCGACCAAAAGTGACGGCAAAATACCTAGCGCCATCATGAGCATTAATAGGAATGAGAAGTACCGCACTTGCTGTTGCATTGAACAGGTCAGTATCGTCGACCGCATTTCCAAAAAAGGAATTCACCCACTTCGGCTTAAAAGAAAACGAACGCATATGATAAAAGCTTCCGATACCATTGATTAGTTGACAATCGCACTCTTTGTCTTCAGACAAAATCTGTTCTTCAGTCTCAAAACCGGCCTTTACCAAATAAATTGATAACTTGGTTTTCTTTGCAGCCATTCGCATCATTCCTCGTTATATTGCTTCTTCTTATAGAGACTCTTACCATTACCCACTCTAACTCACACATTATCCCAGAACAGATAGCAAAAATTGAGCTTGGAGGATATCTCCTCGCGTGCTCTGCGGGCCTTTTCTCTTCTACCCAACGCGCTGGAATCCTCTGACATAACCCCGCTGACGGACAGATGCAAAAAGAATGAATCATAGATGCAGTTGAAACAGCTTATGCAGGCTTTTGGTACGACACAGAATATTTCTTATTCTCACACGATCCCACCCACAATAAAAATGCATTGATATAAGGCGTCCTGTGGCTTTCGAGAGAGTGATAAAATCTGTTCCGAGATGCAGCTTACCTCTTCATTGTTTCCATCGTTTTAGCATGCAAACGCTTCGTCCCGCTTCTGAACAAAGAAGCATCAGCTTCCTGGAATAAGTTTTGAAACAAGAGGCGTATCAATATGGCATATTGTGGCTGGGGACACCATGGGAGATCCAGCAAGCAGCTTATTGGCCATTACACCGTCATAGAAACATTTTGAATCGATAATCAAATTCGTGTCACACACAAACGTTAGTCTGATTTACAGAAGGTAGCCCATTCTCCTATAGGGTAGAATCTGACTAACAATATGATGGTCTTCAGATTCATACTTCTAAACCATTAAGTAAATGCTTGAGGTTAAGGCTGTTTTAGGTAATAGACAATGACAAAGAAGTACATAGAGCCAAATAGCATAATATGTGGAGACTCGCGAAAGTGCCTCAAAAGGATTCGTCCTAACAGTATTGCTTTAAGCGTATGGTCTCCGCCTTATCACGTAGGGAAATCATACGAAGCCACCCAAAGCTATGATGAATGGAAGAAGCTTCTGCAAGAGGTTATAAAGCTGCATGAGCCGATTCTAAAACCAGGTGGTTTTCTAGCAATCAACATTGCAGATATCATATGCTTTCCCGATCCGTCCATGCCAAAATATCAGGCTGATGTTGTTTCGGGAAAGCGTTGTAAAGTAACAAAAGAAGACATACTTAAAGCAAAGGAAAAGCATCCTGAATTCAACAGGTATCAATTAGCTGAATTGCTGAACTGCAGCGAACAAACAATCCAACGGAGACTCGAGGGCAACAACGTCCGTGGCGGAAAGTACGAAACGCAAACTAAAATAAAGCTGGTAGGAGGACTTTTAGAGCAATTTGCAGAAGAATCAGGACTCTACCTGTACGATAGAAAAATCTGGGCCAAGGATCCTGCATGGGCAAACTCGAACTGGACTTCAGGCAGCTACAAATCTGTAGATGAATTTGAGTATATTTACTTCTTTTGGAAACCAGGGATAACAAAGGTTGACAAGAATCGGCTACAGAAAGAAGAATGGGGTGAATGGGGCTCTCGCGCAATTTGGTTGTTGCCCTCAGTGCGCAAAAATGACAATCATGAGGCAAAATTCCCAATCGAGCTTCCGAAAAGAATAATTCGCTTGCTAAGTGAACCGGAAGATGTAATTCTAGATTGTTTTATGGGTAGTGGGACAACGGCCCTGGCGGCCATTCAAACAAACCGCAAGTACATTGGAATTGAATTGCTATCCAAGTATGTAAACCTGTCAAAAGCGGCGATTAAAAAAGCAACTAAAGACCAATAGATACGCAATCGACTTCTACCACTCTCCAGGCATCAATCTCTTGGAGCTTTATTAAACTAACCCTTGCTCTTCGCTTTTCCAAAGGTGTCTTCCTTTCGTCTTTTCCCGGATATAACAAACCGCGGTTTGAGAAGTGCAGACCAGGATTGACAAACAGCTCAATCCCGTTGGGGAGACACGCAAGCTTAATCAGTTGCAGGGGCTGTCCTATCGTGTTGTTTTCGTCATCTTGAATCATCGTATAAATTGTCTTGAGAAATAAATGTATAACAGGGGCAATCGTGCCGTCAGAGAGGCACAAGACGGGCGATATTGCCGGCTGGAATTGATTATCTGCCCTGGATCCAGACACATCAACAATAGTATTGGTTATGCTTGGAAAAGCAGCTCCCCACACTCCATCTCCCGAAACCTGGTAAGGAGAAACAACCAGATCATCATGCGATTCCCTTGGTCCAGAAGATTTAACATCCAGAAAGACCATAACAGAAGAAGTTACTTCAAGAATATCTTTAAGCCGGCTGTTAGAAAGCAAGAATCTGTCATCTGTTCCAGATGGCATCCCGATCTCTCGAATGGCAAATCTACTGCCCATAAGTCTTTCCACTCTATGCCCTATTGAATGCTCACCAACTTCAATCCAAGGGACCTGATCGCCTACTGGTTTCCTCCCTCTATCGGAGGGGGGATATGAGCCCCAAAAAGGGAATAGATAATTTGCTTCGTTGTAATCGTCTCGAAACTCATCTCGGAAATCCATCAGCGTCTCCGAAATGCATCTCATTAGATATTTTTCAGCCATCTCTAATTTCTCGGGATATGCAGAAAAGAAGTCTCTCGCAAATTCATATCGATCTCTTTGTTCTGTACTGTGTTTGTTAAACATCAAGCACCAACCGTTCATTCCGTTTATACGACTGTTAAATGAATTGTGTGCAAGCACAATGAACACATAATAATAAGCTGTTTCTTAATCACTGTAATAAAATTGTAAGCGTAATCTTTATGCTGATGCTTAGTTCGATTCATAGCACTAACGTTATTCTCACCACCCCAACCCTATAAGCACGTTCGCCTCAACAGCTGGCTTATAAGGCAGCTCTCTTCCAAAAATCCTATGCAGGCGTATTTTGACTCAGAAATACTATGTTTTCTGACGTTCTTAGAGTTGAATGTCAGGGTGGCGTCAATTTCTGTCTGCATTCAGCTTATTGTCAAGAATTATTCCACAAGGTCTGGGATGCCTACTTGAATTCTTTGTATACACGTTGGCAAGCCTTCCGACAAATGGTTTTACATCACCTGGGAAATAGGTATCTTCAAGTGGATTCGTTCCAATCATTTTGACATATGGTCGAAGCAGCCCTGCCATATTACTGGGAAATGGAATGTTCATTGCTTTTTCATTGAAAGAAAACCAGGGGAGCATAAGGGTGCTCTTGGAACTTACATGACTCATTCCATATGCGAGGTTCCCATCATCGCTTTCGAACACCTGAAGCTCTTCATCAAGTTCAACGTATTTTTTGCCTTTGCAAAGGCCTTTTGCTTCGCATCGCGGAAAGGAAGGATGGAACACAATTTGTTCCATTGAGTTCTCAACAAATAACTTGTTTATGCGTCTTACTATCCTTGTATCATCGAGAGTAACGCAGATGAAATCTTCGAAGCAATTATATGCAAGCGAGTCATATAGACAAAGGCATACCCGGTTAGATAACGGAATGAGTTTCTGCAGCCCTATCGCACCGTTTCCGAATCCACCCTTCCATTGCCGCCTTACGAGGTATGGATTTATATTGGCAACAGGCGCGTCACATGTAATGAAATCCCTGCCGGTTATATTCACTATAAACAACCAGTCTAAATCCAACAGCAGCTTGAACAGCTCTGTTCCCGCCTCGAGATTGATTTGTGTAGGCATATAGTCCAAATCGAGATCATCGAACATAGAAACTTTGCTGAAGGCATCTTCACCTACACGCTGACGTATATCCTCAATCATATTACGTAGTACGAATTTTTGTCCGTTGATCCTCTTCGAAGTTCGAACTTCACTGAATGAAACAAAAGACAGAACGTGAAGGAAATCCATCGGATTACGTATTACGAGCTCCTCATAATCGCCAATTCCGCTCAATATACTGTTTAGAGATGCGTTCCACTGCGATTCCATTGATGACAAAGCATGCTCATACGAATTGTCCTGGTCGTAAAACCAATTCTCAAATAGAATGCTGCTTATAGGAACCTCGCTACGATATAAATCATCAGCGAATCGATAGAATCCGACTTGAGATTGTGGGGTAGCAAAATTCTTTAGATAGAACTGCGGGACGTAATGTTGCCTTTTTCCCAAAAGTTATACCTCTTGCCAACGACTAGAATATATTTTAATGCACGTTTTAAATAGCTTGTAGGACAACCAGCTAAATCACTGGATACTACAAGTCACAAGAATTCATATAAAGCTAAATAATGAACATAACTCACGATAATTTCCTTACTCTCGCTCTATGGCAACAGGAGATTTGCAGACGCTCTTGCCAGTTGCTATAAAGTGCCTGGTTCTCAGATAGAAGGCTACCAAGTGCCGAGGGCGTTTTCCCGGCTTTTTACTGCCCTGTGGAGCCCTCATATCCCTCGAGCTCAGCCTTTTCTGCGACGAATCGGGCAGTGACGAGCGCACGAATATTGCGTCCCAAAAAGTGGTGTAGGAACAACCTTCAGGACCCGAAGGAAAACGG
>OLOX01000197.1_pt1 | contig 62423 bp, 35 predicted proteins | sample 1672091 | NCBI WGS metagenome assembly OLOX01 (sample SAMEA3136644, study PRJEB25190) | human gut metagenome | reverse complement strand
GCTCTGATTATGTCGTGCTGTGTGTGGCAGGTATGCTTACCAGATCACCACGCGCTCGGCCTCGGGACGGAACATGGGCTGTCCCTCGGTAATGGAGAATGCCTCGAAGAAGGGCTGCAGGTTGCGCAGTGTCACGTTGACGCGGTTCTTGCCCAGCGAGTGCACGTCGCCTGTGGTGAGCGAGCGTATCTCCTCGTCGCGGATATTGCCGGCCCAGAGGTTGGCATAATTCATGTAGAATACCTGTTCGGGTGTGAAGCCGTCGATCTTGGCCTCTTCCGACTTGATGTCGACACCCTTCTTGGCCTGCGAGTCGAGGAAGGCTGTCATGGCCACGCGGAGGCCGCCCTGGTCGGCGATGTTCTCGCCGAGGGTGTAGGCACCGTTGGCGTGGAGGCCGGGGAGAACCTCTACGGCATTGAACTGCTCGACGAGACCCTGGGCCTTCTCGGCAAACTTGACGGCATCCTCCTCGGTCCACCAGTTCACCATATTGCCCTTGGCGTCAAAGTTGCGGCCCTGGTCGTCGAATCCGTGGGTCATCTCGTGGCCTATCACCACGCCGATGCCGCCATAGTTCTCGGCGTCAGAGGCGTTGGGGTCGAAGAAGGGAGCCTGCAGGATGGCAGCGGGGAAGACGATCTCGTTTGCCATGGGGTTGTAGTAGGCATTGACGGTCTGCGGAGTCATGCCCCACTCGGTGCGGTCTACAGGCTTGCCCCACTTGGAGTAGGTGTCGCGCTGGTGCCACATGCTCACCTCGTGCATGTTGTCGTAGTACGACTTGGCGGGGTCAATCTCCATCGACGAGTAGTCCTTCCACTTGTCGGGATAGCCGATCTTGACGGTGAAAGCGGCCAGTTTCTCGCGGGCCTTGGCCTTGGTGGTGTCGCTCATCCATTCGAGGTTGTCGATATGCTTGCCGAGGGCGGTGCGCAGGTTCTCGACCAGACCCACCATATAATCCTTGGACGACTGGGGGAAATACTGCTCGACATAGAGCTCGCCCACAGCCTCGCCGAGGGCACCTTCGGTAGCGCCGAGGGCACGCTTCCAGAGGGGACGCATCTCCTCGACACCGCTGTAGACCTTAGAGAACTCGAAATTCGAGTTGGTGAAGTCGTCGCTCAGCTCTGACGAAGCCTGGTTGACATATTTCCAGAGATAGTAGTCCTTGATCTCGCGGTCAGAGAGGCTGGCCATCAGGCGGCTGGCCTGGTTGACGCTGGCGAGCTCGGTGACGATGAACGAGTCGGGAGTGGGGATGTTCATGGTCTCCTTGAAGAAGCGGTCCCAGTTCACGCCGGGATAGTCCTTCTTGAGGTCGGCGAGTGTGCGGCGGTTGTTCATGCGCACCAGGTCGCGGCTCTCCTCGCGTGTCAGGGCCGAGTCGGCCAGTGCGGTCTCGATCTTCATCACGTTGCTGACGATGCGCTGTGCGTCGGCCTCAGAGTATCCGGCGTTCTGCATCTGGTCGGCTATGAGCTTCTTGTATGCGTTGCGCACGGCGGTGTTGCGCTCGTCATCCTTCAGGTAGTAGTCACGGTCGCCGAGACCCATGCCACCGCTGGTGACATACATGGCGTATGCCTCAGAGTTGTCGAAATCCTCCATGGGGCCCGCGCCGAAGAAGGGGCTGGCATAGTTGCCGTGCATCCAGAGGAAGAGGTCTTCCATCCCCTCGTGGGGAGTGTCCTCGATGCGCTTCAGGTCGGCCAGGATAGGCTTGGCACCCTCGGCGTTGCGGCGTGCGGTATCCATGGCCAGCGAGTAGACCGTCCATACCTTGTGGGCCACGGTGCCGGGCTGGGGATTGGTTGCGCCGAGACCCTCGACGAGGCGGCGCACACGCACCTCGCTCGAGTCGTTGAGTATGTCGAAATTGCCATAGCGGGCATGTTCGCCGGTGAGGGGGTGAGCCTCCATCCAGCCCTTGTTTACATGCGTATAGAAGTCTGTGCCCGGAGCGACAGTGGTGTCGATATAGGCAGGATTGAGGCTGGCCAGATGCTCAGCCCCGCCGTGGCTGCAGGCCACGACGCCGGCAGCGGCTACAAACGCCGCAGCGACAGTGAGGGGAAATAATCGCATTGTGATTATGATTTGGTTGATAGTTTGCGTTTGGGGAGGGGGGGACGGGTCAGACAGGTCAGACAAGTCCGACTAACCTTTAACCCTTAACCTTTAACCCTTAACCCTCCTTTAGGCCTTCGAGGATTGTGGCAAGCTCCTGTTCGGTAGCCGTGAGGCGCTGGCGGCACTCCTTGATCAGTTCCGAGGCGCGACGCGTGTACTCGGCCAGATGGTCGATGTCACACTGGTCTGACTGCATCTTGCGCAGTATCTCCTCCAGCTCCCTTATGCTTTCGCTATAGGTTCCTGACATTTGTCGATGGCTTGTGTGATGCGTGAGAAAATCTCGTCGATGGTGCCGAGGCCATGGATGGGCAGATAGCTGCCGTCGCGGACATAGAAATCGCGCAGGGGCGATGTGGTGTCGTGATAGACCGCCAGGCGCTGGCGTATGGTCTCCTCGTTGTCGTCGGCACGGCCCGAGACCTTGCCACGGTTGATGAGGCGTACGGTGAGCTCGTCGTCGGGAACCTCGAGGCCCACGACAGCATCGACCTTGGCGCCACGCTTATCGAGCATCTTCTTCAGTTCCTCGGCCTGAGGAATGGTGCGGGGAAACCCATCGAAAATAAAGCCCTTGGATGTCGGCATCAGCCTGTCGACAAGATCGGCGAGAATCCTCACCATCAGCTCGTCGGGTATCAGGTTGCCGTGAGAGATATACGAGTCTGCAATCTTGCCCAGTTCCGAACCGCGGGCAATCTCGTCGCGGAGCACCTGCCCCGTAGAGATGTGTGTGAGACCATAACGGTCTATGAGCTTTTCGCTTTGGGTGCCCTTGCCACTGCCCGGGCCCCCGAAAATAACCAGATTGAACATTCTGAATGCTTGATGACTATATTTTAGTTTCTGACGTAAGATCGATAGGGAGAGTTTAAAGTTTAGAGTTTATAGTTTAAGAGTTTAAAAAGTTTAAAGTTGAGAGTTTAAGAGTATAAAGAAATTTAGGAGTTGCTTTACTTATAACCCTTTAACCTTTAACCCTTAACCCTTAACCTTTAACCCTTACTCTTCTCCTCGTCGAGGACGTAGATGTCATTGAGGTTGCGGGCGAGGCCGTCGATGTCAAGGCCATAGCCGATTATGAACTTGACGGGTATCTCGAAGCCCACATAGTCGGGCTTGACCTCGGGACACTGCAGCGCGTCGGGCTTGAAGAGCAGTGTGGCTATGCGCAGCGACGCCGGATTCAGGGCGCGCATGTCGGCCTCGAGCTTGAGCATGGTGCGCCCGGTGTCGATGATATCCTCGACTATGATGACGTCGCGTCCCTCGATGTTGTCGTTCAGTCCCAGCACTTCCTTCACCTTGCCTGTCGAGCCCATCCCCTCGTAGCTCTTGAGGCGGATAAAGGCGATTTCGGCATCGGTGTCGATGGCGCGGAACAGGTCTATGGCAAACGGCGCGGCACCGTTGAGCACACATACCAGAAGCGGGTTGCGTCCCTCATACTCGGCTGTGATCTGGCGTCCCAGCTCGCGCACACGGGCCTGAATCTCGTCATTCTCTATGAAGGGCCTGAATGTGAGCCCTTGGTAAGTTTTTCGTTTCATGGGTCTCCGATGGGGTATATTCGGGTGCAAAGGTACGAAAAATTTATGAATCAGACCAATTAAAAAATCGCCCCCGGCGCACTTGGCACCGGGGGCAACGGGAGATGTTATCTAATCTTCGGATTATTTAACGAGAACCTTGACAATCTTGTCGCCGGCCTTCACTACATAGACGCCGGTCTCGACTGCCACGGTGGCATCACCCTTGGCGGCATAGAGAACCTTGCCGTCAACAGCTACGACGGTCACGTCAAGACCCTCGGCGCCGGTGACGATGATGGTGCCCTGTGCGGTGGTAACCTTGACACCTGCGGTGAGCTCGTCGAGTGCCGATGTTGCGGCAGCCTCATTCGAGCCGGCAGATACGCCCTTGTTGTAGATTACGGTCACCTGATATACGTCGCCTGCCTTACCGGCTGCGTCGGTGTACTCGCACTCGGCCACGGGCTCGGCATTGACCTTCTCACCGTTGCGGTAGATGTCATAGCCTACGATCGAGAGATCGGCTGCAGCACCACTTGCGGGGATGAAGGTAACGTCGTCAACCATCAGCATGAACGAACCCTGAGCGCAAGAACGGATTGCAAAGTGCTTGGCACCCTCAGGAACATCTACATTATACTGGGTCCAGTCCTTAGGTACCTTTGCGACCGTAGTGCCGGGGATGAGGACGAAGTCATCGGGATTGAGAGAACCGGTCGAGTAGTAAACCTCGATCTTCTCGGGATAGGCGTCCGAGTAGCTCCTTGCGAAGAACGATATGGTCTGCGCGCCGCCATAGAGCTCGGGCGATATAGCCCAGTCGTCGGTCTCGCCGTCGTCATAGCGGAAGAGGGCTGCAAGATACTTCATACCCGAGTGAGCTGTGAAGGTCTGGTTGCCGAGACCGTCGGTCTGATCCCAGATGAAGAACGATGCTGTGGTCTGACCGGGAGTGATTCCGGGCACATCGGTTCCCTGGAATCCGCCTACGGCCGACCCGTCAACGTCGACAAATGTCCAGTCACCAAACTCCTTAGCAAAACCTGTAGCGGTCTCAAAGTCCTCGGTGATGGCCTCGGGAGCGGCTGCAGTCAGGTCGGGTTCGCTCCATGTGAGCTTGTTGCCGCCATCAGCAATCGAGGCTGCAAGGTCAGTAACCTTGGGCAGGTTGGATACGATAGGAGCTACGGCGACCTCAGTCGTCTCGTTGTTGTTGAGCACCTCGTCAGCAGCGTAGACTACTATGGCCTTGTAGGTGACAGGCTCGGTTGCGAGAGCAGACATGGTGCGCTCGAACGATACGGTAGCGGTCTTTGACGACTCAAGACCCTCAGCGGCCTTCTCGGCCACCTTCTCATTGTCAGCATAGAGCTCGACAGTGTATGCTCCGGCATCCTTGGCGCCGTCATTGGATACGGTCACATCGACTGTATAGTCTGCACCGGCCTTGACTGTGGCAGGAGCGGTAATGCCTGTGGCAACGAGATCATTGTCTACGAGAGACGAAATCTTGAAATTATCAAAGATGGTGTATGCATAGCCCTTGCACACAACGTCAATACCGAACTGAATGTCCTGGCCGGCATAGGCTGCGAGGTTCACAGTTACCTTTGCCCATCCCTCGGCACCGCCGCAGAGGTCATTGACTGTTGCCTCAGGCATCACGGTGACGAAATTGTTTGCATTGGGGGCGCTTACACATACCGAGACAAGATTCTCGTCAGGGTCACCCGATTCACCTACTATGTTGTAGGTATAGAATGTGAGGGCGGGATTCTCGACACCTGCGAGCGAAATCTTGACGCTGTACAGACGGCTTGCATCATCAATATAGGATGCCTTCATGGCAATCATGCCGTTGTCACCGTCCTGAGAGGGAACACCACTCTCGTCGCCGAGCAGGGTCCAGCTTGCACCGGTGCTGTCACCAAGCCTCTGTATACCCCAATCATAGGTAAGTTCTCCACCGGCAAACGTATCTGCAAAATTAGTCACGGGAGCGCCGATGGCAAGCATCTGCGTGAGGGTACCATCACCCTCGCCGCGTGCGGTCTTGGCAAATACGGCATACTGCAGGAATGACTGGCCTTCGGTGACAGCCTCATAGCTATAGCTTGTAGTTGTCAGGTCACCTGCTACGAGTACACGAGAATTGCCATCATAGATATAGAGGTCATACTTGACAGCATCTGCTGCAATAGCCTGACCGTTGACATCCTTGTCGACAGCGGCCCAAGTGACTGTAACCTTGCCGGGGTTGGCGGCATCTTCGGTGAGAGTGGCCTCACTGACTGCTGCGGGGAAATCAACACCTACATAAACAGTAGCTGATGTACTTTCACCCTTGCCGTCAGCGTTATATCCGGCTACACTATAGGTATAGTCACCGTCGGCGGGAAGATTATCGGTATAAGTAAGCTCGGCACCTACAGCGGGAGCATCAAAAGTGTGGATGAGCTCCTCACCGCGATAAAGCTCTACCTTCTCGAGCGAAGCGAGTGCATTGCCTGCGAAATCGACTGCAGGAGCATTGAAGCTGATGGCAGCTGTCTTGGCACCATTGGCACCGGGAGTCACTACAAGATTGGTGGGAGCAGCCGGAGCAGTTGCGGCTACACCGGCAGCAATCTCGATGTCATCGATATAGAGATAGAACATGTCGGCGTCAGAGATGCCGTGGAAGCCTACATAGTATGTTCCGTTGGCCTGAGGAGTGATAAAGCATACAAATTCTTCGGCTGTACCGCTGCTGAGTACCGTAGGCTCGACGAGCACGTTGGCCATACCGGCGGCAGTATTGCTGTCACCCCACTTGACCTCGATACGCTCGGGGAAAGTTGAGCTGTTGGCATGAGCCTTGAACGATACCTTATATGCCTTTCCGGCCTCAAGCTTCATGGGAGGTGTAATCAACCAGTCGTCCATGTCGAGGGACGAGTTGTAGGCCATGCGGGCCTCACCGTTATATACCATCCAAGTCTTGCCGTCGTTATTGGCGTCGATGATGGTGAAGGCGTCAAGTGCATTGCTGTTACTGAAATCCTGAGTGTAGGGAGGAACAATCGAGCCAAGCACGATGGCATTAGACATAGCCTCGGCAGATGTAGCACCCGAATATGTAGCCTTGACACCATAGGTGTAGGAGACAATCGACTCGGGCTCTGCAAGGGGCTCAGAGAAAGATGCCTCGGTGATGCCGTCGGCAACAACCACACCTTCGGGATAGCGGGTAACGGTATAGGTGACCTCGGCGGGGTTCACATAACCGCCGTCAGCAGACTCGGTTACAGGAATCCACGACACATTGGCGACACCGTCTGCATAGTATGCGGAAACAGTTGTAGCAGCGGGGACACCCTTGCCTACAAACGCCTTGATCTGTGCCTTGGGGCCATTGCCTGCGGCATTGCTGCAGTACACAACAAATGTATGCATCCCGGACTCGGCAACGGTAACGGCAGCATTGACTGTGGCGCCGAATGCGGTGGTGCCGGTGGCAACACTCTCACCGTCGCAAAGGACGGTATAGGAGAGCTCGCCTACGCCGTTCGAACCGTCATAGAGGGTTGTGGGAGCCACGAAATCGATTGTACCCGACATCGAGCCATCGGCAAAGTTTGCTGCAAGGCCGGTCACCTTGGCAGGTGCGCCTTCCTCGGCAGCGGGTGCCGGAATCACGAGACCCACGACCTCCTCATTCAGGGGGAAATCGAGGATTCGGGTGGCAGCGCCTGTGGTCAGGTCGATTTCCGCCATATAGCCTGCTGTGTCGTCGCTGACAGCCCAGAACATACGGTTGGTCTTGGTGTCGATGGCAGAGTCTGACAGATATTTCGGTGCGACGCCAGTCTCACCGACGACAGTGTAATCCGCGGGGTTTGTCTTGTTGATCTTGACGAGGAATGACTCAGTCACGACAAAGCTTTCGCCCACGGTCTCGCCGTTGTACACAATGGCATAGAGCTGGCCGGTCGAGTCGAACGCGATAGAGTTGACGTTATAGTTGAACTCACCGATTGCGGTGGTCACGGCTGCCGTCTCGCTATACTCGATAGTGGCGAGCTGGAAACCGTCGCCGTTGGAGTTGTAGGTGATGGCATATACCATACCTGAGGTGGGATCCACAGCAACACCCTTGCAGATGTTGTCAATCTCTCCGGCATAGGAGGCAACCTCCTCGCCGGACTCAAAATCATAGCCGGTGACGGTAACGATCACCATGCCCCAGAGCTGGAAATAATTGGTAGTCCAGTAGACGCCGTTTACAAGCACACCGCCTGCGGAGGCATCCGGCCCATCAATCACCATATTGAAAGATTCGCCTGCCATAGTCGGCACAGAGTAGAGGCCGACAGGCTGGTTGTCCTCGCTCCAGCCGTCGGCAAAGATGACACTGCCATACATCTCGGGGAGTCCCGAGGCAGATGCATAGGCAATCTTCTTCTTGCCGGGAAGAGTGGAGCTGGTGGCACCCGAGCGCAGGGAGAACTGCGACTTGGGGGTGCGCTTCTGGAGCATGTTCAGCCCCACGAGACCCTTGGTCTTGTCCTGAGCTTTGGCAGCCTGCGGCTTGACTGTCGAGGTCACCGAGATGCGGTTGGCATTACCGCCCGCTTTTTTCATCACCTGCGGGGTGGCTGACACCGATAGGGTCGTGCTCGCCGCAAGGAACGCTGTGAGAATTCGTGTAAGAACTGTTCTCATAGTTTTGATATGGTTTCTTGAGGTTAGATGCCGTGTGCCTGCCGAAACCGTTAAACAGACACAAAGCCGAAATATAAAGGATTCAGTAAAGTCTCTTATCCTATTGGATGAGGTGAATGGGTTTAAAGATTAAAGTTTAAGCCTGAAGAGTCTTTTGAGTTTAAAGTTTAAAGAGTAAAGTTTAAAGAGCGTCTTCTTGTCTAAAATTCAAAATTTAAATCAGCGGGGTTCAGTTAGTTCTTTCTTTCAGTTTGCAGTTTTCAATAAGGGGGGTTAAGTGGTTTGTGAATGGAGTTTAGATGAATGTCATTTTTTGCTCGCCGGGACGCGGGGGTGCCGCGTCCCGGCGGCTATCGTTGTCATAGGATTATCTTCTGTGTATGGCGGGGAGTCGACACGATGTAGACTCCGTGGCCGGAGAGTATGAACTGCGAGTCACCACGGCCGGTGGCCACCGTGCGTCCCGAGAGGTCGTAGACCGTCACCGGCTCGTCGTCGCCGAGACCGCTGACACTCACTGTGCCCGCGCTGACGCTGACCCTGACACCCTCGGAGGCCGTGATGTCGGTGATGGCCGAATTGCCCGAGGTGACGACCTCGATCTCGTCAGAGGGCTTCGACATCTGCTCGCCGTCGGTGGCGGTGACGGTATAATAGTATGTCGTTCCGGGATTCAGGCCGCGCACCTCATACGAGTCGCGGTCGCCGGTGCGGCGTGCCCTGTATCCGGCCACGGGATGGGGCTCGAATGTCATGCCGTGGGCTACCTCGATGTCGTCGAGCGCCACAGCGCCTTTGCCTGAGTTGCGCACGAACTCCACACGGGCAATCCTTGCGCCGGGCACATCGACCTCGATTGTGGTCACTGTGCCACCCTGGGTCTTGAGCACGGGCACCTCGCCAACCTTCTGCCATCCGTCGGCTGTCCTGACAGACACGGCGACCATGTCGTTGTCGGCGGTGCCGTTGCCGCGGTGCCAGAACGAGACAGACTTGATGTCGTCCTCATACTCGGGGGTGGTGACCGCATCGGCATTGCGGCCGAGCCTTATGGCGGGAATTGCCTTGCCGGAATATGCGGTGTTGGCATAAGACGAGCCCGTGTTGGCGCTCCATCCGGCAGGGAGCTTGTCGATACCGGCGGTAAAGTCGCAGCCATCGGTATAATGGCCCGTGAGCTCCTTGGTGTAGACGGTGAGGATATAGTCGTTGGCTACATCCATCTTCTCCCACGCGGCGGTGAATCCGTTGTCGATGGCATCGCGCGCCTGAAGGGCGTTGACCTTGAGCTTGTAGATGGGAGCCTGGCCGGTGGTGACCATGATCTCGTTAGACTCCTCCGACATCTCCCAGCCGTTTGAGACAGCCACAGTGTAATAGTATATCTCTCCGGCCTCGAGCCCTTCGACCCTGCATGATGTGGCCGAGCCTACGTTGCGGTGGTCATAGCCATCGATGCAGGTCATCTCTGCGCTCCCGTCGGGACGGGTGTAGACGGTGAGGAGGTATGTCGAGCCGGGCACCTCCTGCCACGTGGCGGTGAAGCTCTCGTCGTCGGCGTCCTCGGCCTCGAGGGCAACGGTGCCGGGCAGAGGCTCGGTGCGTCCGCCACAAGCCTTGAAGGTTATGAGCCCCGACGCGCTCTCGGCTATGTCGGTGATGGGTATGTTGAGGCTGCGTCCGGCCCACGTCTTCATATTGGGATTGGTGGTGTCGGTGAACGATGTCACGTGCGATGTGCCGGGGAATGCGTCGCCCGAGCGGCTATACTCGGTCTGGCTCCCGTCGGCCTCCTCGATGTCGACATACTGGTGCGAGGGGGTGTTGTTGACCTTGTTGGAGTCCCATACGGACGAGTTGTAGTCTATGTGCCATATCAGCATGCCGTGGCCGGGGATGTATGTGTCCCACGAGGTCTGCTGGCGGTTCTCGAGCAGGAAGAACTCGTTGCTCTTGGGTGTCCTGATGATGCCGGCCTTGTTGCTCGAGATGGGCTCGAGGACAGCATTGAGGGGGCCGTCGATGACCATGGGCTCCATCCAGCCGAGGGCATAGCGCTCGAAAGCGCCATAGAGGGGAGGCGTGCAGCCGTCGTTGTTATAGGGGCCGTAGTCCATGCACGACCATGAGCCGGGCGTAAACGACGATGTGTATGACGTGGCATAGAGGTCGGGGAGGCCCATCACGTGAGAGAACTCGTGTATGAATGTGCCCACGCCGTCGGGGCGTCCCGACTCCCACTCGTTCGAACAGGCATAGCGCGACACGGACACGCCGTCGTATGTGGGCTTATAGCCGATGCCGTGCTCGACATTCCAGGCATGTGGCCATACCGACTCGGCAGGACCGCCGGATGCCTCGCCGCGTCCGGCATAGAAGATGAACACGTTGTCGACCTCGCCGTCACCGTCACGGTCATACTCTGTGAAGTCGATGATGCCGTCGAGCTGGTCGCATGCCTCCTTGACCATATCGGCGGGGTGCTGGTCGTCGCCGGTCCATCCGTTGCCGCCATAATACGAGCGGTTCTTGCTCAGTGTCACGGGGCCGTAGACGTCAAACTGCGGGGCAAACTGCCCCTCGGACGACTCGGCGAAGAAATCGACAGCCGACCCGGTGCCCTCATAGTCCGAGAAGCCGGGCTCGTTGAGCATGCGGTAAAAATAGTCGTGGGGATTGTCGAGCGTCATCTTGACATCCTGATACTCGACCAGAATGACGAGTCCCTTCTGCTCGCCCATGGCGGGGAAATGCGTGCCGGGGAAGAGGCCGGGGCCGCCTGCCCTGAAGGGTGTGGGCGCGAACGCCGGAGGGGCGATGTGTGTGGTCTGCGCCATGCGTGTCAGACGGGCATCGGCCCTGAGCTGCATGGTCTGGAGCACACGGGGCATGTCGACAGTCGAGAGATACTGCTCTGATGCGGCCGAACGGCGCGCTGCGGGCTCGGCCTTGATGCCCGAGCTGACCGTGAGGCCCGAGGCGTCGACATCCGCATAATAGAAGGTGTCACCCTCGTTGACCAGATAGTAGCCGTCCTCGCTGAGATAGAAATGGTGGAACTCGTCGCCCATCAGGCGCACGTTGACCACAGTCCCGTCGGGCTGTGTCATGGGCAGGAGTCCGGGCTTGGCCGGAACGGCCAAGACTGATAAAGATGATGTGATGAATAATGAGGCTGCAAAGGCCTTCTTTATTGTCGATACCATGTCGGAATTCGTTATCTGTGGAATGATGATGCAAATTTATATTTTTAAACATTCTTATGCAACAAAAACGGCAAGAAATTTTGACATTTTTCCAAACTTAACCAAATATTGGTCAATTTTTGTCATTTTCTGTAATATTTTTGTGATTTTATGCCAGCAAAAAGCGGCCTAAATGGCTGAGTCTTGGATTACAAGGTGCGGTATTCCTTTGAATAGCGCATCACCTGGGGCAGATAATCCTCGTCATAGCTTATCGTAACGTCGGTGATGTTGCCGTCAGCGTCGTATACGGGCGTGTAGACGGGGTTGACAAAGCCCTTGTAGGGGGCAATGTTCAGCTTGGCATAGCGCTCGAGCACCTCCTTGTGCAGCTCGGGGTCTACCTTGACGGCGTATGTCTCGACCAGGGCCTCCCCTGCGGCATAGTCACCCTCGCTCTTGATGCGCTGTATCTCGCCCAGGAGCTGGCCGAACAGGTCGCGCAGCTTGCCGTAGTCGTTGATCTTGACAAATGTCTTGCCGTCCTTCTTGACCAGCTCGATCACGTTGTCGGCCTTCCCCTTCTCGTATGCCCATGCCGAGATGAGCTGACGGTTGCGCATGTGGGCCTCCTCGATATCCTTGCCCGGCTCGATGCGCATCAGCTGGGTCATGAGTCCGTTGAGGATATATTTGTAGTATTCGGCCTTGTATGCGTCGGGGTTGTCGAGCAGCCCGAGCTCAAGCAGCTTGGGGTCGGCGAGATAGTAGAGGGCGAACAGGTCGGCACGTGCCTCCTCGAGGGTCGAGCCGTGGGCCTTGAGGGCGTCGGGATCGACACCGGGCAGCAGGCGTCCCGAGGCGTGGCCCAGGCACTCGTGCAGGTCGGTGTGGAGGTTGTCGGTGATGAAGAGGTACTTGTCCATCAGGTCGGATGTCTCGCTGTCGATGACAAATTCCTCGTTGAATCCGTTGCCGTGGGCGGCCTGGTCGTATGCCTCGGTGATGTTCTCGAGGGTCACCGACTTCGAGCCGTGGGCGGCGCGTATCCAGTTGGCGTTGGGCAGGTTGATGCCGATGGGGGTGGCGGGATAGGCGTCACCGGCCAGGATGGCGGCGGTGATGACCTTGGCACTCACGCCCTTGACATCATCCTTGCGGAAACGGGGGTCGACGGGCGAGTTCGACTCGAACCACTTGGCGTTGGATGCGATGACCTCGGTGCGGTGGCTGGCCTCGTTGTTCTTGAAGTTGACGATAGACTCCCATGCGCCGGTCATGCCGAGGGGGTCGCCGTAGCTCTCGATGAAGCCGTTGATGAAGTCGACACGCGAGTCGGTATCCTCGACCCATGCTATCGAGTAGTCGTCGAAGGTCTTGAGGTCGCCTGTGCGGTAGAACTCGATGAGCTTGTCGATGATGGCCTTCTGCGAGTCGTTCTCGGCATACTGTGCGGCCTTCTCGAGCAGCGACACCACGCGGGTGATGGCGGGCGAGTAGTAGCCGTCCACCTTATATACCTGCTCTACGAGCTTGCCGTCCTCCTTGGCCATGCGGGTGTTGAGGCCCCACGACACGGGGGTGAGGTCGGTGGTGTCCTTGCGGGCGTTATAGTATGCCTCGACCTCGGCCTGGGTCACGCCGGGGGCATAGAGGTTGTTGGCCGAGGTGACGATGAGGTCCTGGCCGGCTGCCTGGTTGACACGCTTGGGCATCACGGCGGGGTCGAAGATGACGGGCATCAGCTCGTCAAGGTTGGCGGGGCGCAGCGAGTCGGGCAGAGCGGCGGCACGTGCGGCGAGGAACTCCTGCGAGAACTGGGGGGCGAACTTGTCCATCGAATAGTGGTGATGTATGCCGTTGGCAAACTCTATCTGCTTCAGATAGAGCTCAAGGCCCTTGTAGTCGGCGCTGTTCCTGTCGCCGTCATAGTTGGCATAGACATTCTCGATGAGGTCGCGGATGGCCAGGTTGTAGCGGCCGTTCTGGTCCCAGAGTATGTCGCGGCCGGCGATGGCGGCCTCGGTGAGATAGTAGATGAGGATGCGCTGGCGCGGGGTGAGTTCCTCGAAGCCGGGCACTTTGTAGCGCAGCACCTCGATGTCTGCAAAACGATCCACAGTGTAGTCGAAATTATCGGCCTCTGCGGCGGCATCCTTGCCTCCGCACGACGAGACGGCCAGCATCGCCGCTCCCGCCAAAGCCGGAATGATTGATTTGAAGAAGGACATATAGAGTTTAAAGATTATAGTTTAAAGTTTAAAGAGAGTTTAGTTTAAAGTTTATAGTTTATAGATTAGAGTTTATAGTTTATAGAGTTATGAGTTAAGTCTATAGTTTAATTATTTAATCTTTAAACTATAATCTCTAAACTTTAATCTCTAATCTTTAATCTTTAAACTTTCCTATTTATTCCACCGCCAGGACAAGTCCCTTGAGGTATTCGCCTTCGGGATGATAGATGTTGACGGGGTGGTCTGAGGGCTGGGTGAGCTGGTGGAGTATCCTGACCCTGCGCCCGGTGCGGGCGGCGGCTGTGAACACGGCCAGGCGGAACTGCTCGCGGCTCACGGCCTGCGAGCACGAGAATGTGAAGAGGATGCCCCCAGGAGCTATCTTGCGGAAAGCGGCCTCGTTGATGCGGCGATAGCCGACAAGGGCATTCTTGAGTGCCGAACGGTGCTTGGCGAATGCCGGAGGGTCGAGGATGATGAGGTCGTACGCCCCGTCCTCCATGTCGGCGAGATATTTGAAGGCATCCACGGCAAACGACTTGTGACGGGTGTCGCCTGGAAAGTTCAGCTCGATATTGGCATCGGTCAGCGCCACGGCCTTGGCCGACGAGTCGACCGAGTGAACCAGCGAGGCCCCTGCCCTCATGGCATAGACCGAGAATCCGCCGGTATAGCAGAACATATTCAGCACACGGGCTCCGCGGCTGTAACGCTCGACAAGGGCGCGGTTGTCGCGCTGGTCGACAAAGAATCCAGTCTTCTGACCCTTGAGCCAGTCGATATTGAACTGCAGGCCGTTCTCGGTGGCGATGTTGGTATGGAAGCCACCTATTATATAATCGTTCACCGGGTCGAGGCGTGCCTTGTATGGGAGCGTGGTCTCGCTCTTGTAGTACACGTTCTTTATCCCGGCGCCGGGGAGGGCCACAAGCTCGCGGGCCAGGATGTGGCGCGCATAGTGCATGCCGGGACTGTGGGCCTGGAGCACGGCGGTGTCGCCATAGACATCGACCACGCAGCCTGGCAGGAAATCACCCTCGCCATGCACCAGGCGGAAGGTATTGTTGTCGGGACGTATCAGGCCCAGACGCTCGCGCAGGGCCCAGGCGGCGCGCAGACGCCCGGCATAGAAGGCCTCGTCGGTCATCTCGGCGGGGTCTGACGTGAGTATGCGCACGGCTATGGAGCCTATCTCATAGTGTCCGCGGCCCAGGAATGTGCCGTCGGCAGCCTGAACCGTCACGGTGTCACCCTCCTCGAGACCTTCGGGAAGGGTATGTATCGCCCCCGAGAACACCCAGGGATGAAACCGCAGCAGCGAATCCTCCTTGCCGCGCTTGAGTATGATTGCTTTTTCCATCTTATTTGAGGTTATGAGGTTAAAGGTTAAGGGTTAAAGGTTAAGGGGTTATGGGCATAATATTTTAGGACTGATGAGGCCGATAAGAGCTATGTGGTTTAACCTTATAACCCTATAACCTTTAACCCTTAACCTTTAACCTTTACTTGAAGAACGCCCTGAATATGTCATTGCCGTTGGCGTAGAGGAGGAGCATGAACAGGAAGGCCATACCAACATACTGTGCGGCCACGAGGACATTGAGGGGCACCTTGCGCCCGGTCACTACCTCCCAGAGCAGGAACATGATGTGTCCGCCGTCGAGGGCCGGGATGGGTATGATGTTCATGAATGCGAGCGCCAGCGATATGAAGGCGGTTATCTCCCAGAATGTGAGCCAGTTCCACCGCTCGGGGAAGAGGTTGCCTATCGACCCGAAACCTCCCACCTGCTGCACACCCTCAGACGAGAAGACATGCTTCATCGAGCCGACATAGTTGGCCAGTGTGGTGGTGCCGAGCTCCCACCCCTTGGGGAAGGCGGCAAAGAAGCCATACTCCTTTGTCACGGTGGGATATATGTCGGTGAGCTGACGCAGGTTGAATCCCAGCTTGCCGTGCTCGGTGGGTGTGACCATGAATGTCATCCGCTTGCCGTCGCGCTCTACGGTCACAGGCACCTCCCTGCCGGCTGCGGCAACGAGTGCGGGTGTCAGCTCGGTATAGGTCGGAGTGGCCGTGCTGTCGACCGCCACAATCCTGTCACCTTCGGCAAGTCCGGCCTTTGCGGCAGGTTCGCCCGGCACAAGACGGTCGATATAGACAGGGAGACGGTAGGCCATGAATCCCTTCTGCTCGTTGAGGCGGAATATGAAGTCGTCGGGAATGGCAATCTCCACAGTGTCCTTGTGGTTGCGGAGCACCTGCACCTTGTCTGCCTCTATCATGCGCAGCAGATAGTCGGTGTCGGCGGCATCGAGCTTCTTGCCGTCGGCGGTGAGGGGTATGTCGCCGCTGCGGAAACCTGCGGCCTCGGCGGCGGGAACAAAGTCAAATCCCTCGGTGGCGGCATCAAAGGGTATGTACCGCTCACCCCAGTGCATGGCGATTCCGGCATAGATGAGCACGGCGAGGATAAAGTTGAACATCACGCCTCCGGCCATCACCAGCAGACGCTGCCATGCTGGCTTTGTGCGGAACTCCCAGGGCTCGGGCTTTGCGGCGAGGTCTTCGGCACTCTTGGTCTCGTCGACCATTCCGGCAATGTCGCAATACCCGCCTAAGGGCACCCAGCCGATACCGTAGACCGTGTCGCGCCACGACGACTTGCCGTCCTCGGGCGCGGGGTGCGGACGGCTGACCCTGATGGTCTTGGCCGCGGTCTCGACCTCCTTGCCATTGACCTCCTTCGAGCGGGCTATCAGCTTCACCACACCCTCGCGCGGATAATACTTGACCAGCGAGAAATATGGGTTGAAGAAGAGATAGAACCTGTTGACCCTGATGCCGAACAGGCGCGCGAAAAAGTAGTGGCCGAACTCATGGATGATGATGAGCAGCCCCAGGGCGATGATGAACTGAAGTGTCTTTATAAGAAATGTTTCCATTCGGTTGCTTTATTTGATTGATGAGAGGCAATACCCGATGGTGGCGTGATGCGTCTCGACATAGTCGTCGAGCGTCGGCGCCGCGATATAGGGTATGTGCGCGAGAGCGTCGGTGATGGTGTCGTATATGCCCGGGAACGAGATGCGCCCCTCGAGGAACGCCGCCACAGCCACCTCGTTGGCGGCATTGATGATGCACGCGGTGTTGCCGCCGTCGGTCAGCGCGCGGTGTGCCAGGGTCAGGCAGGGGAACCGCACGGGGTCGGGCTTCTCGAATGTCAGTGTGGCGTAGTCGGTGAGCCCGAGAGGTTTCTCGGCCGAGGGCAGACGGGTGGCGTCGCCGAGGGCATAGCGTATCGGCAGGTGCATGTCGGGGATGCCGAGCTGCGCCTTGACGGCACCGTCGATGAACTCGACCATCGAGTGGACTATCGACTGGGGATGCACCACCGCCTCGATGCGCTCGGGGGCTATCCCGAACAGCCAGCGGGCCTCGATTATCTCGAAAGCCTTGTTGAGCATCGTGGCCGAGTCGATGGTGATCTTGGCACCCATGGTCCATCGCGGATGGCGCAGGGCCTGGGCGGCGGTGGCGAGGGCGGTCTGCTCGGGTGTCCATGTGCGGAACGGCCCTCCCGAGGCGGTGATTATCAGCTTGGCCACTGTCGAGGGATCCTCGCCCGCGAGACACTGGTATATGGCCGAGTGCTCCGAGTCGACAGGGATAACCCTCGAGTCTGACTCGGCCAGCAGACGTGTCACAAGCTCTCCGGCCACCACAAGGGTCTCCTTGTTGGCCAGGGCAATCTCCTTGCCCGCGCGGATTGCGCGCACCGTGGGCAGCAGGCCGCTGTAACCGACCGTAGCGGTGACGACAGTGTCAAAATCGGGACGCTCCATGGCATCGGCCATAGCCGCGGCCCCGGCAGCCGTCTCGATGCCGAGCGGCGACAGGGCGTCGCGCAGGGTGGCATATTTAGACTCGTCTGCGATGATGGCCAGTGCGGGCCGATGCTCCACCGACTGGCGTATGAGCATATCCACATTGCTCCCCGCCGCCAGCACCGTGGCATTGAAACGGTCGGGAAACTGGGAGATTATATCTAAAGTCTGGGTGCCTATCGAGCCCGTAGACCCAAGCACCGCGATATTATGAGGCATGAAAGGATATTTTATGGTCTATCAAGCCACAAAGTTACAAAAAATCCCCCAAATCCCCACACTTTATGTCATTTATGTATTTTCCTTGAATATGCGCAATAATGGAAATTTGAATTACCCTCACCCTTTAACCTCTAACCATTAACCTTTAACCTCACCTTTAACCAATTTTGGCACGGTTTTTGCTTGATTTGTTGTAAATTTGCACTCTATGACTGAAAATCCAATAGATATGACCCGTCTGGATGCCATGCTGGCTGAGGGGAGGGTCAATGCGGTGCTCGACTCGCTCGACAATACTGCCGAGGGATTCCGTAGCCTCGCCCATCTCAAACGTGACCTCGCACGCCTGCGCGAGCAGTACGGATATATGTCCGACTTTGCCCTGCGGGGCCTCCCCGACCCGGGGCTCCCCGACACGATGGCCGAGCTGAAGGAGGGGATACGCCGTGTGGCCGATGCCATGCGCCGCACCATCACGGCCACAGATGCCCCGACGCTCTATTTCTCGATGGTGCGCACGTCTAATGCCACCCCGATGCGTCCGCTGGCAGACATCGTGGCCGAATACCGTCAGGTGAACCAGAAGCTGTCGCTCGCGGCCCTCACCGAGAATCCCGCCGAGGCGTCGCGCGCCCTCACGCTCAGGGCCGAGGCACTCGAGAAGGAGCTGTTCAATCTCCTCTGGATTCTCTACCCCATGTCGGGAGGTGATGCCGAGACATTTGCCGGACTGATGTCCGACCCTGCGCTGCCGCCTCATCTCCGCGCCCTTGCCGTGAGCGCCCTGACCCTTGGCCTGATGGAATGGTATGACGCCACGAGGATGCGTCTGCTGATGGATGCCTACACCTCGGCTGACGATGCCGCCTCGGTGCGCGCCCTGTGCGGACTGCTCATGGCCATGTGGCTCTACAGGGGACGCACGTTCGACCGGGCGCTGCGCCAGCGTTTCGACGCACTGCGCGAGATGCCCTCGTGGGCGTCGGACGTCAGGATGGCCACGATGCAGTTTATCCGCGCCCGCGACACCGAGAGGCTCACGCGCAAGTTCAACGACGAGCTGCTGCCCGAGATGCTCAAGCTGCGTCCCGAACTCGAGAAGCTGCAGCGCAAGCCCCTCGACCCCGATTCGGCCCTCATCGAGGAGAATCCCGAGTGGGGCGAGCTGCTCGAGAAGAGCGGCCTGGCCGACCGGCTCAAAGAGATGCAGGAGATACAGGAGGAGGGTGGCGACGTGATGATGGCGACATTCTCGCGCCTCAAGACATTCCCCTTCTTCCATGATGTGGCCAACTGGTTCATGCCGTTCCACACGTCGCACTCGGTACTCCAGGCTCCGGGGACAGCCTCATTCGCACCACTTATCGAGCTGATGGGCAATACGGGAGCGTTCTGCGACAGCGACAAGTTCTCGGTGGCACTCTCCATGAGCCAGATTCCCGTGTCGCAACGCGAGATGATGGAGAGCCAGCTCCGCATGCAGGCCGAGCAGTTCGAGCAGATACAGGCCGCGGGGATGAACACCGCTCCGGCCACACGCGACCGCCTCACCACCGACTATGTGCGCAACCTCTACAGGTTCTTCAAGCTATTCCGCCGCAAGGTCGAGTTCAAGGACCCATTCGCACTCGGCCTCAACATACCCGCCCTGCCCGAGCTCAGGGAGATATTCGACGACGCCGACACGCTGCGCCTCATCGGCGAGTTCTATTTCCGCCGCCGCTATTTCGAGGATGCTTTCGACGTGTTCAGCCGTCTCGACCTGCTCACCGCCCCTGAGGCCGAGCTCTATCAGAAGATGGGATACTGCCGCCAGGCGCTCGGCGACATGGGGGAGGCCCTGCGCTATTACGAGCAGAGCGAGATGCTCAATCCACGCAGCCGCTGGACTCACCGCCGGCTGGCCTCGTGCCAGCGTGCCCTCGGCAATTATGAGGCCGCGCTGCGGCACTACCGCTGGCTGGCCGAGGGGAAGCCCGACGACGTGAACCTCACCCTCAGCATAGGGCTGTGCCTTGTCAAGCTGAGACGCTATGACGAGGCGCTCCGTGAGCTCTTCAAGGCCGAATATCTCGGCACCGATTCTCCGAAAGCACTCCGCGCCATAGCATGGTGTACGCTGCTCGGAGGTGACTACGGACGCTGTGCCACCTACACGCAGCGTGTCCTCGACCTGGGCGACCCCACCCCGACCGACTGGCTCAACGCCGGGCATCTGGCGCTAGTGACCGGCGACCCGTCGCGTGCCGCCGGGCTCTATGCCTCGTCGATAGCCGCCAGAGATTTCGACACCACGGCCTTCATGGACGACATGCACCGCGACACAGCCGCGGTCAAGGCCCTCGGCGAGCTGAATCCGCTCCTAATCGGCATCGTGGCCGACCGCGCCACACTCCTGGCTCGCGACATGGGCCACAGGATATGACAATTATACAGATAACCCAACCATAATCACCACACCTTGCGAAATTTTCTCATCGCGGCAGCAGCCGCAACGACGCTTATGACACAAGCACAGAATCCTTTTTTCAGTGATTTCACCGGCACACCCCACGGCACCGCGCCATTCGACCGCATCACGGTGGCCGACTACGAGCCGGCCATCGACCGCGGCATAGAGCTGGGCCTCAAGGAGGTCGACGAGATAGCCTCGAACCCCGAGGCACCGACATTCGAGAACACCGTGGCCGCACTGGCACGCTCGGGGCGCGACCTCGACCGCGTGCTCAACGTGTTCTATCCCCTGCTCTCGTCGCTGAGCGACGACGCCATGATGGAGCTGTCCATGAAGATTACACCCCGCCTCTCCGACTACTCGACATCCATCTCGCTCAACCCGCGCCTGTGGCAGCGCATCAAGGCGGTGCACGACAGCGGCGACACCCTGCGGCTCGACACTGAGGACCGCATGCTGCTGCAGCGTACCTATCAGAGCTTCGCACGTAACGGCGCCCTGCTCGAGGGCGAGGACCGCGAGACCTACAGCCGCCTATCGAGCCGCCTGAGCGAGCTCACGACCCTCTTCGGCCAGAACGTGCTCAAGGAGGTGAACACCTACGAGATATGGCTCGGCAAAGACGACCTGTCGGGTCTCCCCGAGAGCTCGGTCGAGGCAGCCGCACTCGCCGCCAAGGAGAAAGGGCGCGAGGGTGAATACCTGTTCACCCTCGACCAGCCTGTCTACATGGCATTCCTCAAATACAGCGACCGCCCCGACCTGCGCGAGAAGATGTACCGCCTCTATACCGGCCGTAACACCAAGGGCGAGTACAACAACCTGCCCGTGATGCAGGAGATTGCCGAGACACGCCTCAAACTGGCCAACCTGCTCGGCTACAAGACATACGCCGACTACTCGCTTGCCGAGACAATGGCCAAGAATCCCGCCAACGTCTACAACCTGCTGCACTCGCTGCGCGACGCATACCGCCCCGCGCTCGACGCCGAGCTGAGGGAGCTGCGCGAGTTTGCCGCCAAGACCGAGGGGAAACCCGTCGACATCAAGCCCTGGGACTACAGCTACTGGGCAAACAAGCTCAAGAACGCCAAATATGCATACGACGAGGAGGAGATGCGCCCCTATTTCGAGCTTAACAATGTCATAGACGGCGTGTTCGGACTGGCCGGAAAGCTCTATGGCATCTCGTTCGAGAAGAATCCCGACATCCCCGTCTATCACCCCGACGTCACCGCATTTGACGTCAAGGACAAGGACGGCTCGTATCTCGGCGTGATATATACCGATTTCTTCCCGCGCCCGTCAAAGCGCCCCGGGGCATGGATGACCGAATTCAAGAGCCAGGAGACCACCGCCGAGGGTATCAACTCCCGTCCGCAGGTCACCATCGTCATGAACTTCACCAAGCCCACCGACTCCAAGCCCTCGCTGCTCACACCCTACGAGGTCGAGACATTCCTCCACGAATTCGGTCACGCACTCCACGGCCTCTTCGCCAACACCCGCTACTCGACCCTGTCGGGCACAAACGTGCTGCGTGACTTCGTCGAGCTCCCCTCGCAGTTCAACGAGAACTATCTCACCGAGAAAGCTTTCCTTGACGGATTCGCCCGCCACTATCAGACCGGCGAGGCTATCCCCTCAGAGCTTGTCGACCGCATCATAGCCACATCGCAGTTCGGAGCCGCCTACTCGTGCATGCGTCAGCTTAATTTCGGACTCATCGACATGGCATGGCACAGCATCACCGAGCCTGTCACAGACCCCGCCGCTTTCGAGGCCAAGGCAGCCGAGAGCGTGGCCATCTTCGATCCCGTAGCTGGCTCGATGTCATCACCCACATTCAGCCACATCTTTGCCGGAGGATATGCCGCGGGCTACTACAGCTACAAGTGGGCCGAGGTGCTTGATGCCGACGCATTCGCACACTTCAAGGAGCATGGCATCTTTGACCGGGAGACCGCCGAGTCGTTCCGCCACAATATCCTCGAGCGCGGAGGCACCGAGGATCCCGCCGGGCTCTACCGCCGCTTCCGTGGCCACGACGCCACAATCGACGCCCTCCTCAAGCGCGACGGCATAACCAAGCCTACCCTCCCCTCAGACATGCACGACAAAGACTGACCCCTACCCTATCCGATATGACAATGGGCGGCTCCACAATTGCACGGAGCCGCCCATTGCCGTATTTGCCGAGGAGGTGTTAAGCCGGTTCCTTTATCGCCCGGATAGCCTTGACGCGACGTATCCCCGGCACAGGGAAATACAGGAACCTGCGGTTGCCGATGACAGCCGTGTCGGGTGTCACGCGCTCCCTGTTCGGATAATAGTCGGGCGGCACAATCGCGAATTTAATCCTAAGCAGGAATGGAGCCGTGTCATGACTGAAATCGACGGGATGATACTCCATCTCAAACTCCGTCCCCGCCGCTACCGAATCCTCGGCAGCCACAAACCATTCCCTGGTAGGGACAAACGGAGTACCACCATCGACATGAATATGATTCATTTCCGTATCATGTACGTATGAAAAAGCAGCCGGGTCCAAGTAGGTGAATTTCTTTTTATATTTACCGTAAACAGCTGATAAAACTATATCCCCCGGGGATTTCTTCTCAGAAAGCGGCCATATTGTGACATACGGGCTGTCATACCAATTCGGTATGGGAGGATTATTGACCACTAACCCGTCTTCTGAGGCCATAAAGCGCCCCACCATATCACGCTGGTAATCAGCCTGTATCCGATTTGCATTGGCTATGGATGTCTGGCTGACAACAAACACGGCCAAGAGGACACAGCAAATTGTCCTCGACCTCACCGGATGCGAGACTTTGCGGAGCATTATTCCTGTCAACTCGAGCGTAACCAACAGGAACATAAACGTAATTGGGGTATAGGCATAAGAATAAGCCTCAATATAGCACAGGAAACCGATTCCAAAAATTATAGATATAAGCAACATGGAATGTCTATGTGCATATGTCCGTAATTTTAACTTGAAAATGAAACCTGACATCAATAATGTTATGGCAAACACATCGGTCATCGGTATCCAGGTTAGTGTTTGCAGACATTTTGCTATTTTCATCAACAGAGACAAGCTGACTTCTGACGCATCTAAACGAGCCCAGTTAGCAGGTGCCACAAGCATTATGAGAGCACCGAGAAACAATGGGAGAGCCAATATCCAGCCTTGTTTTCTGAATTTGTCGAAATGAAAAATGTAATAAAAGAACACCCCTCCCGCCACTGGCAGAGAATACGCCTCATGTGACCAACCGAATACGAATGAAACAATCACAGTCATGACGATTTCATATTTTTTGAGCGGTCTTGCATTGACGTGCCTGAACAGCATGAACACAGCCATCATAAGGAGGGCCGAAATCAGATAGTTGCAAGAATAGGCTGTGGAATACCATAATCTGTGAGGATATGGCATCAGATACATAATTGCAATTGCTGTCAGCAACCACCATATTGGATTTCCCCTCTGGCGACCCGTAAGGCAGTATCTCACAGTCATACATATGAGCGCCATCATCATAATCGCCCCCAGGACATTGTACTCCTCAGTGCCGATAATACCGATGAAGAGCTGCGCTACAGCATGTACCAGCGAGCGGCCGTTGAGGTGATAATAATGGTCTATCTGAGAATCGACTATATCGCCGAAACAGGAAATTTTCTCATGCAATATATTTTCTCCCCAATAGCTACCCCAACTGTCCGATTTCAGGACATATCCATATAGTAAATCGTCTTGATTCGGTTCGCGGTAGTGTGAGCGGAGGTAGGTGAAGATGCCGGTGGAGAGGAGGATGAGGATGATGAGGAGGCGGTTTACTCGTTTATTTACCAGTTGTGTTGTGTCAGTGTTGTGGTTTGCGGTCTGTTCCATTGCCGTCATAATCGCGCACAAGATAGCCCGGGCGCCGTTTGGTTTCGATGAAGATGCGGCCGACGTACTCGCCGATGACTCCCAAGGCGAGCAGTATGACGCCACCGAGAAAGAGCATGACGATGATGATTGTGGGGAAGCCCTGCACGTCGTCACCATAGAGCAGGGTCTTGATGAGGATGTATGTCATATAGACGAAGGCGAGCAGCGACACGGTGACTCCGGCCACCGATGCGACGCGTAACGGGGCGGTAGTATAGCTGGTCATCCCCTCGATGGCGAGGTTCAGCAGCGAGAGGAAATTCCATTTCGTCTCTCCCCCCTTGCGTTCCTCCTGTTCGAACGGGATGCCTTTCTTGCGGAATCCTATCCAGCTGAAGAGCCCCTTGGTATACCGCTGGCTCTCGGGCAGACGGCGCAGGGCCTCGACACATACGCGGTCGAGGCAGCGGAAATCGCCCACATTCTTCAGCACCGGCTGGCGTGTCGAGCGCTCGAGCAGGTTGTAATAGAGCAGCGAGAGCCTGCGGCGCAACCACGGCTCCTCGCCGCGGGTGAGGCGCGAGCCATACACGTCGTCATACCCCTCGAGCCACGCTTCGAGCATCTGCGGTATAGCCTCGGGGGGATGCTGCAGGTCGGCGTCCATGATGACGGTGCAGTCACCCGTCACATAGTCGAATCCGGCCATCATGGCGGTCTCCTTGCCCCAGTTGCGCGACAGGTCGAGATAGTGCCATCTCGGGTCGGCAAGATGATGGCGTATGGCTATCAGCAGACTGTTGTCGCGGCTCCCGTCGTTGACCAGAAGCACCTCCCACTCATACTGCGGATTGGCGTCCATCACGGCGTTGAGGCGCCCGAACAGAGGGTCAAGCACCTCCTGTTCGTTATACATCGGTATCAGCACCGACACCTTGGGGCGTCTCTCTCCGAAATTGCGCGGGGTCACGTGCTCCATGTCAGTCCATCTTTATCTCGGCCTTCGACATCTCGTCATACTCCTCCCATCCGGGGTCATTCTCGCAATAGACCGTGAGGGGGAGCAGCGGAAATGGCGCGAGGGTCTCGTTGAGCTTGCGGCCGAAGATATGTGTCGAGAGCGTGTAGAATATCCAATCCCTGCGTCCGTCGCCGGTATAGATGCCGGTGAGCACGGCCACAGGGTCTTTCCTGAATTCCTTCTGCAGTGCCTCCTGTACCTGTTCCATCATCTCGGCGTCAGCCTCCGAGGGCATTCCGCCGGGCGTGGGAGACTCATATCGCCACGTCACCTCGACGCGTATGTTGAAGCGCGGATTCGAGCGGAACCTCTCGACATCCTTGCGCCCCGTCACCATTATGGTGCGTCCTGTCTCCTCGCTTTCGGCCGGAGCGGTCCACCATGTGCCGGTTTCTGTGTTCATGGGTGTATTGTTAGGGTGTTAATTTTCGCAAAATTACTCAAGTTTTTTGATATTGACCACCATTTAGAGTAATTTTGTGACTGTTTTCACAAAAATTCATCCTTATGCTGCAATACATCACATGGACGGCAGACCCTGTGTGGTTCCACATAGGTCCGCTGGCCATCCGCTGGTACAGCCTGGCCTTCATGGTCGGATTCATTGTGGGCTACGAGATCGAGTCGCGCATATACCGCCACGAGGGTGCGCCCGAGCGCTGGCTCGGCGTACTGTTGCTGTGGACGGTGGCCGGGACAATCATCGGCGCCCGTCTGGGCCACGTCTTCTTCTACGAGTGGGACGTCTACAGCCGGAACCCCATCGAGATACTCTATGTATGGCATGGCGGCCTCGCCAGCCACGGAGGCACCATCGGCATCATCATCGGCGTGCTGCTCTACTCGCTCATCACCACCAAGCGCAATCCCCTCTGGGCCTTCGACCGGCTGGTAATCCCGATAGCCCTGGTGGGAGGTCTGATACGCCTGGGCAACCTCGCCAACAGCGAGATATTCGGCCACGCCACGACCCTGCCGTGGGGATTCATGTTCGTGCGCTCGCGCGAATGGCACGAGCTCTACTATGGACAGGCATGTCATCCGACACAGATATACGAGGCGCTGTGCTATTTCGCCCTGTTCGGGGTGCTGATGTGGATGTACTGGAAGAAGAACGCCGAGGAGCGCCCCGGCCTCATCTTCGGAGTCTTCTTCATCGGCATCTTCCTGCCCCGCTTCCTCATCGAGTTCATCAAGAACCCTCAGGTCGAGTTCGAGCAGACCATGACGCTCAACATGGGCCAGTGGCTCAGTATTCCGTTCATCCTCATCGGAGTCGGTCTGGTGTGGTATGCCATGACCCATCCGAGGCAGCATCTCACTTTCCCTAACCGATTTGCCGACGAACCTGCACGGAATAAGCCGAAAAATCACTAACTTTGCACCTCAGAAAGCAAAACACAGTAATGATCGACAAGATAAATCAGCTCAAAGCCGAGATAGAGGCCCTCGAGGCCGCCAACGTGCAGGAGGTCGAAGCCCTGCGCATCAAATATCTGAGCAAGAAGGGTGCCGTGAGTGCCCTGATGCAGGATTTCCGCAACGTGCCCCCCGAGCAGAAGCGTGAGCTCGGACAGGCCCTCAACCAGCTCAAGGAGGCTGCCACGGCCAAACTCGCGGCGCTGCGCGAGGCACTCGAGAACGCCGATACCGTAGACACCGACCTCGACCTGACACGCACGGCAGCTCCAATGCCTCTGGGCACACGCCATCCCCTCTCGCTGGTGCGCGAGGAGATTATAGCCATCTTCTCCCGCCTCGGCTTCACCATAGCCGAAGGCCCCGAGATCGAGGATGACTGGCATGTGTTCTCGGCCCTCAACTTTGCCGAAGACCATCCTGCCCGCGACATGCAGGACACATTCTTCATCCAGCGCAACCCCGACGTGCTGCTGCGCACCCACACCTCGTCGGTCCAGGCCCGCGTCATGGAGAAGACCCAGCCCCCCATCCGCGTGCTCTGCCCGGGCCGTGTCTACCGCAACGAGGCCATCTCGGCCCGTGCCCACTGCTTCTTCCATCAGGTAGAGGGCCTGTATGTCGACGAGAATGTCTCATTCGCCGACCTGCGCCAGACACTCCTCTACTTTGCCCGCGAGATGTTCGGCCCCGAGACCAAGATACGCCTCCGTCCCAGCTATTTCCCCTTCACCGAGCCCTCGGCCGAGATGGACATCTCGTGCAACCTCTGCGGCGGCAAGGGGTGCAGCTTCTGCAAGCACACCGGCTGGGTCGAGATCCTGGGCTGCGGCATGGTAGACCCCAACGTGCTCGACGCATGCGGCATAGACTCGAAGAAATATTCGGGATTCGCCCTCGGCATGGGCGTGGAGCGCATCACCAACCTCAAGTATCAGGTCAAAGACCTGCGCATGTTCTCGGAGAACGACGTGCGTTTCCTGCGCCAGTTCACCGCCGCACACTGACAGCATCAGTAACGACATAACCGAGGGGGTGCGTCAAGGCGCATCCCCTCAATTATTTATCAGACTCTTCAACTCTCTTTTCAGATATGACCGTAAAGGAACGATATGCACGCGTGCTCGAATGGTTTGAGGGCGCGATGCCGGTAGCAGAGACCGAGCTTCACTACGACTCACCCTTCCAGCTTCTCGTGGCCGTGATACTCTCGGCCCAGTGTACCGACAAGCGCGTCAACATGGTGACACCGCCGCTTTTCGAGGCATTCCCCACCCCCGGGTCCATGGCCGCGGCCACACCCGACGACATCTTCCCCTATATCCGCTCGGTGTCCTATCCCAACAACAAGGCAAAGTCTCTGGCAGGTATGGCCCGCAAGCTCGTCGAAGATTTCGGTGGCGAGGTTCCATCCGACATGGATGCGCTGCTCACCCTGCCGGGTGTGGGACGCAAGACAGCCAACGTGATACTTGCCGTGGTCTACGACCGGGCCGCCATGGCGGTAGACACCCATGTATTCCGCGTCAGCGAGCGCATAGGACTCACCACCAACTCGCGCACACCGCTCACCACCGAACGCGCGCTGATGCGCCACATACCGGCCGAGATTGTGCCCAAGGCACACCACTGGCTTATACTGCACGGACGTTACGTGTGCAAGGCACGGCGTCCCGACTGCCTCAACTGCGGTCTCACCCCCTGGTGCCGCTACTACCTGCGCAACACCCGCCAGACAGACAAATAGCTGCGAAGCAGCTTGTTTTACCGATTCACTCTCGCCCTGAGGATTTCCTGGGCAGGTATTTATCATACTCCTCGGGGTCGGTGGCAACCTGCACGGCGCGGTTGAAGATGGGGTTGAGCGGATTGACCACACGATAGTATGTAGCCTGGCTGAACAGGTCGCGCCCGATGAGCCCCTTGACATTGCGCTCTATCAGCGGCAGCGAGCGGGCGTATTGCGTCGAGTCATACGCTATGCTGTCGGCATCGGCCATCGAACGCAGCGCACCGAGCATATCGGGTGTCACCTCAAAACCGCTCACAAACGCATCCTCGTCGCGATATGACGTCTGGAGAGCCTTGCGGTTCTCGTCGACATACTGCATGCAATAGCGGTTGAGCACGCCGCGCGCCACCAGGTCGCGGTAGTAGACCGAATACATCGTCGTGTCGATGGGCACGAAGATGTCCGGCATTATGCCACCTCCGCCATAGACGGTACGCCCCAGGCGCAGCGTGGTGCAGCGCAGCGAGTCGGCAAAGTGTATGGAGTCGGCACTCGTGAGCTCGCCAGACTCATAGCGGTGCATCATGTCGTGCTGATAGTCAGAGTCGTCGCCGTCGGTATAGGGCTTCTGGATGCAGCGCCCGGCAGGGGTGTAGTAGCGCGACACCGTGAGCCGTATCATCGACCCGTCGGGGAATGGGAACGGCCTTTGCACCAGGCCCTTGCCGAACGAGCGGCGCCCCACGATGACACCGCGGTCATTGTCCTGGAGGGCACCAGACAGAATCTCGCTCGCCGAGGCCGAGTGCTGGTTTATCATCACCACCACACGTCCGTCGCCGAATATACCGTCTTTCGAGGCCACATACTCGGCGCGTCCGTTCTTGGGCGACTCGGTATAGACCACAAGGTCGCCGTTGTTCAGGAAGAACTCGGCTATGTCGGTGGCCGACCGCAGGTAACCGCCCCCGTTGTCAGAGAGGTCTATCACCAGATGGCGCATACCCTTGCGGCGCAGGTCTGACATGGCGTCGCGCACCTCGTCGGCGGTCGTGGCGCCGAACCGGCTCAGCGAGATGAAGCCCACAGAGTCGTTGACCATATATGCGGCGTCGAGGCTGTTGATGGGGATATCCTCGCGCACAACCATGAAGTCAAGCACCTCGGGCTCACCCTTGCGCTTGACCTTCAGGCGCGCCTCCGAACCCTTGGGCCCGCGGAGTATCTTGAGTATCTGCGAGTTCTTCATCTTGACACCCGCTATCACCGTGTCGTTGCACTCGAGTATACGGTCGCCGGGACGGATGCCCACGCGCTCTGAGGGCCCCCCCACGATGGCCTCGATGACATAGAGCGTGTCGCGGTCCATCTGAAACCGTATGCCGATGCCCGAGAAATTCCCCTCGAGCGGCTCGTTCAGGTCGCGGGTCTCCTCGGCGTTGCTGTAGACCGAGTGCGGGTCGAGGGTCTTGAGCATCCCCTTGATGGCCTCCTCGACCACGCGGGTGGTGTCAACCTCGTCGACATAGAAATTCTCGACTATCTGGGCGGCGTATGCCACCTTGCGCGCGGGGTCGAGCCTGTTCTGGGCCCACAGCCCCGCCACAGCGATGACGAGCATTATGATTGCCGTAATCTTCTTCATGTAAGTATGTTGATGTGTGTCTGTTATTGTCAGGAAGGTATGAACCGCGACACGTCGCAGCCATGCGATGCCAGCTCGCGCACCATCGACGACGACACCGACGCCAGGCCGGGGAGCGTGAACAGTATCAGCGTGTCGATGCCCGAAAGCTCGCGGTTGATGTCGGCCAGGTTGCGCTCGTACTCGAAATCGGCCACCGTCCTCACTCCGCGCAGCATCCATGTGGCGCCATGCTCGCGGCAGGCGTCGACCGTCAGCCCCGTATATGCCGTGACCTCGACGCGCGGTTCGTCGCGATAGATGTGCCTGATGGCCTCGATGCGCTCACCGATGCTCTCGGCTCCCGGCTTGGACGGATTGTGGCCTATGGCTATGATGAGCCGTCCGCACAGAGGCAGCGCACGGTCTGCCAGCGACTTGTGGCCGATGGTGAAGGGGTCGAACGACCCGGGAAACAATATGACGGGGAGTTCTGTCATTCTTCGGTCTCAAGCGGAGCCTCGGAGTCGAGGTGCGAGTCATCCTCGACCACAAGGTTGTTTATGATGAACGTCTGGCGCTCCATAGTGTTCTTGCCCATATAGAATTCGAGCAGCTCGCTCACGGCATCCTCCTTGCGCAGGCTCACACGGTCTACCCTCATGTCCGGGCCGATGAACCCGCGGAACTCGTCGGGCGAGATCTCGCCAAGACCCTTGAAGCGGGTTATCTCGGCATTCTCGCCTAACTTCCTGATGGCCTCGATGCGCTCCTCGTCGGTATAGCAGTAGTATGTCTCCGAGTTGTCCGAGCTTTTGGCTCTCGCACCCTTGCGGGCGGTCTTGGCGTTGCGCACGCGGAACAGCGGGGTCTGCAGCACATAGACATGGCCGCGCTTGACCATCTCGGGGAAGAACTGGAGGAAGAATGTCAGCAGCAGCAGACGTATGTGCATGCCGTCGACATCGGCATCGGTGGCTATGATGACATTGTTGTAGCGCAGGCCGTCAATCCCCTCCTCGATGTTGAGCGCCGCCTGGAGCAGATTGAACTCGTCGTTCTCATAGAGTATCTTGGCCGGGACGCCATACGAGTTCTTGGGCTTGCCCCTCAGCGAGAAGACCGCCTGGGTCTCGACATTGCGTATCTTGGTTATCGACCCTGCGGCCGAGTCACCCTCGGTTATGAATATCGACGACGCGCGCTTCTTCTCCTCGTCACCCTTGGGGTCGTTGAGGTGTACGCGGCAGTCGAGCAGCTTCTTGTTGTGCAGGTTCACCTTCTTGGCCTTCTCGCGGGCGAGTTTGGTCACTCCGGCCATCGCCTTGCGGTCGCGCTCGTTCTCCTGCACCTTCTTCAGTATCACGTCGGCTATGTCGGTGTTGCGGTGCAGGTAGTTGTCAAGCTCGGTCTTGACGAAATCTCCCACGAACTTGGCCACGGTCAGTCCCTCGGGCCCCATGTCGCGGCTCGAGAGTCGCGTCTTGGCCTGCGAGTCAAACACGGGCTCCTCGACCTTGACCGAGATGGCCGCTATCATGCCCCCGCGTATGTCCGAGGGGTCGAAATCCTTCTTGAAATACTCCTTTAGCGTCCTTGACACAGCCTCCTTGAAGGCCGCGAGATGCGTGCCTCCGTGGATGGTGTTGGCGCCGTTGACAAACGAGTAATACTCCTCGCCCCTCTGGTTGGTGTGCGTGATGGCCATCTCTATATCCTGGCCCACAAGGTGTATGGGCTGATACAGGGGCTCGGTGGTCATGTTGTCGCGCAACAGGTCCAGCAGGCCTCCGCGCGACACATACCTCTTGCCGTTGAGCATGATGGCCATGCCGGTGTTGAGATAGGTATAATTCTTGACCATCGGCACGATGAACTCGAGCCTGAACCTGTACCCCTTGAATATCGAGGCGTCGGGCGTGAAGCGCACCAGCGTGCCGTTGGGCTCGTCGGTCTCCTCGATCTCAGACTCCTCGAGCAGCTCGCCGCACGAATAGCGTGCCCACTTGGCCTGACCGTCGCGGACCGAGCGTATATAGAACTCGGTCGACAGGGCGTTGACAGCCTTGATGCCGACACCGTTCAGGCCCACCGATTTCTTGAACGCCTTCGAGTCATACTTGCCGCCCGTGTTCATGCGCGACGACGCCTCGACGAGCTTCCCCAGGGGGATGCCGCGCCCGAGGTCGCGTATCTGCACCGACGTGTCGGTCACATCGACCGTCACAAGCTTGCCATACCCCATCACGAACTCATCGACGGCATTGTCCATCACCTCCTTGATGAGGACATATATGCCGTCGTCAAACTTAGAGCCGTCGTCCACATTGCCTATATACATGCCTGGGCGGCGGCGTATATGCTCCTTCCAGTCGAGGGTGGTTATCGCATCCTCGTCATACGAGACTGTGGCGTCGGGTTCGGGGGTCGGTATACCTGATAATTCGTCGGTTTCGGGATCGGTCATGGCGGTCAAATTCTCTTTGTTGCACAAAGTTACAAAAAAATCCGGTAAACCGGGCTCCCAAATCCGAAAAAACGGGACAACGCACCCCGTCAGGGCCCACACAACAATCAGGCCCGGAGGGCCGTCGTCATGCGAGGAGCCTGAGGTATATTTCTTTGTGTGGGGATGTGGAGCCCTCAATCCTTTTTATAAGCCGTGTGCGGCGGCTGTAATAGCCCGACACCTGGACATTGAGGAAGAGGCTGATTATCTGACTCGGGACACGGCATGCCCTGAGTGCGAACACCAGGCGGTCGTCAGGCTTGAGCCTCGGAAAATCCCGGTCGAGGCGGTCGACTATCCCGTCGTTCGAGTCGTTGACGGCGCGTATGACCATGGCTCTCACCTCGTCGGACGACAGGGCGTCCAGCTCAGCGGCGATGCGGCGCTGTATCTTCTGAGCCTCGGGCGAGGATGAGGGGAGAGTGGTCTGCATCTCGTAGAGACGGATAATCCCCTCGAGATATTTCCTGATAAGGTCGCGGATAGTCTGCGAGAACCGGCCACCCCCTGAGTCGAGGAACTCGCGCGACTGTCCGATCTCGTCCATACGGTTCATGAGCACGCGCTTGCGTCTGCGCACATCAAGCCACCACAATATCAGGCACACCGCCACCGCCACGCACAACACGGCAGCCAACAGTACATGTCTTTTGAGGGCGGCATCCTTCTCGACGGCAACCTCCCTGTAGTGCTCAGCCGCCGCACGGTCTACCGAGTGGTTCAATGCCTTGCCCACCACATCCTCCTCAAGAATATCCCGCGCCTTATAATATTCCATGGCCTTCCTGTAGTCTCCGGCCTCAGAATAATAATATGCCTGCACGCCAAGAGCTTTTGAGGTGTCTGAGGGCTCGGTGGCGAGCGGCATTATCCTCTCTTTCCATATCGCAGCACTGTCGAGATTCCCCTCGGCGATATACATGCGGCTGAGGGCATACGCATCATCGAGTGTGAACGCAGAGTCACGCCCCGTGATGATATGCGACATCATGGCCTTGAGCCTGGCGTTATCTCCGGCTTTGGTCAGGGCATACGGATAAGCCCCGAGATAATAATTCCTTATCACGTCAGGCTCTCCGTCAAACAGCGGAGCCATGCTGTCGAGCAGCGCAACTCCATCTCTGACATACTCCCCCGAGTTCAGGGCTCTGGCAAGAAAAAGATAAGACAGCAAATGGTTTATCTTATTGGGTGTGCGTCCATATAATATTTTGGCTGCACGTCTGTGCGGCAGTTCGCTCTCTATGTTATAGATGGAATGATAGATATCTGCCATTATCTCGTGAGAACGGGCCATCTGCAAGGTGTCGGGGATAGAGGAGGCCACATCGAGGGCACCCGAGGCACGTCGCATGGCTCCGGGATAGTCAGACTGCATCAGATGCCATAGCGAGGAATAGTGCAGAGCCTCGGCATGGTGCAGCCTCTCGCCGCGCCGGGCATAATAGACCGCAGCCTCCTCGAGCATAGAGTCGGTATGGAGTGGCAGACGGTTCTTGAGCAGCAGCTCGCTCCGCAGCAGCCCGTAGAGCACATGCGAGGCGCGGTTGTCGCGGAATCCCGCAGAACCGACCGAATCGAGCATCGCCAGTGCCCGTGCGGGATAGGGGTCTCCCCTCATCTCTGCCTCGACACGCAGCAACGCCCCGTCCGGCCTGTCGCAGCAGACACAAACAAGGAGCAACAAGATGACCAGTGCCGGATAATGCTTCTTGGCATATAGCTTGACCTCCGCGAGACCGGGGCATAGGATTCCGATGGGTGTCATGGTAGTCAGATTCTCTTTTCTGTACAAAGGTACAAAAAATCCGGTAACCCAAACCAACAAAATCAGAAAAACGGGACATGGCATCCAAAGTGACACCACATCCCGCGTTCTTACACGAGTTTCTTGAACTTATTTAGATGAATTGCTTCTGTCAACCTTTTTCTTCTTAATTATTCGATGATATAATGCCACAAGACCCTTCCAAATGACACCTATCAAGAAACTTAGTATGAACCCAGAGACAACGTATCCTAAGTCGCGAATTAAAATACCTGAATCAATCATCAAATCTGTCTACGTCATTTTCTAAATTCCTGTGCGAATCTTTGTCTATCGCACTGTCCCGGACAGCCGACGGAAAGATAGGCCGGATTGCCACGATAGCCTCATCTATCGGCAACTCGATTTTCTCTTGGGCATTTTCTGCAAAAGCAAGTATGCATATTAGCAGCATCACAATAAAAAGAATGATTTGCTTTGTCATGTTGGTGGATTATGTCGTTGACGATGCAAAGTTAGGATGGCAATGGAGAATATTCCAAATTTTCAGGGTCAAAATAGCTCGTCACCCGTTTATATTCCAAAATCGCAATAATTTGGTTTACAGAGATTTAAAAAGTGACGAATTTAGATTGGATTCGTCACTTTCTGATGATGCCTCTCAGGGGCCTGTAATAGGTGTTGAGAGCGTGTCTGATGGAGGATTTTCTGTCATGTGACGAGCGGGATTTACCTCCTTTCGCCGGATGCCTACCCCACCAGGCCCTGCGGGCCATCGTCATAGTTAGCCGCCGAGTGCGTCCGCCAGGACACCCCCACCTGAGGCCCCCCTGCCGCAACAGTCAGGCCCGGAGGGCCGTCGTCATGATTAGCGGGGGGGAACTCCCGGTACTCATGACGACGGCCCTCCGGGCCTCGGATTGGTGATTTCCCGGTATGTCAGATTGTGCGGCCGGGGTAGGCCTGGAGGGCGGCGGCGAGGACTTTCATGGCGCGGGCGAGGTCTTCTTTCTTCAGCACATAGGCCATGCGCACCTCGTCGCGGCCCATGCCGGGGGTGGTATAGAATCCCGAGGCGGGAGCCATGAAGATGGTGTCGCCGTCGAGGTCGAAGTCGCTCAGACACCACTGGCAGAACTTGTCGGCGTCATCGACGGGGAGCTTGACCACGGTGTAGAAGGCGCCCATGGGGATAGGGGTGTAGCAACCGGGTATCTTATTGATCTGGTCGATGAGGAACTTGCGGCGCTCGACATACTCGTTGTATGTCTCGAGCATATAGTCTGGCGAAGTGTCGATTGACGCCTCGGCCACAATCTGTCCCAACAGAGGGGGGCTGAGACGGGCCTGGCAGAATTTCATCACGTTCTTCTTGAGCTCGGGATGCTTGGTGATGAGGGCGCCGACGCGGATGCCACACTCGTTATAGCGCTTTGACACGGAGTCGATGAGCACCACCTGCTCCTCGACGCCGGGAAGGTGGAAGGCCGAGATATAGGGTGCGCCGGTATAGCAGAACTCCCTGTAGACCTCGTCGGAGAAGAGGAAGAGGTCATATTTCTTGACCAGGTCGCGTATCTGCAGCATCTCTTTCATCGTATAGAGGTAGCCCGTGGGGTTGTTGGGATTGCAGATGAGGATGCCTTTGGTGCGGGGGGTAATCAGTTCCTCGAACTTCTCGACAGGGGGGAGCGAGAAGCCGTCGTCTATGCTCGACGGCACGGTGATGATCTTGGCACCGGCCGAGATGGCGAAGGCCATATAGTTGGCATAGGCCGGCTCGGGCACGATAATCTCGTCGCCGGGGTCGAGGCAAGCCATGAACGCGAACAGCACGGCCTCCGAGCCTCCTGAGGTGACGATGATGTCGTCGACGTCGACCTCTATGTTGAATCGGTGGTAATACTCCTTCAGCTTGGCGCGCAGCGAGGGAAGACCGTCTGAGGGGCTATACTCGAGCACCTTGCGGTCGATATGCTTGAGCGCCTCGAGTGCCTCGGGGGGAGTGGGAAGGTCAGGCTGGCCGATGTTGAGGTGGAACACATTGATTCCGCGGGCCTTGGCCTCGGCGGCAAGAGGGGCCAGGCGTCTGATTGGCGATGCGGGCATGAGCGTGCCGCGCTCTGATACTTTGGGCATTATATGGTATGGTTAGGTGAGACATATGTGGCTTATCCGGCCTATTTGACCTATTTGACTTAGTTTTAGGGGCTAATAGGCCGGATATGTCGGATATGGCCGATGGCTTATTCTGTCAAAGTTTCGCGGATGGCGATGAGGATTTCTTTGTCGGCTTCGGTGAGGGTGATGTGGCGGCGCGACATCATGCGCGATGCGGTATCGAAGAACCGCATCATGTCGACCTCCTTCATGCCTGCTGTCGAGCCTTCGTGGAACGAGGGTATGTATGTGCGGGGGAAGCCTGCGCCGTAGAAGTTGACACCCACACCGACAACCGTAGCGGTATTGAACATGGTGTTGATGCCGGCCTTGGAGTGGTCGCCCATGATGAGTCCGCAGAACTGCAGTCCGGTCTTGACGAAGCTGCCTGTGGCGTAGCTCCAGAGACGCACCGGCCCGTAGGTATTCTTGAGGTTAGAGGCCGTGCATCCCGCACCGAGGTTGCACCACTCGCCTATCACGGCGTTGCCGAGGAATCCGTCGTGAGCCTTGTTCGAATAACCCGTCATGACCACATTGTTGAGCTCGCCGCCTACCTTGCAGTAGGGGCCGAGTGTCGTGGCGCCGTATATCTTGCCCCCCATGTTGACCACCGAGTGGGGACACATGGCTATGGGGCCGCGCAGACAGGCGCCCTCCATCACCTCGGCATCGCGACCTATGTAGACGGGCCCCTTGGTGACGTTGATGCTGGCGCACTCGACGGTGGCACCCTCCTCGATGAAGAGCTGCGAGGCATCGCCGATGAGGCGGCAGGTGTCGCTGAGGGGCTTTGAGGTACGTCCGGCGGTAAGCACGGCATAGTCGGCCGCGATAGCCTTGTCGTTGAGCATGAACAGGTCGGTCACCTCGCGGAAGGCCAGGACGTCGCCGTCATAGACCACATTGCGGGCCGCAACGCCGCGATAGGCCAGGGCCTCTCCGGCGGGAGTCACCAGCGCCTCGCCGTCGGCGAGGGCAAGGATTGCATCGACAAGGGCGGCGTCGGGCGACACATGGGCGGCGATAAACAGGTTGTCCTCTGCCATGACCGTGGGATACTTGACAGACAGATAGTCCTGTGTCTGATAAGAGTACTCGCCCTCGATGGCGTGCTTCCACTTTTCGGTCTGTGTCATTATGCCGAAACGCACCTCGGCCACCGGGCGGGTGAATGTGAGCGGCAGCAGGGCGGCGCGCACCTTGTCGTCGTCGAAGAGTATTATGTTTCTCATTTTCTAAATCCTGTTTAAGTTTATAACGCAAAAATAGTCATTTCCGCGCGATTTACGGCAAAATAGCGCGATAAAAAGCTCGCGGGCGTTTTGTTCACGCCGAATTATTAAAAAACATTAATAATCTAAAATTAATTTGGCGGTCAACGGCATAGTGAGTAATTTTGTAGCGGAAAGAAAGCACCATAGTTGTTCGTACATCCTTCGTACAGAGTCAAAAGATTTTTTACGCATTAATTAAATCCTACTGATTTATATTGGACTAAGGACTAAGGCAGCCATCCTCACCGCCTCCGCGACGGTGTCGGCAGGGGAAGTCAGACTGGTGTTGTGTAAGTATGATATAATCTCTACAATTTGGATGATATAGTTCTGTGTAACTATCGAATCGCAAATGCCTTATGGCTTTAGTCCGATTGCACCTTGCCGAAAGGAGCAGCGGACATTTTTTGTATCCTGCCATTAAGTATTTTTAACTACCCGCATCATGCAGTATCCGCAGAAAAATGCTAACTTTGTATATATAACAACATAACGAATCAATCAGCACATAACAGAAAACACTTATGAGGAATATATTCTCTCTCGCTGCCATCGCCTTGAGCGTAGGGCTGCTCTCGACGTCATGTCTCAACGACGACCCCGAGTACAGCCAGGAAATCAATCTCAACTACTCCGGCGAGGCATGCTTCAACCGTGTCACCGACCTCGAGACCGGCGAGACTCTTGTATCGGGCAATCCTTCGTATCTGATGAAATTCCTCACCGAAGGCACCAAGAGCTCGATGATCATGGAGATGTCCAATATCCAGCTCACCACAGGTTTCTCGGGCCTTGCATTCAAGCTCCCCGAGCTCGCATATACCTACAACCAGGAGACCGGCTATTTCGTGTCGACCGGCAAGGACATCGTGCCCCTCAATGCAGGCTCGAGCTATTCGTTCGACAACTTCACCCTGCGTTTCCTCCCGACACGCATGATCAACGGCGCCAACTGCCCCATCTATCTGATAGACTACACCGTCAACAAGCAGTATCAGGTGACTGTAATCCCGGCTACCCCCGTTTTCTTCGCCATCTCGACCGCGCATCCCGTCAACGGCGGCAACGACTTTGTACACAAGGATCCCGACACATATGTGGCCTTCAAGATTGACCCCCAGAAGATGCTCGGCTCAATCTCGATGGGCAATACCCAGCTTGGCGATGACATGCTCCAGAACACCCTCATCATCAAGGATCTTCCCGTCACCATCGAGGGCAACACCGTGCGCATGACAGCACCCTCCGACGAGCCCGTCGTCATCTACGGCACCAACAACAAGCCCTTCAACAAGTCCACTGTCTCGGACCTTGCCGTGAGGTTTGACATCTCGTCGGGCGCAGGCTCCATCTCGGGCGAATTCCTCATCGACGACGCCACCGGCACGGGCCCGGACTATGAGCCCCAGACCTACGTCACTGTCGTAGACCTGAACTATTTCTACGCCACCGACGACAAGAACTGACCCCTCCGGGCGCACAGACGGCGCTCCTTTAATGGTAACATATACAATAACCCTCTCCGGCCTCCGTGGCCGGGGAGGGTTGTCTTTCTTCATCCCCCCGGTGACGTGGCAGAGTGTGACGCACGCCCCGTACCCGCCTCCGGGGGCACAAGACTTGTTTTTATCAAAAAATTCGCCTAACATATTGTATTATTGGCACAAAGATTGTATATTTGCACAGAGCGGATTAAGCTCCATACCTTAAATCAGCCATCCGGTTGACTACGAAATACAATAAGTGACATAACATACACCAAAATCATTTAATACCAAATCCTTTTACTCCATTTATCCCTTATGAATCGGAAAAACTTCTGCATGTCTCTTGCAGTTGCGTGTCTGCTTGGCGCGGGTAGCGTCCAGGCCGCATTCAAGGACATCAAGGTCGATCTGACCAACGGCAATCTGCTCACCGCCGAGGAGATAGCATCGAAGAACACGGTCACCTTCGGTGTCGCGGTTGCTGACGACGGCTCTGTGAGCCGCGTGCCCCAGGGAGATGCCTCATCGGCTATCACCCTCACGGGCAAGTATCACTCACCCGAGCACGGCTGGGGCAATTTCAGTTCGACGGTAGCCGTCGAGGGCCCCGTCAGAATCTCGATGGGCACCTGTGCCTGGGGCGGCGACGTCACCGTCAAGGATGCCGCAGGCACCACCGTGGCCACATTCAACACAGGCACCGGGAGCTGCTGGCACAACAACGGCAACCTGTGCGAGTCGGCCATCTATCGCGGCGACGCCACCACACTGACCATCTCGGGCGGTTCATACACCCCCTATATCGCTGTCGAGGCCGTCTCTGACGTGCCTGAGCCCTCGGTCATCACCTTCTCGCTCGGCGACGCCCAGGGCATAGCACCCGCCACGATAAGCCTCGAGCAGGGGCAGACATTCACCATCCCCGCCAATTTCACCGTCTACGCCGAGGGTAAGACCCTCGTGGGCTGGAACGACGGCACAAGGAACTATGAGATAGGCGAGATTGTCACCCCGACCGCCGACATGGCCTTCACACCCGTATTCGTAGACAACACCGTGACCCTGGCCGACCGCACCGAAGAGGTGACCGTACGCTGGGATTTCCAGCGCAACAACGGCGCTCCCTCGGTAGGGTTCCAGAACGTCGACGGCTTCTGGGTAGCCCAGGCCAAAATCGGCACCGAAACCATCGACGTCAAGATGGACTTCAGCACATCGCCCGGCAAGATCGCCAACGCCAACTGGGGCGACTGGGCCCAGATGAACGGAGGCACCACATTCAAGGTCCCCTCCTGCAAGGGCGCCACAATCTCGCTGCAGTCATATAGCGAGAACCAGTGCACCGTCGACGGCGTGGTGATGACAAACACACCCAACGGAAATGTTTGGGACGCTTCGTTCACCGTACTGACTCCCGATGACCTGGCCACCCTCGTCATCAACGGCGGAAGCTATTTCCGTTACATCCAGACGGTGCTCCCCGTCGTGAAGAGCGCCGGAGGCAACACTTTCAACAACGCCGACGCGTCGGTGGTATGGGCATTCAACTCGGCCGACTACATGACCGATGTCACATCGGCACCCGAGGGAGCTTTCTCGCAGACAGTATTCGACCAGAACGGCCTTACATACAAGGGAACAGCCTCGACCACAATGACCCCCGACGTAAACTATGTCCGCATAGCATCGGTCAACGGTGGTTCGGACGTCGTGAAATGGTGTGTCAAGCCCGCCAAGGGCCTCACATTCACCCCGACCTCGGTGTCTTTCTACATCGCCCGCAACGGCACTGACGGCGCCGGCGATGACGTTACAGTGAAGGGCGAGGTCGAAGGCGGCGCATCAGAGCAGTTTGCCACCATCACCCCGCACCGCAACAACAAGACCCAGGCCGACGACAAGCATGGCAGCCGCGACAACTATACAATCCATTTCGAGTACACCCTGACTGCAGCACAGCAGCAGGCGCTCAAGTCGGGCAACGGCTTCAACCTCGTGCTCAACAACGGCTATGCAAGCAACAAGGACTGCATGTACTCTGACGTGCACATCAACGGCATCATCGACGGCACCAGCCAGGAGGTAGCCATGTACACCCTCTCGGCCAAGGCAAATCCCGAAGAGGCAGCCCGCATCACCATCTATCCCAGCCTTGACCAGTATGAGGCAGAGACAGTCGTGAGCCTCAAGGCCGAGCGCAATTTCGGCTATGAGTTCGTCAACTGGACCGACGCCGAGGGCAAGGTGGTGGCCGAGACCGCAGAATTCAGCCACACAATGGCCGCCAATGTCGATTTCACCGCCAACCTCAACGCCATCAACACCTACGAGCTCAAGCTCGGTGTCGAGGGCGGAGCCAACAGCTATCAGGTACAGCCCTCGCCCGCACCCGTCATGGTCGACGGCAAGATGATGTACGAGGATGGCACCAAAGTCACTGTCAAGGCTATCTCCAACCCCGTCATGAGCTTCACCAACTGGTCTGACGGCCAGAGCTCGAGCGAGATTTCGTTCGTCATGGACGGCGATAAGGAGCTCAAGGGTGTCTTCTCGGCCTCCGATTTCATCGTAGGCTGGGACTTCTACCTGCCCGGCAACAATGGGCGCGCAGCCGACTTCCATGCGACCGACAATGACGCCGTGGCCCTCGTGCTCCGCGACGCAGACGGCAACCTCACCGGATGGCTCGACAAGAATGAGTCAGAGCAGGGCGGATATGAAGGACGCCCCGCAGGCGTGAACTGGAAGACCGACGGCCTCGGCACATGGTATTGGCAGACCACAGTCAACGCCGCAGCCTTCACCGACATCAAGGTGCAGGGCGAGATGGCCTACAACTATAACGCCTATACCGTATATAACGTAGAGGCATCTACCGACGGCGAGAACTGGGAGAAGATCGGCACCGTCAACATCGAGGGCCGCAAGATGTGGAAGACATACGAGTATGCCCTGCCCGAGAAGTTCAACAACCAGGAGAACCTCTCCATCCGCTGGATTGCCGACAAGAGCTCGCCCGTAGACGGCACACAGAGCAACAATGACGGCATAGCCATGGGCCCCACATACATCACAGGCGCACCCAAGCTCATCAACGACGGCACAGCTCCCGTGCTTCTGAGCCATGTACCCGCCGAGGGCACTGACAACGCCTCGATCGCAGGCCGCATCGTGCTCAACTTTGACGAGAAGGTCAAGATGGCCGAGGGCGTCAAGGCGACACTCGGCGAGCAGCAGCTCGAGCCCACCGTGGCCGGCAAGACCGTCATGTTCAGCTACAAGAACCTTGCCTACGGCACCCCCTACGTGTTCACACTCCCCGCAGGCGCAGTGATGGACCTCTGCGACAACGCCACCGACAAGGAGATACGCATTGCCTTCTCCACCCGTACCAAGCCTGAGGTCACCAAGGCTCTCTATGACCGCGTAGTGACCGACGTCGACGGGCTCGTCGAGGCTATCAACGCAGCCAACACCCGCGAGGACGCCACCAAGCGCTTCCGCATCTTCATCCACAACGGCCAGTACAAGCTCCCCGCTTCCACCGAGAGGACCAAGACCGGCAGCGACGGCAAGGCATATCCCGATCCCACCACCTATATCACCAAGGGTAACATCTCGTTTATCGGCGAGAGCATGGAGGGTGTCGTCATCACCAACACCGTGCCTGCCGCCGAGGGTGACAACGGCTTCGGCGCCGCCAACGTGCTCGAGGGCATCGGCAACGGCGACGTGATGCGCCTCGAGAAGAACGCCACCAACTGCTATTTCCAGAACCTGACCATGAAGAGCTCGATGGGCGACAAGCGTGGCCGCGACATCGTGCTCAACGACAACTCGGACAAGACCATCTTCAAGGACGCTTGCCTCTGGGCTTATCAGGATACCTACGTCTCCAACAACCAGAACGGACGCTTCTACTTTGAGGGCGGCGTGCTCCGTGGCCGCACAGACTACCTCTGCGGCAAGGGCGACGTCTACTATCAGGCAGTCAAGCTGCAGATGTGCGAGAAGGGCGGCTACCTGGCCGTGCCCTCGCAGCCCCGCAAGTTCGGCTACATCTTCAACGACTGCGAGATTGTAGGCGAGACCTCGGACATCGACGGCAACTACACCCTCGGACGTCCCTGGGGCAGCGGCACACCTATCGCCCTCTACATCAACACAAAGATGACTGTCAAGCCCTCGGCCGTAGGCTGGAACGAGATGTCGGGCGGCTGGCCCGCACGCTTCGCCGAGTATAACTCGACCACAGGCGAAGGCACCGTCATCGACCTCAAGGACCGCAAGAAGACCTTCGGCGACGGACATGCCAACAACCCCGTACTGACCCGCGAGGAGGCCGAGGCACACACCATCGCAACTGTGATGGGCGACGGCGACGACTGGGATCCCACACAGTATTCGGAGCAGGCTCCCGAGCCTCAGAACGTGAAGATTGCCGATAACGTCATCACCTGGGACAACTCGCAGTATGCATCGCTTTGGGCAGTGACCGCCAACGGCAAGATCATCGGCTTCACCCTCGATAACAGCTATGACCTGACATCCGCAGCAGCCGTGGCCGCTCAGGATGCCAACGACGCCGAGGCAATCGTCTATGCCGTGCGCGCCGCCAACGAGATGGGCGGTCTCAGCGAGGCAGTCATTGCTTCCGACGATTCGGCCATCTCCTCGGTGACCGCCGATAGCGAGGTAGTCGACACCGTATGGTACAACCTCCAGGGTATCCGCGTGGCCCCCGCCACCAAGGGCATCCTTGTCAAGGTAGTGACCTACGCCGACGGCACCACACAGACAACCAAGGTAGTGGTCAAGTAACCCCCCACTCCCCCACACGACATCGCCCCCGGCCTCTACTGGCCCGGGGGCGATTTTTTATATGCATCCGGATGTTCTGTCGGACACCCGGATGCAAGAGTGAGACCTTCTGTCTGAGGCCCGCAGGGCCGATGTCATGGTTAGCCCGGGGTGACCGCAGGGAACCCCGGGAGATAACGCGACGAGATAGTGAGCCCCGCAAGGGGCGATGTCATCAGTTGCGACATATTACATCGCCCGTCCCGGGCTCAGGGTTGGTATGGCGGTCACCCCGGGCTAATCATGACGACGGCCCTCCAGGCCTGACGATTGCACCGTGGACTCCTCGCGTGGATGTGCGCCAGGACGCAGATTCATTCAAAGACCTCCCTCCGGGCTCCTGACACCCTCTCCTCACTATACGACAAAAGGCTGCGCCCTAATCTTTTGGCGCAGCCTTTTGTGGTGATTAATCTTCCTCGTCCCTGTATTCCCTGCCGCCGACCATCTTCTGGAAGGAGGCGGGGATGGGAGTGGAGAAATTCATGTCCTTGCGGGTGATGGGATGCACGAACCTCAGCGTCTGGGCGTGCAGCGCCATGCGGTGGATGGGCGATGACCCGGCTCCATAGCGGCGGTCGCCCGAGATGGGATGTCCGAGGTCTTTCATGTGCACACGTATCTGGTTCTTGCGCCCCGTGTCGAGCTCGACCTCCATGAGCGAGTATCCGTTGGCACTCTTGAGGGTGCGGTATCGCGTCACGGCAAGCTGTCCCTCGTCGGGCTTGTCGGTCGAGTAAACCTCATAGCGCGAGTTCTCGGCCAGGTAGCTGCGCACCTCCCCCTCGGCGGGTTCGGGCACGCCCTCGACCACGGCGAGATACTTGCGCGACAGCACCATATTGTTCCAGTTGTGCTGCAACCCCTCCTTAGCCTCCATCGACTTGGCAAACACCATCAGGCCCGACGTGTCGCGGTCGAGACGGTGGACGATGAAAATCTTGTTGCGCGGGTCGTGCCACTTGAGATAATCCTTGAGGATGCTGTATGCCGTCCCCTCCTTCACCTTGTCATTGCCCATCGACAGGAGGCCGTAACCCTTGTTGACGACTATGATATGCTCGTCCTCATAGACAATCTTGAGGCGGCGGTGATAGAATACCCTGAACTCGCGGGTCAGGTTGACCTTAACCTCATCGCCGGGGGCGAGGGGTGTGTCGAACTGCTTGACGGGTGTGCCGTTGACAGCGACCTGGTTGTGCGACAGCAGGTTCTTGACCTGCGTGCGCTTGCGCTGGGGCATCGACGCATAGAGGAATTCGAGCAGCTTGCCCTCCCCGGTCACGGGATATGTCTCTATGATGTCGGGACGGAACGCGTTGCGCTCGGCTCCCGGCTTGGTTGAATATGGCTTGCGTGGCATGGCTGAGGGGTATTTCAGTTCTTTTTGGTCCGTTTGGGTTTCTTTGGCGCGCTGTCCTGGGCCTCGATTATGGCCTTGACCTCATCGAGTGTCAGAGCCGCGGGGTCTTCGACGGTTTTGGGTATCTTGTAGTTCTGCTTCTTATATGCGATATATACCCCGTAACGGCCGTTGAGTATGCTCAGGTCGGGCTCCTCGGCGAATGTCTTGACAACCTTATTAGAGTCGGCCTGACGCTTGGCGTCAATCAGCCCGATGGCCTCCTCGAGCGTGATGGTCGATGGCGACATCGACTTGGGGATGCTCACGAACTTGCCGTCATGGCGTATATAGGGGCCGAAGCGTCCCACGGCGGCAGTGACGGTCTTCCCCTCATACTCGCCCACCTGACGCGGCAGGGCGAAGAGCTTCAGGGCCTCCTCGAGTGTGATGTCAAATACGCTCTGGTCCTTGCGCAGCGAGGCAAAGCGGGGCTTCTCGTCGGCATCGGCAGACCCTATCTGCACTATGGGGCCGAAGCGGCCTATCTTGACATAGACAGGCTCGCCGCTCTGCGGGTCGTTGCCCAGTAGGCGCTCGCCCACCTTGCGCTCGGTGCGCATGTCGTTGGCCTTCTCCACCTCGGGATGGAAGAGGGCATAGAACTGCGTAATCTCACCCTTCCAGTTGGCGTCACCCTCGGCGATGCGGTCAAACTTGGCCTCCATCGCGGCAGTGAAGTCATAGTCGAGTATGTCGGGGAAATGCTCGGTGAGGAAATCGTTGACTATGACGCCGGTGTCTGTGGGTATGAGCTTGCCTTTGTCCGACCCGGTGTTCTCCGAGCGAGTCTCGCTCTTTATCTTCCCGGCGGCATCGAGGGTCAGCACGTCATAGTCGCGCTTCTCTCCGGGCTTCTCGCCCTTGACGATATACTCGCGGTTCTGTATGGTCGAGATGGTGGGGGCGTAGGTTGACGGACGCCCTATGCCGAGTTCCTCCATCTTCTTGACAAGCGACGACTCGGTATATCTGGGGGGCGCCTGCGTGAAGCGCTCGGTGGCGGTTATCTCACGTGCGGTCAGCGACTCGCCCACGGTCATGCGGGGTAGAGTCCCCTCTGCGGTCTCGTCGGCAGTCTCGTCATCGCTCCCCTCCATATATATGCGGAGGAAACCGTCAAACTTTATCACCTCGCCCGTGGCGGTGAAATGCTCCTTGCGGCCGCCCACCGAAATCTCTACGGTAGTCTTCTCCATCTCGGCGTCGGCCATCTGCGACGCCATGGTGCGCAGGCGTATCAGGCGATAGAGCCTCTTCTCGCGGTCAGTGCCGTCGATGGTCTCACGGTCGATATACGTCGGGCGGATGGCCTCGTGTGCCTCCTGGGCACCCTTCGACGAGGTGTGATACTTGCGCACCTTGAGATACTGCTCGCCAAGCTCCTCTTTGATAAGCTCGGCGGTCGCACCGAGGGCCAGCGACGACAGGTTGAGCGAGTCGGTACGCATATATGTGATATAACCTGCCTCATAGAGCTTCTGGGCTATCATCATGGTCTGCGAGACCGAGTATCCCAGCTTGCGTCCGGCCTCCTGCTGGAGGGTCGAGGTGGTGAAGGGGGGAGCGGGCGACTTGCGCACAGGCTTGACCGATATGTCGGCCACGCTGAAATCGGCACCCTTGCATGCCTCAAGGAACTCGCGGGCCGAGGCCTCGTCGGGCAGACGGCGCGACAGCTCGGCCTGCAGGGGCACACCCCCGGGCAGCTCGAACCGCGCCGTGACGCGGTAATAGGGCTCTGAGGTGAATGCGTTTATCTCGTTCTCGCGGTCTACGATCAACCGCACGGCCACCGACTGCACACGACCCGCCGACAGTGCCGGACGAATCTTCTTCCACAGCACCGGCGAGAGCTCGAACCCCACGAGGCGGTCCAGCACACGGCGCGCCTGCTGCGCGTCGACAAGGTTGATGTCTATATCGCGCGGATGCTCGATGGCGTTGAGTATGGCATTCTTGGTTATCTCATGGAACACGATGCGGCGCGTATTCTCGGGCTTGAGCCCCAGCACCTCATATAGATGCCATGCTATGGCCTCACCCTCGCGGTCCTCATCAGACGCGAGCCACACGGTCTCGGCACTCTTGGCCATCTTCTTCAGCTCGGCCACCAGAGCCTTCTTGTCGTCGGGTATCTCATAGACAGGCTCGAAATCGCCGTCTGTCTCGATTGAAATATCTTTCTTGCGCAGGTCGCGTATATGGCCATAGCTCGACATCACCTTATAGTCCTTGCCGAGGAATTTTTCGATGGTCTTGGCTTTGGCCGGAGACTCTACTATAACGAGATTCTTCATAGTGTGCATGGGTATGGATATGCAGCAAAAAGCCCCGCAAACGGGCCATTTTGCCATTCAGTCGGCAAAGTTAACGAAAAACCGCCAACAAATCGCCAAATCCGCAAAATTTTCTCTCCCGACACCTAAATATATAGAAACCGGGGCTATGCATTTGGCATAACCCCGGCCTCTACCGATCAGTCATTCTTATTGAAATTACGTACCATATAGAAACTATCACGTTTAAATTCTTCGTAATCGTCATGGATAACATTGTTATAAACCCAATATGAATCACCTGTCACTCGCGTATAATCCTCATTGAATTCACCTCTAAACTCCCAAGACGTGCTTCCTTTTGATGGGGTGGTATATAATAAGATATTGCGTCCTTTCCTTTCCCAATTCAAGTAATTTACTCCAAAGAAGGTATTGGTTCTTCCATTACTGCGTAATTCCACGTCAAAAGGTGGTCCTTGATAGTTGTAAACCCCATTATCCTCAAAAATCCACCATCCCAATACATCTGGCTCGAGAGTGGTGAATTTGGTCTTTTGGTCATCGTATGTAGGGGTATCCTCCTCCGCAAGTTTTACATACGGACGAATGGTGTATTCCGTCTCGGCGGTGAGCTTGGCGAGCCTGATATTTACTTTCCCGTCAGGACCTGGTGTGGCTTTTTCCTTATATGTAAACTCACCGTCGACATATTCGATACCACATGACTCGGCATCCTCGAAATTCTCAAAGTAACATGAGACGGTCGCTGATTGCATCTCAATATCCTTGACCTCAAGAATCTTTGACACCGGATCGGGCGACGGCTCGGTCTCAAAGGTCTTTTCAGACGCTAACGACTTTCCGTTACTATTTTTCTCCACAGCCCAATAGCGATACATTGTACCGGGAATAAGGTTGTCGAGTTCAACAGTCTGGACTCCTGTCACCGTTCCAAGAGAATGATATTGCGACGAGAGGGTGCCCCCTTTCTTGCTGTCGGCCTGCAGATAGTAACCACACTCAGTCGACGGGGAGACGCCGCAGAACGTAAGGATTATTTTTGCAGTCTTACGCTCCACATCAAAACTCCTCCCGGTCTCTGCCTCCGGCCCACTGCCTGAGAGATAATCGCCTCCGAAATTGTCATCGTCATTACGGTCGATATTCTTTTTGGTTGTTATACATTGCGTATCACCATAGTAGTATCGGTCGTTATAGTAGACATAGGCACAATAATAATAGGTAGTGCCGGGCTGCAATCCGCTGGCGGAACCTTTGAATTTCGTCTCGTCGGTAAACTCGGCCTCGCAGGACCGGGCATTCTCCTTTCGCGGGTCGGTCTTGACGGCAGTATACATGAATCCGGCCTCAATGTCATCGGCCACAACAGACTCGACAGTTCCCATGGCCTCGAAACTGTTCAGGGTAGCATACGATTTCCCCGTAGCGACATTGCAGTCGAGATAACATTCCCCTTCGGGGGTCGCTTCGAGTTCCACGCCCCAAAGCCTGATAATCGGCCTGACAATATATCGGGCTCCCTGCTTCAGGCCATTCTCAAAAGTGTGTCCGATTCTCAGTTCGGGAGTCGAGATGTTCTTCCGCTCCGGGCTATACCATGTGTCGACCACATTCCCGTCCTCGTCCAGGACCCTGAATCCGACCTCACACGGTATCAGCAAATCCCGCCTCGCTGTGGTGTTTACCGTTATGGACTTCTGATCGGTCTTGACATCCGGCGCCGAAAACTCGGGCAGAAGATGGAAAGTACTCTTAAGGAATGACACCTCCGACCCTGAAAGGCGGTCATAATCATGTCCGCTGAAAACATTTTTGGTGCGCAGTTCAGAAGCAAGTCTCACAGAAAGGCTGTAGTTGGAATCCTTGAGTCTCCCATACATCCCCTCTGTCCTGTCTGTGGTCAGGTCTGCCGCGACATCGAAATCGAGGTACGGGCCAATCCCGTTAAACCAGCCGAGGTCGACAATATGGCCTACCACATAGATGCTTGGAGATATAAGGATTCCCGTCCACACATATCCCTCGGCTCCGATACGGGCATTGAACGAGGGATTGTTTGTCACAGGTATCGCCCTGTTTCTGAGATGCCCGTCCTCATAGGTCAGATTCACGCCACCCTCGATTACAGTCCCGAGCGTAGCTTCCGCCTTACCCGAGATGCTGCCCTCGATAAATGTGCCGAGTTCGAGCTGTCCCTGCAAGATCGGAATATTAGGGATAATCACCGGGAATCTCAGGGATATTGGAGCAAACCTTGACTTCGTTATATCGCCCCCGACAGTGACACCGGCGTCAAGACTGACCCTATATCTTGATGTGAGATCGATATACGAGTGGCCTCCAGAGATATTCACGACCGCCTTTAATGTCAGGGAGAGGTCCATCGACCCCGACACGCTCACAGCTTTCATAAGGTCAAGGTTAAGGCTTACAGGAATCCTGAATTCAGCCAGAGATGTGCCTTTCTGTATCGGCACAGCCATAAGCCGTCGGCTGTCAGCCGGGTCAGGCTGGACAACATAGTCTCCGACTGCCACAAACCTGTCGTATATCTCGGTAATCTCGACAGGTGCGCAGACGACCTCAAGTAATTCTCCCGTATTTGAGATAGAGGTAACCTTTCCGGCAAAACCGGATTCGAAGATTTCGTCAAAGCCCTCGTACAGCAATATGTCTCCCTTGTTAATCCGCAATGAGTGCGGCAGGTCGTTGGAGAATCTTATCGCCATACCGTCAACCGCCTTTACATAGGGTAGATAGCCGGAGTCGAGTTTTTTCACCTTGGGCGAATACTCCGTGACCGGGGCTGTCACGGAAATGCTGTCAATAACGGCAAGCGGGATTCTGTACACACTGTCGGCCGTCCATACCTCCTGTACGACAGCTTCGGGATACTCATTACCTTTCAGGTCGCGGTTGGAATAGACAAGACTGTCAACCTCATGCGAGAGAAAGGCATTGAACTTCCCGTCATTACGGTAGATATAGATATTCTCCGTGACCGATTGTGCCGCAGCCGACAGGACAGACAGCACACCCACAAGTATATATAGCAATTTATGTCTCATCGTATCAACATTTTAGTGACCGACCCGCCAATCTTTATGATATATATACCCGTGGCAAGACTTTCGGTCGGATAGGTAAAAGTATCTTCATCAACATATCTGGAGAATAACGTACGGCCATCGACAGTGTAGATGCCCACAAAATCAGGCAGATGCGAGATGACAATATTGCCGTCTGCAATCCTGACGGCGGGAGCGGATTCATCGGCAGCATTCTCCAGTCCGACATACGACTCAAGACTGTACGTGACTATCAGCCTGCCCCCTATGTTATGGCTGTACTCGGTATCATTCACAGCGACTATCATGCTGTTGTCACTGAAAGACACCCTGTCTATATCCCTGAGCCAATACTCGCCGACATTGTTCCCGCTCTCCCATATCCGCATACGGTTGAATTCAGTGTACTCGAAATCATCGGGCACATCGGCACCCGACTCCATCGAATACATGCTTTCATCGACACCCGATAATTTGACATAGGCCTTCTCGAGAAGCAATTCGGAGATGACACTATCATCAGAGTCATTAACTCCTCTGAGCTTGCCGACGGCCATCTCGACTTTGTTTGAGAGGCCCTCCCAGACTATCACATTATGTTCGCTGTCAGCCTCAACCGTCCCTTCCTCTGAGACAACATCAGGGATACCCAGGCCTGACGGGACACACAGGGTAATCTTCTCCATATATCCATCCGTAGCGAAAACCAGCCTGTTATCTTCCATAATCCTACAGATGTTGGTCTTTTCGGCGACTGCAGGCTGATAGTCTGAGGAGGATTTCAAGACCTCAATCCTCACGTCTTTTTTATTCAGGACAATATCCTGACCTACTTTATTCCAATCCTTTGCAGAACGCCAGTCAATCAGGACACCTTCGTAATCATACTCCTGGCCTGTACCGGGATTGACTGCAGACGGCCCCCTGAGATAGGACATCTTGACCGAGAAGTCTCTGATGGATTCGTCCATATCATATAGCTGCGCATAATACATGCCGTCCGTGACAGACCTGAGCGTGACACTCGGGGCAGCATCATTGAAGTTGACCGTATCAATCGGCAAGCCTGAACCATCGAAAAACTTACCGGTCGAACGCCAACGAGGCAGAAACCTGATTTCATCACCTGACTGCACCGGGAACTTGGCCCAAAGCACGGTATCTGTCGACAAAGTCCCGAAATCATGCTGCACACCCGACCTGAGTTCAACTGCCTTCAAGTTCTCCGTCTTGCTATTGTCCCTGAAATATGAAACTGAGTCCGTCCTGAAGCCCAAGTTTGACCTCACCCCCACGCACAGATTGAAATTGGGGGTGACCTCGGGGCCGTCATCACCTATCCTCATAGTATAGTCGGAGGTTGGTTCGGACATATCCGATACATCAAGATAGGATGTGTATTTCAGAGGAATACCGCCGTCAGCGACCTGTATCACCTTGCTGTGTCCAACGCTATCGTTGAGCCAGTAACAGATTTCAGTCACGCGGTTCCCACCTGCCGGGTGTATCTGAGTCATAGCATCAGCCGTGGCCAATACCTGTCTTGAAGAGGAATTGAAGAGAATAGCCTTCAGAGGATATATGCCAGGCACAAGAGCAGAGACATCTACATAATTGACCGTGGTTCCACCTCCCGACACCGGGGCCTCAATCCTGACGCTGTCGCGAGTGGAACTCAGCATCAGCATCATGTCGCCATAGGCATAAGTCTTCTTGAGGAATAATGCCTGAAATGGAATGGTCTTACCGTTCGTCTCAAAAACACAGATATTGTGGCATCCGTCATTGAGAGATGTGACATCGGCATTAAGGTTTGCCATATCCAGTTTATTCACTGTGGAGAGTGCGTCAAACGAATATGAAAACTCAAAATCCGATTCTTTACAAGGATAAAAATGGTCTGTATATATGGCCGACCATTCACCGTCAGTTTTTCTGACCTGAAAATAAATCCTGTTTACCGGTTTGTCCTGTAGCCTGTCGGCGGCAACAACAAGTGACTGCTGACCGGGCGAAATATTGCAGGTGCGGATATTCGCCGTATCACTATCAAACCAATAACGGGCTTCGAGACCTTGGGCACTGACAGGGAATAAGGTCATGAGGACTGTCATGATGCTGAGTACAGTCCGTCCGAGCCTTCTGCTATCAGTCAGCATCGATCTCAATCTCTATTTTCAACTTTCCGTCTGCGGTCGATTCAGGCGCGACAGAAAATTTCTTTAACTGCGGATAACTTGTCTTGACAGAGAAAGGAAGCGAGGTGCCATAAATGCCAACCTGAGTATTGTCCGACCCAAGATAGGCAGCCGCCTCATCTGTCAGGCGATAGAATGTGCCGTCTTTAAAAGCCTTCGATTCACTTGGGAAAAGTCTGTTGTTGTGTTCTTCTCCCTTATTCTTTCCACGAATCTCATTACACCCGATTCCCAGACAGTTATAACATGTTATGTATTCGCTAATAGATTTAAACTGTGATTCGCTCAAGTCTATAATACTATTATTCAATCTCACACTGCTATTGGTATGATAATACTGCAATATTGAATTATTTATATCCACCATAGCTCCACGCTCAATATTTCCTGAAATAATACTGTTATAAACCGTTACTGTCGCTCCATCACAGAGGCTCAAGCCCCCAGTAATCACGCAATGGAATACTGTGACATTATTCATTATATCATCCGAACCATTCTTTCGCATCAAATGACCACGTATTTTCATCTTTGCAAATATTGGATTGATGGCTTGGACTCGGATAGACTTTTCGCATAACAGTCCCTCCATTGAAAGTGAATGTCCATCTGTATTTTCGGGAACGTCAATAGAAATTTCATCCAAAATAATTGTCCGTGCAGACGATGCATTCTCCAGACTGTCGAGGGCACCGATACCCGCCCCCCTCACAGTGACAGGGACTTTGATTGAGCCCCCCTTGAATGAACCTGCCGAAAGGGTGATGACATCCCCGGCCTGGGCGTTGGCCAAGGCATCGGTAAAAGCCGTGGCCGAATAGAAGGTTTTTAACTCATCGCCATGAAGCAGTGTGGCGACCTGTCCCCCTTGGGCAAATGCCAGGACCTGACACAAGAGGGCCATCAAGACTAACAGTAACTTTTTCATTGCTGTGTGTGTTATGACTGTCTGACGGCTTCCCCTCGCAGACAAGGTGATTGGAAAAAGAAAAAACGTGGGAATCTGTATCTGTTGCCATCCTACGTTCCGAGGCTTCTCGCATTGCCTTACCTAAGTCGGATGGCAACGCAGAAGCCCACGTCAATTTATGTAACGACATACCGCCGGGCCCTGTAACTCATTGATAGAGCCAAAGCCGGCAGCAGTATTATATTACACAATCACGGGCATCTACCGTTGCCTAATCCTTGACTTAGGTTGAAATTTTGCGAGAATTTCGGAACGTCAAGAATCAGCGCGGATAAACGCTTTCTTAATATGTCGCTGCAAAAATACAACTATTTTTTATTCCGGGCAACATAAGTGATTCGATTAGACAAATTTTCACCGCAATATCACTGTTCAGCCCACCCCGACAGAGCTACAAAAAATTATTAGGTGATGTTTTTGACCTTTTCATTGCTTGTTTGTTATAATAATTGAGTAAATTTGTCGTTCCTAATGGCATCCGCTCTCCATTCCACCCGTTTCAACCCGTGCCTCCGGGCGCATGACATCCATTTTTCCGTATGAAAAAACTCACGATATTCGCCGCCGCCATCGTTGTCCTGGCCCTCCTCTCGTCTGCCGCCACCCGCAGCAAGAAGGTCGACATCTCGCGCAACCTCGACATCTTCAACGCCCTCTACAAGGAGCTGCAGACATTCTATGTCGACTCGATTGACGCCGAGAAGAGCATCAACACGGCCATCGGCGCGATGCTCGACGACATCGACCCCTACACAGAGTATATCCCTGCCAAGGAGCAGGAACAGTTCCGCTCGATGACCTCGGGCGAGTACGGCGGCATCGGCTCGGTGATACAGGAGACCGACCGCGGCGTGATAATCTCAGACCCCTACGAAGGTAGCCCGGCGCGTCTGGCCGGACTGCGCCCCGGCGACCTCATAGTGATGATAGACGGCGACTCGACCGCCGGGTGGCGCTCGTCGAAGGTGAGCGAGCACCTTAAGGGTCAGAGCGGCACCAATGTCAAGGTGACCGTCAACCGCCCGTATGCTGACGACTCGATACTGACGTTCGACATACGCCGCGCCAAGATTCAGATACCCTCGGTTCCCTACTACGGGATGCTGCGCGACCACACGGGATATATCGTACTCAACACATTCTCGGAGAAGAGCTATCCCGAGGTGCGCGAGGCTGTCGAGGCCCTGAAGAAACAGGGGGCCCAGAGGCTGATACTGGACCTGCGCGGCAACGGTGGCGGCCTCGTGGAGAGCGCCGTGCAGATACTCGGCATATTCCTCCCCAAAGGCACGACCGTGCTCAACACACGCGGCAAAGGTGTGCTCAACGAGAAGGTCTACAAGACCTCGGTGAAGCCTGTCGACACCGAGATACCCCTGGCGGTGCTCATCGACGGGGCGTCGGCCTCGGCCAGCGAGATTGTCACCGGCGCGCTCCAGGACCTTGACCGCGCCGTGGTGCTCGGCAACCGCTCGTATGGCAAGGGGCTCGTCCAGAGCACCCGCCAGCTCCCCTACGACGGGCTGCTCAAGGTGACTGTGGCAAAATACTACATCCCCTCCGGGCGTCTGATACAGGCCATCGACTATTCGCACCGCAACCCCGACGGCTCGGTGGCACGTATCCCCGACTCGCTGACATCGGTATTCAAGACAGCCGGCGGACGCGAGGTGCGCGACGGCGGAGGCATCACGCCCGACATCACCGTCGAGCTGCCCGAGGTGAACCGACTGACATTCAACGTGGTCCGCGACAACTGGGCATTTGATTTCGCTACCCGCTATGCCGCCACCCACGACACCATACCCGCGCCTCAGGACTTTGTCATCACCGACACAATCTATGAGGAGTTCAAGAGCTTCATCGACCCCGCCAGGTTCAACTATGACAAGGTGTGCGAGACAGCCGTAGACCAGCTCCGCAAGATTGCCGAGACCGAGGGATACATGAACGACTCGACCTCGCGCCAGTTTGACATCCTCGCCTCGATGCTCAAGCACGACCTGGGGCACGACCTCGACATCAACCGCAAGGCCATCTCGCCCTATCTGGCCGGAGAGATTGTCAACCGCTATTATTTCAACCGCGGCGAGATCATCAACTCGCTGCGCGAGGATGTGGTGGTCGACTCGGCCCTCAGCGTGCTCGGTGGCCCGCGGTATGCCGAAATACTCAAGAAAACGAAATAATCCACAAAGGAATTGACTACCCTACAGCAACTAAGTCAGGATTTCCTCTCACCCACACGTCGCGCGGCCATTGACAGATGGCTGCGCGGCCGTTCAAAGACCCTCGGGCTATACTCGCTGGCCGGGTCGGCTCCGGGAATGCTCTTCGGGGCTATGCCGCGCCGCAAGGAGCCGGTGCTCGTCGTGGCAGACTCGCTCGACGATGCCGGATACTTGTATCACGACCTGTCGCGGATACTCGGCGAGGATGACGTGCTCATGTTCCCCTCGGCGTTCAAGCGCGACATCAAATACGGCCAGCCCGACCCGCCGTCAGAGATACTGCGCACCGAGGCGCTGAACCGCTGGCACGCGGGCAAGGGGGCGCCTCAGTATGTCGTGACATATCCCGAGGCGCTGGCCGAGAGGGTGGCATCGCGCAAAGCCATAGACACCCACACCCTGCACCTCGAGACCGGGGAGACCACAGATATGACCGACGTGGTGAAATGGCTGCGCGAGAACGGCTTCACCCCGGTCGACTATGTGTATGAGCCCGGGCAGTTTGCCATGCGCGGCTCCATCATAGACATATTCGGATACAGCAGTGAGCTCCCTCTGCGCGTTGACTTTTTCGGCGACGAGATAGACTCGATACGCCTCTTCAACATCGAGACACAGCTCTCCGAGCGCAAGCTCCGCGCCATCTCGGTGACCTCGGGGATAGCCGCGGGCGCCAAGGGAGGCGGCGAGTCGCTGCTGTCGTTCATCGACCCCTCGACCATCATCGCCGTGCGCGACGCGGCCTATACCGTAGGGCGCATCAAGGCCATATCGGAGAGCGATTTCTCGCAGAGCGCGCTCATAGCGGGCGAGGGGGATGTCTCGGCACTCGACCGCGTGGTAGACCCCGACGAGTTTGCCCGCGATTTCGCCGGATTCCGCCAGATACGCTTCTCGTCGGCAGCCCGTCCCGAGAAGCCCGAAGGTGACACCATCGACTTCGGCTGCACGCCGCAGGTGATATATCACAAGAACTTCGAGCTGATAGCCGACTCGTTCACCCGCTTCATATCCGAGGGATACACCATCGACATCCTCTCGGACAGCGACCACCAGTTCGACCGACTCAAAGCCATCTTCGAGGACCGCGGCGACGACATACGCTTCAACCCTGTCACCCCCACCCTGCACGAAGGGTTCATAGACCACGAGCGCAAGGTGTGCCTCTTCACCGACCACCAGATATTCGACCGCTTCCATAAATACACCCTGCGCAGCGACCGCGCACGTTCGGGCAAGCTGGCACTCTCACTCAAGGAGCTCAGCGCCATCGAGCCCGGCGACTATATAGTGCATGTAGACCACGGTGTGGGCAAGTTTGCCGGACTGCTGCGCACCGACGTCAACGGACGCACCCAGGAGATGATAAAGCTGGTCTATGCCAACGACGACATCATCTTTGTCTCCATCCACTCGCTGCACAAGCTGGCCAAGTATCGCGGTAAGGAGGGTGTGCCCCCCAAGGTCAACAAGCTCGGCACCGGGGCATGGAATAGGCTCAAGGAGCGCACCAAGACCAAGCTCAAGGACATAGCCCGCGACCTGATACGCCTCTATGCCGCACGCAAGGAGGAGAAAGGGCACGCCTTCGCCCCCGACTCATATCTGCAGCAGGAGCTCGAGGCATCCTTCATCTATGAGGACACCCCCGACCAGCTCACCGCCACCAAGGCCGTCAAGGCCGACATGGAGAGCGACCGCCCCATGGACCGACTCATCTGCGGTGACGTGGGATTCGGCAAGACCGAGATTGCCGTGCGCGCGGCCTTCAAGGCTGCTGTCGACGGCAAGCAGACCGCAGTGCTCGTGCCCACCACGGTGCTTGCATATCAGCACTACAACACCTTCGCCAACCGCCTCAAGGACCTGCCCGTGCGTGTCGACTATCTGAGCCGCGCCCGCACCTCCAAACAGGTCAAGGCCATCATCAAGGACCTGGCTGACGGAAAGATAGACATACTGATAGGCACCCACAAGATTATCGGCAAGGAGGTCAGGTTCAAGGACCTCGGACTCCTGATAGTCGACGAGGAACAGAAATTCGGCGTGGCGGTCAAGGAGAAGCTCAAGCAGCTCAAGGTCAATGTCGACACCCTCACCATGAGCGCCACTCCCATCCCGCGCACCCTGCAGTTCTCGCTGATGGGCGCGCGCGACCTGTCGGCCATCAATACCCCGCCGCCAAACCGCTATCCCATAGTCACCTCGGTCAACGCCGGGGGTGACGACATCCTGTCTGAGGCAATCAATTTCGAGCTGTCGCGCAACGGCCAGGTGTTCATCGTCAACAACCGCATCGAGGGGCTATACGACCTCGAGGCTACCGTGCGCCGTCTGGTGCCCGACGCCCGCGTGGTGGTGGGACACGGACAGATGCCCCCCGAGAAGCTCGAGCAGGCCATCATCGACTTCGCCAACCACGACTATGACGTGCTCATAGCCACCACCATCATCGAGAGCGGCATCGACATGCCCAACGTCAACACCATCATAGTCAACAACGCCCAGAATTTCGGTCTGAGCGAGCTGCACCAGCTCCGCGGCCGTGTCGGGCGCAGCAACCGCAAGGCGTTCTGCTACCTGCTTGTGCCTCCGCATGTCCCCCTCACCCCTGTGGCGCGCCGCCGTCTGCAGGCCATCGAGAGCTTCAGCGAGCTCGGCAGCGGCATACACATAGCCATGCAGGACCTCGACATACGCGGCGCTGGCAACCTGCTTGGTGCCGAGCAGAGCGGTTTCATAGCCGACCTGGGCTACGAGACATATCAGAAGATACTCAAGGAGGCCGTGACCGAGCTGCGCACCCAGGAGTTTGCCGACCTCGGTGACGAGGCTACAGCCGACCGCAGCGGCGAGGACGATTTCGTGGCCGACTGCGTGATAGAGAGCGACATGGAGCTGCTGCTCCCCGCCGACTATGTGCCCACCGAGAGCGAGCGCATAGCCCTGTACCGCGAGCTCGACGGCATCGAGCGCGAGTCAGACCTGATGGAGTTCCGCTCGCGGCTGGCCGACAGGTTCGGCACCATCCCCGACGTTACCCTCGAGCTGCTGCGCATCCCGCGGCTGCGCCGTCTGGCACGCCGTCTCGGCATCGAGAAGGTTGCCCTCAAGCAGGGCCGCATGTTCACATATTTTGTCGATGACGCCAACAAGGCATACTATCAGAGCGATATGTTCGGGCGTATGCTCACATATCTCACCGCCCACCCCAGGCGCGTGCAGATACGCGAGCGCGACGGACGCCGCTCGTTCGCCATCCTCAATGTGCCCACCGTAGAGACCGCCGTGGCCATCCTCACCGAAATCATAGGTGAGGAAACCAAGTGACCCGACGCAATGATATAAAAATTGACGGGCTGTCATCGCGACAGCCCGTCAATTTTTTAACCTTAAATCTAATACCATGAAAACACAGTGCAAAATAGTAACTACATCTTTACAACGTGTGGGTTTGCGGAAAGGTTCACGCAGGCACGAATTTTTTTGAAAAAAATTTTTCCGTTCCCGTCAAGACAAACGCAGGGGCTGTCATCTCGACAGCCCCTGCGTTCTTTAACCTTAATCAAATACCATGAAAACACAGTGCAAAATAGTAACTACACTCTTATAACTGCGGATGGATGCAAAAAGTTTGCGGGGGTGTCCGATTTAACTATCGTTAACATTCCGTATGGGATTTTCTTTGTAATTTTACAACCGATTCAAAACAATGATAGTCACGGCCCACCTATTGCAACCGTCATTCTCAGCACGACTCCGGCCTGACGACCAACTGAATAAAACCACAGAGCAACGATGAGTACCAGACTGTTGCTGATCGACGACGAAGAGTCGATCTGCGAAATCCTTAAATACAACCTGCGCAAAGAAGGCTATGAGGTTGACACGGCCTATAGTGCCGAAGAAGCCCTCGAGAAAGACCTCACCGTCTATGACCTGTTTCTCGTAGATATAATGATGGAAAACCTCTCTGGGTTTGACTTTGCCAAACGTGTGCGCAACAACGGCCTTACCGAATCGGCCCCCATCATATTCTGCTCGGCGCTCAGCGGCGAGGACGACACAGTGATGGGACTGAACATCGGCGCCGACGACTATATCACCAAACCGTTCAAGATGAGCGAGGTGATAGCACGTGTCAACGCCGTGCTGCGCCGTACGCAGATGGCCCGCAAGGCAGCCGCCGCAGCCGGAGCCGCTCCTGAGACAGACTCCGACCAGCACCTCGAGTCGAGGGTGACATACCAGGGACTCTGCATCGACCCCAACGAGAAGGTGGCCTATCTCGACAACGAGCGCATACCGCTCACAAAGACAGAGTTCGAGATACTCTATTTCTTCCTCACCCACCGCAACCGCATCTACTCACGCCAGGAGATCATACGCCGTGTGTGGGCCGACGATGTCGTAGTCACCGCCCGTACCATTGACACCAACATAACCCGTCTGCGCAAGAAAATCGGAGCCTATGGCAACAACATAGAGACACGTCAAGGGTTCGGCTATGGATTTAAAGAGAAGGATTAATTTCCACTGGCAGCTTTTCATCCCCATCGCCACAGCCCTGTGCGTGGTGTTCGGGTTCATCGTGTGGTATCAGTACAAACGCGAGGCCGACTACCGCGCCGAACTCATCACCGAACAGCTTGACCTGATTAACCGCCGCGTCATCGCGGCCTACGAGTCAGACCAGACCCTGCGCCCCTTCAACTCGTTTCTGGCGTCATATTTCGCCGGATCCAGGTTCGAGGGGGTACGCATATCGGTCTATGACGATGACGGTATGCTGCGCTACTCGCTCGGAGTGCCCATACCGTTCGAGCCTGACCCGGCCCGGACACTCAAGGTCATCGACACGGGAGGCGACTCCCCCCGCCTGGTGCAGCAGAGCCGCGACGGCAAGATATACCTGATGTCGTCGACCATGAGCCGCGACGGCAAGGTCAAGGTACTCACCGCCATGCCATACAGCCGCGAGGTCAACGACGCCATAAACATTGACGCCACCGTGTGGCTGGTCATAGCCGGATGCCTCCTGTCGACACTTTTCATCACCTTCTATTTCACGCGCATGCTGTCGCGCAACGTAACCCTGCTCAAGGAGTTCACCTACAGGGCCGTGAGCGGCGGACGCTTCACCGGGCTCGACAAGTTCCCCAAGAACGAGCTCGGCGACATCTCGCGCGAGATTGTCACCCTCTACCGCGACCGCACCGCGGCCATCGAACAGATAAAGAAGGAGCGCAAGGTGGCCATACACGCCTTCGAGGAGAAGGCCCGCGTGACGCGCCAGATGACCAACAACATCAACCACGAGATCAAGACCCCCGTGGGCATAATCCGCGGCTATCTCGAGTCGATACTCGGCGACCCCGACATGGACGAGGAGACGCGCACGCGGTTCCTGCAGCGCATGTTGAGCAACGTCGAACGACTCTCCAACCTGCTCAACGACATCTCGACCATGACCCGACTGGAGAACGGCAGCGACAAGATAGCCGTGACCAAAGTCGATATGTACGACATGGTGTTCCAGATAGACTATGACATGGAGGCCAACCATCTGGCGGGAGACCTGGAGTTCACATACGACATACCTCTCGACTGCTATGTCTCGGGCAACCCCGGACTGATACAGGGCATGATATGCGGACTCATACGCAACTCGGCCATGTACTCGGGAGGCACCAGGATAGGATTCCGCCTCATATCGGAGAACGAGCGCTTCTATGTGTTCGCATTCTATGACGACGGCAACGGTGTGGCCGAGGAGCATATACCCCACCTGTTCGAGCGGTTCTATCGCGTCGACACGGGACGCTCGCGCAAGCAGGGCGGCACCGGCCTCGGGCTCCCCATCGTCAAGAGCACCGTCACCACCCACGGAGGCACAATATCGGTACACAACCGCTCGACGGGAGGACTCGAATTCATCTTCACCCTCCCCAAATGGAACGCCGACGAGGAGTGACACCACGCTATTGACACTTTTATTGACAGATGTTGATCAGTTTTTCTTGATTTTTTTGGCCAAAAGGTTGCACAATTCAAAAATAAGGTGTAATTTTGCAGCGCAAATCAAAGAAAGACCTGCTTCAGTAGCTCAGTTGGTTAGAGCACCTGACTGTTAATCAGGGGGTCGTTGGT
>OLOX01000196.1_pt1 | contig 62596 bp, 53 predicted proteins | sample 1672091 | NCBI WGS metagenome assembly OLOX01 (sample SAMEA3136644, study PRJEB25190) | human gut metagenome | reverse complement strand
ACCTGAACGAAGAGCTCGGGGGCGGCATACGCATCCATCCTGTCAACCGCGACACCATGATTACCGAAGATCTCATAGCCATGGTAAGCGACGGTGAGATTCCGCTGACAATCGTCGACAGCGACATCGCACGCATCAACAAGACATACTACAACGATCTTGACATCACGCTTCCCCTCAGCTTCGAGCAGCGCTCGGGGTGGGCTGTGGCTCCCGACAAGAAATGGCTTGGCGACAGCATCGACGCATGGCTCAACATCGACGCGCACCGCAGCGAGCAGGCCCAGCTCCTGAAACGTTATTTCGAACTGAGCAAGAACGAGCCCGGTAACGCGCGGTTCAATCCCACGGCATCAAGGGTATCTCCCTTTGACCACCTGTTCAAGGAATATGCCGCGCAGTATGGCTGGGACTGGCGTCTGCTTGCCTCACAGGCCTATGTCGAGAGTAAGTTCGACTCGACGGCAGTATCGTGGGCCGGAGCCCGCGGATTGATGCAGATAATGCCGCGTACCGCCAAAGGCTACGGGCAATCTGCAAAATCCGTCATGAAAAATGATGTCGCCGTGGAGACGGCGCTGAAGCTGCTGCGCGACCTCGACAAACAGCTCGCGAGCAAAGTCCCTGATGAGGACGAGCGTAAGAAATTTGTCATAGCATCCTACAACTCGGGGCTTGCCCATGTGCTTGACGCAATCGCCCTGGCTAAGAAATATGGTCTAAATCCTCAGAAATGGGACGGAAATGTGGCAAAGGCCATGTTGTGGAAATCCAATCCGAGATACTATAAGGACCCCGTCGTCAAATACGGATACTCTCGTGGCCGCGAGACCTTCGACTATGTGAACAGGGTCTATGCATACTACGCAAAAGCTAAAACAAAGGTATAAACATATTCATTCACCTACGACTGATCAATGAAAAAGAACATCATTCCCATCGCACTTGTGCTTACCATCTGTGCCGGCACCATGTCGTCGTGCATAGGCAGCTTCGCCCTCTCAAACAAGCTGCTCTCATGGAACAAGCAGGTTGGCGACAAGATTGTCAACGAGCTCGTCTTCATCGCATTCTGTATTGTCCCTGTCTATGAGGTATCCCTTCTTGCAGATGTGCTTGTAATCAACTCCATCGAGTTCTGGAGTGGTTCAAATCCCGTCGCATGCGGCAAAAAAGTCATCGACGGTGAGGACGGACGCTATATCGTGATGTGCGACGGCAAAGGCTACACCATCACATCCGAAAACGACGGCACCTCGATGCGCCTCAACTTCGATCAGGAGGCACAGTCATGGTCTGTCGCTCTCCCTGACGGCTCTGATTTCGAGCTCATGACATTCGTGGACGACACCCATGTGTCTATGCCCGCAGCCGACGGCAGCCGTACGGTAGTCGAGCTCTCTGACGCCGGTCTCATGGCATACCGCAACATGTCGGGACTTGAGCTCATGGCCGCAAAATGAAAGGCGGGATGACATTCCCGAAGCTCGGATTCATCCCCGGCTATCAGCCCACGGTCATAGTCATCGCACTGATATTGTTCCTTACCCTCCTTCCCCGCCCGCTCGGGGAGGAGGATTTTCAGCTTTTCGAGGGAGCAGACAAGGTGGTGCATTTCATAATGTTCGGCGGACTGACGGGCACATTCATGTACGACCGCTGGCGCGCGGGGCATCCGCTGTCGCTCAGTGGCGCGCTCCTCACAGCCACTGCATCGGCTCTGTTCGGAGTCGATGTGGAGATATTGCAGTCCTTGATGCATCTTGGCCGTACCGGCAATGACCTTGCCGACATATTGGCCAACACGCTCGGAGCCTTTACGGCAATACTTGTGGGTTACAGATTCATACAGGGTCGACATCCTGATAGATGACTGCCCCTGTCAGCTGTCCTTTGGCTGTCATCTCTATCTTCACGTCACGCAACAGTGATTTTACTTTGGAAATCGAGGCATTAGTCTCGATTTTCAGCATTATACGTCTTATATAATAGTTCTGAACCCGGGCAACCGAAGGTTCTTCCGGCCCCGTCACGCGATTCCCTATCAGATCGCGAAGCCTTTTGGCGAGCGCATGCGCTACGGTGCCGACAGCCGTTGCGTCCTTGTGCTTGACATACACATAGATGACACGCACGAATGGAGGATAGCTGAATTTCTCGCGCTGTGCAAGCTCATAGCTGTAAAATCCGGCATAGTCGTGGTTCAGGATGAAGGGGAAGAGGGGATGTGACGGACTATAGGTCTGTATAGACACCACTCCGTCGCCATCCTTGCGTCCCGCACGTCCGGCAACCTGTTCTATCATGTTGAAAGCCCTCTCGGCCGAACGGAAATCCGGGAAGTTTATTATCGTGTCGGCATTTACCACGCTCACGACCCCCACATTGCCGAAATCCAGTCCCTTGGTCACCATCTGGGTGCCCACAAGTATGCTTGACTTCCCTTCTGAAAAATCATTGATTATATTCTCATAGCCGTCCTTGTTGCGTGTGGTATCCAGATCCATACGTGCGATCTTAACGTCTGGGAATGTTTGTTCGACCTCTTCCTCGATCCTCTCGGTGCCATAACCAAGCACCTCAATCGAAGGTTCCTTGCATGCGGGGCATATCTCGGGCACATCGTAGGGCGAACCGCAATAATGGCATAGAAGGCGGTCGAACCGACGGTGATACGTCAGCGCGACATCGCAATGGTCGCATTTGGGCACATATCCGCACTGCTTGCAACGAGCCACAGGCGCATAGCCGCGCCTGTTAAGGAACAGGATGGCCTGCCGTCCCTGCTCGAGTGCCGTGTTTACAAGCCGACGCGTGGCGAGTGAGAATATGCCGTTGACCTGTCCTTTCTTGCGGGCCTCGGTCATGTCGACAAGTTCCATAGCCGGGAGGCTTGCGCCTGCAAACCTTTCGGTCAGTTCTACAAGTCCAAAACGTCCCGTCTGAGCCTTCCAATAGGTTTCGATAGTCGGTGTGGCACTGCCCAGCAAGGTCTTGGCTCCGTGCATGGAGGCGAGCACAATCGCCGCGTCACGTCCATTGTAGCGCGGCGCGGGGTCTTGCTGTTTGAAAGAGCCCTCATGTTCCTCATCAACGATGACGAGTCCGAGCGAGGCAAATGGAAGGAATACCGCCGAGCGTGCCCCTATCACCACACAAGGTTCCTGCGATGACAGCATCTTCTTCCAGATATCGACACGCTCGTTGTCCGAGAATTTTGAATGATATATCACGACCTTGTCTCCGAACACTTTCTGCAACCGGGTCGTGAGCTGGGTGGTCAGCGCAATCTCGGGGACAAGATATAGGACCTGACGTCCGATTTTCAGCACCGAGTCAATCAGGTGCATGTATATCTCCGTCTTGCCGCTCGATGTCACTCCGTGGAGCAGGGTCACGCTTTTCGTTCCCCACGAGCGATGTATCTCTCCGAGCGCCTTCTCCTGAGCGGACGACAGGTGTGGTAGTACACCGCTGCCCGGGCCGTCGTACGAGAACCGTTCCACCTCCTTATGATATACCTCGACAAAACCTTTCTTGGCCATGGCTGCGATGACAGTAGTGGTCACACCACTGCGCTCCATCAGCTCGGCGCGCGTCACCTCGCGTGGCACAGGCATGCTCTTTTTCATAAAGCCTGAGAGTTCTATCAGGGTGAGAAGTGCAGTTTCCTGTCGCGATCCCTTCTTTACGGCATCAAATGCCGCATGCAGTCCATTCTGGTCATTGCGGTCGATGGTGAGCCGGACATAAGTCTCCTTGCGTGCATGATAACGCTCGACAAGATTTTCAGAAATCATTACGGCCCCGCGTTCCAACAGGGAGTTGACCGTAGGTCCGACAGTATTTATCTGAGTCAGTTTGCCGAGTTTCTCAAGAGACATACGTTTCTCTCCACTCGAGAGCAGGCCGTCCAGCACTGCCACCTCCTTCGCTGAAAGACGGTCGTCGGCATCCTCCTCAAAACCCTTGACCGGCGAGATGAATGTCTCGCTCTCTATCTTGAGTCCCGAGGGAACAGCAGCGCGGTAGACCTCGCCCGGGGTGCACAGGTAGTAGTCGGCTATCCAGTTCCAGAACTTGACTTGCGGATGACGCACCACCGGGCCTTCGTCTATCAGCATGGAGATGGGCTTGACCTCGTATCCCTGTGGCGCTATCGGCGTGAGGCCGCAGACGATGCCAGTATAGCTCTTGCGCCGCCCGAAAGGCACTATGACCCTATGTCCGACACGGATGTCGTTGACCATATCGCCGGGAATCCCGTATGTGAAAGTGCCGTATATGGGCACAGGAAGCAAGACTTCTGCAAACATCCTGAACGGTAATTTTGGTTTGGAGATGTAAAAATAGTGAAAAAACGAAATATTCTCAAATATTATTCCTAAATTTGCAAGACAAAGGCATAACAAGGCAGCAGGACGGTCGTGTCGCTTGCCGATGGCCCTCCGGGGCCTGGGCGGCAAGAGGAAAGTCCGGGCAACACAGAGCACCATACTCTCTAACAGTGAGCTGTCGGTGACGGCAGAGTAACGTGACAGAAAATAACAGCCACCCTAACGGGCGGTAATGGTGAAAAGGTGGGGTAAGAGCCCACCGGGTGCTGTGGCGACACAGCATGCCGCACGTCTTATGGGTTGCAAGGCCATGTATACCGGCGCGTGGAGCCGACATGTCGGTCTCCACAATGGGCTGCTCGTCCATTGCCGGGGGGTAGGCTGCTCGAGCGCCAAACAAGATTGCGAGGCGCCACTTAGATAAATGACTGCGACCGCCGCGGCAACCTGTCGGAATGTCTGACGAGAAGTCCCGCGACGACATAACCCGGCTTATAGTCCCGCTGCCTTTTTTCAAACAGTCCGCCCCCGACGCTCAATCCTGAGCATCGGGGGCGGATTCGTATCATGTAATCTCGATCTGTTGATTATTTCTGCTCATCCTTCGGAGCCTTGTCGATAAGGTCGAGGAACTGGTCGAGTTTGGGGGTAATGATTATCTCGGTGCGGCGGTTACGCTGACGGCCGAGCTCGGTCGAGTTGTCGGCGATGGGGTTGAACTCGCCACGGCCTGCTGCGGTCAGGCGCGAGGGGTTGACGCCGAAATCGTTCTGGAGCACCTGCACGATTGACGATGCGCGCAATGCGCTCAGGTCCCAGTTGTTGCGGATGTTGGTGCGCGAGATGGGCACAGGGTCGGTGTTGCCCTCCACAAGCACGTCATAGTCCTTGTAGTCTGTGATAATCTTGGCAATCTTGCCAAGGGTCTGCATGGCACGTTCGTTGACCTCATAACTGCCCGACTTGAAAAGCATATTGTCTGCAAGCGAGATATAGACAACACCCTTCAGCACCTTTACATTCACCTCGTCACTCTCGGCGCCGCTGAGCGAGCGGGTCAGGTTTGTTGTCAGCGCCAGGTTGAGCGAGTCGCTCTTCGACTTGGCCTCGACAAGCTGCTTGATATACTTGTTCGAGGCATTGATCTGGTCGACGAGCTTAGAGATGTTGACATTGCCCTGGGTGTTCTGCTGGATGGAGTTGTCGAGCGTCTTCTGCAGATTGGCATAGTTTGCCTTCAGCTGCTCGTTGTTGCGGCGGGCATCATCGAGCATGGCCTGGAGATTATTGCCGTTGGTGCGGCTCTCAGCCAGGCTCACCTGCATCGTTGTATAGTTCTGCTGGAGGGCACGATGTTCCGCCTGCAGGGCCGCATATTTCTTGTTGCTCACACATCCCGTGAGGGCAACTGCTGCGCATAGCACAATCAGACTTCTCATTTTCATAGTCATACGTATGTTGATGTTTTAAACGTTGATGATTATATCTTCTCTATCCTGAACACCACGGGGCGTGTGCCGTCCGGGCAACAGGCCATGATGACGCCGTTCTCGCCCCTCGACTCCGGGCAGTGTGCGGCATCGGCCAGGCATCCGGCCAATACCTCCCATGCCTTGGGGCAGAACCCTTGGGGGCACCCTCCGGCGAGTTCGAAGACCTGCCCGGTGCTGAATGCCTCGCAAGGGCCGCACTCGGGATCCTCGAGCGACAGGCTCTGCAGGTCGGTGAAACAGTTGCGCCTCACCACAGTCACCCGCGCGCCGGATATCCTTCTCCTTTCCGATGCAAAGGCATCTGCACCTCCGAGCCCTATGGCACCCATGGCGAGCGCCGCCATCTTGCAAAAACTTCGTCTGTCCATATTTATCTACAAAGTTAACACTTTTCGGTGTGTTTTCGATTGAAGAAACCGCAAAAACACACTTCCGTTAACACTTTGCACATAGTATGGGGTATAATTTCAGCATTTTTCACTAACTTTGCACAAGATAACCGATCATCACATTGCAATGTCAAAAATAGGAAGCAAACACACTCCGAGCGGCCGCAAGGCGATGCTGCTGGGGAGTGGAGAGTTAGGTAAGGAAGTTGCCCTCGAGCTGCAGCGCATGGGCGTCGAGGTTGTCGCCTGTGACAAATACCCCTGGGCTCCGGCCATGCAGGTAGCGGACAAGGCCCTCGTGTTCAATATGCTTGACCCCGATGCGCTCCGTTCTGCCATCGAGAGCGAGAAGCCCGACCATGTAATCCCCGAGGTTGAGGCGATAGCCACCCCCGTGCTTGTCAAGCTTGAAGAGGAGGGGGTACACGTCACTCCGACAGCCCGTGCGGCATTCCTCACCATGAACCGTGAGGGCATCCGCCGTCTGGCCGCTGAGGAGCTGGGATGCAAGACATCGCCTTACCGTTTCGCATCAGATTATGATGAGTTCAAGGAAGCTGTCAAGGCTGTGGGCATCCCATGTGTTGTCAAGCCTGTCATGTCGTCGAGCGGTCATGGCCAGAGCGTCATCAAGGCCGAAGCCGACATCGAGAAATCGTGGCACATAGCACAGGAAGGCGGACGAGCCGGAGCCGGACGCGTCATTGTCGAAGGATTTGTCGATTTCGACTATGAGATAACCCTTCTCACCGTCCGTTCGGTGTCAGGCACGCGCTTCTGCGAGCCTATCGGCCATATCCAGATTGACGGCGACTACCGCTATTCATGGCAGCCGCAGGCCATGACCCCAGAGGCCAAGCAGGCGGCACAGGATATAGCCCGCAAGGTGACAGACGCTCTAGGGGGATATGGCATATTCGGTGTTGAGCTCTTCGTCAAGGGTGATGAAGTCATCTTCAGCGAGGTATCACCCCGTCCCCATGACACAGGTATGGTCACCATGATTTCGCAAGACCTGAGCGAGTTCGCGCTACATTCGCGCGCATTGCTCGGCCTCCCCGTTCCCGACATCCGCTTCTATGGTCCTTCGGCATCACGCGCCGTAGTCGTGGAGGGAGACACCACTGAGATTGAGATGGACAACCTCGAGAAAGTACTTGAGGAGCCGGGGACCCAGATGAGAATCTTCGGCAAGCCCGAAATCAAGGGTCATCGCCGAATGGGTGTCATCCTCGCTACCGCCGACACAGTCGAGGAGGCAAGAGCCAAGGCTGAGAGAGCCTACGACAAACTCGTGGTACGCGTAAAATAATGTATCGTCATATCTCATCCTCCATAATAGCCTTTCTTATCGCTGTGGCCATCTTTCCGGTTACAGCGGCAGGAAAGGCTTTTTCCGAGAAAGATGTCAATGCCCTGATCGAAAGGCTCGACAATGAGCTTCGTAAGCGTGATTCATATATAGCAGAGCGCCGCGAGCGAATAGACTCACTCGAAAAGATGCAAGGGACAGTCGGAATCCCGGACAGCCTGAGGTATTCGGCCATACTTGGCCTCGGCGACGAATACAGCGCGTTCAACACAGATTCGGCCGTGATGTTCTATGATCTCGGTTACCGCAGTGCCCATACCGCAGGAGCTGACTCTGTGGCGTTGCGGTTCGCCTTGCGCAAGGTCAAGGTGCTTCCTCTCGTCATGTTCTTCGGGGAGAGCCATAAGCTCATGGACTCAATCAACCGCGTCAGTATCCCTGATGGCCTCAAGGCTGAGAAAGTTGAGGCTGAAAGGCAGATGCAGTTTTATACGGCAAATTTTTTCACTGAATACCCATCTGTCTACGACAGCATAATGTCCCTTCAGGACGAGGCACAGTCACGGCTGCTCACGCTGCTTCCCGAAGACTCTCCCGTCTACAAGCTGAATCTTGCCGAGCATTATTCGTACAGGGGTGACGATACCAAGGCAATGGTGATATTGACCGACCTTATTTCCGAGATAGGGGAGACCGACCCTCTTTATGCCCGTGCCACGCATCTGTTGGCCGAGATAGCGCGCGAAAGGGAAGACACGGAAGGCTATATGTATTATCTTGCCCTCTCTGCCATTGCCGATACCCGTTGTGCCACGCTTGAGGTCGCATCGCTCCAGGAACTTGGAAAGCTCCTCTATGAGAACGATGACATAGAGCGCGCCCACAACTACCTTGCGGTCGCCCTCAGCAACGCCGTAGACTGCCATGCTTCACTGCGCATAATACAGACATCCAAGTCCATTCCGCTCATCGAGTGCGCACACAAGGAACAGCTTCATGCCTCGCGCATGAGGATATATGCCGTCATTGTGGCCATGGCCATCTCGCTGATATTCCTCGCGGTTGCCATCAGGATTGCCAAACAACGCAACTCGCAGCTACGCACGATGACCGCACGCCTGACGGATGCCAGCAAGACAAAAGATGTCTATATAGCCCAGTTCCTCAATCTCTGCTCCATATATATGGACAAGCTGAACCAGTTCAACAAAGTGGTCAACCGCAAGCTTACAACCGGCAAGGTCGACGACCTGCTTAAGCTGACTAAATCCGGCAAGTTCATCGAAGAGCAGTCCAAAGAATTCTATGAGGTGTTCGACGATGCCTTCCTGCATCTTTATCCGAACTTTGTGGCCGAGGTCAATTCACTCCTCGAGCCTGACAAGCAGATTGAGCTCAAGGAGAATGAGAAACTTAATACGGATTTGCGCATACTTGCCCTGATGCGTCTCGGAGTCGAGGACACATCGAGGATAGCGCAGATGCTCAACTATTCGGTCTACACCATATATACTTATCGTAATAAATTCAAGGGCCGCGCCATCAACCGCGACACGTTTGATGCCGATGTCATGGCAATACGCTCAGTGTCTCCACACGATGGCGCGAGCGGTTGACAGAAATCGGCAATGATATATAAAAGTGGTCTGAAACACCGTTTAAAAGGCCTTTTTCAAACCGGCAAGTTCTCAAATTCCCTATATTTTATTCATATTTTTATCTATATCACACAATATTATTCGACTGAAATACAAAGATATATCGTTTAAGTACATTTATATTTTCTCAATCGCCATCCTTATAGCTTGACTTTATGGGCGCCGAATTACTAACTTTGCAGTACAGACAGGCGACTGTCATAGTTAAGTATAAGAATTTGCAAGAAAAATATCATATCGGAAATTTGTATTTAAGAATGATGCATGGATTATAAGAAACGAATTGCATAATAGTAAATGTGTTTTTATGTTAGGTTTGTAGAGTCTTATTGCTAAGACGGCAGAGGAGCCCCTTCGTGAGAAGAGACTCCTCTGATTCTTTTTTGGGGTCTGTGTTTTTGCGGTATGACAAAAAATGAGTAATTTCGCAGTGAAATGTTCAGATCATTCACACTTAATATCCGTGGCGAGCTTCGCCAATATGACCGTCCTCAGGTGATGGGGATAGTCAATGTCACCCCTGACTCATTCTTCGCCGCCTCACGTACGGCAACTGAGTCGGCAATAAAGGAGCGGGTGAGACAGATGCTGGACTCCGGTGCCGATTTCATCGACATAGGAGCCTATTCCTCACGTCCGGGCGCTGACGAGGTGACACCCGAAGAGGAGATATCACGCCTTGACGTCGGCATGAAGGCTCTGCGTGAGATGGCACCCGACATCCCTGTCTCTGTAGACACGTTCAGAGCCGATGTCGCCCGGACAGCCATTCTTGAGCTTGGCGCCGACATCATAAACGACATATCGGGTGGAGACCTCGACCATGAGATGGCCGATACCGTAGCTGAGCTTGGTGTACCCTATATATTAATGCACATGCGCGGAACCCCATCGACCATGCAGACGCTGACGGATTATAATGATGTCACAGCCGATGTCATAGCCGACCTGTCGCGAAAGCTAAGGGAGCTGCGTCTGAAGGGTGTCGCGGATGTCATTGTCGATCCGGGCTTCGGCTTTGCCAAGACGGTAGGACAAAACTACGACATGATGCGTAATCTTGAGGAATTCACAAGGCTGCTGGACGCCCCCCTTCTCGTGGGGATATCGCGCAAGTCCATGATTACGAAGCTTCTCGGCATTACCCCAGATGCTGCCCTCGCGGCTACGACAGCGCTAAATACCATAACCCTGACGCGAGGCGCATCATTTTTGCGCGTGCATGACGCGCTCGAGGCCTCCCAGGCCGTCAGGATATACGAAGCCTCGACAAACCGACAATAAACATTTCAAAAGGATAAGCACGTGGATCAGTTCGGCATACGCGACGTCTTCGACATAGCCATAGTGGCTCTGCTCCTCTTCTACCTTTACAGGATCATGAAGGAGAGCGGCACCATAAACATATTCTTCGGAGTCCTCGCCTTCATAATGGTGTGGGTGCTCACATCTCAGATACTTGAGCTCAAGCTGATCGGTTCGATTCTCGACCAGTTCATGGGTATAGGGCTTCTGGTGCTCGTGATTCTCTTCCAGGATCAGATAAAGCGGTTCCTGGTCGAGCTCGGAGACCACAAGCGATGGAAATTCCTCAAGAACCTGTTCAGGCACGACAAGGCCCAGGAGGGCGCAGATACCCGCAAGTATGTGCTCCCGATAGTATATGCCTGCATGAACATGTCTAAGACCAAGACAGGCGCCCTGATCGTGATACGCCAGGAGATGTCGCTTGAATCATACGAACGCAGCGGCGACATCATAGATGCCGACATAAACTCACGTCTCATTGAGAATATCTTCTTCAAGAACTCACCACTCCATGACGGCGCCATGATAATAGACCACGACCGCATACGCAGCGCAGGATGCATCCTCCCCGTGAGCCATGACCGCAATGTGCCACGCGCCCTCGGCCTGCGCCACAGGTCGGCCCTCGGCATCTCTCAGGCCACGGATGCGTTCGCCATAGTGGTTTCGGAGGAGACGGGCAACATATCGGTCGCACACCGCGGCACACTGCACACAAGGCTCAGCTCGACCGAGCTTGAGCACCGACTGTCGCAGGTAATGGCCGAGGAATGAGCTACACTGCGTTACGCCACAAAGCAATAGGGGGATATTATATCCGCACGAGAACGCCGTCCGGCCATTCCTAAAGGCAAATTCATGACGCCCACATTTGCTTCTGTCAGTTTTTTTGTGTAATTTTGTAGCTGAAATCCGCCGTTTCAACCCTCTCTCCTCCGGCAATACAACAGAAAACAACATAGAAGAGATTATAAGCAAAATGTCAGAAGAAGACAAGCAGAGAGAACAAGCCTATAGCGCCAGCAACATCCAGGTGCTCGAGGGCCTCGAGGCTGTGCGTAAGCGTCCGGCCATGTATATCGGCGACATCAGTGCCAAGGGACTCCACCACCTGGTCTATGAGGTGGTAGACAACTCGATTGACGAGGCACTTGCAGGCTATGCCACTCACATTGAGGTCACAATCAACGAGGACAATTCGATAACCGTTGTCGACAATGGCCGAGGAATCCCGGTCGACATGCACGAGAAGGAGCACAAGAGTGCACTCGAGGTCGTGCTGACGGTGCTTCATGCAGGCGGTAAGTTCGACAAAGGCAGCTACAAGGTGTCGGGTGGCCTTCATGGTGTAGGCGTGAGCTGTGTCAACGCCCTCTCGACATATCTCCGCGCCGAGGTGCGCCGTTCTGGCAAAATATACATGCAGGAGTACTCATGTGGCAAACCTACCACCGAGCTCAAGGTGATAGGAGAGAGCGAGTCAACCGGCACAACCATCACATTCAAGCCCGACGCCTCGATATTCACTGTCACCGAATACGACTATAACACTCTGGCCGTGCGTCTTCGCGACCTGGCATATCTCAACGCCGGGATCACCCTTACGCTGACAGACATGCGCCAGCGCGACGCCGAGGGGAATCCCCGCCGTGAGGTGTTCTATTCAAAGGACGGTCTGCGAGAGTTTGTCGAGTATATCGACTCGAACAAGGAATCGCTCATTGACGACGTGATACATCTCGCCACCGAGCGTCAGGGAATCCCTGTCGAGGTAGCTCTGACATATAACAACACGTTCAACGAGAACGTGCACTCGTTTGTCAACAACATCAATACCATCGAGGGTGGCACACACCTCAGCGGATTCCGCCGCGGCCTGACCACGACCCTCAAGAAATATGCGGACGACAACAAATTGCTCGAGCGCATGAAGGTCGAGATTACAGGTGACGATTTCCGCGAAGGTCTCACCGCCGTCGTTTCGGTCAAGGTGCTCGAGCCTCAGTTCGAGGGACAGACCAAGACCAAGCTCGGCAACAGCGAGGTGGCCGGAGCCGTATCATCGGCTGTCAGCGAGGCCCTGCGCAACTATCTCGAGGAGCATCCCAAACAGGCCAAGACCATTGTCGAGAAGATAGCCCTTGCAGCCCAGGCCCGTCAGGCCGCATACAAGGCCCGCAACAACATACTCCGTAAGTCGCCACTCGCCGGTGGCGGCCTTCCCGGCAAGCTGGCCGATTGCTCGTCGCGTCACGCCGAGGATTGCGAGCTCTTCCTTGTCGAGGGTGACTCGGCAGGCGGGACAGCCAAACAGGGCCGCGACCGCACATTCCAGGCTATATTGCCGCTGCGAGGCAAGATCCTTAATGTCGAGAAGGCAATGGACCACAAAGTGCTTGACAACAAGGAAATCCAGAGCCTTTATCGCGCTCTCCGCGTCACCATCGGCACAGACGAGGATCCCAAGGAAATCAATCTCTCGAAGCTCGCATATCACAAGATTATCATCATGACCGATGCCGATGTCGACGGCTCGCACATCGCCACACTGCTGATGACATTCTTCTTCCGCCGCATGCGGCCCGTCATCGAGCAGGGCTACCTCTATCTCGCCACACCGCCGTTGTTCAAGTGCACACGCGGCAAGGTTGAGGAATATTGCTGGACTGAGGCACAGGTGCAGCAGTTCATAGCCGTGAACGGTGACAAGACCAAGGTGCAGCGCTACAAAGGTCTTGGCGAGATGTCGGCCGAGGAGCTGCGCGACACCACCATGGATCCGGAGCAGAGACTGTTGAAGCAAGTCTCGATAAGCGATGCAGCCGAAGCCGACCGCATCTTCTCGATGCTCATGGGCGAAGATGTGGCTCCACGCCGCGATTTCATCGAGGCAAACGCCAATTACGCCAATATAGACGCCTGACAGGACACATATACGAGGGGTACCGATGAACCAATCGCGCCCCTCGTGTATTCTATATGTATAGAGCTGTTCATCATATAGAATTAAAATCGTTTTTCACCATGGTCAAAAAGACAAACTCCAAGAACGCCACACAGCAACTTGACGCAATGATCTCGGACTTTGTGGCAAAGCAGGAGAACAATACATACAACTACAAGCAGGTCTCGCATGCCATAGGCGCCACAACTCCGATACAGCAGCGCAATGTGGCCCTGCGGCTGGTCGAGCTCGCCTTCAACGGCGACATCATCGAGGTTTCGCCGGGCAAATACAAATCGCCCCAGCGCACAAGCGAGGCGACAGGTGTCTTCGTGCGCCGCAGCAACGGCAAGAACTCGGTGATAACCGACACGGACGGAGAGGCCATCTTCATTGCCGAACGCAACTCCATGCATGCACTCAACGGCGACAAGGTGCGTATCAACATAGCTGCCCGGCGCCGTGGCCAGGAGACCGAAGCTGAGGTTGTCGAGATCATAGAGAAGAAGGAGCAGACCTTCATCGGCACGCTCAAGGTCGACAAATATTTCGGCTATCTCCTCACAGACTCAAAATATCTCGCCACTGACATCTTCATCCCTAAATCAAAGCTGAAGGGTGGAAAGACCGGCGACAAGGCCGTGGTGCGAATCACCGAATGGAGGGACGACAGCAAGAATCCCGCCGGAGAGGTGCTTGACATACTCGGTACCGCAGGCGAGAACAATGCCGAGATACATGCAATCCTGGCCGAGTTCGGACTCCCGTACAAGTATCCTGTTGCCGTGGAGAAGGCAGCCGACAAGATTGATGCCGGAATAACCGACGAGGTTGTAGCATCGCGTCTGGATATGCGCGATGTGCTGACATTCACCATCGACCCTGCCGATGCCAAGGATTTCGACGACGCCCTGTCGTTCCGTCAGCTTCCCGGAGGCACATACGAGGTAGGCGTCCATATCGCCGATGTCACCCACTACGTACAGCCCGACACCATCATAGACCGCGAGGCACAGAAACGCGCCACATCTGTTTATCTCGTTGACCGCGTGGTGCCGATGCTTCCCGAGCATCTGTGCAACGGCATCTGCTCATTGCGTCCCGACGAGGAGAAGCTGGCCTTCTCCGTCATCTTCGAGATGACACCCGACGCCCGTGTGCTCAACTCCAAGATTGCCCGTACCGTCATCAAGTCCGACCGCCGATTCAGCTACGAGGAGGCACAGAGCGTGATTGAGACAGGCATGGGCGACTGCGTGGAGGCAATCACCACCCTCGACGGCCTCGCCAAGATACTCCGCAAAGAGAGATACGAGGATGGCTCGGTTGATTTTGACCGTGCCGAGGTCAAATTTGACATCACACCCGAGGGAAAACCTACAGGCGTGTATTTCAAGGTCTCCAAGGACGCCAACAAGCTCATCGAGGAGTTCATGCTTCTGGCCAACCGTACCGTGGCAGCTTTCGTCGGCAAGAACAAGGATAAGCGCAAGAAAGCGAAGGCATTCGTATATCGCGTGCATGACCAGCCTGACGCACAGCGTCTTGCAGATCTCGCAGCCATAGCCCGCAATTTCGGATACAAGGTGAAATCTGCCGGAACACCGCGCGAGATAAACCGCTCGATAAACAAGATGCTCACCGAGGTAAAGGGTCGCGGCGAGGAAAACTATCTGGCCACCCTGGCTATCCGTTCGATGGCCAAGGCAGTCTATTCGACCGAGAATATCGGCCACTACGGACTCGGATTCGAGTATTACACACATTTCACATCGCCCATACGCCGCTATCCCGACATGATGGTACACCGTCTGCTGGAAAGATATATGGCAGGCGGACGCAGTGTGAATGTGCAGAAACTCGAGGACCAGTGCAAGCACTCGAGCGAGATGGAACAGCTTGCAGCCAATGCCGAGCGCGCATCCATAAAATACAAGCAGGTCGAGTATATGCAGGACCACCTCGGCGAGACATTCTCTGGAATCATCTCGGGTGTAACGGAGTGGGGCCTCTATGTCGAGCTCAACGACAACCTCTGCGAGGGCCTTGTGCCGATGCGCGACCTCGCCGACGATTTCTATGATTTCGACGAGAAGAACCATTGCCTCGTCGGTCGTCGTCACAACAACCGTTACCGCCTCGGCGACAATGTCGACATACGTGTGGCACGCGCCGATCTTGAGAAGAAACAGCTCGATTTCGTCCTGGTCGACGACAAGGGCAACGCCATGAGGGGCGATGACCACATGGGCCGCAAGGCATCCGTAAAAGAAGCATTGTCAAATCAGCACGGCAAGAAAAAACGTCGCAAAAAGTGAAAGATTATCAGCAATATCTCGCCATGGTCGGCGAGGCTATATCAAGACTCCATCTGCCTGACAAGCCGGCAGGTCTCTACAACCCGATTACATATACCCTTGACTGCGGAGGGAAACGGCTTCGCCCGGTTCTGACCCTCGCTGCGTGTCAGGCTATGGGCAAAGACCCGATGACGGCAATACATCAGGCCATCGCCATAGAGATGTTCCATAATTTCACGTTGCTCCATGATGATGTCATGGATAAGGCAGATGTGCGCCGCGGACGTCCTACGGTACATGTCAAATGGAACGAGCAGACCGCCATCCTGTCGGGTGACGCCATGCTCACCACCTCGACCATGCTCCTCGCCGTCAAAGCCGGAGACAAACTGCAGACAGCTCTTGAACTGTTTAACGGCACTGCCATGAACATCTACGAGGGACAGCAGTATGACATGGATTTCGAGTCGCGCACGGATGTCACCGTCGAGGAGTACATGGAGATGATAAGGCTGAAGACATCGGTGCTTCTTGGATGTGCATGTGCCATGGGCGCGCTCATGGCCGGAGCCCCTATGGAGACCCAGATTAGATTCTTCGACTACGGCGTGAATCTCGGGCTGGCCTTCCAGCTTCAGGACGACTATCTTGACACATACGGCAATCCCGAGACTTTCGGCAAGGCAATCGGAGGAGACATCCTGAACGACAAGAAGACCTGGCTGCTCATAATGGCCCTCAACGAAGACAAGACGGGAACGGTTAAATCACTGCTCGGAAGCCGTGAGAATCCTCAGGAGAAGATAGCCAAAGTCCGCGAGGTATATGACCGTCTCAACCTCCCCGAGAGAATCCATGAGCTGATAAGCGCATATATCGACACTGCAATTAAGTGTCTTGACCATCTTGAACTCGGACCCGAGGCGCGAGCCTTCTTCATGGATCTTGCGCTCAAATCTGCATCACGCGACAAGTGAGCCTGTTTGACACCCATACACATCTTTACCTCCCGGAGTTTGAGGAAGATGCGACATCGGCGGTTGACCGCGCCATCGAGGCGGGGGTCAGCCGCCTGATGCTCCCCAATGTAGACCTGAACACAGTGGAGCCATTGATTGAGCTGCACAAGAAATATCCCGACAGCACATTGATGGCCATGGGACTGCATCCGACGGAGATAGGGGAGAGCTACAGGGACGACCTGGCCAAAATCAAAAATATCCTGTATTCCGCGCCCGATGATTTCAAGGCTGTCGGCGAGATTGGCATTGACCTTTACTGGGACAAGAGCTTCCGCAAGGAGCAGATGGAGGCTTTTGGCGAACAGGTGCGCTGGGCTGTGGAACTCGACAAGCCGGTAATAATACATTGCCGCGAAGGACTTGACGAGACGCTTGAGGTGCTGAACGGATTCGATTCGAAGCCAAAAGCGGTTTTCCATAGTTTCGGAGGTACCTCCGAGGATGTCAGGCGCATACTCGGGACAGGCGATTTCTATTTCGGCATCAACGGCATCGTGACATTCAAGAACTCGAAACTCCGCGAGACCCTTCCTGCCATTCCGATTGACAGGCTTGTCCTTGAGACAGACTCGCCATATCTTGCCCCGGTTCCATACCGAGGGAAACGCAATGAGAGCGCATACATTGTCAAGACTGCCCGTATTGTGGCTGACACTCTCGGTATCACCTTCGACGAACTTGCCGGGATTACGACAACGAATGCGAAAAATTTGTTCTGCCTCACTGACTAAAAGCACCTTCCGTTACGTTAAGTTTATATGAGACTTACGTTGACAATCACATTCCTTGCACTGATTTCATTACTCTCGTCCGCACAGGACTCGCTTTGGGTACATGTCAATATTCCCGTCGCGTGCATACGCGATGGCAAAAGCCATGCATCAGAGATGACATCCCAGGCTATCATGGGCACACCGATGCTCGTCCTCGAAGATGATGGCGGTGAATGGCTCAGGCTTCAGGGCCCTGATGGATACGAGGGATATATGAATGTCTCGAGTGTGGCACGTTTGTCACATCCCGCCATGCTTGAATGGCGCAGGTCGCCAAGAGTCACCGTGACATCGTTTGAAGAGAGCATGGTGTATGCTGATACAACCGACATCAGTCCGCGCAACTCCGTGTCACAGCTCGTCAATGGCTCAATACTCTCCGGCCACAGATCGGATGGAAAGTTCTCGGAAATCACGCTCCCCGACGGACGTCACGGCTGGATACTCTCATCAGCCGTAACCCCTATAGAGCAATGGGCGACACAGCCATTCGACGCCGAAGCAGTGCTCGGCCGATGTTACCGGCTGATGGGAGCGCCTTATCTCTGGGGTGCATGCTCGACTAAAAGCGTTGACTGCTCCGGCCTTGTGAGGGTGGCTTTGTATGCCAACGGAATACTCACGCTGCGCGACGCCCGTCAGCAGATTGAGATTGGTCGCCGCATCGAACCCGATGACACAGCATCCCTGCGACCTGCCGACCTGCTGTTTTTCAGTTCGGTGCCCGACGGCCGCATCTCGCATGTCGCCGTATATGACCGTGACCGACTATACATCCACTCATCGGGACGTGTCAAGACCAACCGCATGGATGCCTCTGACCCGGATTTCGGGCCGAGGACATATCGTGGAGCCTCGCGCATCGACGGCATGACGGGGACGCCCGGAATCTGGCAAATAATAGACCATCCCTGGTATTTCTGATAAAACCATGATAACTTTCATCATCTGTCTGGCGCTCCTCGTGACCGCCTATTTCACTTATGGCCGCTATCTTGAGAAGGTGGCCGATGCCGATGACTCTAACCCGACGCCATCCATGCGCATGGCAGACGGTGTAGACTATATTCCCATGCCGAGATGGAGAGTGTTCCTGATACAGCTGCTCAACATCGCTGGCACAGGTCCAATCTTCGGCGCTATCCTCGGTGCCTGTTTTGGCCCGGTCGCATTCCTGTGGATCACATTGGGAGGAATATTCTTCGGCGCTATGCATGACTATCTTTCAGGCATACTTATCCTCCGTCACGACGGCAAGAGTCTGCCAGAGGTGATAGGCGAGTATCTCGGACTAAACGCCCGTGCAGTGGTGAGGGTCTTCTCGGTCGGTCTTCTCGTCCTCGTCGGGGCGGTATTCATACTCAGCCCGGCCCAGTTGCTGGCATCAATGGTTCCCGCGGTCGGCAAGGATGCCTGGGTATGGATTATCCTCGTATATTATGTCATAGCTACAATGCTCCCTGTCGACAAGGTGATAGGGAAGCTCTATCCTATATTCGGTATCGCGCTCATCGCCATGGCAGCCGGACTGCTTTTCGTCATCCTTTCCGGCGCATATCCCGTGCCTGAACTGACGACACTGCACAATTTCCAGCTCGACCCCGAGAAACTCCCCATTATCCCGACTCTTTTCATCACTATAGCCTGTGGGGCCATCTCCGGCTTCCATGCCACACAGTCGCCGCTGATGGCACGCTGCGTGACATCCGAGAAGAAATGCCGCTCGGTGTTCTACGGGTCGATGATTTCGGAGAGCGTCATAGCACTGATCTGGGCTGCGGTTGCCATGGCATTTTTCTATGGACCTACCGGTCTGGGCGAACAGCTTGCAGAGCATGGTGGCAATGCCGCCTGGGCTGTCGATGTAATCTCCCGATCGACCCTCGGCACTGTCGGCGCTGTGCTTGCGTTGCTCGGTGTCGTGGCGGCTCCCATCACATCGGGCGATACCGCCTTCCGTGGCGCGCGTCTTATCGTGGCCGATGTCTTCAACATAGACCAGCGTCCGATTTTGAAACGCTTTGTCATCTGCATACCGCTCTTCGCCATCGGATATGGCATCACGCTGATTAATTTCGATGTCGTATGGAGATATTTCGCATGGGCCAACCAGGCCCTGGCATGTGTGGTGTTATGGACTATCTTCGTGTGGCTTGCACGCAATGCCAAGAACTACTGGATAGCCCTGATCCCGGCTCTTTTCATGACATTTGTTGAAACATATTTCGTGCTTATCTCCCCGCAGTTCTTCGGATTTGGACATCACGGCCTGTGCATGGCCTGTGCTGTGGCACTTACATTCGGTTTCATGTATCTCGCCACAAAGTGTGTCAAGGGGAGCTCGAAACTGATCCCTGCTGAAAAATGATAATTGTCAATACAACATTCTATGTCGAGACATCCCTCGAGAAAGAGTTCATCTCGTGGGTCAAGGATACCTATATCCCCGGCTCGCCCCTGACACGCCCCTCCGTGGCAAGGATACTCGGTGCTGTCGAGGAGGGCATGACAGCTTTTGCCGTCCGTATGCATGCACCCACTGTCGCCGCCGCCGATGCCTGGGATAACGGGCAGGGCGCCTTGTTGCGGGGAATACTTGCCGAAAAATATGGACAGCGGATCCTGCATTTCACCACAATGATGGAGAATATACCCCTGTGATGGCCGACCAGTCGCTGAAACAGTTTGACAGAATAATAATCGGCATAGACCCCGGCACAAATGTGATGGGATATGGTATTCTTGGTGTTAAAGCAAAGAAACCGATGCTGATAGCTCTCGGAGTGATAAAGCTGGACCGCTTCGAGAGCCATTATCTGCGTCTGCGCAGGATATATGACCGTGTTCTGTCGCTGACCGAGCAGTATCTGCCAGACGAGATGGCCATCGAGGCTCCATTCTTCGGCAAGAATGTGCAGTCCATGCTCAAGCTTGGCCGAGCGCAGGGTGTGGCCATGGCCGCCGCGCTGTCGCGCGATGTGCCGATAACCGAATATGAACCGAGCAAAATAAAGATGGCCATCACCGGGACAGGTGCGGCCTCCAAGGAACAGGTTCGCGAGATGCTGAGAAGAATTCTGTCGATTCCTGCCGAGAGCCTTGATATAGAGCTTGACGCTACGGATGCTCTCGGAGCAGCTCTGTGCCACTTTTACGAATCCGCTAAACCGGCCATAGCCAAAGGTCCGCGTTCCTGGAAGGATTTCATCGCCAGGAATCCCGACAGGGTGAAGGGGTGAGGTCAGAATTTCCTCTTGAAATCGCGGATGGCAAATCCGATATGCCGCCAAAGAGTCGGGAACAGTCCATAGTATTTTGACATTATATTGAACCGTTCCATAAGCGATGCGCTATGATTGCGCGTCGTGAGTCCTTCGGAAAGATAGTCGATTATCACACCGTCGATATAATGGTTGCGGTGCGAGCGCTGCAGACATCTTATGCACCACTCATAGTCGGCCGAGAACCTGAATCGCGTATCATAATTATTGGTCAGCTTGCGCAACACTATAAAGGCCTGATGACACACCACCATGCCTGTCTTGAATGACTCGAGACTGAGGTCAGAAGGCGCTGTGAGATGACGGTCTGAGATTTTTTTGCCCGAGGCATCCACTATGTCGGTCTGCCCGTAGATGATTCCAGGATAGTCGTGATCCATGGCTGCATCGGCAATCGTCTGGAGTGTGTCGGAGGAATGGAACGCGTCTCCTGCATTCAGGAACATCACATAATCCCCATCTGCCATCCCGAGACCTTTGTTCATGGCATCATAGAGGCCGTTGTCAGGCTCTGACACCATCTTCATGTTCGGGATACCGGCGTCGAGCGCAAGTTGCACGGTAGAATCAGTCGAACCGCCATCAACAAGTATGAACTCATATAGCCCGCATGTCTGCTCGCGGATGCTGCGCAGGGTTGCGGGGAGTGTCGACCCGGCATTACGGGTTACGGTGATTATCGAGATGAGCGGGTTCATAGCCGTGATTGTTTTATCGGATGCATGGACGTATGTGCAAATTTAGTTATTTCCACAATCCGCGCCAAATAATCGGGACAAATTCGGATTAAAGATTTTCAATAATCGCAGATAATCGCTAACTTTGATGTAGAAAAAACGAACTATATCTAATGAATCAGGAATTTGCATCGCGCCTTCTCGAGGAGGCGGTGACCGAACTTTCGCGGCTGCCAGGCATCGGGCGCAAGACGGCCCTGCGTCTGGCCTTGCACATTTTGCGGGGTGACGAAGCCCGTGGCATCCGCCTCGGACAGGCCATAATAGATATGCGTCAGGGTGTGAGATATTGCGACGTATGCCATAATATCTCCGAGACAGAAATCTGCCCGATATGTGCCGACCCCTCGAGAGATGCGCGCACAATCTGCGTGGTGGAGACTGTAAAGGATGTGATGAGCTTTGAGAACACAGGCCAGTACACGGGACTCTACCATGTTTTGGGCGGAGTCATATCGCCAATGGACGGAATCGGCCCCGACCAACTTGAGATTGCATCACTCATATCGCGTGTAGAGGCCGGCGAGATTGACGAGGTGATATTGGCTCTCAGCGCAACTATGGATGGGGAGACCACCAATTTCTATATTTACCGCAAACTTGCGCCGTACCCCGACGTCAAGATAACACAGCTTGCGCGCGGCGTGTCGGTGGGCAACGAGATTGAATATACCGATGAGATAACCCTCGGACGTTCGCTGCTCAACCGTACACTCTTCGCGGATTCAATCAAGAAATAGGAGTCGGCTCAGGAGTTAAGCTCCTCGGCCTCCATCGAGGCGAGTTCCCACATTGACATGGCATTCTCGAGCTGCTTCATGGCAGTGGCGTGACGCTCATATATGTCCGGGTCAGACGACCCGGCGGCAAGTTCCGCCTCGATTGCGGCAACGACACCTTCAAGCCTGCTCACCTCGGCCTCGGCCTCCTCGACTTTCTTACGGGCGCGCTTCAGCACTTTGTCGCGCTCTTTCTGCTCGGCATAGCTGAGTTTGCGCGATGACGCTTGCGTTGCGGATGCCTGTTGCGGCATCTGCTTGGGCTGGATATTATCTTTGGCTTTAGGCTGTGCAGGTTTCTCCGGTTTCTGGGTGCGCTCAAGCTCTGCGAGCGAGGCAAGTTTCTTCTTCTCAAGAAACTCATATATGCCTCCCAGGCACTCCTTCACTTCTCCGCCTCCAAACTCATAGACTTTCTCGACGAGCCCGTCAAGGAACTCACGGTCGTGACTCACGACAATGACCGTGCCGTCAAATTCCTTTATGGCATTTTTGAGTATGTCCTTGGTCTTCATGTCGAGGTGGTTGGTGGGCTCGTCGAGTATGAGCAGATTGACAGGCTCGAGGAGCAGCTTTATCATGGCAAGACGGGTTTTCTCACCGCCCGACAGGACCTTTACCTTTTTGTCGGACGCCTCGCCACCAAACATGAAAGCACCGAGTATATCTCGTATCTTGGTACGGATGTCGCCCACAGCGACACGGTCAATGGTATCGAACACGGTCAGCTCACCGTCGAGAAGCTGCGCCTGGTTCTGGGCGAAATATCCGATCTTGACATTATGTCCGACTTTCAAGGTACCTGTATAGGGAATCTCGCCCATTATACATTTCACGAGGGTCGATTTGCCCTCGCCGTTCTTGCCGACAAAGGCTACCTTCTCGCCACGTTTTATAGTGAATGTGGCATGGTCAAATACCTGATGGTCGCCGTATGCCTTGCCGAGGTCATCGACAATGAGAGGGTAGTCGCCCGAACGCGGAGCCGGGGGAAATTTGAGGTTCAGATGCGACGTGTCAACCTCGTCAACCTCTATGCGCTCAATCTTGGCAAGCTGTTTGATGCGGCTCTGTACCTGCACGCTCTTGGTGGCCTTATAACGGAAGCGCTCGATAAAGTCCTCGGTCTCCTTTATCATTTTCTGCTGGTTCTGATATGCGCGCATCTGCTGTTCCAGACGATCGGCACGCAGAGACACATATTTCGAATAGTTCACGGCATAGTCATATATCTTGCCGAGTGATATTTCGATTGTGCGGTTCGTCACATTGTCAATGAAGGCCCTGTCGTGACTCACGAGCACAACGGCACCAGCCTTGGTGACAAGGAAATTCTCGAGCCACTGTATGGACTCAATGTCAAGATGGTTCGTAGGCTCGTCGAGCAAAAGGACATCCGGGCGTCTCAACAGAAGTTTGGCCAGCTCGATACGCATGCGCCATCCGCCCGAGAATTCAGCGGTTGGACGGTCAAAATCCTCTCGCCTGAAACCGAGACCTATCAGGGTCTTCTCCATTTCGGCCTCACAGTTCTCGCTCTCCTCCATGGCCAGACGGTCTGTGAGATTGGTCATCCTCTCGATAAGGGTCTGATAAGCCTCGCTCTCATAGTCGGTACGCTCGGCAAGTTCGGCGGTCATCTCATCGAGGCGCTGATGCATCTCCTTGATATGACTGAACGCAGTACGCACCTCGTCTACCACAGACGAGGTATCGTTTATGGTCATGTGCTGGGGAAGATAGCCTATGGTGGTGTCTTTCGGGACAGTGACGCTGCCGGAGGTTGGCTGCTGCAAACCTGCTATTATCTTAAGCATTGTGGATTTCCCGGCGCCGTTTTTGCCGACCAGGGCAATCCTGTCCTTATTATTGATGATATATGATATGTTGTCAAACAGGCATTTCGCGCTGAATTCAACCTTCAGGCTATTTATCGAGATACTCATTACTCCAATTCATTTCAAATCAGAGTACAAAGTTACTGAGAATTTCGCAGATTAACAAGTCACGCGTCAATGCCACATGAAAGGATGTTTATGTTCAGGATCTGGGATAAATGATTCATAGGTCTGATCATCATAATAAACTACAATTCCAGTCACTCGTTTACCGATGCCCGGCTTGACCGAAATAGTTTGCGTTTCTGTATTCGGCTTCTGTTCAAACTGTTTCGTGTCATCCTTTGTGTTTGCAAATTCAAACGTATGAGTGTCTTCGGCGGTTGACATTTCATCAGCCGATGTTTGCGAATCAAAATCGGATGTATTTGCAAAACTGAACTCACTTTTGGAGGATGCGATATCGGTGTTTGGGTTTGCATCTGTTGATTCTGCAAATTCAAATTCAGCCTCGGCATCATCAGTGAGAAGGCTGGGAGAGTGGGGGAGCGAAGCTACTGTCTCGCTTGTCGTAGGCATCTGAGTATTAGCATTATTATCACCTATGAGCATGTTTCCTTCACCAAACATCATCCATATTATGGATAGGTCGGGATAATACTGATGAATCTTTCCTATAATCTCATCACTCACCTTTTTATTCCTTCCGGCCAGAAGCTGTGAGGCAGTAGGACGCGGAATGCCGCATACATCTGCAAACTGAGTTACGCTTATCTGACGTAGGTCGAGATACTGTTTGAGTCTTGAAACAAGGTCCATAATTGCAAAATCAAATTTTATTTTACGAATTTCTATAATGCAAATGTAACTACAATTTTTGAAACAGCCAAATTTTTGTTGCATATTTTGTCATTTGGTTTCGCAAACAAGCTTCGTTGTTCCGTGGAACATTTTACATGGAGCATATTCCCGCACTAAAAATGGCTCTGTCCGAAGAACAGGGCCATATCTGATGTATGTGTTTAGATTTACCATCGTAACCAAATGTTTTCTCGCTAATTACACCAACGATTTCATATTCGCATATTGAATCAGAGTCTGGTTTGATATATCTAAAGCTATACTATAACATAATTATGTATATTAGTGAGTTTAAGTATGTTTACTTATCTGTGAATTAATCTTAACGGCTGTTTCGGCTTTATCGCGGACATGGTGGAAACATCGTTATGCAATCATGAACCAGTCTTGACTTTAGATAGGTTCTTGTTAACGATATACCCAAAATCGCATTGTTCTCAAAAACGAACAAGCCCGATAAGTTCTCATCCGCATCATAGGGTGCTTGTTTATTAAGCCGTTTAGAATGTAAATTCAAACTATGATAATGCAAACACGCGACCGTCAAGGACGCCTGTTTACTATAATAACAATCCTCAGCTTAAAATTCCTCCACATAATCAACGATTTAACACTCTGCAACCTAATTTTGTATTTTACATCGCATTTTATGGTGATTCTTTCTTTTTCTCGTTAGATTATGCGATAAATATCCCGTTATAAGGCGAATACATAAATGCAAGCATACATGATTGGCCTTCCATCCGCACTCCACCGATGCAAGAATAAGTCATAAGCCTTACTCAAAATGATTCCACGGCACGTGAACCGCATATAAATCCGCCACATCCAATCTTTCAGACGTGGTCGATAAATAGCCGGAGCCTCGTAAAGAGAGGGGGACTGGGGAACAGCTCGATTTTTCTCGATATTCTCACCTGTCATTCAAAAGGGGAGATTCTACGATAGACCTATTTTACATAATAGCAATTATGAGAAACTAACATCATATTTTTAAGGAGGCGATTATTTGCTCCGTATTGGAATAATGTGTAATTTTGCACCTTGAATTTGGCAACCCCAATCTTGTCGGTAGCCTCGCTCAAATTATCAATAACAGAAATGGAAATAATCCGCACTGTCGCTGAATTAAAAGAGAAATTAGATTCGGCCCGCGCCAAAGGTTCAATCGGACTTGTGCCGACCATGGGCGCGCTCCACGCCGGGCATAAGTCGCTCGTAGACCGTGCCCGTGCCGAAAACGACACTGTTGTCGTCAGCGTCTTTGTAAACCCCACCCAGTTCAACAATCCCAACGACCTCGCAACATACCCCCGGACTGAGGAAGCTGATGCCGCCCTTCTTGAGGCATCCGGCGTGGACTACGCCTTCATCCCCTCGGTCAAAGAGATTTATCCTGAACCAGACACAAGGGTGTTTGACCTCGGACCTGTCGCTGAGGTTATGGAGGGAGCCATGCGCCCCGGCCATTTTAATGGTGTAGCCCAGATAGTCAGCAAGTTATTCGCCTATACCCAGCCGACACGCGCATATTTCGGCGAGAAGGATTTCCAGCAGATAGCCGTGATACGCCGTATGGCCGAAATCGAGGGCTTCGACGAACTCGAGATTGTGGATTGTCCTATTCTGCGAGAGGCTGACGGGCTGGCACTTAGCTCGCGAAACGTACGCCTCACCGCCGAGCAGCGTTCTGTTGCCCCCGCTATCTCTCTGGTGCTCAAAGCAAGCCTGATATGGGCTAAAGACATGACTGTCAGCGACGTGAAGAGCCACGTCATCTCAACGCTCAACAGTTTTCCGTTCATGGATGTGGAGTATTTCGAGATTGTGGATGCCCTCACAATGCAGCCTATTGCCGAATGGAGCGACAGCACACAACCTGTAGGATGCATCACGTGCTATTGCGGAGAAGTACGCCTGATTGACAACATCAAATATCCCAAGGAGTCATGATGCTCGAGATGCTTAAGGCCAAGATACACCGTGTACATGTCACAGAGGCTTGTCTCGACTATATCGGCAGTATCACAATTGACCAGGATCTCCTGGACGCCGCCGGTATCCTGCCCGGCGAGAGGGTCTATATCGTCGACAACAACAACGGCGAGCGGTTTGATACATATACAATCGCAGGTCCGAGAGGCTCAGGAATGATATGCCTCAACGGAGCGGCTGCCCGCAGAGTCCAGGTTGGAGACATCGTCATCATAATATGCTATGCCTCCATGACTCCAGAGGAAGCGGCCACATTCAAGCCGAAAGTCATTTTCCCCGACACGGCCACCAATCTACTTGTCAACTGACCTCATACCTTATATAATAAAATCCCATGTTTGAGAATCTAAGTGAAAGGCTCGAGAGAAGCTTCAAAATACTGAAAGGTGAAGGCAAAATCACCGAGATAAACGTTGCAGAAACCCTCAAGGATGTACGCCGTGCCCTGCTTGAGGCAGACGTCAATTTCAAGGTTGCAAAACAGTTTACCGACGATGTCAAGGCCAAGGCCCTCGGTCAGAATGTCATCAACGCCATCAAGCCCGGCGAGCTCATGGTCAAGATTGTCCATGACGAGCTGGCACGCCTCATGGGTGGCGAGACAGCCTCAGTCAATCTTTCGGGCAACCCCACGGTGATTCTCATGTCGGGCTTGCAGGGTTCCGGCAAAACCACATTCTCTGGCAAGCTGGCCCGTAAGTTCAAGTCCGAGCAGTCGCGCCGTCCCCTCCTCGTGGCTTGCGACGTCTACCGCCCCGCCGCCATCGACCAGCTCAAGGTGCTGGCCGAGCAGATAAATGTCCCCGTCTACACCGAGGACGGCAACAAGAATCCGGTCGAGATTGCCGAGAACGCCATCCGCTATGCCAAGACCAACCATCTCGATCTCGTCATCATCGATACCGCCGGACGTCTGGCTGTCGACGAGCAGATGATGCAGGAAATTGCCGCAATCAAGAAAGCCGTCAAGCCTCAGGAGACCCTCTTTGTGGTCGACTCGATGACAGGACAGGATGCCGTCAACACAGCCAAGGAGTTCAACGACCGTCTTGACTTTGACGGCGTAGTCCTCACCAAGCTCGACGGCGACACACGTGGCGGTGCGGCTCTCTCTATTCGCACGGTCGTCACCAAGCCCATCAAGTTTGTGGGTACCGGCGAGAAGCTCGATGCTGTCGACCTATTCCACCCCTCGCGTATGGCCGACCGTATTCTCGGCATGGGCGACATCGTGTCGCTGGTCGAGAAGGCCCAGAATGCCTATGACGAGAAACAGGCCCGTGAGCTGCAGCGCAAGATAGCCAAGAACCAGTTCAACTTTAACGATTTCCTCCAGCAGATACGTCAGATTCAGAAGATGGGCAACCTCAAGGAGCTCGCCTCGATGATTCCCGGTGTCGGCAAAGCGCTGAAGGATGTCGAGATTGACGACAATGCCTTCAAAGGCATCGAGGCAATCATCAGTTCTATGACAGAAGAAGAGCGTCAGCATCCCGAGATAATCAACGGCTCGCGCCGCAAGCGCATAGCCCGTGGTTCGGGGACAGACATCCAGGAGGTCAACCGTCTCATCAAACAGTTTGACGAGGCCCGCAAGATGATGAAACAGGTAGCAGGAATCAAAAACCCCATGGCCATGATGCGCGGAATGCGTGGAATGCGCCGGTAAAACAGCCATATAGAAGACATGACACTTATCGACGGAAAGAAAGTTGCCGAGGACATCAAACGTGAGATAGCTGCCGAGGTCGACGAGATGGTCGCTTCGGGCAAACGTCGCCCGCATCTCGCAGCAATTCTTGTGGGACACGACGGAGGCTCCGAAACTTATGTAGCCAACAAGGTCAAGGCGTGCGAGGTCTGCGGATTCAAGTCCACACTCATCCGGTTTGAGGATGACGTCACCGAGGAGAAACTGCTTGAGACGATTGACTCGCTCAACCGCGACCCTGAGGTCGACGGATTCATAGTCCAGCTCCCCCTCCCCCGCCACATATCCGAACAGCGCATAATCGAGGCCATCGACTACCGCAAGGATGTCGACGGCTTTCACCCGGTCAACGTAGGCCGTATGTCCATCGGACTCCCCTGCTTCGTTTCGGCAACTCCCGCCGGTATCATCGAGCTTCTGCGCCGCTATGGTGTAGAGACAAAGGGAAAACGTTGTGCCGTGCTCGGCCGCAGCAACATTGTAGGCAAGCCGGTGGCAAACCTGATGATGCAGAAAGCCAATCCGGGCAATGCCACCGTGTCGGTACTCCACAGCGCCTCCGAGAACCTCAAGGAAATCTGCGCGGAGGCCGACATCATCATCGCGGCACTCGGACAGCCCGGATTCGTCACCGAGGATATGGTAAAGCCGGGCGCGACCATCATCGACGTCGGCACTACCCGCGTCCCCGACGCGACACGCAAGAGCGGATTCCGTCTGCGTGGAGATGTCGACTTTGAGAATGTGGCCCCCAAGTGCTCGTTCATCACGCCCGTGCCCGGTGGCGTTGGCCCTATGACCATCTGCTCGCTGATGAAGAACACCCTCCTGGCCGCAAAGAAAGAGATTTACTCCTGACCATCCGGACGGAAGGATGCTCGAGATACTCCTTGCCGTAGCCTCCCTGCTCGTACCGTCAGACCATGCCGAGCTCGTATTTGCCGGTGATGCCATGCAGCACCAGCGCCAGATAGACGCGGCCCGTATGCCTGACGGCTCGCTCGACTATTCGCCATATTTCGAATCGTTGAAGCCATATATCGAGTCGGCAGACTATGCTGTGGTCAATCTTGAGACACCGCTCGGCGGAGAGCCTTATTCGGGCTATCCGATGTTCTGCGCCCACGACAACTATCTGTCTGCGCTCACTGACGCCGGATTCGACCTGATGCTGTCGGCCAACAACCACATACTCGACCGCAGGGATAAAGGTGTGTTGAGGACCATCAGCACTTTTGAGCGCAACGACGTGCCGTGGCTCGGGGTCTACCGTGATGCCGCTCACCGCCGGGAATGCCTGCCGATGATACGTGACATCAACGGATTCAAGGTCGCCTTCCTGAACTATACATATGGCACGAACGGCATCTCCAAGACAACTCCGATCGAGATTGACTACATAGACCGCGACCTCATGGCCTCAGATGTCCGCGAGGCCCGTCAGGCAGGCGCAGAGCTGATTGCAGTGTGCATCCACTGGGGCGACGAATACAAGCTGCTTCCCAACGCGACACAGAAATCGCTTGCATCCTATCTCGCGTCCCTCGGAGTCGAGCTCATAATAGGCTCTCATCCGCATGTGATCCAGCCGATGACGCTGACTAATGAGACGGGCACACGTCCTACCCTCACGGTCTATTCGCTCGGTAATTTCATATCCGCCATGCGGACAGCCGACACGCGTGGCGGAGCCATGGTCAGGGTCACCCTGTCGCGCGACCTACTCAGGCGCCCCTATGTCAGCGAAGCATCCTACAGGCTCGTATTCGTCCAGCCACCCGTAAGTCCGGGAGAGAATTACAGACTGCTTCCTGCCGAGTCGGACAGCGTGAGACCCTCCTCCCGGGCCAATCGCACGCTCTTCTGCCGCAATGCCAGACGCATTTTCGACCGTCATAACATCAATGTGCCGGAGGATACCATCCCCATAGGCCGATACGGGATTACAGAATAAAACCGCCGGTAATATCGGAAGGCTCCCGCCACCTGTCCGTAAGGAAGATGGCGGGAGCCTTCCGGTTGGCCGCATCCTCTTCTTTCCTGAAAAGTGCGGGTGAATCTTAATCCCTGTATCGTGATGAATAAATAGTTGAATCGTTACACCAATACAACATCGCGTCTGCCGCAAAAGTTCACACCGAATTAATTGCTCATTTTAGAGTAATTCACTATTTTTGTAGACAAATTCCTCACATTCATCAGAAAATATCAAGAAAAACATGGTTAACAGGTTTGTACTCAACGAAGTGTCATACTTCGGACCCGGCGCCCGCGAGGTGCTTCCCCAGGAAATCAAACGTCTCGGCCTCCACAAGGCCCTCGTTGTCACCGACAAGGATCTCATCAAGTTCGGTGTAGCCGCCAAGGTGCTCGAGGTACTCGACAAAGCATCAATCCCTTACGAGATATTCAGCGACGTTAAGCCCAATCCTACCGTGGCAAACGTCGACGCTGGCGTAAAGGCATTCGCCGAATCGGGTGCCGATTTCATCATCGCCATCGGCGGAGGCTCGTCTATAGACACATCCAAGGCCATCGGCATAATCACAAACAATCCCGAGTTTGCCGATGTCGTGTCGCTCGAGGGTGTTGCCCCCACTCACAGCAAGTCTGTCCCTGTAATCGCCCTCCCCACCACTGCCGGAACCGCTGCCGAGGTGACCATCAACTATGTCATCACCGACGAGAAGAATCAGAAGAAGATGGTCTGCGTCGACCCCAATGACATCCCTGCCATAGCCATCGTCGATGCCGAGCTGATGTACACCCTTCCGCGCAGCCTCACCGCTTCCACTGGTCTCGACGCGCTGACACATGCCATCGAAGGCCTCATCACCAAGGGCGCATGGGAGATGAGCGATATGTTCGAGGTCAAGGCAATCGAGATGATAAACCGCTATCTCGAGACCGCCGTCAACAATCCCTCTGATGCCGATGCCCGCAACGGCATGGCTGTTGCCCAGTATATCGCCGGTATGGCATTCTCAAACGTAGGTCTCGGCCTCGTACATGGAATGGCCCATCCCCTCGGTGCAATCTTCGACATTCCCCACGGCGTGGCCAATGCATTGCTGCTCCCCCTCGTGATGGAGTATAACGCTCCGGCTGCCCTCCCCAAGTATGCCGTAATCGCCAAGGCTATGGATGTCTATACACCCGGCATGACCGACCGTGAGGCTGCCGATGCAGCCGTCAAGGCCGTCAAGGATCTTGCCGTGCGTGTAGGCATACCTCAGCATCTCTCGGAACTTGGTGTAAAGGAGTCTGACCTCGAGCGTCTTGCAGATGCCGCGATGGCCGACGTATGCACTCCGGGCAACCCCCGCGACTGCACACGTGAGGAAGTGCTTGAGCTCTACCGCAAGGCTCTATAAGATAACGGCGGCCACCGCCACCATTCCGCGAGGGAAAGGACGGCGGTGGCCCCGCTTATTGTCAAAAAAACTTAATTGTGTGCTGCGGAATGACAATTTGCCACCCGCCGCTATTGCAAAGTAGGGATAAAAGCCCTAACTTTGACACGAATATTGTTTTGCCGGACATTCGGAGCCATCGGTTTTATGGCACGATATTTCCCGGCAGAATCATCTTTTCTTAAACGCGTATAATGAACGCTAACATGGATTATTCAGAGATCGCCCCCTACGATGACGCGCATTTCGCCGAGAATATAGAGAAACTGGCATCAGAGCCCGGATTTGAACACGCCGTCAGATGGGTACTCCCGCATATAGATTTTCCTACCTTCATTCAGACACTCAAGAGCTGCACAGGCAAACGTGATTTCCAGACACGCATCATGCAGGGATTTCTCGAACAGCTCGAGCGTACCACTACATCAGGCATCACATCGACCGGGATTGAGCATGTAAAACCGGGATGCACATATACCTTTATGTCAAACCATCGTGACATCGTGCTCGACGCCTCGTTCCTCAACCTTTGTTTCCTTCACAAAGGGATGCCGACCTCAGAAGTGGCCATCGGAGACAATCTGCTTATCTACGACTGGATAACCCATCTCGTCAAGCTCAACGGCAGCTTCATCGTCAAGCGGAATCTGCCTACCCGTCAGGCTCTCGACGCTGCGCGCCAGCTTTCGGGCTACATACATCATGCCATAAACACAAAGCACGAGAGCTTATGGATAGCTCAGCGTGAAGGACGCGCCAAGGACTCGAGCGACCGCACACAGAAGAGCGTGCTGAAGATGCTGGCCCTCGAAGGGCCCGGACATGTGGCGCAGAATCTCGCCGACATCAACATATTCCCGGTTGCAATCTCATACGAATACGATCCCAACGACTATCTCAAAGCCCGCGAATATCTGCTCAGCCATCGCGACCCCTCGTTCAAGAAGACGCAGCACGACGACCTCTTTGCCATGGAGACAGGTCTTCTCGGATTCAAGGGACGTGTCCACATCTCATTCGCATCATGCCTCACGCCGTTCATAGAGTCTATGGGCCACGACATGGACAAGAACGAAGTGATTGACCAGGTATGTCACCACATAGACTGCGGAATACATGGGGGATACCGCATTTTCCCGATCAACTACGTCACATATGACAAGGCTTTCGATACCGATATGTATACCGACCGCTATACTCTCGAGGAGGCACGGCAGGTCGAGGAATATATCGAAGGTCAGCTTGACAAGGTTGATGTGCCCGACATCACAGCTCAGGAGCGTAATTTCATGAGGACATACATGTACACCATGTATGCCAACCCGCTCCGCAATAAACTTCTTGCCACGGGTTATTGTTAATAGTTCATGCGACTGCCATTAATACCTGTCATAATACTCATCCTGGTCAACCTTCTGGTTGACTCGCATATCTATCGCGTATGTCGCCGCAGATTCAGGTCTGCGGTTCCCGCACGCATACAGATGTGGAGTTCAGTGGCACTGTGGGTATTCCTCATCGTTACCCTATGTCTGCCGCGGCGCGGGGGTGACGACAGCATGCTGCTCACCATCATGTGGATGCTGTTCAGCTATATAAGCATCTATGTGGCGAAATATATATTTGTCATATTCGACCTGATCAGCCGCCTCCCCGTGCTGGCACATCACAGACCGTGGAGGCCCGTATCTGTCGCAGGCGTCGTGGCCGCTGTTTTGGCATTTGTAGCGATATGGTGGGGCGCACTCGTAAACAGATTCCGCATTGATGTCCGCGAGACCACAATAGAGATAGCCGGACTCCCCGATGCCTTTGACGGATACCGTATGGTGCAGATTTCCGATCTGCATACAGGGACATACGGGGGCGACGATACATATCTGCGTGAGATAGCTGCCCGCATCGGTGCCCTGTCGCCCGACGTGGTGCTGTTCACCGGCGACATCGTGAACTCGCGTTCGTCCGAGATAGACCCGTATATCGACGCCCTTGCCGGAATCAAGGCCAGAGATGGCGTCTATGCCATCCTTGGCAACCATGACTATGGAGATTATGCCGACTGGCCCTCTGATGATATAAAAGAAGATAGCCGCCGGTATCTGCGCGAGGCAATAGGCCGGATGGGATGGCGTCTGTTGCTCAACGAGACAGTGATGCTTCGTCAAGACAAGGACTCCATTGCGCTCATCGGCGTCGAGAATATCGGCGATCCCCCCTTCCATGTATATGGCTCGCTTGGCACCGCATATCCCACGCCTACAGACAGTGTGTGCAAGATACTGCTGACCCATAATCCGGCACACTGGGTAGACTCTATCGCCGGAAGTGGCCTCAATATCCCCCTCACACTCTCAGGGCATACACATGCGATGCAGATGGAGGTCGGAGGCTGGTCGCCTGCTGTATTCAGATACCCGACATGGGGCGGCCTGTATGCCGACAGCGACAGTGCCCATCAGCTCTACGTCAACATAGGCATAGGCACTGTCGGATTTCCGGCACGCATAGGAGCAACTCCCGAGATTACCGTCATCACACTCAAGAAAAAAGATTCACAACCGCAATTACACTAATGGTCAACGTACACGCCAACATCATCACCCGTGAACTCGGGACACACCTGCGCAAACATGTCGCGGCCTGTCTCAAACTCCTCGACGAGGGAGCCACTGTCCCGTTCATATCACGCTATCGCAAGGAAGCCACAGGCGCCATGGACGAGGTGACGGTGCATGCCGTGATGAAACGTCATCAGGAACTCACCGAGCTCGACAAACGCAAGGAATACATTCGGGATGTCATCAAGGGACAGGGCGCGCTGACTCCCGAGCTGGATGCCCGCATAGAGGAGACACTCGATCCCGTCGCACTCGAGGACCTATACCTCCCATATAAGCCTAAACGCAACACTCGCGCCCAGGCCGCAAGGGCTCTCGGTCTTGAACCGCTCGCCAAGATGATAATGTCGCAGACATTGTCCGACCCGGACGAGGCAGCCGCCAGATTTGGAGATGATACAGACGCTGCCATAGCCGGAGCCTCGGACATAATTGCCGAATGGGTCAGCGAGAGCGAAAAGGCCCGCGGCATCGTCAGGTCTCGGTTCCAACGCTCGGCAGTCATAACCTCAAAGGTTGTCAAAGGCCAGGAAGAAGCCGGAGCCAATTATCAGATCTATTTCGATTTCTCAGAACCTCTCCGCACATGCACCTCACATCGCTATCTGGCCATGCGCCGAGGTGAGGAGGAAGGGATACTCAAGGTGAGCATCGGCATTGACGACGATGAGATGATAGACCGTCTTAACCGCATGTTCGTACGCACTACAGCCACCCCTGCCACCGCCAATCTGGTCCGGGCCGCTGTCAAGGACGGCTATAAACGTCTGATGAGGCCGTCAATCGAGACCGAGATTGCTGCCGCCACCAAGGAGAAGAGCGACTCGTCGGCCATCCAGCTTTTTGCAGACAATGTGCGTCAGCTTCTGCTCGCAGCTCCCCTTGGCCGCAAGAGGGTGCTTGCCATTGACCCCGGCTACCGTTCGGGATGCAAGGTCGTGGCACTCGACGAGCAGGGTGTGCTTCTCGACCATCAGGTCGTCTACCCCACCCCTCCGGCCAACGATTTTGTCGGTGCGGCTGATACCTTATGTTATATGGTAGACCGTTATCGTATCGACGCCATTGCAGTAGGCAACGGGACAGCAGGCCGCGAGACAGAGCGGTTCCTGCGTGATGTGGTCTTCCCGCGTAAGGTGCAGGTCTATACTGTCAGCGAGAGCGGCGCGTCGATATATTCGGCATCCGATGTGGCTCGCGAGGAATTTCCTGACCAGGATGTCACAGTGCGTGGCGCGGTATCTATTGGCCGACGTCTTCTCGACCCCCTTGCAGAGCTGGTCAAGATTGATCCCAAGAGCATCGGCGTAGGCCAGTATCAGCATGACGTCGACCAGAACCGTCTCAAGGAATCACTCGACTATGTGGTCGAGAGCTGCGTCAACTCTGTAGGCGTCAATGTCAACACCGCCTCACGTCAGCTTCTCTCCTATGTTTCGGGCATAGGTCCGGCACTTGCGGCAAATATCGTGAGATACCGCGACGAGAACGGCCCGTTTGCGAGCCGCAGCGACCTGATGAATGTGTCGCGGATGGGTGAGAAGGCGTTCACTCAATGTGCCGGATTCCTCCGAATACCCGGAGCAGCCAACCCGCTCGACAATACCGGCGTTCACCCGGAACGTTATGCGCTTGTCGAAAGGATGGCCAAAGATGTCAACGCAGATGTTTCACGCCTGACACGCGACCGCAACCTGCTGCACAACATAGAGCTTGACAAATATGTGACAAAGGAAGTCGGCCTCCCCACACTCACGGATATAGTCCTTGAGCTCGAGAAACCTGGCCGTGATCCGCGCGAGACCATAGAGGAGCCTGTGTTTGACGAGGGCACGCGCACTATAGCCGACCTGCATCTTGGTCAGGAACTTTCCGGCAAGGTCAATAACATCACTGCATTCGGCGTGTTTGTGGACCTCGGAATGAAAGAGAACGGCCTGGTCCACATCTCGCAGCTCAGCGACAGGTTCATCTCATCTCCCGCCGATGTTGTCAGGATAGGTCAGACAGTCAGGGTCAAGGTGCTCGACATCGACACTATGCGTGGCCGCATCGCCTTGACAATGAAAGGAGTGAACCAGTAAGCAACGACATATCATTTTCCCCTCAATATGAACACTTTCACCCCCTGTACCATCGGTCTGGGCAGCAATACAATCGACCGCGAGTATCAGATCTCACAGGCCACAGAGTTTATCTGCGGCATACTGCACGACTGCTCGGTATCGTCGGTCTATGAGTCGCCGGCCTTCAATGGCAAAGACAAACCATATTTCAACGAGGTCATCTCAGGCCGTTCTCCCATAAGTGCGGAGAGCCTCGTCAGGCATCTGAAGGACTGGGAGGCCCTGCACGGACGCACTCAGGTCAAGACCCTCGAGGGAGTGATACCCATAGACCTCGACCTGGTTATCTGGGATTCGAGGATACTCCGCCCCAAAGATTTCGAGCGTCATTATTTCAATGTAGGCTACCGCGAGCTGCTGGCCAAAGGTGCCTATCAGGAAGAGTAAGGTACGGAACAGACATCACACGAAAACATGGCAGTCATACTCAATATCGAGACATCCTCCACAGCCTGCTCGGTCGCGCTGACGGCCGAGGGGATGGTACTCGCTCACCGCGAGGAAATGAACGGACGCAACCATGCATCCACACTCAGCGATTTCATAAAATACTGTCTTGATTTTGCAGCCGGAAAAGAGATGCAGGTCGAGGCTGTGGCCGTTTCCATGGGCCCCGGCAGCTATACGGGTCTGCGCATCGGACTCTCTGAGGCCAAAGGGCTGGCATACGCCCTCGGTGTGCCCCTGATAGGTGTTGACACCCTCAAGCTGATGACGTGTCAGGTGATGTTCTCGACCGACACACTTACAGGCGAAGAGATTTTCGTCCCGATGGTCGACGCACGCCGCATGGAGGTCTACACGGCCGCCTACGATTTTGCACTTGAGCCTCTCATGCCGCAGCAGCCGCTGATTCTTGACGAGACATCTTATGCCGGGATTCTCTCTGCGGGACGTCCCGTGCTATTCTTCGGCAATGGCAGCGGGAAAGCCCGCGACGTCATCAAGTCGCCCGAAGCGACATTTATCCCAGACATAGTGCCGCTTGCCGTTGATATGACAGCTTTGGCTGAGAAGGCGTATGCCGCACGCGATTTCATAGACATCGCTTATAGCGTGCCCAACTATATCAAGGATTTCCAGGCGACAAGACCTAAAAACAGCGTGATAGGCCAATGAGTGTAGATTTTGCACGGCTGAGGCTCAAATATCACGGCGACCCGGAGAAAATGGACGACATATTGCAAGCCGAATGCCGGGAAAAGACCGCCCGGAAGCTGCCTGGACTCACAGGCAATCCCGGCTTCAGGTTCCCTTCTCTGGCAGTGGCCGAGATGTCTACATCCGAGGCCGTCGCAGATTTCCATGCCACTCTCGTCAATCCCGGATCCTCAATACTCGACATGACCGCCGGCCTCGGGGTCGACGCGTATGCCATGGCCGCACGTGGATGTCATGTCACGGCATGCGAGATTGACCCGGTCACCGCAACTACACTCAGGCACAATGTCCGCACATTGGGGCTGGAGAATGACATCGAGATAAATGAGTGTGACAGCGTGCAGTGGCTTAAGGAAAATAACGTCCGCTTCGACGTCATATTCATAGACCCGGCACGACGCGACAACGCCGGAAGGCATTTTACACTAAAGGAGTGCCATCCTGATGTAACCTCAATCATGGAGCTCCTTAAAGACCGATGTCATACGCTGATTATCAAGGCATCCCCCATGATGAATCCGGCAGAACTGCGGGATTACGGTGCAGAGACAATCGTCATAGGAACCGTGCGCGAGTGCAAGGAGGTGGTCTACGTCATCACTCCCGACGGCAAACCGGGCCGCGTAAGGTGCGTCACCCTCGGTCATGGAGAATATCAGGTTTCTCCAGAAGGCGAACAGCAATACGGAACTCCATCGCCGGGAGACATACTGTTGCAGCCATATCCCTCAGTGATGAAAGGCGGAGCGTCGGCCACGATAACCGGTGTCACTAAACTTCACCCTTTCTCTCACCTATTCTTCTCCCATACGCCTTGTGATGATTTTCCCGGCGAGGCATATCTCATTGAGTCTGTTATGCCGTTCGACAGACGTACCGTCAAGGCGTTCGCCGCGTCTTATCCAAAAATAAATGTCGCCGTACGCAATTTCCCTCTCTCCGCCCCCGAGCTGGTACGGCGACTGAAGATAAAGGAAGGGGGCGACATGATGCTCTTTGGCACCACGGATCCTGATGGGAAACGACTGCTCTTAACAGCACGTCCCATTGCCTGATAAGGATTCCCGAAGCTATGGCAATAAATCTTTTGTTTCTCATATATCCATACTGATAACAACCATCTAAAACCACATACCGACATGACCAACTGTCAGAGCCTAAATGAATACATCGCCAACGCCATCAGGGAATACTGGGAGCGTCCGGCCCTCAGTGACCTCGGATCAGTACCTTCGACAATAGGTTACAAGGACGTGGCACGCAAGATTGCTAAAATCCATATCCTCTTCCGCGAGGCCGGCATAAAGCCTGGCGACAAGGTGGCCCTCTGTGGCAAGAACTCCTCCCTGTGGTGCGTGGCGTTCCTCGCCACCGTGACATACGGTGCGGTGATTGTCCCCATTCTGCCCGATTTCAAACCGGACAACATACAGCAGCTTGTAGTCCATGCAGATGCCCGCATGGCATTCATGGACGAGAGCCACTGGGATTCCATCAATCCTGACGGAATGCCCTCGCTGGCCGGAGCTATCTCACTGCATAATCTATCCCTGCTCTTCTCGCGCTCAAAAGCTCTCGACAAAGCCCGCGCACACCTCAACGAGCTTTTCGGCAAGGAATATCCCAACCGCTTCTCACCCGATGACATAAAATATTATAAGGAAGAGCGCGACCAGCTATGCCTCATATCCTATACATCCGGCTCGACGGGATTCTCCAAGGGAGTCATGCTCCCCTGCCGCTCATTGTGGTCTAACCTGAGGTTCTGCAACGACCATCTTCCCTCAGATCCGGGCGACGGCGTCGTATGTATGCTCCCGCTGGCACACATGTACGGACTCACCATCGACATGCTACGCCCCTTCGTCTGCGGCAACCACATATATATTCTCACGCGTACTCCTTCGCCAAGAATCCTTGTAGAGGCGTTCGCCCAGGTCAAGCCCAAGATTATCGTCGTAGAGCCTCTCATCATCGAGAAAATCATACGAACCCGCGTATTCCCCCTGCTCGACAAACCGCTGATGAAGCTGATGCTCAAGGTGCCATTTGTCGACGAGAAACTGCTGGCCCGTGTCAAGGCTCGCCTGGTAGACACATTCGGAGGAAACCTCAAGCAGCTCATAGTCGGAGGAGCCGGACTGAACAGGGATGTCGAGAAATTCCTGCGCCGCATAGGGTTCCCCTATACCGTCGGATACGGCATGACCGAGTGTGGACCGCTGATTGCATACTCTCCCTGGGACCAGAACCGGATGGCCTCGTGCGGCCGCATCGTCGACCGAATGGAATGTATCATAGACTCGCCGGACGCTACCACAGTCCCCGGGGTGCTCAAGGTGAAGGGGGATAACGTGATGCTGGGATATTACAAGAATCCCGAAGCGACAGCCGCCACCATCAAGGATGGCTGGCTCACCACAGGCGACATCTGCAACATGGATGCTGACGGATTCCTCTATATCCGTGGACGCGACAAGAACATGATACTCGGCGCCTCGGGGCAGAACATATACCCGGAGGAAATCGAGGACAAACTCAACAACCTGCCATACGTCAGCGAGAGTCTTGTCATCGACGCCGGAGGGGGACGCCTCACGGCCCTCATCTTCCCCGACCTTGAGAGTGCGGCATCACAGAACATCACTCCTGCCGATCTGCAGGGCATCATGGAGGAGAACATCAAGGTCCTTAACACCGACCTCCCGGCCTACTCGCAAGTCCACGGATTCAAGATTCGCGAAGAAGAGTTCGAGAAAACCCCCAAACGGTCAATCAAACGCTATCTCTATAACAAGTGACCCGCATCATACGGGCACAGACACGGCATCGGCGAGCGAGGAATTGTAATACCTCGCATCGCCGGTGACCTCATGTCCTATGAATGGTGGAAGCGCGGGATTCTCGTCTGACGAATCGAGCTCAATCTCCGCTACGACAAGCCCCTCGAGACGTCCCTTGAACTCGTCCACCTCCCATCTGCGGCCATCCCATTCGACGATATAGCGTATCTTGTCTATCGCCCATCCATCCACAAGATTGCGGGCCATCTCCTCGGCATCTCTGACGGGTATGGCATACTCCCACTCGTCACGCTCGATGCCGTGATTGAGCCCTTTGACAGTAATCCAGGCCCGGTCTCCGCTTACCCTGATCCTTACGGTCGGAGCCGGCACCTTAGATAGATAAGCTTGTTTGACGGGATGTGAGCTTATGGCCATTTTGACATAAGAGTTGTCCTTTACGAGAAATTTGCGTTCGATTTCCTTTGACATGATACAGTTTGGATTGAAATTTCAAGGTTGTTACACCGATTTTGAGTAATTTTGCAAAAATAATAAATCGAGTTTCCACATACAAATTTCCACGGGACAAAAATATGCGCTTGCGCACCTATATATCCGCACTAATCATCACCCTAATCTCCCTCTTGACCCCGGGGCTGTCGGCTGACAACCTCACTATCTACGGCACAGTCATCGACGCCTCGACCGACGAGCCGGTACCGTTTGCTACAGTATTGCTTCTGGGTTCCGACCGTGGCGAACTGACTGACGAGTCAGGTCGTTTCTCCATAACTACAGCACTCCCCTTCGACTCCATACGCTCAGGCGCGATGGGCTACGAGACACTGACCGTGCCTCGTCCGGCAGCACGCAGCGGCAGAGTAAAGATGGATATAAAGCTCAATCCGACCGGTGTGCTGCTCGGAGCTGTCATAGCACGCCCGAAGAAAGAACACTATTCAAAGAAAAACAACCCTGCGGTCGAGTTCATGCAGCGTATCCGCTCGTCGCGTGACGCAAACGACCCTCGGAGTAAGCATGCGGACTATAATTTCGACAAATATGAACGCATAACGCTGGCCATCAACAATTATCGCCACAAGGAAGACACAACTAAAAAAGACGGCAAGCCCGGACGTTTTGATTTTGTCAAGGAATATATAGACACCTCCGTCATAGACGGCAAGCCTATCCTCAACATCTCCGTGAGGGAGAAATCATCGACAGTCCATCACCGGCGCGACCCACAGGCTGAGAAAGAGTATGTCAAGGCGCTGCGCAACAGCGGCATGGACGAGTTCATCGACCAGAAAAGCCTCCAGAAGCTATACGAGGATGTCCTGCGCGACATAGACGTCTATCAGAATGACATCACACTCCTTCAGACCCGCTTCGTGAGTCCGCTGTCGCACATCGCCCCGGATTTCTATAAGTTCTATCTCACAGACACGGTTATGGTCGACTCCGTGCGCTGTATCGAACTCACTTTCGTGCCAAGGAATTCGGCTTCGATGGGGTTCACAGGACGCTTTTATGTGCCTGAAGGTGATACGACAATGTTTGTCAAACGTATCGTGATGCGTGTGCCTCACGACATAAACCTGAATTTTGTCAACGATCTTGTCATCACCCAGGACTACAGACGCGACACAGACGGGACGCGACTGAAGACATCCGATGACATGGTGCTGGTCGCCACCGTCCTGCCGGGGACACCGGGCCTCTATGCCCACCGTAAGACAGTCTATACCGACCACAACTATACCCCTGCGCCGGACCAGAAAATATTTGAGCGCGGCATAGACCAGATATATGCAGCCGATGCATACTCGAAAGGCGATGACTATTGGACGGACAACCGCAAGGCCCCGATAGCCAACGGCGAGAAGAACATGGAGCGCATGATGGAACATTTCCGCTCGGTACCTCTGTTCTACTGGGGGGAGAAGGTAATCAAAACATTTTCCAAAGGCTATATCACCACAGGCAAGGACTCGAAGTTCGATATCGGTCCCCTCACCTCCACAATATCGCACAACTCTGTCGAGGGATTGCGTCTGCGTCTCGGAGGCATCACCACAGCCAATCTGTCGCGTCGGTGGTTTGGCCGAGGTTATGCCGCCTACGGTTTCAAGGATCACAAATGGAAATATAGTGCCGAGGTCGAGTATTCCTTCCACGACAAGGAATATCACTCGCGCGAGTTTCCCGTCCACTCCATCCGTGCCACGCACATGTATGACATGAACATGCTCGGACAGAGCTTCACCACCAACAATCAAGACAATATGTTCCTGTCATGGCGTCGTGCCGAAGATATACAGATGCTCTATCATCGCGTGAGCAAGCTCGAATATATCCTTGAGATGGAGAACAACCTCTCGGTCACTGCACGACTCAAGACCGAGAGACAGGAGCCGACAAAATGGATGACTTTCGTCAACGGCTTCGGCCAGAGCTTCGGCCACTATACCACCAGTTCGGTAACGGTGGAGTTGCGCTGGGCTCCGGGCGAGAAATTCTTCCAGATGGCCACCGGGCGTCTCCCTATCAATTTCGATGCACCTGTCTTTACCCTCAGCCATACCTGGGCTCCGAAATGGGTTTCAGGCAACCGTTTCGCCGTCTCCAAGACCGAGGCATCTTTCAACAAACGGTTCTGGTTCTCGGCATTCGGATATATGGACGCGCTCGTCAAGGGGGGGCATGTATGGACCAGGTCACTCTATCCCGATCTGCTGCTCCCTAACGCCAACCTTTCGTATTTCAATCAGATAGAGACATTCGCGCTGATGAACCCGATGGAGTTTGTCAACGACTCGTATGCGCAGGTCGACCTGACATACTGGGCCAACGGCGCTTTGCTCAACCTCATACCCGGTGTCAAGCGACTGAAACTGCGCGAGGCCCTGCTTTTCCGTGGACTCTGGGGACATCTCAGCCACCGAAACCGCCCATGGGAAAACCCGGAACTGTTCGCATTCCCGGCCATGGCACACACACAGCTCATGTCTGCCACACCATATCTCGAGGCAGGTGTCGGTCTTGACAATATCCTCAAGATACTGCGTCTCGACTATGTATGGCGTCTCACTTACCGTGACACTCCCGGAGCTTGCCGCAGCGGTGTCAGGCTCATGATACATTTCTCTTTCTAAACCAAACCCTCCTCCGGGTTGTTAAACTTTAAATCCATCATCAATTCATCCATTATACCACCTCAGCGACCGACATGAACAAACTTATTACAGGCGTCCTGCTTACCTCTTTAGCAATGCCATTGGCCATAGAGGCCCAGGGCATAGAGCGGGGCCAGAAAACCCTCGGACTGACAGCAGGATATGTTACGGTAAACCGCAGCGCATCTGCAGGACTGCAGTTCTCATACGCCTTCTCACGTCATTTCGTACTTGCCCCCTCCATCGACTACGTTTTCCGAAATGAGGATCTGGACGGCTTGCTCATCAACATCGACTATCACGGGCCGTGGCAGCTCGATGCCTCCGGCCGATGGACTGTCTATCACATCCTCGGATTCAACTATGCCTCGTGGAGCCGACACACCAAGCAGCTTGTAGGTGAGGAAGGCGAGAACTACGACGATGTGACCAAGCGAAGCAATCATGTCGGACTTGATTTCGGCGCAGGTGTCGCATGGAACGTCACCCCTTCGCTACGTCTGTCGGTCCAAGGCAAATTCAACTGGATAGCCCACAACAATACCGGGCTCTTCAATGCCGGCATCAGTTACATTTTCTGATTCGCACATCTGTCACATATATCAGCGACGCGTCCCGATACAGGCCTGTATCGGGACGCGTCGCTGATATATGTCTACGGTCAGTTCTTCGGTAAAGTGAGGACGAATCTCGAGCCCGGGCCCTTGTATGTCGTGTCAAGTATGAGGTCTCCCCCAAGACGGCGCGCTATCAGACGTGAGATGGTAAGTCCAAGACCGGCTCCCTGACTGTCGCGGTCCAGCTTGACGAAACGGTCGAAAATCTTCTCGCGGTTCTCCGGATTGATTCCTATACCCGTATCACACACCCAGAACTTGACGGCGCTTCCGTCGGGCTCCTCGCTGTATCCGAGTGTAATCGAACCCTTTGATGTGAATTTGGCTGAATTGGTAAGCAGGTTATTGAGTATCTGCTGCACTCTCGCAGGGTCGGTGAACAGGTCGACACGTCCGGCCGATGTGTCGAGCCTCAGGTCTACCCCATGTGCGACACGATGTCGCATAGCCTCGACAGTGGCGCTGCATAAGGTCTGCAGGTTGACAACCTGCGGATGCACAGGCATCGGCGAAGACTCAATCTCGGATAGCCTGAGCACATCATTGACGATAGTTGAAAGCAGCTCGGCATTGAGCTCAAGCATATCGGCGAAACGTGAGATATGCTTTGTCCCCGTGGCGCCCGCACAGTCGGCGATGAGACGTGAGTACTCGGTGATGGCCTGTAGCGGCACCTTGACCTCATAGCTCATGTTCTTGATGAAATCGCTCTTCAGATTATTGGCCTTCTCTGCCTGGGCCCGCGCGCGTACAGACTCCTCGCGCGACAGTCTCAAGCTCTCGCTCTCGGCACGGAGCTGCTCATTGCTTGCAGCAAGTGATGCCGCGAGATCGCGGTTCTTGCGTGATTTTCCAAGCAGAAGTATCACAAGTATTATCAGAGCCACAAGTGCGATGCCTGATATGATTATTATGCACCTCTGCATGGCGGCAATACCCTCCGAGCGCTCTTTCTCGATACGCCCGAAATGATGCCGCATGTCATAGACTGCATACGCCACCTGAAGCTCACGATACAGTCCGCGGGCTCTCTCATGCAATTCCTCCTCGAGTACATTGGCATATCTTGTGGAGGCATCAAGCAACAGTTCGTTGTCGCCGAGCGAGTCGGCGCACTGCATCAGATAGCGCAGCATTATGCGCGAACGGTTTGGCGGGATGACAGTCGACTGAATCAGCGAGGCAGCCTTGCGCCAGTCATGTTTATAAAGGGCATAATATATATCGGGAGTCGGAGTACGCTCGTATGTGGCTTTGATTGCCGGATCAGTCTCTATATACGCTTTGGCCTTGGCGTAATAATCCTCGACCTCATACGGAGTAAGATGCTCGAAACTGGCAAGCATACGGGAATATATCGTATAATATGTCGGCCCGTAGCTACGGAAGACTCGGCCTTTGTCCTGATAATACCTGCGAAGGCGGTTTACGTCGCTGAGCAGTCGGCGGTCAGCAGCCAAGGCCTTCTCGGCATCCAGACCGGTATAGGCAGAGGCGGCATGCACGTTATAGGCATTGCGTATCGAATATGCGTTTGCCGGGAGTTTGTTTACTAAAGTTCCGAGAGAGTCCATATATACACTAAGCAGCTCCGAGTTTGTACCCTTGGAGAGCAACATGCACATGCCATGCAATATCTCGATGCGTTTGAACAGGTCTTCGGAATGGTCTGAGGACATCTCCTCGAGCAGCGAGGCAAGAAAATCGGAGCGGTCTTCTGAATCGCCGTACTTGCCGCGCCTCATATTGTCCATCATGCGTATGAAAGTCAGGGTCTCCTCGCGGTCCTCGCTCGAAGGCCATTCGAGGGCTCTTGTCTTGAGCACGTTGAGCATCGAGTCGTCAGACATGTACCGGTTCGCCTGGTTACGCAGGATGTCAAAGGCTGTCACCGGGTCCTGGGCCCTGCATGCTGTCTGATAGAGGAGCTTGCCAAGACGGGTAGACTCCGAGCGCGGGAGCAGGTCATACAGGTTGCCGAGTATGGGGAGTGAGTCGGCAGGGGACTGCGCGCGCTCAAGCTCGGCACGCAACGAGTCCTCGATTGCCTTGTATGACGCCGGAAATGCACGGACAGACGTCACGAGCATGAGGAGGGTTAATAGATATGCTATTTTTTTCATCGGTATTATTTGGCAGTTCAGACATCCAGCTCAAGTCCCGGACGCTCTACAATCCTGATTATCTCGTCAGGAGCATTGACTATATTGTCGGCATGGGCCTCGCGCAGCTCGCGTAGCGGCCTGAAGCCCCACGTAACCCCGCATGAGTCAACGCATGCCCGGCGCGCCGTCTCCATATCCACGCCGGAATCGCCAGTATAGAGCACTTTTGACTTGCGTGTGGGGACCTTGCCGAGTATCTCGAATACAATCGAGGGGTCGGGCTTGACAGGCACACCCTCCTTCTGTCCCTCGACGGCACTCCATCTCACATCCGGGAAAAAATGCTTGATCAGGTTCTCGACCGCCGCCTGGTATTTGTTTGATGCAACAGCGACCTTGACCCCCTTGCGTTGCAGGGAATCGAGCAGTTCGGGTATGCCCGGATAAGGCACGGTCGCATCCATGAGATGTTCGTTATAATATTCCTTGAACGTCTCGAGCAACGGCGCTATGACCTCAGGGACACGTGCGTCCTCGGGAAGAGCACGCTCTATGAGGCGTGTCACTCCCCGCCCCACGAACATCGGATAGGACGAGAGAGAATGCTCGGGATAGCCTGCCGAGCGCAGGGCATAATTGGTAGCGGCTCCAAGGTCGTCGATGGTGTTGAGCAAAGTGCCGTCGAGATCGAAAATTACGAGATGTTTCATGTCGGAGTGGCCGTTTTTTGTTCGGTCTGACTTAATCAGAATGGATAACCCACCGAGAAATGCAACGCTGTGTCGCGTCCCCAGCGGGGATGGATTATAGGCCAGCGTTCCTGGCCCGATGCGGGATTATATGCCTTGACACCGAGGTCGAGGCGAAGCAGGAAATAATTGAAATCCATGCGCAGGCCGAGGCCATAAGCCCAGGCTATCTGTTTCCAGAATGTCGAGAACCTGAAGAAGCCTCCGGGCTGGTTCTCGTAGTTATGTATTGTCCAGATATTGCCGGCGTCTATAAAGGCTCCGGCCTCGAGTACCCAGAAGAGCTTGGCCCTATACTCGACACTGAGGTCGAGACGGATGTCTCCGCACTGGTTGATGAAATAGCTCACTGAGTTGTGCGAGTCGAAGCTGCCGGGCCCGAGGGTGCGCACACTCCAGCCACGCACGCCGTTGGCGCCTCCGGCATAGAAACGTTTCTCGAACGGAAGTACCGTAGAGTTGCCGTAAGGATAGCCTATGCCGCCACCCACATGAAACGCAAGAGACTGACGGTTGCTGAAATTACGAGTTATGGCGTAGTCAATCTCTCCCTTTACATATTGCGAGAACTGTGTGCCGAATACCTTGTAGACACCGTCATGCTTATGCCCTCCGAAAGCCTTCTCACCGAGATACAGCAGGTTACCCGCAGTCTCGGCCGACGCCCTGATGGTATATACTATCGGCTGGAGTACATATTTCTTTGTCAGCGCTGAGGGGATGCGCTTGTTTGAGTGATAATAATGATAAGCCATGCTCATTATGAGGTGATCCTCATAGCTGTATCTGAGCAACGGGTTGTCAGGAGCAATCTGGTCAAGGAAATTATTAGTGCGCTCTGGCAGATAGACGTAGTTGATGTCAAGGAGGTCAAACTCGTGACGCCGCGTGTTGGTGCGGTTGTGCCACTTGTATTTCCATGCCGCACCCGATATGATACGCGTGTATTCGGGTCGCTCCTGATAGTTGAACGACACGGCAAACTCGGTGGCCACGTTAAGACGTTTCTGCAGGGCACTCTTGGCAAACGGAAACTCAAAGCGAGGGAAGGTGATACCGACCTCTCCGGCCCATTCGGTGTAACGGTCGTTGATAAGACCGTTGAAGCTCCCTGAAAGGCTCTCATAGTTCATGCGCAGACGTGTGGTGAGCAACTGCGAGCCATGCGCAAGGTTACGGTGCTGGTAAGTCAGTCCGAGGCCGAACCCGAGATCCCCCTCCGAATTTGTACCTTCGACATCAAACGTGACAGACTGTTTTTTGTTTCGGGACATCAGCACATACACGTCAAGGAGTCCCGGTGCGACAGGAACGAGGTCAATGTTTATGGAACGCAGTATGCCGAGCCTCGAAAGAGCCTCGTATGTACGGTCGACATCACGCGTGCTGTATAGTTGCCCGGGGACAATGAAACATTTCTCATCGAGCACGGATGGTTTGAGGTAACGGTCCGGGCCATACAGTATGGTGATGTCCCCATAGTTTACCGTATCCATATGTACCTTGCGCAGGTCTGCCGGTGTGAGGACAGCCCCTCCGGCCGTCACGAATGTGACATTGCGTATGTGGTATGTCCTGTGCGGCAAAAAAGCCGTCTTTGCCGTATCTGATTTCAGCTTGGGAGGGCGGACGGTGAGGGTGAGACCGACATCCTTTGAGTTTTCCGCCGTATCTGCCACAAACGTTATATATTCCTTGTTGAAATCATAATATCCATGATTTTTAAGAGCCCTGGTCATCATCTGACGCTCGGCATCAAGATTGTCACGGTCAAACTTATCACCGGGACGCACACTGAGCAGGAGGGAATCTGAAAGCAATATTCTGGCGACAGCAGTATCCTGAATGTCATAAGATACAGACGAGATGCGATGCGGCACCCCCGCACTGACAGTGTAGTCAACCTCTATCTTTTTCTTTCCGGGCTGCATTATGGTGTCGACCTGCACAGAGGCGTCAAGATAGCCACGGTTTATCATGGCAAGCTGAAGCTGTCGTGCCGAGGCTTCGGTGAGATCCTGCCTGTAGATGACCGGCGGCTGCCCCATCCGGCGCACCCAGCGGTTGTACCACCGTGAGGTATCCGAACCCGAGAGATTATATGTACCAAGCTGCAGTTTCCAGAACCCGAGCACCTTGTGGTTGGGCTGCTGACGCAGATAATTGACAAGTTCTGCCGACGAGACATCTCCCTCGGGGTCATCGACATTGATTCTTACCTTATCAAGAAGGTACTCGCCTTCAGGCACATGACGCGTCGTGCTGCATCCCCACACCAGCAGGGAGGCAGCCACAGCGGCAATCAGCGATAAGATGTGATGTCTGTGTTCCATCGGATTTGTATATGCAAAGTTACGCCGTCACGCTGAATTTAGCAAGAAGTCATCAAAAAATTAGCATTAAAAAGCCTCTCAGGTTTGTTAAAGACACGTACGTTTAGTAATTTTGCAATTCAAAACCTCATTATGCAAAAGAATCCTTCATTCTTATGAAAAATAGATCGACACTCCTGACTGTTGCCATTGTCATGGCCATATTGCTCCTCGCCGTAGCCGGATTCGGCATATGGCAGGTAGCCTCACTGAAATCGCAGGTAGCCGAGGCCGAACTGCGCAACGAAGAACTGATGCTTGACAATGAACAGTTGCAACTGAGCAACGAATTCGACATGCTCAACTCCGAATTCCAGCAATACGAGGACCAGGCACAGAGGCTGGCCAACGACACTATCTTGGCGAAATACACCGCAGCCAAGGCGAAGGTCGAGCAACTGATGAACGAGCTGAAAAATGAGAAAGTGAAATCGGCAGCCCGTATCAAGGAACTGCAGGGCGAAATCTCGACTCTCAAAGGGCTGTTAAGGCACTATATCGCACAGATAGACTCGCTTGGCAAGGAGAACGCCGGACTCCGTGCCGAGAACTCTGAGATCAAGGCTCAGAACGAGCGTCTGAGCTCGCGTGTGCAGGAAGAAACCCGCAAGAACGAGAATCTGAGCGAGCGCATGACTCTGGCCGAGAAACTTAATGTGACAGGCGTGACGCTGACACCCTTAAAGAAGAATGGCAAGACCGAGAAGAACGTGACCAAGGCAAAGCAGCTCAAGGTGACATTCACAATTCCACAGAACAACTCTACGCCCGTGGGTGAGAAAATGATATACATGCGCCTTGTCAGTCCTGAGGGTCAGTTGCTGGGAGGTGCAGGCTCGTTTGAATTCGAAGGAAAGAGCATCCCCGCATCTGCCCGCAAGAGCATTGAGTATGCAGGTGACGAGATTGCCGGAATCACCATATACTGGGATGTCAACACAACGCTGACCCCAGGAGAATACACCGTAGAGCTTTTCACAGACGGATACCGTCTCTGCTCCCGTAGGTTCACGCTAAAGAAATAACAGGATGGAAGAATTCTGGGCATCTGTCACAGCCCTCGAGCTGACACCTACCTCCGCGATTCTGCGCATATTCCTCTCGCTGGTGCTCGGCGCCTGTGTGGGAATCGAGCGTAAGACCAAGGGGCAGATGGCCGGACTGCGTACATTCTCGCTCATATCCATGGGCGCGTGCATAGCCATGATGCTCTCTATCTATGTGTGCCAGGAGACATCCGGCCTGCAGAGAGCAGACCCAAGCCGAATCGCCGCACAGGTCATATCTGGCATCGGATTTCTCGGAGCGGGCACCATAATACAGATGAAAGGCTCGGTGCGCGGACTCACGACTGCAGCCGGAATCTGGATTATAGCCACTGTAGGCATGGCTGTGGGATGCGGCCTCTATCTCGTGGCGACGGTAGCGACGGTGATGGTGCTCCTCGTGCTCACGCTGCTCGAACATCTCGAACGCCGCGTCAATGTGGGCAACGAGGCCAGGACGATAAGGCTTAAGGTCAAGGGCATCGTCAGCTCGATACAGCCATATCGCCGGGTGCTCGAAGATTACGGCATACACCTTTCAAAAGTCTATGTCGAGTATGACTATGAGCAGCAGACCACGCGGCTAAATCTGGTGATATTGATAAAGGAACATTCCGATTTCATAGACGTATTCGACTCTCTCCACAACATACTGCCAACTATCACAATCTCCCTGTCAAATCAGGCTGACCTTTCCTGAAAAAACATTATGCTTGCCATGATTCTTGCAGACGCAGCCGCCACGGGGGCCTTCAATATCGAGGGCCTTATCGGCGACCTTGCGTTCATACTCATACTCGGTGCCATAACGACATTACTGTTCAAGTGGATGAAACAGCCTGTCGTGCTCGGCTATATAGTGGCCGGATTCCTTGCAAGCCCGCATTTCACATATCTGCCATCGGTCACGACAGAGGCAAATATAGATTTCTGGGCACAGATAGGTATAATAGTGCTTCTTTTCTCGCTTGGCCTGGAGTTCAGCTTCAAGAAACTCGTCAATGCCGGAGCTCCCGCTGTGGTCACTGCCCTGTTCATCGTATGCGGCATGATGGCAGCAGGCTTCGCCGCGGGCCATATACTCGGGTTCTCGAGGATAAACTCGTTGTTTCTCGGCGGGATGCTGTCAATGTCGTCTACCACCATCATCATAAAGGCTTTCACAGACCTCGGGCTCCGGCAACGCAAGTTCGCGTCGCTGGTGTTTGCCGTGCTCATAGTCGAGGATCTGTTTGCCGTACTCATGATGGTGATACTCTCGTCTATCGCCATCAACAATAGTGTCGAGGGAAGCGAGATGCTGTATAGTGTCAGCAAACTGGCTTTCTTCCTTATAATATGGTTCGTGACAGGCGTTTTCATACTCCCCTCGCTCCTGAACTCACAGCGTCGTTTCCTCAACCAGGAGACCCTGCTTGTCGTGTCGATGGGCCTGTGCCTGGGCATGGCGGTATTCTCGGTGGCATGCGGATTCTCGCTGGCGCTTGGAGCTTTTGTCATGGGCTCCATACTTGCCGGAACAAGCTTTGCAGAACGAATCGAAAAACTGACAACACCCGTCAAAGACCTCTTCGGGTCTGTATTCTTCATATCGGTAGGCATGATGGTGAATCCGTCAATAATCGCACAGTATTGGCTGCCGATACTCATACTTTCGGCTGTCGTGATAGTTGGAATGATATTCTTCGGCACATTCGGTATGCTCATTACAGGCCAGACCCTGAGGGTAGCTATGGAAAGCGGCTTCTCACTGACACAGATTGGCGAGTTCGCATTCATCATAGCGTCGCTCGGCATGAGCCTTGGCGTGCTTGACCCACAGATATACCCGATTGTCGTGGCAGTGTCTGTACTTACGACCTTTACGACACCGTATTTCATACGCATGGCCGATCCGGCATACCGATATGTCGAGTCGCATCTGCCCAAGAGGCTGCATTTTCTTATAGACAGATACAGTGAGACTGCAACGGCCGAGCAGAGCGCGACAGCCGAACTGTGGAAGACACTCATCAAGCGCTATCTCTGGAGGGTGATACTGTATTCTATAGTACTGATAGCCCTGACCATAATCTCGCTCCATTATCTCATCCCTTTCTTTGTGGGTGTATTCCCGGTTTGGGGACGCCTCATCACGACAGTCGTTTCGCTGACTGTCATGTCACCGTTCCTGCTCGCGATGACATACCCTGCCTCGAAACAGACAGAGCGAAACCGTCTGCGCGCCTGCAATGCACGCTTTGATGTACCGCTCATTGCCATGACAGTGGTGAGGCTTCTGATTGCGATGGCAATCGTGGTCTATCTTCTCAGCTCAATCTATTCCATGGCCGTAGGCTGGACCCTTGGTGTCGCACTTTTCATCGTGATGATGCTCAGCTTCTCGAAGCGTATCAAGGAGCGGCTGGAAAAGATAGAGACCAGGTTTATGGACAACCTGAACGAGCGTGAGCTGCGCAAGACAGGTGCAAAGAACAACCTCGTAGCCAATATGCATCTCGCGTATATGACAGTCGGTTATGACTGTCCGTTTGTTGGCGAGAGACTCAGGAACTCAGGCCTGCGAAAGAGGTTTGGCGTCTCTGTCTCCTCGATACAGCGTGGCAGCAACATAATAATGGTGCCCGATGCAGACGCGAGGCTCTTTCCGGGAGACATCCTCGGTGTCATAGGTACAGACGATGAGATACAGAAGCTGATACCCGTGATAGAGGCATCAGACGAAGGGGTATCGGCCACATCGCCGGAGGACATAAGGCTGACCAGCGTGCGTCTTACAGACAGCTCGCCACTCATAGGCCGTACGGTAGCCTCAAGCCGACTGAGAGAAGATTATGAGGCATTGCTGGTAGCGACACAAAGAGACGAAAACTACACCCAGCCCTCGCCAGAAATGTCTTTTGCCGAAGGGGATGTCCTATGGATAGTCGGCGATGTGAACAAACTCGCCTCTTTGGCATGACGACATCAACCTAAATCTGATAACTGACGATGCACAGAGACAAAGCCTTGAAACCCGGGACGACACTGGAAACCGGGAAATTCAGTGTCAGACTGAACGAGCTCCTCACCAACGACTCCCAGGGGTTCCTGTACAGAGGTACGGCGACCACCCATGCCAAGGGGAAGGAGAAACCCCGCGCCAGCGAGGTCGTGGTGCGCGAGCATTTCATGTCATACTGTTCCGAACGCGGAGATGACGGCATCACGGTGGTGACGCCGGAAGACATTGCACCGACCGTAAACGGCTGCCTCGAACATTTCAGGCAGGCATCCATGATGCGCGGCAAGATAGCGGAGGGACATCCTGCCATAATAAATGTGCTAGACAGTTTTGATGCCAACAACACATATTATTATATGGTAGAGTTCCTTGACGGTCCGACCCTCGAGGAATACGTGAATGCCAACGGGCCTCTCACTCTTGACAAGACACGTGAGATTCTCGGCCCCATATTCAGTGCGGTCTCACATTTTCATGCCGACCATACACTTCATACCGACATCCATCCGCGTCACATACGTTTCACAAGCCATGCCGGGCAAAGTAAGCCTGTATTGTTCAGTCTCTATACCTCGATACACTTTGACGAGTCAGGGCATAAGCTATGGAGCGTGCAGAATACAAATTGTCGGTCCGGCTACGCTCCACCTGAACAGTATACTGATATAGATCATTTTCTGCCACAGATAGACATCTACGCACTTGCCGCCACAATGGTATTCGTCATGACCGGGAAACATCTCCCCGATTCACGCACTATCAACGAGGAAATTGTGCGTACCAATCTGCCGCCCGCTCTGCCTGAGGTGTATGCAAGCGCCCTGATTCACGCGCTCAGCCCTGACTATGGGGAACGGACGGTATCTATCACAGGATTCTTTGACGAGCTGCAGCTTTCATACGATGTAGACCAACGGGCACATCGTCCTACCGACGAACATGAGATAGCCCCAGCCGATGAACCCGGGCACGGCAGACAGATCAAGACAATGACGGCCATAACCGTTTTGGCGATAATAGCTACCATTATTGTCCTGATTGGGCTTTTTTGACGCTTTTTCACCATAAAACTTGCAATCGCCGGGAAAAAGTGCTAATTTTAGCCCCGTAAACTGAACTTTCCATCTCGAAGGTTTGTTATAGTATAAACTTTTTTCATCAACCCCGCGTGTGCCCGAGGGCAACGCAATAGAAACACTTATACATTATGAAAGCATTGAACATTGTGCTCGCTATCGTGGGCGGCGCCATCGCCGGAGCAACCGTCGGTCTCCTTCTTGCCCCCGAGAAGGGCGAAGACACCCGCAAGAACATCGTCAAGTATCTTGAATCGAAGGGCATCAAGCTCCACAAGTCAAAACTCGAGGAACTTGCCGATGAAATCGCTGACGAGCTTGGCAAATGATGTTGCCTGACAGCCATCCCGTTCTCCCCTCTACCTCCACTCGCTTTCAACTCGTCCATAGTCTATAAACATAAATATCTCCAAACGATATGTCAACCCCCACCCTGCTCTATGCATTCTTAGGCGGTGCCCTTGTCGGTGCCGGTGCAGCTCTGCTCTTCGCCCCCGAGAAAGGCGAGGATATCCGTGCCCGAATCTCAGAGATACTCCGCAAAAAAGGTATCCTGTGCTCGGACAATGAAATCGACGCCCTCGTTGAGCAGCTCACCACCCAGATTGACGACTGACAAGACTGATACGTCAACATCAAGCTATAATATCTACCAATCCCCACAATAGCCGGGGACGTCGGCCGGACAGTCATGGAAGATTGACACCCTGTTGACGCCCCCGTCTCTATTCATCCGTTTATGTCAGAGTTAAAAAATCAGATAGGCAGCATCTGGCTCGAAATCAAGGAGACTGTCATGCTTAACCTGGATTACGCCAGGCTGACAGGAGCCGAGAAACTTGCTACACTCCTGTCGATGTGTGTCATCGGTTTTGTTGCCATTATCCTGGTGTCGATTGTCATTTTCCTGATCTCGGCCGCGATGATAGTGCTTCTGTCACATTCTACAGGAATCTTTGGAGCATGCATGATTATGGCAGGCATATATGCCGTGCTCCTGATACTGCTTTTCGCGCTGCGTCGGCAGGCCATAGTCAACCCGATCGCACGATTCGTGTCAACATTATTTATGAAATGACATCATGACAAAAGCCAAACAACTACCCCATCAGTCGCCAGACTGGAGTGGATATACCCTCGATGAACTCAGATACATGAGGGCATATACGGCCGCCCGTATCGAGATAAACCGGGACAGGCTCACCTCGCGTATCCGCAATGTATCAAAGGAAGGGAAAAAAGGTATCGCACCGTCAGGAATGATAGGCAAGGTGCTCGGAGCATTCAGCTACATAGACATGGCCATCATAGCGTGGAAACTTGGCTCGAACGTATTCAGGATTTTCCGCACCATCAAGCGCAAATAGTTTCATCTGATTAGTCCAACACATAGCAACCATCACATTGAACAACTACATCGAAGTACGGCTAAACCTCTCTCCCTGTTCCGAAACCATGACCGATGTCCTCGCCGCCCTGCTGGCCGACGAAGGATATGAAAGTTTTGTGCCGGATGCCAACGGCCTGACAGCTTATGTCAAGGAAGAGCTTTTTGAGCATCAGGCACTCGACAAAGTGATAAAATCTTTCCCGCTTGAAACAACCATGACAGAAAGCCACTCTACTGTCGAGGGCCGGGACTGGAACGCCGAATGGGAAAAAAATTATTTCAAGCCTATCGTTGTCGACGACCTTTGCGTCATACACTCGTCGTTCCACAAAGACATACCGGTATGCCGATATGACATCGTGATAGATCCCAAGATGGCTTTCGGCACAGGACATCATGCCACGACCACACTGATATTGAGACGTCTCCTGTCGACAGATCTCAGTGGACTCAAAGTTGTCGACATGGGCACCGGCACCGGCATATTGGCCATACTTGCCGACATGCGCGGAGCAGCCTCTGTAGACGCCATCGAGATTGACGATTTTGCATATAGGAATGCAGTCGAGAATGTGGGCATTAATGATGCAAAGAAGGTCACCGTACATCTGGGAGATGCTTCGACACTTGCGACCATAAGGGATGTCGACCTCTTCATCGCCAATATAAACCGCAACATCATCACTGCGGACATGGCCGCATATGCAGACACAATGTCCCCGGGCGCAAGCATGATTCTCAGCGGTTTTTATGAGGATGATATTCCTGTGATAATGAGGACAGCCGAGGCACTCGGATTCAAGTATGCCGACCACACCGTGATGGAGCGCTGGGCATCTCTTAGGATTATACTCCCTGCCATCTGAACCGTCTGCATTACAATCATCAAATTTCTATCCACACAGTGCAATTAAGAGACATAATCACGGGGATTCTCCTATGCTCATTTCCTATGGTCTCTATGGCCGGAGAAGCTCCAGCAGAAACAGCAAGCCCACGCGGACAATTCGCATGGGGAGCGGAGGCCGGAACCGGCATAGACATGGGTGGTGATGACATGACTACCTTTAATCTGCATGCCTCCTTCGGATACAGGAATGACTGGATCAGATTTGCCGGAATCGGCGCAGGAATTGATGTCATGCTGAGCAATTCCACCCGTTCGTTCCCTATCTATGCCATGGCCCGCACCTCGTTCTCAAACAAGCCCAAACTGCTTTTCGGAGACCTTAGAGTCGGAATCGCGTACAATCAGACAGACGGTGTGCCGGACAGGGCAAATTTCTACATCCAGCCAGGCATTGGCATAGAGTTGGCCAAAGGCAAATCCTTCAGTTCATATCTCCTGTTGGCCTATACCTACAACTCTATGACATTCTATGGCGACAAGGCCGATACCCTGATACATGGATTGAATAGAGTGACGGTATCAATCGGAGTCTCATTCTGAGCGGCTGTCTGTCATACCGAATATGACAAAAGGCGTGGAATCATCCACGTCTTTTGTTGTCTGAGGCCGATGCCGTAACCCGTTGGCATGACTCCGGCTGCAATCCCGTCATAGCCACATAGGTAGTGATGAAGACGGTGAACATTGTCGAAAATTGAGTATCATATATAAGAATAAGTCCCCAGATAATAGAAAGATAAATCTTCAGATTTATTCCCATCGCGCCTTTCAATGGCAGTCTGAGTAAATATACGAGGGTGACTAGAAGCCATATCGCCCCCAATAGTCCAAGTTCTATCAATATCCAAAAAAGGCTGACTATACTACCTTTTAGAAGCCAAGCATTCTTTCTGGCAAAATGTGTTTTACCAATGATAGTTCCTCCTTTAAACTGCCCTACCCCGGCACCTAATAGAATACCGCCCTTACTGTCTTTCAGAGCAGTTCGGGTTTTATATAATTTTATGAATCGTGGAAGGTCAAGTGCCCAGATACTTTGATCATCTTGGTCAAGACCTTCATACTGAATCATGATAGCCAAATCCACAAGCTCCTCAGCATCTTCTCCTCCTGTCAGATAAGTATTTATATTTTCTATTGTAAATACCTCTTCCGCATTTTGCGCGGAGGCCTTAAGATACACAAATCCAAGCGCACACACAATGATTGCAGCCAAGGGGCTTAGAAATGCAATACGTATGATGAATTTTCTGTCTCTCTTGATTAATAATAAAAAATAGACAAGAATGAATATGAAACTTATCTTGGTCTCATTAAGGAATGTTGGGAAAAGGAGAAAGATATATTGTTTGTTATTCGAGAAATTCTCTACCCAGCTTTTCTCGAAATCCCAATGCTTATTAAGAAGATAAAATGAAATCACATAGATAAGGGTGGACACGGGTCCGGAACCGCCAAATCCAAAGGAGCCTCCGACATTGTCATTTGCCCCATATCGGAGAAACTGGAACGTCATAACTACAGCCTGAATATAAAGAAAATACAGCAACTGTAAATCCATCGATCTCACAAACCTACATACGTTCTTGGACACAAGCATATATCTAAGAATCGGTATGCTGACCATCAATGGGATATAGAACCTGAATCCATTTAGAGTTTCTACCCAGGTCTGGCTATTGGCTATTTTAGATGCCAAAATAATAGCAGCTAACAACACCGTCATAATGATATCACGACGAGTCCTCAGTGATATCAGGCCTAATGTCAGAAATACAAAATCACAAAATATCCTAATGGGACTTTTAAGGAATTCAAGGCCAGGGAAAAAATCATCAAAGATGAACCCATGACACACCAGCAGCCAGAACGAGCTGAAGAGAAAACCGGTATATATCTTGTATTTCTCTACCATATAAGCAGAGCGTATTAGTTCTTGGTTCCTTTATGGTCACGTCCATAGCCGTAGCCGTAACCCTTCTTAGAGGCGGTTCCGTTTACGACGACAGAGAGTTTCTTAAGCCTCTTATCATCATAGATTTCCTCTATGAACCTGAGGTCATTGAGCGAGCTATAGTTTACGCGAGTCACGTAGACAGTCGCATCGGCTATGCGGTCGAGGGTAAATGTATCGCTTACCATACCGACAGGCGCACTGTCTACCACGATATAGTCATAGCGGGTACGCAGAGTAGCGAAAAGTTCATCAACCTTCCTGGATGCGAGCAGCTCCGAAGGATTGGGAGGGACAGGGCCGGCCACAATGACATCGAGAGATTTATATCCGGCGAGCGGCACTATAATCTCGTCAAGAGAAACTGCCGATGATGACAGATAATTGGTGAGACCGAAGCGTGGATGGATGTCAAGATAATTCTCGAGCTGCGGATTACGTATGTCCATACCGACGAGGAGGACTCGTTTGCCCTCGAGCAAGGAGAGAGACGCAGCAAGATTCGATGAAATGAACGATTTTCCTTCACCTGATACTGTGGAGGTTACAAGTACAACCTTATCCGAATCTCCACTCAGCATGAACTGGAGATTCGAACGCATCAGCCTGAAAAGTTCTGTGGCAGAAGATGTGTCATCGGCCGTAACGACCATTTTGCGTCCCGAGCGGTCTACGCACATCTCACCAAGAATAGGTGCCGATACATGGCGTTCAACCTCCTTACGGTCTTCAAACTTATTGCGTATGATCTTATACAGGTACAATCCTACAAACGGAAGGAACAGACCCACCAGAAGAGCGGCCAACATAATAACCTTGTTAGACATACCGAGAGGGTCACCGATGACATAAGCTTCATCTACAATCTTGCCCTTCGGAATAGCGTTAGAAAGCATCAGCGTGTTCTCCTCCTGACGCTGGAGAAGGAAAAGATAGAGTTCCTGCTTCATTTCCTGCTGACGCTTCATATTTATATACTCACGTTCCTGGACAGGGATACGGCTGAGCATAGATCTATTGTCACCCTGTTGTGCCTTAAGTTCCTTAATCCTCAAAGCAGTAGCCTCGATGGCCCGGTCAGTTGTGGCAAGCATATTGCGACGTGTCATAGCCATACGCTGGTCGATACGGCGCAGCGCGATATTGTCACCCTTAGCATTGTTGAGCAGGTCAAGACGTTCAAGCACCATGGCATTATATGTTCCTATGCCCTGTTGTACTGAAGCTGTCGACACAGTAGTCGGGACAAGCTCGTTGGAGTGAATCGAATCCATGAAAAACTCGCGTGTGATACGCAGCAGCTCAAGCTCTGTCTCCATGTTGTAGAGCTGGCTCTCAAGAGAACCGCTTGTCTTATATCGGTATTCTGCCTCTACCTCAAGATCCGTAATCCCGTTCGACTGCTTATAGTTCTGAATCGCGATTTCGGCAGTCTCAAGGTCTTTTCCCATAAGGTCTATGCGGTCCTCCAGGAATGTAGCAGTCTTCTTTCCCTGAAGATTCTTCTCATAGATGCCACGCTCATTGTATTTCTCAAGAATCTTGTTGAGCACATCAGAACCAAAATCTGTATTCGGAGTATTGAGCTGGAGTGTTATGACATTGCTCTTCTTGCTCGCAAGATCTGCCACAACATCGCGTGTCAACTGTTCGGCGGCACTGTCATAGCTGCCGACTGTTATAAGGGTCTTGACCTTCTCACCTTTTGGGAACGAAGGGGTTTCCTTGACAGTGAAATCACCGATGTCCGTCTTGACTACATATGGCAACTTGACATCATTGGCCTTGACGATAGTCTTGTTCTTATGATTCTTCACCCTGATGTCCGCGAGTCCGTCCTTGCTGACGTTCACCTTGAATGTGAGTCCTCTTGTCAATGTATCGGCAATGCCTGCTGGTCCTACAACATCAACGGGAAAATCAGGATATGCAAGATATGATTTCAGGAATGCCGGACTCACATAGTGCATACGGTCAAGCCCAAGAGACTTAGCCACATTGCAATAGAGCGAATGAGATGTGATTACAAAAATCTCATCCTCTACATAAGCACTCGAGCCGAAAAGGCTTCCCATAGACGCAGCAGCCGGGCTTGAAGATGAGACGCCAAACGGACCGTCATCTTCCTGTGAAATAAGGATATTCGCCTTGACCTCCATCGGCCTGTTGTTCATGCGGGTATAGAGATAGCCAAGCCCAAGACACAGTATGACCGAAATGGCAAATACGTACCATTTCGAAAGATAACTTTTTAAAAGGGCGTTGAAATCTATATAGTCTGCGGCATTCTTGCGTGTGGACATATTGTGTGGCAGCTTAGGGTGTGATGATTATTTTACAGTCAGCGCAATTACAAGAGACGCGATGACAGATGCAGCACTCACGATTGTAGATGTAAGCGAGAGCTTGTATGAATTATTCTGGTTATATTTCGAGTTTGCCTCACGTATCTTGTTAGGCTCGACATAGATATAGTCGTTCTGCTGCAGATAATAGTATGGAGAGGTGAGCAGATCTGAAGAATTGAGGTCAAGATGTGCGAATTTTCGCTCGCCGTTCTCCTCGCGTATTATCAATACATTTGAGCGTTCGCCATATTCTGTCAGGTCTCCCGCAGCCGAAAGCGCATCGAGAATTGTCATACGGTTACGTTTCACGGGAATCTGGCCTGGATTCTTCACCTCTCCTGCCACGTTGACCACGAAATTCACAAGCTGAACATACACCTGGGGGTCCTGCACATCGGCGCTTATACGCTTGACAAGTTCATCTGCAAGCTGTTCTGTTGTCAGGCCTGCTACATGCAAGCGTCCAAGCTGAGGGAAATCGATGTCTCCATCGGTCGAGACTATGTAAGTCCTCTGTGAAGGGGTCTGGGCCATCGGGAACTGCTCTTTTGTCGATGGATTGGCCATTCCGAGATTATATGCGGCTGTAGCCTCGGGATTGAGTGAGTTTACACTGATAAAAAGCTCATCGTCTGGCTTAATCTTCGACATATAGTCACCCTGTGGAAGAGTGCCTTCCTTTATCGTGGAAATATCCATAAAATAAGGCAGCGATGATTTGGAGCTTGAGCATGAGCCCATGATTAGCGCCAGCAGACACCCGGTCAGCAGAGCTTTTATTTTCATTATTATACTGTGTTTTGTTACAATGATACTAATTCACTAAAGACACAACGTTCTCCCTATCGCAATTATTATGTCCTTCCGACCATAAAATCAAAGATTCTCCGGCATACAGGCATTTCGAATCCACCCCTGTGCCGGAGAAATAATGGACATATATCAGGCTCAAAGGCCGCGTGGCGGCACAAGCCGCTTGTATATGCGTCTGAAATTGTCATCAG
>OLOX01000190.1_pt1 | contig 62974 bp, 57 predicted proteins | sample 1672091 | NCBI WGS metagenome assembly OLOX01 (sample SAMEA3136644, study PRJEB25190) | human gut metagenome | reverse complement strand
TGCCAGGTACACGCCCTGGCAGAAAATGATTTAATTCTATTTGGCGGCTTACGCCGCCAAACTCTGCGAGGCTTTTTTGTCAAAAAGAGCTCCCCCAAGTGGGGAGCTCTTTTTGCGTTTATGGGGTAAAAGCGTCTCTTTTGAAACCTTTTATGAACATTTCACCCCAAGGATTGCAGGAAAAGAAACAATATGGTAATATGAAGGAAACATTTTGGAAAGGAAAACGGCTATGACCACAACCATATTGATCGTTGCGCTGGTGCTGATTCTCTGTGTGGCTGCGGAAAAGTGCTCGGACCGGCTGGGACTGCCCGCTCTGATTCTGTTCATGTTCATCGGAATGCTCTGCGGCAGTGACGGAATCTTGAAAATTCAGTTTGCGGACTTCTCCCAGGCGGAGACCATTTGCTCCGTGTGCCTGGTGTTTATCATGTTTTACAGCGGCTTCAACACCAAGTGGAGCGCTGCCAAAAGCGTGGCAGGGAAGGCTGTGGCCATGTCCACCCTGGGCGTGGCGGCTACGGCGGGGCTGACCACCGTGGGGCTGCACTATCTGCTCCGCTTCTCCTGGCAGGAGGGCTTTCTGGTGGGGGCGGTGCTGTCCTGTACGGATGCCGCCAGCGTGTTCGCCATCCTGCGAAAGCACAAGCTGAATTTGAAGGAGGGAACGGCATCTCTGCTGGAGGTGGAGAGCGGCAGCAATGACCCCATGGCCTATATGCTGACGGTCATTGCCGTGGGCCTGCTGGGCTTCGGGGAGCAGGGGAGCTTTGCCCTCCAGCTGGTGCTGCAATTGGTCGTGGGACTGGCCGTGGGCTGCGCGGCGGCATGGGTCAGCCGGAAGATGCTGGAGCGCTGGATCTCCGACGGCCTGGAAACGGTGTTTCTCATCGCCATGGTCCTGCTGTGCTATGGCGTTTCCAGCCTGCTGGGGGGCAACGCCTACCTGAGTCTGTACCTATTCGGCATTCTGCTGGGCAACCGGTCCATCCGGCAGAAGCGGACGCTGATCTCCTTCTTTGACGGTGTCACAAGACTTGCTCAGATTGCGGTGTTTTTCGTTATTGGCCTTTTGAGCTTTCCAAAGCAGATGCCTGCCAATCTGCCCATGGCGCTGGCGGTGTGCGGCATTGTGACCTTCCTGTCCCGGCCGATTGCCACCTATGTGCTGCTGCGGCCGGCGAAATGCAGCCTGCGGCAGATCGCCCTGGTCTCCTGGGCGGGGCTTCGGGGTGCGTCCAGCACGGTGTTTGCCATTATGGCGGTGGCGGCAGGCGTGACGATGCACAGGGACCTGTTCCATGTGGTCTTTACGGTGACGCTGCTGTCCGCCGCGGTCCAGGGCGGCCTGCTGCCCTGGGTGGCGAAGCGTCTGGATATGGTGGACGACAGCCAGGATGTGCGCAAGACCTTCAATGACTACCAGGAGGAGAGCGTCATGCACCTGGCCCGGGTGGAGATCATTCCGGGGCACCCCTGGGCGGATCACCGAATCCGGGAGATCCAGCTGCCGACGGGATCTCTTGCGGTGCTGCTGCGCCGGGGGGACGAGAGCATCGTCACCCGGGGGGATACCGTGCTGCTGCCGGGAGACAGCCTGATCCTGAGTATGCCGCCCTACATTCCCACGGGAGAGGAGATGCTGGAGGAGACCGAGGTCCTGCCCGGAAATGAATGGGTCGGCAAAACCCTCCGGGAGCTGAATCTGCCGGAGGACAGGATCGTGGTGACGGTGCTGCGGCAGGGCAAGGCCATCATCCCGGACGGCAGCACGACCATCCGGCCGGGGGATACCCTGGTGCAGTACCGCAACCGGAGTGCAGCCCGATAGATAAGATTTTTGCACAGGTTCTGTGGACAGCTTCGGAAGACCCAAAAAAAGAAAATGGATATTTCCGGAAATTCACAGAAAAATCCATTGTAATTTTTGACTTATTGAAGTATAATGTTTCGGAGACGACTCTTCGAAAAAATAAGGGCCGTCAAAAGATTCTGTAAAACGAAGAAAGAGGTGTTTGCCATGGAGAAACCGGTTCAGATAACCATGCTTGGCAAATTCACGATATATGGCGACGGCTTGGCCAGACCACGGCTGGTCAGCCTGACGGGGCGGTCCAGACGGCTCTGGATTCTGGTGGTATACCTGATTCTGAATCGGGAGCGGGGTGTGCCCGCCCAGGAGCTCATCGACTGGCTCTGGCCCGAGGCCACGGGAATCAACCCGGTCAGCACGCTGCAAAACAACATCAGCCGCGCCAGAAATGCCCTGGAGGAGCTGGGGCTGGAGGATGGAAAGCGGCTCATTGCCAATACCTCCGGTACCTATTTCTGGGCACCGGACCGGGAAACCGAGCTGGACTGCGAGCACTTTGCCAGCCTTGCAGAGGAAGCGCTGGGCTGTGCGGACCGGGGCCAGGCCATTGCGCTGGGGCAGGATGCGGCGGAGGCATACACTGCCGACTTTCTGCCGGACTGCCAGGACGAGCCCTGGTTCCGGGAGCAGGCGGAGAAATACCGCACCCTGTACCGTCGGCTCTGTACCACGGTGACGCGCTGGCTGATCGAGGACGGGCGGTATGCCGAGGCGGACAGCCTGTGCGCGGACGCCGCCGAACGAGCCCCCCTGGATCAGGTGCTTGTGACTTTGTGGATGCAGGCGCTCCGGCTGAACGGTATGCCGGAAAGGGCACTGGCCCGCTGCGAGGAGCTGTGCGCTGCGCTGAGCGCTGCAGGACAGTCCCCTGCAGCAGAGCTGGAAATGGAGAAGGTCGCTGCACAGCAGGCAATTCGGGGCCTGCCGTCGGATAGTACCCGCCTGCTGCATTCGCTGATCAAGGAGGAAGATGACCGGAGGGCCATGCTCTGCGACAGCGGGGTCTTCCAGGAGTTCGTCCGCCGTCAGCTGCGGGAGCTCCGCCGGGGCGGGGAAGCGCAGCTGCTGTCCTTCCGCATGGCCGCCGATGCCGGCCATGCCAAGGTCCGCGGCGACAGCATGGCCCATATGGAGAATATCCTGCTGACCTCCTTGCGCGGGGCTGACCCTGTGACCAGAGGCGGCGTGGACCTGTTCCTGGTGCTGCTGCCGGGAGCCAGCCGGGAAAACGGAAAGACCGTGGCCGAGCGCGTCCTGCACCGCTATGAGCAGGAGCTGCCCGTCGGCTGTGAAAAATTTGTGTATCAGGTCATGGACCTGAACGGCGAGGAAGCCAAGTAACCGTTCCATATAAAAGCATCTCCGGGAGGCGCGCGGCCTTCCGGAGATTTTTTCGCAGGATACGGAATGCCCGGTCCCCTGTTTGCAAGGGACCGGGCGGATTTTTTAGGCGTTGGACTTACTTTGCCGCAATGGCGTCGGCTGCCAGCTTGCCGGAGGTGATGGCCCAGGCGTTATTTGCGCCGGAGGGGGAGTCATCGCCCATGACCTGGCCGCAGTTCTCACCGGCGGCGTAGAGACCGGCAATGGGGCTGCCGCTGGTGCTCAGAACCTGCATACTGGTGTTGACCAGCAGGCCGCCCATGGTGGTGGCGAAACGGGGCTTCTGCTCGATGATGTAGTAGGGGCCGTCGCCAATTGGCATGGTGAGATAGGCCTCGGCTCTGCCGAAGTCCTCGTCCACACCGGCGGCAACGAAGCCGTTGTACCGCTCCACGGTGGCCTTCAGCGCGTCGGCATCGATGCCGGCTGCGGCGGCTGCCTCCTCCAGAGTCTCGCCGTGGGCGAAGACGGGGGTGGTGGTGCCATTGGCTTCCAGATACTTCTCAATGTCGCTTTCGGAGATACCGGCTTCGCTGAGCTTGGACTTCCAGACGGCGAAGGTTTCGCTGTCCAGCAGCAGGAAGAGCTCGCCGCCGGTCTGCTGGAGCTCGGTTTCCAGAATGGTGCGGTTGCTGGCCTTTTCGTTGACCACGCGGCTGCCTTCCTGATTTACCAGAATGGCGCTCATGGTCCAGCCTGCAATGTTGCCCGCAATGGTGGACTTGGCAAGGCCGGTGTCCACCTCAATGCCGTTGGGGTAGCGCTTGCCGTACTCCATGTTGGCGGTCTGGGCGCCCACGGCCTGGGCCATCTGGATGCCCTCGCCGGTGGAGGTGGCGGGACCGTAGTACAGGGCGGACTTCATTTCGTCCGTCAGCATGTCCTTGTTGTTGCCGTAGCCGCCGGTGGCCAGGATCACATTGGCGGCGGAGACGGTGTAGTCGGTATTGCCGTCGGTGGACACGGCCTTGACGCCGACCACGGCGCCGTTGTCATCGGTGATCAGGGACTCCACCTTGGTGCTCAGGTAGACCTCTGCACCGCTGTCGGCCACGGCCTTGCGCATGGTCTCGGCAAAGCCTGCGCCGCCGCCGGTGTAGGCCAGCTCCCGGTTATGGGTGTATTCGCCCAGCTGGTGCAGGCCCTCTGCAAAGCCCACGCCGCAGTGCTCCACCAGCCAGTCGGTGGCAGAGCCCACGTTTTCGGCAAACAGAGTCAGGATTTCTTCGCTGTTCTTGTCTGCGCCGTTGGCCTGGAAATCGGCAACCATGGATTCCACGCTGTCGTCGGTGACGCCGTTTTCGGCCTGGAGCTTGGAGCCCATAATGACCTGGTTGCCGCCGGAGACGGAGATCGCGCCGCCCAGGAAGGAGGCCTTTTCAAAGAGAATGACGTGCTTGCCCTGCTCGGCCAGACGGACCGCAGCGGTCATACCGGCACCGCCGCCGCCCACGACTACCACATCGGCGGTCAGCTCTTTGGAGCTGTGCTCTCCGGCGGCAATGGCCACGTTTTTCAGGGCTTCCACATCGCCGCCGGCCTTGGCAATGGCATCGGCCACAGCGGCTACAATGCCCTCGCTGGACACGGTAGCGCCGGAGACGGAGTCCACGCCCAGGCTCTGGGTAGCCACAATGGCGGCGGGGATGTCTGCAATGGCCCCGTCACTGATGCCGGGGGTCTCATCGTGGTGGACGATCTGAATGGCTTGGATGGTGTTTTCATTGACGGTGACCGCTACGGTGATGTCGCCGTTTCTGCCCGCGCCGACGCCGGTATAGGTGCCGGGGGTATAGCTGCCTGTGCCGACAATGGGGACGGGCTTATTTATGGCCTTGGTCAGTGCATACACACCGGCAAAAACAGCCAGGATCGCCAGATAGATCCCCAGGAAGGCCCAGGTGTTTAAGGGACGCTTGGTTTTCTTCATGGTTTCTTCTCCTTTTTTGGAATGAAAGTATATTACCATGTTTATTGACACATTTCAACAGAGAAAATGGAGTTTTCACAAGAAATGACGCAGAAAATTCTGGAAATCGGTCCGTGCGCCCGGCAGTCCTGTGACTTGCATTTGTGCTTCAGATATGGTAAAATATCCGAAAATACGTTTCATTGGAGGCAATGGCATGATTCTCATCTCCTGTGTGGAAAATGCCCTGGGCCTGCGGTTCAACCACCGGCGGTGCAGCCGGGACCGGGCGGTGTGCGGGCGAATTCTGGAGCGGTGCGGAAACGAGCTCTGGCTGGCACAGAGCAGCGTAGGACTCTTCCAGGCCTTCCCGGAGGCGGTGCTGCACCCGATTTCCGATCCGTCCCAGGCTCCGGAGGGGGCTTATTGCTTCTGGGAAGGGCCTGCCGGGGATGTGGAGCCTGAGAGGCTGCTGCTCTATTTCTGGAACCGGGATTACCCGTCGGATGAGAAGTTTGCCTTCCCGGGCGGGGAGGAAGCCTGGCATTTGGCGGAAGAAACGGAGCTGGAGGGCTTTTCCCATCCGGACATTACAGAACGGCGATATGAAAGAGGAGAATAGCCATGGCGAAAACCGCAAAGAGAAAATATACCCTGCCCCAGATCCTGCTGCTGGCGGTGCTGCTGATCGCAACGGCCCTTTACCGGTATTACTACGGCGGCGAGCAGATCATTTCCCTGGAGGACATTCCGGAATACTCCGGCGAGGCCTATGTGGCCATCAACGGCAATCAGCCCTTCTTTACGGAGGCGGACGACACGACCGTATCCTATGAGACCTATTCGCCACTGGACGGCCTGGGCCGCTGCGGCGTGGCTGAGGCCAACGTGGGGCAAGACCTGATGCCCACGGAAGCCCGGGGAAACATCAGCTCTGTGAAGCCCACGGGCTGGCATTCCTCCAAATACGACTTCGTGGACGGCAAAAGCCTCTACAACCGCTGCCACCTCATCGGCTACCAGCTGACGGCGGAGAACGCCAACAAGCAGAATCTCATTACCGGCACTCGATACCTGAATGTCATCGGTATGCTGCCCTTTGAAAACATGGTGGCGGACTACGTTCACGAAACAAACAACCATGTGCTCTACCGGGTGACGCCAATTTTTGACGGGTCTGATCTGGTGGCCCGGGGGGTGCTGATGGAGGCCTGGTCCGTAGAGGACGGGGGCGACGGAGTCTGCTTCAATGTCTATTGCTACAATGTCCAGCCTGGTGTGGAAATTGATTACGCCACCGGGGACAACTGGGCGGCGTGAGGCAAAGCCATGCGGGAAGTGAATTTGACCCAGGGGCCGATTTTAAGCCGCCTGGTGCGTTTCAGCCTGCCTATGATTGCGGGTAATATGCTCCAGCAGGTCTACAATCTGGTGGATACCCTGGTGGTGGGCCGGGGCATTGGAGCCAACGCCCTGGCGGCTGTGGGCTCTGCCTATACGCTGATGACCTTTCTGACCTCCATCCTGATCGGACTGTGCATGGGCAGCGGTGCGTTTTTCTCCGAGGACTATGGCGCAGGAGACACAGCGCAGCTGCGGCAGGATATGCTTTTGTCCTTCTGGTTCATTTTCGGAGTCTCCCTGCTGATCTATGGGGTGATCTACCCGGGCATGAATCCCATTTTGCGCCTGCTGCAAACGCCGGAAGAGCTGATGGCGCTTATGCAGGAGTACGTGCGCGCGGTGTTTGCGGGGATTTTCTTTGTGTTCCTGTATAATTTCTTCGCCTATCTTCTGCGGTCCATGGGCAATTCGGTGGTGCCGCTGGTGTTTCTGGCGGTGTCGGCGGTGCTGAATATCGCTCTGGATATCTGGTTCGTCATGGGCCTTTCCCTGGGAGTGGCCGGTGCGGCCTGGGCCACGGTGATCTCCCAGGCGGTTTCCGGCCTGGGGATCGCTGCCTACAGCTTTCGGAGGCTTCCCTGGCTGTGCCAGGGGCGCGGAGGCTGGGACTGGGGCCGTTTTGCGCACATTGTCAAGAATGATGTGGCCACGGGCATTCAGCAGTCCGTTATGAATTTCGGCATTCTCATGATCCAGGGCCTGGTGAACAGCTTCGGCACGGTCATCATGGCGGCTTTCGCTGCGGCGGTGAAGATCGATACCCTGGCCTATATGCCCGCCCAGGAATTCGGAAATGCCTATTCTCTCTTCGTCTCCCAGAACTTTGGCGCGGGGGAGCGGGAGCGCATCCGCAAGGGCACCAAAATGTCCTTTGCCCTGTCCGCCGCCTTCTGCGCCCTGGTGTCCTGCGGCATTTTCCTGCTGGCCCCGCAGCTTATGGGCTGCTTTGTAGACCCCGGCGAGAGGGAGGTCATCGCCCAGGGAGTCCGGTATCTGCACATTGAGGGGGCGGCCTATGTGGGCATCGGGGTGCTGTTCCTCTGGTACGGTTATTTCCGGGGCATTCGCAGACCGGAGATCTCTCTGGTGCTGACGGTGATCTCCCTGGGCACCCGGGTAGTGCTTGCCTATGCCCTGGCACCCAGAACGGCCCTGGGGGTCAATGCCATCTGGCTGGCGATCCCCATTGGCTGGGTCTTGGCGGATGGGGCAGGCCTCTGGTTTTATGCAAGACGAAGACATAAGGAAGGATGAAGAAATATGGAAGAACAGGATATTTTGAAGCTTGCCCGGGAGGCCGGATTTGAGGCGGCGCTGCTGCCGGCAAGCCAGGTGCCTACGGATGCAAAGTTTCGCCCCTTCTGCGAGGAAAACCGCTGCGGGCAATACAATGCAAATTACTCCTGCCCGCCTACCTGCGGAACCCCGGAGCAGATGGGGGCAAGGATCTACGCGGGAAAGACAGCTCTGGTGCTGAAAACCGACTGGCCCATTGAAAGCTACGCGGACACGGCAGCCATCAAGGACGCCAAGCTCTCCCACAACCGGGCCATGCTCCGCCTGAACGAGACCCTTCATGGCCTCTGCGCAGGGGGCAGCTGCTGCTGCCTGTGTTCTCCCTGCCGGATGAAGGCAGGGAAGGAGTGCCTGTACCCCGAGCTGCGGTTCAGCTGCATGTCCGCCTACTGCGTAGACGTGGCAGAGCTGGCCAAGCGCTGCGGCATGGACTTCCGGTGGGATACGAAGCTTTTGTCGGTGTATAGCATGATCGTGCTGTAAAATTCAAAAAGCAGAGGCGCGGGCCTCTGCTTTTTCTTATAGTTCCCAGGCCATCTGGGCCGCCCCCCACAGGGCGTCGTGGGCGGGGTAGATCACCGGCCCCAGGGGGGAGAGCGCTGCTTCTACCCGGCGGCGGTAGAGGTTGTCCTGGCTCAGCAGTCCACCCAGCAGGGCTATGGGGCAGTTTTCCAGCGCCAAACGGCGCTGCACGGCCCATACCAGCTGCCGGAGTTCTTCGGCACCCCGGTCCAGAATATCCAAGGCCGTGGCGTTTCCGCCCTCTGCCAGCTCCAGAACAATGGAGGCAAAGCGGGCAATGGCGGCCTTATCCGTGCTCTCATTGTAGACAAAGGACACGATGGCGCTTCCTTCGCGAGCTCCAAGTTTGGCGCAGACGGCGTTTAAAAGGCGTGTGTCCGTGCTTCGACCGTCCAAAGCCCGGACGGCAGCGGAGAGCACGTCCCGGCCCAGAGCGTAGCCGCTGCCGCCGTCATCGATCAGGTGGCCATAGCCGCCGCTGCGGGCGGTGGCCCCGGCGGCGTTTTTTCCAAAGCAGATGGAGCCCGTGCCTGCAATCACCGCAAGGCCGGGGCCGTCCATGGCCCCCCGCAGGGCGATCTCCTGGTCTCCGCAGAGCTTCCATTTCCCGGAAAAGCCTGCCCGCTCCAGCTCCTCGGAGAGGATGCGGCCCACATCCGGGTTGGAGATCCCTGCCCCGCCTACGCAGAGCTTTTCACAGTCCGCCATGTTTCCGCAGGCGGCGAAGACCTCCTGCATACGGCCCCGAAAGGCCGCTTCGCCAATGGCGTTCAGATTGAAGGGGCCGAATTCCAGCCGTTCCAGAGGACGGTTGTCGGTGGCGCGAAGCTCCAGGCGGGTATGGGTACCGCCGCCGTCGATTCCTGCAATGATCATTTTCCGCACCTCACAGCCTTACGGGACAGCGTCCCTTGGCCTCGCCGCCGCCAAGGACCTGGGCCAGGGCGGCCAGAGCGGGTTCGCTGTAGTCATAGGCAGCCAGGAGCCAGAGACCCTCCGGAAGTGCGGTCAGGTCGTAGGGGTTTCGCATGGCAGCCACGGCCATGGGCTTTCCCAGGGCGGCCAGAGCATTGGCCAGAGCCAACTGTCCCCGGAACAGGTGGGCATTGCAGGTACCCAGGACAACGGTATCGCAGTCCCGGGCTGCGGCCAGAGCGCCCTGAATGTCCGCTTCCGTGGGGTCTTTGGGCGTGACAAGGTGCTTAGCGCCGAAGTGTCGGCCCAGATAGCCTGGGAAGGTTGCCGCTGCGCCGGCCTCGTTGCCAACACCGGAGGCCCGATAGTCGGCGCAGCCGCAGAAGAAGGTCTTTTCATTGACCGGGAAGCGTCTGCCCCGGATTTCGGTCACGGCATCCCGGGCCAGGGTCTCTGCCACCGCCCGGTCTTCGGGAAGATCACAGAGGCCGGGCGCTGTTTCCGGGAAGAGCTGCTGCTTATAGCGCAGAATGCGCGCTACGGATTCCTGAATTTCATCCAGATTCAGCTTGCCTGCTTCGCAGGCCTCCAGAAGGGCCTGGGCGGAGGCCTGCTCCAGGTCAAAGGTTGCGGAAAGCTCTGCCAGGTCCACACCAGCCTGAATGGAGGCGACGACGCCATTGGCTGTGCCGAAATGGTCCTGAATGGCCAGCATTTCCATGCAGTCCGTCAGAATCAGTCCCTGAAATCCCAGCTTTTCCCGGAGAAGGCCTGTGACCATCCGCCGGGACATGGTGCAGGGCAGTCCGTCGGGCTCCAGGGCAGGGAAGAGCACATGGCTCATCATAACGGCCGGAACGCCCTGGGCAATGGCCCGGCGGAAGGGGATCAGCTCCAGCGCTTCAAGCTCCTGCTCGGTCTTGTCCACGCGGGGAAGCCCCAGGTGGCTGTCCACTGCCGTGTCTCCGTGGCCCGGAAAATGCTTGGCGCAGCACAGAACGCCGCTGCCCCGGTAGGGCGCTAGAGAGGCGCAGCCAAAGGCGGCCACAGCCTCCGGGTCATCCCCAAAGCTGCGCACGCCGATGACCGGGTTATTGGCATTGGAGTTCACGTCCAGCACCGGGGCCATATTGAAGTTGGCACCCAATCCCTTGAGCTGCCGGATGGTGATCTCGGAAGCCAGACGGGCATTTCCCGGATTGCCTGTTGCAGCCAGGGCCATGGCCCCGGGCACATTGACTGCGTCCTTTGGCAGACGGCTGACCATGCCGCCCTCCTGGTCGATGATGATGAAGGGGGGATAGCCGGTCTCCTCCAGGATCAGTGCCCGGATCTCATCACACAGCTGCCGCAGCTGGTCGGCGGATTCCACATTGCGCAGGAAGAGAATGACGTTGCCGATTTTGTATTTTCGAATCAGGGCCTTGAATTCAGGGGACAGGCTGGTCCCGTGAAAGCCGAATACCAGCTTTTGCCCCAGCATTTGTGTCAGTGTCATTGGTGTTCACTCCTTTGGATAGCGTTCATAAGCTGCTTTGCGCGGCCGGAACCGGGCGCTCTCCTCGGCGTAGCGGGCAAGCAGGGCATCCGCGTCCCAGTCCGGCTTTTCAAAATCCCGGTGCCCGGCGAGCAGGGACAGGAAAATTTTTCCGTCCTCCCGCACGGGGGGCAGAAACGCGAAATCCTTGGGATACATCCTCCGCAGCAGGTCCAGCAGACGAACGCCCATGGCTACGGGCTCCAGAACCGTCTCGTCCAGGATGTGCAGCTGAATGCCGCCGCAGAGCACGCCCTGGTGCTTGGAGGCGGTGGGGGTGAAATAGACGGGTGTTGCCTCCAGGCCCGGACAGCCCAGGGCGTTGAAGGCTTTGCAGAAGGCCTCCGCCTGGATGAAGGGCGCGCCGATGATGCCGAAGGGATCTCCGGTGCCCCGGCCCTCGGAGCAGTTGGTGCCCTCAATCAGGCAGGTGCCGGGGTAGAGCAGGGCGGTCTCAAACCGGGGAATGCCCATGCTTGGCATGACCCAGCAGTGGCCCCAGTCCCGGAAGGTCATGGACCTGGTGAGCCCGGCGCAGGGGACAATATGCAGGTCGCAGCCGCAGTGCAGCTCCCGGTTCATCATCTCCGCCAGCTCGCCGCAGGTCAGTCCGTAGCAGACGGGCATTTCGTAGCCGCCTACAAAGCTGATGACCTCCGGCCGCACAATGCCGCCCTCCACCCGGTCGCCCAGGGGATTGGGCCGGTCCAGCACCACCAGGCGCTTCCCCGCGGCGGCACAGTCCTCGATGCAGTAGCGCAGGGTGGTCAGAAAGGTGTAGTACCGGCAGCCCACGTCTGCAATGTCGTAGACCAGGGTGTCAAAAAGGGCCAGGGTCTCCCGGGACAGCCGCTTGGAGTCCTTGGTATAAAGGCTGCGGACGGGTAGGCCGCTGCCCTCGTCGAGCTCGTCAGCGAAGAGAGCCCCGGCGGCCTTGTCCCCCCGGACACCGTGCTCCGGGGCCAGCAAAAGCTGCAAATTGCAGCACTGCTTCAGCACATCTATTGTGGGCACGTTTCCGCTGGTGCGGCCGGAGGGGCCGGTGAGCAGGGCCACCCGCCCGGTGAACAGATTTTCAAATTCCGCAACGCGGTCAACTCCGAATAAAACCATATTTTTTGCCTCCTTGACAATCGGCTGCCTGCCGGATAAACTAAAGTCAAAATCTACCATTTCCTTTTGAAGGAGGAAACGAAATGCAGCATCCTTTTGTATCCCTTTGGGAGAAGCCCTCCCGGCTGGTGGTGGGCCTTATGAGCGGCACCTCTGCCGACGGTGTGGACGCCGCCCTGACCCGCATTACAGGCTCCGGCCTGGATAGCCGGGTAGAGCAGCTGGGCTTTTATTTTCAGCCCTTTGATGATGCCACCCGCCAGGAAATCCTGGCGGTTTGCGGCGGTGATTTCGGCGGCAGCCGGGAAATCTGCCTGCTGGGCACCCACCTGGGCAAGCTCTATGCCCATGCGGTCCGGGAACTGCTGAAAAAGACCGGAACCGAAAGGATTGACCTGATCGGCTGCCACGGTCAGACCGTCTGGCACATTCCGGAGCAGACCCCCTACTTAGGCGGCACCGTTCGGGGCACCCTGCAGATCGGTGACCCATCCTATCTGGCCGAGGAATTCGGCTGCCCGGTGGTCAGCGATTTCCGCATCCGGGATATGGCGGCAGGGGGGCTGGGTGCGCCCTTGGTGCCCTATACGGAATTCCTGCTTTACCGCAGCGAGACCGAGGATGTGGCCCTGCAGAACATCGGCGGCATTGGCAACGTGACGCTGCTTCCCGCCGGGTGTACCCTGGAAGAGGTTACCGCCTTTGATACGGGGCCGGGCAACATGGTCATGGATGCCCTGGTTTCCAGGATCACGGACGGGAATCTGGGCTATGACGACGGCGGAAAGCTGGCGGCCTCCGGCCATGTGATCCCGGAACTGCTGGCCCATATGCTGGAAGACCCCTATCTTGCAAAGAAGCCCCCCAAGACCACCGGCCGGGAATACTACGGCAAGGCCTATGTGGATGCGCTTCTGGCCTCCTGGGATTATCCCTTAACGGATGTTCTGACCACGGCCACCTGGTTCACGGCGGAATCCATTGCCGTAGAGCTGCGGCGATTCGCCCCCCGAATGCCGGCCCGGCTGGTTGTGGGCGGCGGCGGGAGCCGGAATCCAACCCTGCTGCGCTTTTTGCAGGAGGCGCTGCCGGAGTGCCGGGTACAGATCCAGGAGGACCTGGGCTACGACAGCGATGCCAAGGAGGCGGTGGCCTTTGCCCTGCTGGCAAACGAGGCGCTCTTCGGCATCTGCAACAATGCCCCTGCCGCCACCGGCGCCCGCCACGGCGTGGTCATGGGCCGGATCAACCTGTGATCTTATCCGGCCAATACCTTTGCGATATGGCCGCCTGCTGCTTCCAGCAGGCGGTCTGCCGTTTCGGCGTCCACACCGCGCAGAAGCATGACAATGGCTGTTTTTGGATGATAGCCGCACTGCTCCAGAGCATCGACGGCCTCTTCCTCCGTGCAGTCCGTGGCGCTGCATACGATGGTGACGCACCGGCGGACCAGCTTTTCATTGGAGGGCTTCACATCCACCATCAGGTTCCCATAGACCTTGCCCAGCTTGATCATGGCCCCGGTGGAGAGCATATTGAGCACCATCTTCTGGGCTGTGCCGGACTTCATGCGGGTGGAGCCGGTGACCACCTCCGGGCCGGGGGCAGGGGCGATGCCAATGTCGGCGAAGCTGTCCAGAATGCTGCCGGGGCAGCAGGTGACGGCAACGGTGGGGGCTCCCAGCTCCTTTGCATACTCCATGCAGCCCAGCACATAGGGGGTGCGGCCGCTGGCGGCAATGCCCACCAGCACATCCTTGCCGGAGAATCCAATGCCCTGCATGTCGGTTTTCCCCAGCTCCTTGCTGTCCTCGGCGCCCTCAACGGCCTTAAAGATGGCACCGTAGCCGCCGGCCATCAGAGCCTGGACGGTTTCCGGGTCTGTGGAGTAGGTAGGGGGGCACTCCACCGCGTCCAGAATGCCCAGACGGCCGGAGGTGCCGGCTCCGCAGTAGATCAGGCGGCCCCCTGTGCTCAGGCGGGCGGCGATCACGTCCACAGCCTCGGCAATTTTGTCGGTCACCAGGGCAACGGCCTCGGCCACCCGGTGGTCCTCCCGGTTGATGAGCTTCACCATATCCAGTGTGGACAGGGTGTCGATGTTCATGGTGTTGGGGTTGCGTTGCTCCGTGGCGATCTTCTGCAATTCTACCATATCAGATATCCTCCATTGTCTGCACCAGACGGTGCTGCTCTGCGGGGATCATGAAGCATTCGCAGTAGCCCTTCCGGCCCTGAATGCCCCGCAGACGTTTCAGATGGGAATAGTATTCTTTATAAGGGAAGCTGGTGGAATGGATTGCGAACCAGTGGTGGTCGATGGCCTTTTCCCAGAGGGCGTAGCCGTCGGACACGTCCAGGTAGACATAGGGCTCAAATCCCGGGGCATCCTCCCAGTTTTCGGCGAAATAGAGCTTTTGGGCAAAGTGCCGCGGCAGCTCCCGACGGAAGCCCTCAATGGCGGCATAGAACCAGGCATCCACCACGATGCGGTGGCAGGCGGCGTGGTCCTTGTGCATGCTCTGGGCATGGTGGGTCACGATGATGTCGGGCTTCACCTTCCGGATGATGTCGCACACGGCGAAGCGGATCTCATCGTTGTCCGGCACCAGGCCGTCTTCATATTGCAGCACATAGGCCTCGCCCCCTAAGTCCCTGGCAAAGGCTTCGGCCTGGGCGATCTTGTCGGCACGGTAGGCGGCAATGTCTGCGCCAATTGGGGCTCCTTTTTCTCCGGCGGTCAGGGCCAGGGTGACGGCCTTGCCGCCATGGACGGCGCAGGTGGCGAGTAGGGCACCGGCGGTGAGCTCTGCATCGCCTACATGGGCGCCAATGGCAAGTACGGTGTGTGTTTTCATTTCTTTACAGCTCCTTCAGCATGACGCCAAAGGTCCGAACAATGCGGAACCCTGCGCCGAGATAGATAAAACGGGCGTGATTGTCTTCCCCTGTAAACAGGGACATATACTGGGAACCGACTTCCTTTTCCCGCTGCAAAAGCCGGTAGAACAGCAGCGTTCCCAAGCCGTGGCCTTCAAACTGTGGGGCAACGCCCAGCCCGGCAAAGTAGCCCCGGCCGGTGGACTCCGGGTAGATGGGGCCGGTAAAGCCGGCACAGCGGTTCCCCTCCAGGCCGACCAGCAGCTCCATGCCGCTTTTTCCGGCGGCGGGGATCTCTGCTGACCACATGGCGTTATTCAGGGCAGCTACCATTTCCTCCAGACCGACGTGCTTCTCCGGGTCGTACCTTGCTACGGTATAGCCGGAAGAGGCCATTTTTTCGGCTTTCTCCGCCACCCATGCAGGCATTTCAAAATCGGAGAGGTTTAAGTACATGGCGCATTCCCGGGTGCTTTCTTGATAGCCCAGGGCGAGCATCCGGTCGTGCAGGGGCAGATCCAGGGCAATGCCCGGGGCGTTGTTGTGCTGATGGCCCGGGGTGCCGGGGATGATCCAGGGCAGACGGATGGGGTTGAAGAAGGTCACGGCGCTGTACTGACGCCCGGCCTTCCGGAAGGCGTCCTCCAGGGCCGTGAGCAGCAGACCGGTATTTTCAGGCGTATCGGCCGCCGGGGCCAGGACAAGGCAGCTGACGTAGCCACGGACATCTCCTTTGGGAATGCCGTCCCCCGTGCAGCCGTTGGTGAAGCCCAGAATCTTGCCCTGTTCCTCCAGAACAAAGGTATACTCCGGGGAGAAGTTGGGATGACCGGTGAGCAGCGTGCGGAAGGCGTCCTGCGTCAGGGGGGCAAAGCCCATGGCGGTCCCGGCGGTGTTCCACAGGTCCAGCAGGGCGGCCTCATCGGTTTGTGTGTAATTTCGAATCATTTTCTCGCTCCTCATAGATACAGCCCCCACATTTTTGTGGGGGCTGCTTGGAAAAATCAGCCCTTAACGGCACCGATGGTGACGCCCTCCATGAAATACTTCTGCAAAGCAAAGAACATAACGAACATAGGCAGAGCGGAAACGGTGGCACCGGCCATCATGGGGGCAAAAAGGGTTTCGTTTGCAAATTTGAACTGCTTCAGACCGACCTGGATGGTATACATGGCCGGGTCGTTGGTCACCAGGAAGGGCCAGAAGAAGTCATTCCAGCTGGACATAAAGGTGTTGATAGCCATGACGGCCAGAACGGTTTTGGACAGGGGCAGGATGATCTTGATGAAGATCTGGAACTGGTTGCAGCCCGCGATTTTTGCGCTTTCGATCAGCGGTGTGGGCAGGCCGGAGAAGAACTGCTTGCACAGGAAGATGTTGTAGGCAGTGCACAGTCCCGGCAGGATTATGGCTGCATAGGTATTGGTCATGGAGAACTTCTGCACCATCAGGATGTACAGGGGGACCTGGGTCACCTGATAGGGAATCATCATGGCCACCAGAATCAGGCCAAACAGGAAGGAGCTGCCCTTGAAGCGGATCTTGGCAAAGGCATAGCCTGCCATGGAGGCGAAGATCACGTTGCCGATGACCACGCCGGTGGCCACCACAAGGCTGTTGAGAATCCACCGCAGGGAGTAATCGCTGAAGTGGAAGAAGGCATTAAAGGATTCCAGGGTCAGCCGGGAGGGGAGAATGGTGCGCATGTTTCCTGCGGTGGCCACGTTGGGGCCAAAGGCCGACAGGAACATATAGCAGATGGGAAACAGCGTCGCCACTGCCAGGACGATCAGAATGATGGCAATGATGGTATTGCGCAGGTAGAGCACCTTGCGGTTGTGCAGGTGCTGGGAATACAAGCCGGTTGTCGCCATTGTACCGCCTCCTTAGTATTCGACATCCACGCCCATGAGCCGGAACTGGAACAGGGACATGATGGCAATGGCAATTGCCAGAAGAATGGCCTGGGCACAGGCAAGACCGTACTTGCCGTAGACGAATGCGTTGTTGTAGATCAAAAGGCCGATCATGGTGGTGGAGTTGTCCGGTCCGCCGCCGGTCATCATATAGGCGTTCATAAACACCTGGAAGGAGCCGATAACACCGGTGACCAGCAGGAACAATGTGGTGGGCTTTACCAGGGGCCACACAATGTAGCGGACCTTCTGGAAGAAGGTGGCGCCGTCCAGCTCGGCGGCCTCAAAATAGCTGTTGTCAATGCCCAGCAGCGCAGCGATGTAGGTGATGATCCGAACGCCGTGGCTGGAGAGCAGGGCCATGATGATCAGGGAGAGCATCGAGGTCTTGGTAGAGGACAGCCAGTTCTGAGCCGGAATGCCGAAGACACCCAGAATGCGGTTGAAGATGCCGTCCGGAGAGGAATCATACAGCCACAGCCACACAACGGACAGCGCCACGCCGGAGGCAATGCCCGGCAGATAGTACATGGCCTTGAAAACGGACTGGGTTTTCTTTTTGAAAGGCATAATCATGACCGCAATGGCAAAGGACAGCAGCAGCGACAGGGGGACCACGATGACGGTATAGATAAGAGTATTCCCGGCAGCCTTGTAGAACAGGTTGAACTTGGAATACTTCAAAGTCTCGACGTAATTTTTCAGCCCCACAAATTCGGAGCCGAAGGGCTTGTAGTTGAAAAAGCTGGTATAGATGGCGCTGAATACAGGATAGAGCGTGAAAACGCAGAAAATGATCATAGCGGCGGCAATAAAAATGTAGCCCCACAGATCGTCATTGGTGAATCTCAGTCTGCGGCCGGTCTTTTGCCGCTTCTGTTTTGTGCTGTTCATAGACCTACCTCCCAGGGTTAAAAATACCCACCCCACCAAGGTGGGGTGGGCTTCAAATCAATTAGCCGAGCTTGCCGGAAACGCAGTTCTCTTCACCGAAGGCGGCGTAAGCAGCCTCACAGATGTGGTCGTAAACTTCCTGAGCGGTGGTCTCACCGGACAGCAGCAGCTGGAACTTGGGAACGATCTGCTCGTCCATCAGCTTCTTGGCGGTGGCGGTCATTTCGGTGGTAACGCCCTCGGGAGGAGCCTGGACCATGGCGATGCAGCGGGCAGCGGTGGCCAGGTTGTCGGCGTCACGGCCCTCTTCCAGGACCAGAGCGTCACGGCCGGACTGGCAAACGGGATCCAGGTACAGCTCGTTCATGCAGGTGGCGATGCGCTCGCCGGAGCAGATGTAGTCCATGAACAGCAGGACGTTCTTCAGGTGCTCATCGGTGGTGTTCTTGTTCCGCATGGCAATCAGGCCGTCCACGGTGCCGTAGCAGGACTCTGCACAGCCGTCCATGGTGGGAACGGGCAGGAAGGCGTAGTCCATGGTCAGGGAGTTCTCAACGGCGGTGCCGTCGTTGGCTTCCAGGGCAGCGTTGTTCTTCTTGAAGTTGTTCTCGAACAGAGGCATAGCCTTGCCGAAGATCATGGCGTTGCCGGTCTGGCACATGACCATACGCTGGCCGGCTTCCACGCCGTAGTTGGGCATATAACCGGACTTGGTCATTTCCTCAACGGCGGTGAGCATGGTGAGCATGTTCTCGGAGGTCATGGCGTACTTCAGATCGGGGGTGAAGGTGTTGCTCAAACCTGCGCCTGCGCCGAAGATATAGAGCATATCGGAGGCGGTGACGCCGGAGTTTGCGAAGACGAAGCCGTAGCAGCCGTCCTTGGTACCCTGCTTGATGACATCCAGGAACTCCTCGTAGGTCCAGCCTTCCTTCTGAATCTTGGCAACGTCAATGCCCAGCTCTTCCATCATGGTCTTGTTGGCGCCGATGGACTGGATGGTCAGGTACAGGGGCAGGCCGTAGGTGGTGCCCTCCAGGGACAGGTACTTCAGAGCGTTCTCGTCGTAGTCGGCCAGACGGTCGGCGGCCATGTACTGAGCAATGTCGATGGCAACGCCCATTTCCACGAAGGTGCCAAGGGCGTTGGAGGAGATCTCCGCGATGTCGGGAGCCTCACCGGCCTGTGCCATGGTGGAGAGCTTGTCGTTGTGGTCGCCCCAGGAGGTCTCAATGACCTGTACGGTCAGGTTGGGGTACAGCTCCTGGAAATCAGCGGCCCAGGTCTTCAGGTTTTCCAGATAATTGCCGGTGACAGGGGGGCCATGATCACGATGGTATCGGGGGTGGCTTCGGTTTCCTGTGCTTCCGTCTCGCCGGAAGCGGCGGCGGTGGTTGCAGCGGGGGCGGTGGTCTGCTGGGTGCTTCCGTTGCCGCAGCCGGCAAACAGGCCCAGAACCATTACGCAGACCAGCAGCATGGTAACGATCTTCTTCATTTCTGTTGTCCTCCTGGTATTCAATTTGCGATGTGGCCTTTCCACGATTTGGAAACGTCGTTTCGCTGTAACAACATTATAGCGAACACAATATTTTATGTCAATGTTTTTGCTGATAAATGAAATTTTGTTTCTTTCGATGGATTAAAACGGTGAAAATTAGATGAATTAGTGAAACTATAACAAAATTCGCAATTGAAAATATACATAATGCATAAAAAGCGAATGAAATATTTGGTCACAAAATGCATGGCTATTCGGAAAGAAAACCGCTACAATGGTACACACAGTTTGGAAAAACGCAAAGACTGGCAAAATATTTCAGGAAAGGCGGAAAAAGTATGAGCAGTGCTTTGATCCGGCTGCGGGAACGTTCGGCACAGTTTTCCAGCACGGAGCGGGGCGTGGCGGAACGGATCTTGGCGGAGCCCCGGCTGGTGGTGGACCTAAGCGTTCACGAGCTGGCCCAGAAGACCTTCTCCTCTCCCTCTACCATTGTGCGGATGTGCGCCCACACAGGCTATTCCGGATATAAGGAATTTCGGCGGGATGTGACCTATGAGCTGGCCCGCCGGGAGCAGGATCTTCGGGGCAGGAAGCAGGAGATCCAGCATTCCGATTCCCTGGAGCAGATCATCGATAAGATCACGGATGCCAACATTCTCTCCCTGGAGGAAACCCGGGAGCTGATGGATGTGGAGGTGCTGCGCAGCAGCGTGGAGGTCATCCGGCGGTCCCGGGTAATCTATCTGTTCGGCATGGGCGCATCCCTGTGTGCGGCCAAGGACGCCTATCTGAAATTTCTCCGGCTGAACAAGCTGTGCATCATCAATGAGGACTGGCATTCCCAGCTGGTGCAGTCCTTCAATGCCACAGCCCAGGATGCTGCCCTGGTGTTCTCCTATTCCGGTGCCACGGCAGAGGTGATCGAGTGCATGAAGAACCTGAAGCACCGGGGCACGCCCATGATCGCCATTACCCGCTGCATTCAGTCGCCGGTGTCGGACCTGGCGGATTACAAGCTCTATACGGCTGCCAACGAATCCCTGTTCCGCAGCGGTGCCATGTCCTCCAGGATGTCTCAGCTGAACGTGGTAGACATCCTGTTCACAGCCCTGGCCAATGCCGACTACGACCAGTCTGTGGACCAGTTGTCCAGAACTCACATTGTCAAGGGTGAGAAAACACAAAAATAAAGGCGGTATTCCATGAAGCTGACTCCTGATTCCAAATTCATGCAGCTGTGCGGGAAATTTGTCGCACTGTTCAAAATCAATTTTCTGTGGCTTCTGTGCTCTGTGCCCCTGGTCACCCTGGGGGCCTCTACCTGCGCCATGCTCACCGCTCTGACGGCTCTGCGCCGGGAGGAGGACTGCGGGGCAAAGGCCTTCTTTGGAGCCTTCCGCCGGTATTTCGGCAAGGCGACGGTGCTGTGGCTGCTGATGGCCTTTGCCGGGGCTGTGCTGGCCCTGGACTACCGGCTCGTGGCCTATATGGATTTCCCGGGCCGTATGGCGGTGATCGTGCTCATTTGCTTCTGCATTCTGGCCCTTGTGCTGGTGGCAGGGCTTATTTTCCCCCTGCTGGTCCGCTATCCCGGGACCGTCCGGGATACGGTGGTGAATGCGGTGCTGTTGAGCATTGCCCATCTGCCGAAGATGCTGCTGGTGACGGCCATGAATCTGCTTCCGGCCCTGGTCCTGGTGGTTCTGCCCCAGGTCTTTGTGCTGCTGAGCTTTCTGTGGCCCATCTGTGGGTTTGCCCTGATCGCGCTGTATGATCTGACGGTGACCGACAAGATCTTCGCCGCTCTGGAGCAGCCAGACCCGGAGGCGCAATCGCCCGACGGAGAACTCGCTCCAAAGGAGAGAACCCCGGGGCAGCAGTGAAATCGACTTTCTGCCAAACGCCTGCCGGAGTGAAAATCGACCCATGAAGCTGCATGGGCCGATTTTTTTCGGAATGAATGCGAATTTTCGTTTGAAAAACATGTTGTGAAATAAAAAAGAATGTGGTATAATAGCCAAGCGACAAAAAATCCGGCGGAAGGCCGGTTTGCAGATACAACAAAAGCGAGGCAGTCTATGAACGATAAGATCATTGTCCGGGGTGCCCGGGAAAATAACCTGAAAAATGTGGATTTGGAGATACCAAGAGACAAAATGGTGGTCTTTACCGGCCTCAGCGGTTCGGGAAAGTCCAGTCTGGCCTTTGATACCATCTATGCCGAGGGCCAGCGGCGGTATGTGGAGAGCCTGAGCTCCTATGCCCGGCAGTTTTTGGGGCAGATGGACAAGCCGGATGTGGATTCCATCGACGGCCTGTCCCCGGCCATTTCCATTGACCAGAAGACCACCTCCAAGAGCCCCCGCTCCACCGTTGGCACGGTCACGGAGATCTATGACTATCTCCGGCTTCTCTGGGCCCGGGTGGGCATCCCCCACTGCCCCAAGTGCGGCAAGGAGATCCGCCGCCAGACCATCGACCAGATCGTAGACCGGGTGGAGGCCCTGGGAGAGGGAACCCGGTTTGTGGTGCTGTCCCCGGTGATCCGCGGGAAAAAGGGCGAGCATGTGAAAGTCCTGGAGGATGCCCGGAAGCAGGGCTTCGCCCGGGTAAGGGTAGACGGCATTCTCTACGACCTGACGGAAGAGATCAAGCTGGAAAAGAACAAGAAGCACACCATAGAGCTGGTGGTGGACCGGCTGGTATTGAAGGATGGCCTGCGTCGCCGGCTGACGGACTCCATTGAGACCGCCTGCACCCATTCCGGCGGCCTGGTGACCGTCCAGCTGCCCAAGGAGGACCGGGAGCTGAGCTTCTCCCAGAACTATGCCTGCGAGGACTGCGGCATCAGCCTGACGGAGCTGGAGCCCAGAATGTTCTCCTTCAATAACCCCAACGGTGCCTGCCCCAGCTGCACCGGACTGGGCTTCCAGCTCATTGCCGATGAGGACCTGGTGATCCCGGACCGGACCAAGTCCATTTTTGACGGGGCCATTCAGGCCTCCGGCTGGCAGAGCGCCCGGACGGACTCCATTTTCCGGATGTATTTTGAGGCCCTGTCCCAGAAGTATCATTTCTCTCTGACGGACCCTGTGAACACCCTTTCCAAGGAGGCCATGCAGGTCATCCTCTACGGCACCGGCACGGAGAAGCTGCGCATGACCTACAACCGGGGCAACGGCATGGGCGTTCTGGAGCAGCCCTTTGAGGGCATCCTGAACAACATCTCCCGCCGCTACCGGGAGACCCAGTCCGATGCAGCCCGGAAGGAGCTGGAGGAGTGCATGGCTACGGCCCCCTGCCCCAAGTGCCATGGGGAACGCCTGAACGAGCTGGCGCTGGCGGTCACCGTAGGCGGACTGAACATCATGCAGTTCTGCCGCATGAGCGTGGTGCAGGAACTGCAATTTATGGAGAATCTGAAGCTGGAGGGCAATATGGCCGTGGTGGCCCAGCAGATCATCCGGGAGATCACCTCCCGGCTGCGGTTCCTGACGGACGTGGGCCTGAGCTATCTGACCCTTTCCCGGGGGGCGGGGACGCTCTCCGGCGGCGAAAGCCAGCGCATCCGTTTGGCCACCCAGATCGGCTCTTCCCTCATGGGAGTCCTGTATATCCTGGACGAGCCCTCCATCGGTCTGCACCAGCGGGACAATGACAAGCTGCTGGCAACGCTCAAGCATCTGCGGGATCTGGGCAATACCCTGATCGTTGTGGAGCACGACGAGGATACCATGCGTGCAGCGGACTATATCGTAGACGTTGGCCCCGGGGCCGGCAGCCACGGCGGAAACATCGTGGCGGCGGGCACTTTGCAGGACATTCTGGACTGCCCGGAGTCCGTGACCGGGCAATACCTCTCCGGCAAAAAGAAGATTCCGGTGCCCCTAACCCGCAGACCCGGCAACGGGCAATTCCTGACGGTGCGGGGGGCCAGGGAGAACAACCTGAAAGACATCGACGTGTCCATCCCCCTGGGGACCTTCACCTGTGTCACCGGCGTGTCCGGCTCCGGCAAATCCAGTCTGGTCAACGAGGTCCTGAATAAGACCCTGCTGTCCAAACTGAATCACGCCCGCTGCCGCCCCGGCGCCTGCCGCTGCGTAGAGGGGCTGGAAAACCTGGACAAGGTCATAGACATTGACCAGAGCCCCATTGGCCGGACGCCCCGGTCCAATCCGGCCACCTACACGGGCCTCTTCAACGACATCCGGGACCTGTTTGCCTCCACGGCGGATGCCAAAATGCGGGGCTATGGCCCGGGCCGGTTCAGCTTCAATGTCAAGGGCGGCCGCTGCGAGGCCTGCTCCGGTGACGGCCTGGTGAAGATCGAGATGCATTTCCTGGCGGATGTATACGTCCCCTGTGAGGTCTGCCATGGAGCCCGGTACAACCGGGAGACCCTGGAGGTCCTCTACAAGGGCAAGAACATTGCCCAGGTGTTGGATATGACCTGTGAAGAGGCTGTGGATTTCTTCGAGAATCTGCCGAAGATTCGGAAGAAGGCCCAGATGCTCTGCGAGGTCGGCCTGGGCTATATCAAGCTGGGCCAGGCCAGTACCACCCTCTCCGGCGGTGAGGCCCAGCGGGTGAAGCTGGCAACGGAGCTCAGCCGCACGGCCACGGGCCGCACCATCTATATCCTGGATGAGCCCACCACAGGCCTCCATGCCGCCGATGTGCACCGGCTCATTGAGGTGCTGAACCGGCTGGTAGATGCGGGCAACACGGTGCTGGTGATCGAGCACAACCTGGATGTGATCAAGACCGCCGATTACCTCATCGATCTGGGCCCTGAGGGCGGCGACGGGGGCGGCACGCTGGTTGCCTGCGGCACGCCGGAAGCGGTAGCCGAGATCCCGGAGAGCTATACGGGCCAGTATTTGAAGAGCTATCTGAAATAACGAAAAGGCATGGGGCCGCTGCGTGGAAATCCTGCGCAGCGGCCCTTGACGCATTTTCCGGCCCTGCCACGGTTGCATTTATGCTTCTTTTGTGATAAAATGGCGAAAAAAGAAACAAGGAAGGCTCTTTGGATGAATCGAAAGCTTAGAAATGTGCTGTGTATCCTGCTGATTTTGGCGGGGCTGGGCATGATCGGCGCTGCCGGTTGGGTCTGGTTTGACGGCAATGTGGACCGCAGCGGCTGGGTACAGAAGGACGGCGTCTACTCCTATAAGGATTTTCACGGAAAGAAGGTTACGGGCTGGGAGACCATTGAGGGCCGGATCTATCACTTCGATGAGGCGTACCGGATGCAGACCGGCTGGTGCGACCTGGAGGTGGGCCGCTGCTACTTTGGCAGCGACGGCGTTCTCCGCCTGGGCCTGACCGTCATTGACGGAAAGACCTATTATTTTAACCCCACCACGGGGGCCATGTCCACCGGCTGGCAGGAGATCGGGGAGGCCCGCTATTATTTTGCCAAGGACGGCACCATGGTTACCGATTGGCAGGAAATTGACGGAAATCGCTATTATTTCGGAGAAGACGGCGTTCTGGCCACCGATTGGCTGACCCTGGACGGGGAAACCTATTACCTGGGCGAGGACGGTATCCCCCGCACGGGAAAGCAGACCATGGAGGACGGCGTCCGCCTGTTCCGGGAGGACGGCACCATGGTCACCGGCTGGGAAGACGAGGCGGACGGCAGACACCATTATGACGAGTCCGGCCTGATGCAGACCGGGTGGCTGGATTTGGACGGCAAGCGCTACTTCCTCTCGGAAGAAGGGGCCATGCAGACCGGCTGGCTGGAACAGGGCGAATACCGCTATTACCTCTTTGAAGACGGCAGCGCCGCCGTGGGCAAGCAGTCCATAGATGGCCGGACCTGGTACTTTACCCCCAAGGGCATCCAGGTGGTGCTGGTCAACAAGGACAACCCCATCCCCGATGACTGGACCTGGGACACCGTGGAGGTGGAAAAGGACCGGCCCATCCAGCGCATTGCCGCAGAGCCCCTGCGGCAGATGCTGGCCGACTGCCGGGCCGCCGGAAACGATTGCTACTTAAACAGCGCTTACCGTACCCACAAGCAGCAGATTCAAATTCTGGAACTGCGGACGCAGGAATATGAGGACAAGGGCATGACCCATGAGGAAGCCTACGAGGAGTCTCTGAAAACCGTGGCCCTGCCCGGCACCAGCGAGCACGAGCTGGGCCTTTCCACAGACCTTGTGGGCAAGGAGGCCAATGAATGGCTGGCCATCCACTGCTGGGAGTACGGCTTCATTCTTCGCTATCCCGCCGACAAGGAGGACATCACCGGCATTACCAATGAGCCCTGGCATTTCCGCTATGTGGGCGTAGAGGTGGCCATGGATATGAAGGACACCGGGCTGTGCCTGGAGGAGTACCTGGGAGCGGTATAAAAATGGGCACCGAAGAACGGTTGAGAAACCGTTTCTTCGGTGCTTTTGATTATCCGATATATTCCCGAACTTCCAGCGTTCCGGCGATATTGGAATCGTCATCCAGGATCTGAATGACAACGCTGCTGAAATCATTGGTAGGAATATCATCCAAGATCATATTTCCGGTTTCAAAATCCAGCAGCCCATATAGGTTCAGGTCCTCGCAGTAAACCTTCCAATAGGTTTTCCAGGTGTTCTCATCCGTGACGGTGAAAGGAAGCTGCAAACGGTAACCCCGGAGCGTTTTCGTCAGCGTTCCGTCTTCAAACCGCATACCGGGCACACTGTCGGCGGACAGGGGGTGGAAGATTTTTACATCGCCCTCCGGCTCCGGTGCGGCGGTCAGGGACAGGAGGAGTTCTTCTGACAGCGAACCCTCCTGCCCAAAGGGCCGCACCGAAACCTTGCAGGTGCCTGTCAGTGTTTCCGGTCCCCGGAAGGTATGTTCACTTTCCAGAATGATCGTTATTTCATCGGTGCCGCGGTTCTTGGTGAACAGTCCTTGGCCGTTGGTGTCCCAGTCGGCAAATTCCATGCGGGCGTTTACGTGAAGTAAGGTTTTCCCCAATTCGTTCGCATATTCCTGTAAGGTTTTGCCGCCGCTGAGACCGATTACGCCAACGCTGTCCGAGGCCGTGGCATCCTCGGGGATCAGTAGGTATTCTTCACCGGCGCGGACGGTGATACTGAGCATGATCTTTTCACCGGTATACAGGCTTTCTGTCAGGGCGCAGCTCCAACCGGCATCCGATTCCGCCGCAGCGGTCTCCGGGGTGATATAGGCTGCTTCTCCCGGGGATACCTGCTCGAGTGTTCCTGTCATCGCTTCCCGGATGCCCATGAAGTTGACCGCATAGGCCGTGAGTGCCATGGCAATCACCAGGCAGGCCGCCAATATCAGCGCCCACAGCCGCCGGTGGCCGGGCCGGGCCTTGTCGTTTCCCTTGCCCTCGGGCAGGGGGACAAATTTTTCCTGCCGCTCCTCCCAGGCAGAGAGAAAACGGTCATCGATCCCGTTCATGGCTTTGTTGAATTCCTGAATCGTCATACTGCAATACCCTCCTGTTCCAGACGCTTGCGCAGGGAAGTCCGCATTTTTAGCAGGCGGTATTGAATTTGCCGCAGGGAATTCCCGTAGGTTTCGGCGATTTGCTCCAATGGTACGGCGTAAAAATAGCGGGCGGTGAAAATGCCTTGCTCCTCTCGGGAGAGGCTCCCCAAAAAGGCGTTGATGCTCTGTGTAATCACCCGCTGCTCCATGCGCCGGGTGGTGTCCTGCCGCCCGTCCGGCAGACAGTCCTCGATTTCCGACAGCAAAACATCGGTCTCCGCGCAGCGCTTGGCGGCGGTCAGATAGCTGTAGCGCTGAAAGGCCTTGTTTCGCACGATGCGGCTGAGAAAATGCCGCAGCACCCTGGGGCGGGTTGGGGGAATGGCATTCCAGGCGGCGAGATAGGTATCGCTGACGGTTTCCTCCGCATCCTCCGGGAGATGGAGAATGTTTGTTGCAATGGTATTCAGATAAGCGCCGTATTTTTGCTCGGTTTCCCGAATTGCCTGTTCCGAGCGGGCGAAATACAGCTCCACAATGGCGTTGTCTTCCATAGCTTGCTCCTTGTGAACGTTTGTTGATAGGAACGTAAGGGCCTTACACCTATATAGTAGGCAAACGGAAGCGGAGAAACAAGAAAAACGGAAAAATAATTTGCCTTTGCTCCTTCCCGGCGGTATAATCAAGAAAAAACAAGGGGGCAGTTCCTTTATGAATGTTTATATTGTCCGCCACGCCGAGCCTGACTATGCCCGCGATACCCTGACGGAAAAGGGTTGGCGGGAGGCAGAGCTGTTGAGCCGTCGCCTGGAAAACATCCCCAATGGGTACTATTATACCTCTCCGCTGGGCCGGGCACGGGATACCGCCTCGCTGACGCTGCAAAAGGTTGGGGCCCAGGCCCGGGTCTGCCCGTGGCTGCGGGAATTTGACGCAGGCTACGAGACTCCTGCCGCCTTCCACCCCACGGGACTTGGCTGGGACCTGCTGCCGGAAAGCTGGGTGGAGGACCCCAGGTACTACGACCCGGAAAGGTGGTTCGAGGCCCCTGCATATGCGTCTACGTCCATCCGGGATGTCTATCGGGATGTGGCGGGGCAGTTTGATGCGGTTCTGGCCGACCACGGCTATCGCCGGGAGGGGCATCTGTACCGGGTGGAACGGCCCAATACGGACAATCTGTTTTTCTTCTGTCACTTCGGCGTGGAGTGCGTGCTTTTGTCCAGGCTTCTGGACTGCTCCCCCGTGGTGCTGTGGCACCATACGGTGGCCCTGACCAGCAGTGTCACCAAGCTGACAACGGAAGAGCGCCGGGAGGGGAAAGCGATCTTCCGGATGTCCCAGTTCGGCAGCCTGTCCCATCTGGACGGGGCAGGGGAGGAGCCCTCCTTCTTCGCCCGCTTCTGCGAAACCTGCCACGACGGCACGAGGGAGGATTGAGCCTCTAAACCTTCCCCATCGGGGAAGGGGGACCGCCGCAGCGGTGGAAGAGGGGTGTTACGGGAGAGAGTGGCAGGTGTATTGTGCATTTTCAAACAACTCTCGCCCGTTATGCCCCTCCTCAGTCTCGCTAGCGCGAGCCAGCTCCCCCGGAGGGGAAGCTTTTTTACGGGGAGACCATTACTTCACCTGATTCTGATATTCGCTTGGGGTCAGCCCTACCAGCTTTTTGAAGGTGCCGGAGAAATAGGTGATGTCCCGGTAGCCGCAGGCCTCGGCTATCTCGTAGACCTTCAGCTTGCCCTGCCGCAGCAGGCCCATGGCCTTCTGAATGCGGCAGCGGGTCAGATAGCTGCCCACGGTGGAGCCGGTTTCCTTTTTGAACAGATGGCTCAGGTGCCCTTCGCTGAGCCCCAGGGCATAGGCCACCTGACTGACGGACAGCTCACTGCTGCCGCAGTTCTTTCCAATATAGTCCATAGCCTCCTGAACGTAGCGGGTCTTTGCACCGGAACGGATTTCCTGCAGCCGCACCTCAGGGGGCTTTCTCTGTTGGCTCAGCTTATTTTGCAGCTGCATGACGGCATTTTCCAGATCGCCGTCGTGGAAGGGCTTCAATAGAAAGTCCACGGCTCCCAGCCGCAGGGCCTGCTGGGCATAGGCGAAGCTATCGTAGGCGGTGAGGATGATGACGAAGGCATCATTGCCCCGGGCCCGCAGCTGTGCAATCATTTCCAGTCCGTCCATTTTGGGCATTTTCAGGTCCGTGATGATCAGGCCGGGGCGGCATTTCTCCGCCTGCTCCAGGCCCTCTTCTCCGTTGGCGGCCTGTCCGACCACAACGCAGTCCAGGCTTGCCCAATCAATTGCCAGTACGATTCCCTTCCGGATCAGCTCCTCATCTTCTACAACCAAAACTTTCAGCATTGGCTCTCTCCTTTCTCTATGGGCAGGCAAGCCACAACGCAGGCGCCAATTCCGTCTTCCCGGTTTTCCAGACGGAGGCCGAAGCGCTCGCCGTAGTGCTTGCGCAAGATGGTATCAACGTTCAATAGCCCCAGGTGTCCCGTGGGCTGCTCCGGGGGGCGATAGGGGCCCAGCAGCTCCGGCGGCAGGCCGCAGCCGTTGTCACAGACCCGAATTTCCAGGAGCTTTTCATCCGTTTCCCGGGCGGTGACCAGCAGCCGCCCGGCGCTTACCCCGGAGAGCCCGTGCAGGATGGCGTTCTCCGCCAGGGGCTGTAAGAGCATTTTGGGAACCATGCAGCTTCTCAGCTTCTCGGGCACATCCTCTTCAAAGGTGAAGCTGTCGCTGAGGCGGATTTTTTGAATTTCTACGTACCGCTCCAGAATCTCCAGCTCCCGCTGCAATGGCACGAATTCCGCAGGGGAGATACAGAAGCGGAGAATATCCGCCAGATTGGTGGACATCAGCGCCACCTGGGGCACCTGGTTGATCTTGCTGATCCACTTCATGGTGTCCAGGGTGTTGCACAGGAAATGTGGATTCAGCTGGGCCTGGAGCATCCGGATCTGGGCCTCGTTCAGGGCTTTCTGGTTTTCCAGAAGGGCCTGCTGGTTGGCGCTCAGGGTGGTGACCATGTGGTTGAACTGCCGGGCAAGCTCTGTCAGCTCGTTTTCCCGGCGGTCAATGGGTACCTGAACGGCCAGATCGTTTTTTTCCACCCGGCGAATGGCCCGGTGCAGCCGCCCGATGGGCTCAAAAATCTGGCGGCTCAGCTGTAAGCCAAGAAAAATGCTCACAATGATGCAGCCCAGGGCACACAGAGCGCTGATGGTGTAAAATAGCTGCAAGGTTCCCCGGGTGAACACCTGGGGCTGCTGCAAAATGAGATACAGGCCGGCTTCCGGCACCTGGGCGGCGGTGAACAGAAAATTGGCGCTGTTCAGGGATTTGCCGGAGAGCAGGAGCTCCCGCAGACTGTCTGTCAGGGCTTGGAGCTGGCTGGGCTGGGTGCCGAAAATGGGCCGCCAATGGGCATCCAGCAGGAGCAGCTGGTTCTGGGCTCCGGCCAGGCCGCCCAGCAGTGCGGAGAGCTGGGCGCTGTCCTGCTCCATAACGAGGTAGCCCACCGGCGCGCCGTAGCGGTCCGTGATGAGGGCTGCAGCCCGGAGCAGCACGGCGCTCTCCTGGGCGGCGTCATAGACAACGCTGCCGGGGACATGGGCTGCGCGGTAGAGAATGCCCCAGTTGGTGGGAAGGGAACGATTTTCTGGGGCGGACTGGGTGGAGTAGCGCCAGCAGCCGCTGATGTCGTACAGGTGGAAGGTGCCGAAGCTGCGCAGAGACTCCGTGGCCTGGAACAGCTGGGCATAGACCTTGGAATCCTCGGCCTCCTCCCGGAAAAGGGCCTGCACCACCAGGGGGTCTTCCCGCAGCGATTCGGCGGTCTGTTCCAGATGGGTGTGGACATTTTCCAGAGCGGCAGACGCAGCGGATAGCTGCTGCTGGGCGGCCTGCTGGGTATCGGCGGAGATGCGCAGCCGGAAAATCTGGACCAGCAGCACCGAGCATAGAAGAAGCGGAATCAGGGAAACCGCCAGAAATGCGGCGTTTAACTGCCGCCGAAAGGAGCGAAAGCCGTGCTTTTTCATTTTTCGGCCTCCGATCCTAAGTAAAATTCCCAGCTCATGAGCAGGGAGTCCCGGTGGGTGCTGGCCCAGGAGAGGTCATAGGTCACCTGCGGAATGGTGTCCAGAACCGGAAGGGCGGCGGTGGGGACAATGTCGCTGCGGACGGAGCGGCGGCAGAACTGCTCCTGCATCAAAGACTGCACATCCCGGCTCACCGTAAAGTCTGCAAAAAGCCTGGCATTGTCCGGGTGCCTGGCCCCGGCCACAATGGCGCTGCCATCGCTGACGCAGCTGGTGCCGTCGGCGGGGTAGACCATGGCCAGCTGCTCCCCGGCGGCAATCCGGCGGCTGGCGGTTTCCTCCAGGGTGATGCCAACCCAGCTTTCCCCGGCGGCGACGGCGGAGAGCACATCGCCGGAGGCGCTGAGCTGCCTGCCCTCCAGATTCAGAGCAAAGGCCTGCAGCCCTTCGTCTGTGTCCAGGTGCAGAGCCTCCAGCATGGTCACCAGGGCCGTATAGCTGGAGCCGGAGACGGCGGGGTCGGCAAAGGCAATGCGGCCCCGGAGCTCTGGCTTCAAAAGGTCTGCCCAACTTGTCAGGTCCTGTGCGCAGAGCAGCTTGGGGTTGTAGATCAGTACCAGAGGCAGGGCAGAGAAGGGAGTCCACAGGCCGTCGGCGCTGCGGTATTGGGGCAGAATGCTGTCGGAGCCCTCTGCATGGTAGGGGGTGAAGAGATTTGCATTGGCCTCCAGACTTTCCACGCCGCCGCCAAACATGAGGTCTGCGGCGGGGCTGTCCTTTTCATTTTCCAGCTGCTCCAGCAGCTCGTTGGTGCCGCCCTGTACCACCTGAACCCAGATGCCGGTGCGGGCCTCAAATTCCCTGACAATGGGCCACCATACATCCTTTTTGTGGGAGGTATAGATCACCAGCCGTTCTGCCTCATCCGGGGCAAAATCCTGGGCCTGGGGGGCGGAACAGCCGCACAGCAGCAGAACCGCGGCGAGAAAAAGCAAAAGAAGTCGTTTCATAGAAAGCCTTTCTGCAAAACATACAAAAGAAGTGTTGAAAAACAGCTCAAAAACTGTGACTGCCTGCGAATTGCCCTAATTATATCATAGAACGGAGAGAAATTTAAGCCACTTGCACAAAAATAGCAGATTATCACAAACAATCGCAGGTTTGACCACTGGAACTTTGTGCAAGAAGCCGGTAATATATAGATACCAAGGCGGTGACACACCGCTTCGAATCTAGTGAGGAGGAAAATCCCTATGAAAAAGATCGTCGCATTCCTGTTGGCGCTTTCCATGGTTCTGGCAATGGCAGCCTGTGGTTCTCAGGCCCCTGCCGCCACCACCGAAGCCCCTAAGACCGATGCTCCCGCAGCCGAGACCACCGCGGCCCCTGCCGAGACGGAAGCACCCGAAAATCTGACCGAGACCCAGAAGATCATCAAGGAAGCCGAGGGCATGACCCTGGAAGAGCTGGCCAAGAAGGCCATCGAAGAGTCCAACGGCAAGATGTTCTATGGCGTTGGCAACTCCAGCCGCGGCAAGAGCGCACTGCCTCTGTTCATTGCCTATCTGCAGACCATCGACCCCAACTACAATATGGAGTTCGAGTGGCAGCAGCCCAAGAACAACAAGATCTTCGATCAGCTGACCGCTGATTCCCTGAAGACCACCGGCACCTTCGCCATGACCCTGATTCAGGATGGCAACCAGATCGAGAGCAAGATGGTTCAGCCCGGTGTTCTGGATACCTTCATCCCCAAGGACTGGGCAGATGCCAACGGCACCACCGCTGACGAGTACCAGGGTTTCCTGCCTTTGCAGACCCTGAACAAGGTCTTTGAGTACAACTGCGTTGGCGACAAGACCTATGACAACTGCTGGGACTTCGTCGCCGAGGGCGAGCATGGCCTGTTTATGGACATTGACTCCGAGATCGTCGGCAAGAACTTCCTGTATATGCTGACCCGTGACGACTACGCCGCATGGCTGCGGGAGGCCTATGAGGCTCTGCCTGCCGACGAGCAGGCCTATTTCCAGCCCACCATCAACGCCATGGAGTCCGAGGCCAATGACCTGGGCCTGGGTGCGGACGGCAAGTACGCACTGGCATGGATCAAGCTGTGGGTGGAGAGCTACAACGCCCAGACCGATGACGGCCCCATCTGCAACACCCTGGTAGACGCCTCTGCCAAGGATCAGTTCGGCCTGCTGGTTTATTCCAAGCTGCGTTCCGTAGAGGAGTCCAGCTCCGTTTCCGTCAACAATGTGAAGGTTGCTGCCTATGAGGACGGCTATCAGGGTATCGGCGGCTATGGCTACTGCCACTACCTGTTCGTTACCGACAATTCTCCGCTGCCCTGGACCGCCTGCGCCTTCATCGCCTATATGACCTGCACCGCTGACGGCTTCTCCGCCTGGGGCAAGGATATGGGCGGCTACTCCTCCAACCCCGTGGTTGCCGCAGAGACAGAGGAGAACTTCCACCACTCCATCGGCGGCATGGCCGAGGACGGCACCACTGTAGAATTCGCAGCCAAGAACGACCGGGGCTACGACTGGTGGACCACCACCGGCAAGCTGGTTCTGGAGGATCCCGAGTACTGCGCAGACGTGGCCTTCACCGTCGGCAGCTGGATCGAGATGCTGACCAAGTATTCCGCAGGTTAATTCTTTCAGGGCAACACCACACAATTGCGCCTGCGGCAGCCAGCGGATCTTTTCCACCGGCTGTGCGGTTCAGAAAGCGGGAAATACACAAAGTATTCCCTCGCTTTCTGAACCTTCATCCGGCGAAAAATCTCTCGCTGCCTGCTCTTGCCGAATTGTGCGGTGCTGCCCTAAGTGCTGAAAAATAATGAAGGCAAGCGCCCTTGGATCGCGCATCCAGGGGCGCTTTTTCAAAAGCATATCCCATTTTGTCATGAAAAGAGGAGGAAGCCATGAGCCAACCTACAACCCTCCGTGCAAGCCAGGGAACCATTCTCTGGAACAAGGTAAAGACCTTTTTCTCCAAGCCCCACAATGTGATATTGCTGCTGCTGGGCATTGTGCTGACCTTTACCACCGTGGCGCCCATTGTGGCCATTGTGGAGGATACCTTTAAAATCCACGCCGGTACCATCGACGCCCACCTGACGGGCCAGGCCTCCGGCTATACCACCGTCAATTACACCGACCTTTTCACCAGCCGCATGGCCAAGACAAACCTGTGGACGCCTCTGCTGAACACCGTTCTGCTGGCTGTTGGCACTTGCCTGGTGTCTATCCTTTATGGCGGACTGATTGCCTTCCTGATCACCAGAACCAATCTGGCCTGGCGGAAATACCTGTCCTCCATCTTTATCTTTCCCTACATCATGCCCCAGTGGACCCTGGCCGTGGTGTGGCAGAACTTGTTTAATTCCAATGCCGTCACCGGCACCTCCAATGGCCTGCTCGCCGCCCTGTTCGGCATCAATATGCCTATGTGGTGGTGCAAGGGCTTGTTCCCCAGCCTGATGGTTCTGGGACTGCACTATGCGCCCTTTGCCTATATCCTCATCGGCGGCATTTTCCGAAATATGGATGCCAACCTGGAGGAGGCGGCCACCATCCTGGATACTCCCAAGTGGAAGACCATGTGGCGCATAACCCTGCCCATGGTCAAGCCCGCCATTCTCTCCACCATCCTGCTGGTCTTCGGCAGCGCCATGGGCTCCTATCCCGTGCCCCATTACCTGGGCCTGAGCACGCTCTCCACCAAGTATGTGTCCATGAACTCCAAGTACACCGGTGAGGCCAGCATCCTGGCAATCATCATGATGGTCTTCGGCGTGGCGATCATGCTGCTGAACCAGATTTCCCTGAACAGCCGCAAGAACTATACCACCGTCACCGGCAAATCCGGCCAGATTTCCAAGATCAACCTGGGCAAATCGGGCAAATATATCATTGCGGTGATTCTGGTGATCTTCACCTTCTTCACCAGTATTTTCCCCATCATTTCCTTTGCGTTTGAAACCTTCCTGCCCAACCCCGGCGACTATTCCTTCCTGTACACCGGCGACCCCTCCAACCTGACCACCAAGTGGTGGCTCACCTCGGAGAATATTACGGAGAACGGTATGTACGGCCAGAAGGGTATCCTCTACAACGAAACCATCTGGCACGCCTTCTGGGGCACATTGAAGGTCTCCGTGACCTGCTCGCTGCTGGCCGGCACCATCGGCACCATGATCGGCTACGCCGTGTCCAAGAACCGCCGGAGCAAATGGGCCAACTACGTCAATTCCGTGGCCTTCCTGCCTTACCTGATGCCCTCCATCGCCGTGGGTGTTGCCTTCTTCATCCTGTTCTCCACGGAGAAGATGAACCTGTTCAATACCTATACGCTGCTGATCATCGTGGGCACCATTAAATACATCCCCTTTGCCAGCAGAAGCAGCCTAAACTCCATGCTGCAGCTCTCCGGCGAAATTGAGGAGGCAGCCATTATCCAGGATATCCCCTGGATCAAGCGCATGACCCGGATCATCATCCCCATTCAGAAGTCCTCCATCATCTCGGGCTATCTGCTGCCATTTATGACCTGCCTGAGAGAGCTGTCCCTTTTCATGCTGCTGTGCGTGCAGGGCTTCATCCTGTCCACGACTCTGGATTACTTCGACGAAATGGGCCTGTATGCCTTCTCCAGCGGCATCAATCTGATCCTGATCGTCACCATTCTGGTGTGCAATACCCTGGTAAACAAAGTGACGGGCGCAAGCCTCGACAAAGGAATAGGAGGATAAGCAAATGCCTGAAATCAAATTGGAGCACGTTACCAAGCGTTGGGGCAAATTCTATGCCGTCGAGGACCTGGACCTGACCATTGAAGACAACGCTTTCGTCACCCTGCTGGGCCCATCCGGCTGCGGCAAAACCACCACGCTGCGGATGATCGCCGGCCTGGAGACCCCCACCAGCGGAAAAATCACCATCGGCAATAAGGTGGTCTTCGACAGTGATATGGGCATCAACGTTCCGGCCAACAAGCGCAAGGTGGGCTTCCTGTTCCAGAACTACGCTCTGTGGCCCAATATGACCGTGTATCAGAATATCTCCTTCGGCCTGTCCAATATCAAGGAGCCCATGGCCAAGGTGGATTTTGAGACCAAAAACGCCGCCCGCCTGGCCCAGATCCTGAAAAACCCCGCCGATGTCACCGCCGTTCTGGAGGAGTGCCGGGATAAGGACGGCAAGCTGGAGGAGAAAAAGGCGATTCTGAAGCTCATCGATGCCTTCACCGTCTCCCAGTACACCGCCAAGACCCTCTTCGGCTATCATCTGGAAAAGAATACCGATTGCGCCGGTGAGATCGCCAAGTTGGAGGCCAAGGTTGCAGCGGGGCAGAAGGCTGCGTCCGACGCAGGCCTTACCCTGGATGGAGAGTTCCGCTTCTGCAAGGACGGAGAAGTCGTCATGCAGACCCGGAAGCTGACCAAAGAGGAGATCGACCTGTCCGTCCGCCGGGTCAGCCGCATCGTCAAGATCGGCATGTTTATGGATCGGTATCCTGCGGAGCTGTCCGGCGGCCAGCAGCAGCGCGTGGCCATTGCCCGTACCCTGGCCCCGGAGCCCTCGGTGCTGTTCATGGACGAGCCCCTGTCCAACCTGGATGCCAAGCTGCGCCTGGAAATGCGCTATGAGCTCCAGCGGCTCCACGTGGAGACCGGCTCCACCTTTGTCTATGTCACCCACGACCAGATGGAGGCCATGACCCTGGCAACCCAGATCTGCCTGATCAACAACGGTGTCTTGCAGCAGTATCAGGCCCCGCTGGAAGTGTATCACCACCCGGCCAACCTGTTCGTGGCGGACTTCGTGGGCACGCCGTCTATCAACTTTGTAGATGCCAAGGGCAAGCAGAGCAGTGACGGCAGTCTGGAACTGACGGTTCTTGGCGGTATCAAGGCCACCTTCAAGCCTGCCAAGGCGCTGGATATGCAGGCTTGGTTTGCTTCCCGTGATAAAGAGGCCGCCGACAAGGCAGCAGCTCTGAAGCAGAAGGCTTCCGAAAAGGGCTACGTGGAGAAGGGCAACAAGGACGAGGTCTTCCGCTACCACATTGCCAAGGTCAACGAGGAGGACGACTCCCTGCAGGATGTGCCAGAAATCACCAATGAGGACTTCGTCCTGGGCATTCGTCCGGAATTTTTGGACATTGCCGACGCCGGGGCCCTCCAGGGCGAAATCTATGGCGCGATGCCCACGGGTATGGAGTCCACCCTCAAGGTCCGGGTAGGGGAGTTCCTGCTGACCGGCGTGATCTTCGGCAGCAGCCTGTTCACCATCGGCACCAAGGTACCCCTGTCCGTCACTGGCAATCAGATCATGCTCTTCGACCGCCGCTCCGGCAAGTGCATCACCTCCGGCAGCCTGGAATTCTAAGCATATTACAGAAAGCAAAGAGGCTGTTGTAAAATAGAAAAAACACCCAAATAGAGCGCATGTCATTGCGAACCAGCGCGCACGCTGGTGTGGCAATCCCCCCGATTTTCAAACATCTTCGATTGAAAATCCCGGATTTTACTCCTATCCGGGGGATTGCCACACCAGTGACGGCGGTCACTGGTTCGCAATGACAGTTTTCTTTTGGACATTTTGACCCATATGGGCCTATTTTACACAGCCTCTAAAAATTTAATTCTGGGAATCGAATTTCCGGAACTGATCCGGACAGTCCTGCACGCCGGAGATGCGGTGAGGGACAGAGGGGGCGGGTGTGGTGCAGGTGCGCCGAACCTTGGCAAGGGTGCGCGGGGTCAGCGGATGGGCCTTTTCAAAGGTGAACAGTGCATCCTCCGGGGCGGCAAGCACCGCTTCCGGCTCCATCTGACGGATATCTTCGGCAATTTCCTTTCGGGCGCAGATGCGGACATCAGCGCCGGTTTCCAGATCATACACCGTGAAGATCAGTTTCCCTGTCTTGTAGTAAAGCAGATGCTTGGCACCGGCCGTGCAGTGCAGGCCGATCTGAATGGCGTCCACGCAGCAGCCGTCAAATTCCGAGACGCACACCAGCCTGCCCGGGGCGGGATCCTCCAGCTTCAGCCGCTCCAGCGCCGTCTCGCACACCCGTACCCCCAGGGCCAGCAGCGGGCAGTCGTGCCCGTGAAACCGGACGCAGTCACCGTAGAGCCGGGCGATTCTATCTTCATTCATCGTTGTGATCGTCCTTTCTGTCTTTCTATTAAATATTATATCTATCTGCGGAAGATATGTCAATTACTGGAAAATAGATCATTCATTGGCGACTATGTCAGAAGGTAGAAGCAAATCGGCCAAAATGTGAGACTGTCATATCAAATACCTTAACTTCCCGCAGCAAAAGGAAAAGTTTGGCCTTGACGAAGCCAGGAACGGTTGATACAATGGCCGCGGGTACATCGAAAGAAAAATGGAGAGGAGAATATTGACAGTGGATAAGGAGACGGCGATCACTCCATATGAAACAAGAGAAGTGCTGTTTTACAGAACAGATAACGGTGACGTCAAAGTTGAGATCTTGCTATATCGGGAGAATCTATGGCTGACGCAGGCTAAGATGGCTGAATTGTTCGAGGTTCAGAAAGCAGCCATCTCGAAGCACCTGAAAAATATCTTTGCCTCCGGCGAGCTGATGGAAAGCGCAGTTGTATCCATTTTGGAAACAACTGCCGCAGATGGGAAGAAATATCCGACAAGATACTACAATTTGGATGCAATTATTGCAGTTGGATATAGGGTAAATTCCAAGAAAGCGACTATGTTCCGCATCTGGGCCAACAGAATATTGAAGGAATATATCATCAAGGGCTACGTTATGGATGACGAGCGCCTGAAAGACCCGGAGAACTTCTTTGGAAAAGATTATTTTGAAGAGCAGCTGGAGCGTATTCGTGATATACGTTCCAGCGAACGTCGCTTTTACCAGAAGATTACGGATATCTATTCACAATGCAGTGCTGACTATGATGCAGACAGCCCTGTCACAAAAGAATTCTTTGCAACAGTGCAGAATAAACTGCATTATGCAATTACGAGGCATACTGCAGCTGAGATCATCTACGATCGTGCAGATAGTGCAAAACCGAATATGGGACTGACAACGTGGAAAAACGCACCAAATGGAAGAATTCGTAAATCAGATGTTACGATAGCTAAAAATTATTTAAACGAAGATGAGATGGGAAACCTCAACGAAATTGTTACAATGTACTTGGATTACGCCGAGCGGCAGGCCCGCCGCGGAAATATTATGTATATGCGGGATTGGGCTGCGCGGTTGGATGCCTTTTTGCAGTTCAACGAGGAGGAGGTGCTCCGGCATAAAGGCAAGGTAACGGCAGCGATTGCGAAAACTTTTGCGGAAAGTGAGTATGAAAAATTCCGCGTTATTCAGGATAGATTGTATCAGAGCGATTTTGACCGGCTGGTAGCCAGTGTGGAGCAAAGGGATGAAACATAGAAAGAGTCGTTATTATGCACAGGTTGATAGCGGAGCACATCCACTATTACAACATGTTCACAACAAACGGAATGTGCTGAATTGTGAGAATGATAAATAAAAAATGATTTGTGCACAATATACAAAATAAAAATGTTAAATATATATAAAATGGCATCTTGAATTCAAGGCGACATTGTGCTATTTTATAGTCACAAGGGAGAGATACCAAGAAAGGACCAAAGAAAAACCGAACAACCGGACTTTGGAAAGAAACAAAGAAAAGAAAGGGTATCCACCGATGGGCTCGAGGAAACTTAGGCCAAGGGCAGGGCATCCTGTGTATCTCCGCTTCAAATAGAGTTCGTTGCCGAAGAAAGGAAAGCACTGTATCGCGGAGACAGCCATTGCAGGAAGCGGCCCCACAATCCGCAGAAAGAGAGGTTAACCAAGGATGTTAGATAATAAGAGCGAACAGAGATGACCCCTGACGAGGATGCGAAAGCAAATCGTCAGGGGTCATTTCTTTTGCTATTCTCTGCCAAGCGGACAGGCGTTTTGAGCATATGGACGGACAAACTGCCCAAAAATTGGGCAGATTTGCGAAAATGTGAAAGAAAAAAAGAATGGGTTGCAAAATGTGCGCGTTTTAAGCACAAGTGTTTTGGAATGGCGGCTATTTGAAATAGAAAGGTCAAAAAAACGAAAGTAATTTCAATAAAATGTCGGTGCGAGCAGAACGTATGTACGCGCGGTGTGGAGACTTCAGCATGGAAAACTTTTACAAAACTATGTTTTCGTGGTCCTTTCCTTTGTGCATTCGGTAGAAATGCTGCCGAAAAAAGGATTTTACGCAAATTTCCTATTGATTTTCACGGGCAAACGTGGTATCATGCACACAAATCACTTGAGACCAAGCGATTTGTGCAGGAACGTGAAATGAAAAATTCAAATTCCTGCAAAATGAAAAAGGAGGAAGAACAATGAAAAAATTTCTGGCCCTGCTGCTTGCTCTGACCATGGTGCTTTCCATGGCGGCCTGTAGCAGCAGCACCCCCGCTGCGACAACAGCTGCGACTACGGCTCCCGCCGAGACCACTGCTGCCACTGAAGCGGCCGGTGACGTCTATACCGGTCCTGACTGGGCTGCTATCGACGCTATGGATTACGACGATGCTTCCGATGCTCTGTATGACTGGAACCTGAGCGAATTCTATGAATACTATCAGGACGCCAAGTCTGAGATCGCCGACCTGAATCTGCGTATGGCCAAGATGGCTATGGCGGACGCCAAGCTGATGGAGTCCGGCGTCTTCTCCCCTGTGTACGGCAACGGCGGCGCTTTCGCTATGAACCGTGTGGTTCCCCGTACCGACACCACCACTTCCTGGGGCGTTGACGAGTACAGATGGCACTCCAAGCTGGTTGCCAACGAGCTGATCACCTCTGAGGACCGCGCCGCTCTGACCGCTCTGTGGGGCGAGAGCGAGGACGCTGCTTCCTGGCTCGAGGCTGCCAAGGCTTACCTGGACGAGCATGGCTACACCCTGAACGACACCTGGAACTATGCGATCAACTATGAGCTGGCTACCTGGGACGGCATCGCTTCCAGCTACACCTCTGACCACTACTTCGTCGCACCTACCTGGGCTCCTCTGCTGGAGTACGATGTCAAGAACGTGCAGCAGCCCGGTATTGCCGAGAGCTATGAGGTTTCCGAGGACGGCACTGTTTACACCTTCCACCTGCGTCAGGGTGTGAAGTGGGTTGACCAGCAGGGTCGTGAGCTGGGCGAAGTTACCGCTGATGACTGGGTCGCTTCCATGGAGCACGTTCTCGATAACAACGATGCTCTGGGCTATCTGATGACCAGCAGCAGTGGCTGCGGCATCAAGAACTATGATGCTTACCTGAGCGGTGAGGTTACCGATTTCGCCGAGGTCGGCGTCAAGGCTGTTGACGACTACACCCTGGAGTACACTCTGGAAGCTCCCTTCCCCGCATTCCTGTCCATGATGGGCTATGGCTGCTTCGCTCCTCTGAACCGGGCTTTCTACAAGGCTCAGGGCGGCACCTTCGGCGCTGAGGGCGAGGAGTACACCTCCGGCAACTACGGCACCACTCCTGCCAACATCGCTTACTGCGGCGCTTATCTGGTTAAGAACTTCACCGAGAAGAATGTGACCAGCTATGTTGCCAACCCCTCTTACTGGGATGCTGACTCTGTGCAGACCCACAACATCAACATCTACTTCAACGACGGTTCCGATCCTCTGCGTATGTACAACGAGGCGAAGGACGGCACCGTAGCCGGCTGCGCTTTTAACTCCTCTTCTCTGGTTCTGGCCAAGGAGGATAAGCCCGAAGGCTCTGACAAGACCTACTTCGATCTGTATCACTACACCACCGCTAACGACGGCTCCACCTACTGCGGCTGGGTCAACATCCACCGTGGTTCCTGGGCAAACTTCAACGACAACACCGTTGGTGTTTCCACGCAGACCGACGAGCAGAAGGCCGCTACCCGGGCTGCTCTGAACAACAAGAACTTCCGGAACGCTCTGGGTCTGGCTTTCGACCGCGGCGCTTTCAACTCCACCATCGTTGGCGAGGAGCTGAAGTACGCTTCCCTGAGAAATGCCTATGTCCCCGGCGACTTCCAGGTTAGCACTGCTGAGGTCACCGTTGAGATCAACGGCGAGGCTACCACCTTCCCCGCCGGTACTTACTTCGGTCAGTTCGAGCAGGCTCAGCTGGATGCCGATGGCTATCCCATCAAGGTTTGGGATCCCGCGGGCAACGACGGCGCCGGCTCCGGCGACGGCTTCGATGGCTGGTTCAATCCCGATGCTGCCGTGGAGTACCTGGACAAGGCTGTTGCTGAGCTGGCTCAGGTTGGCGTTGAGGTTTCCGCTGAGAACCCCATCCACATCGATGTGCCCTACGGCTCCTACAGTGAGACCATCACCAACCGTATGAACGCTTACAAGCAGTCCATTGAGAAGGTCCTGGGCGGCAAGGTTGTTGTTGATCTGGTTGCCTATGCCGACAACACCGCTTACAGCTACTCCTACTACCGTACCAGCACCGGCAACGAAGCCAACTACGACATTGCTCCCGGTACTTCCGGTTGGGGTCCTGACTACGGCGATGCTCAGTCCTATCTGGATACCATTCAGCCCTACGGCTACATGGCCAAGCAGATCGGCCTGTACTAATTCCGCACAACACCATTTAGGTTGACCTGATGTGGGGGAGTTTTTCTCCCCCACATTTTCCGCTACCTGCGGCAAAGGAAACTCTGAATCAATGGGCAGAGGCTCTGCCGATTGATTCAGGGCTTCCGATCTTTCAAAATAAAACGAAAAAGGGTGATACCGTGGCGAAATACACATTCGTTAGAATCCTGAAGGGTATATTATCTGCGGTTTGCGTTGTCGTTTTGATTATGGTGTTGGTTTACTCCCTGATGGATCGTACCACCATTTTTGCCGGCGACCCGAACTATTCCAAAATGCAGAGCAACAGCCGAATTACCTACGAGCAGAGCCGCTATAAGGCTTTCGGCTATATTGATTATTCCACCTATTCCGACTATATCAAGAACCTTTTCTCCAGCGGAGAAATTGACGACGCAACCCGCTCCGACGCGATGAAAATCGGTGTCACTGCCGAGAAGGCTTCCGACACGGCTAACGAGTACATTGCGAAATTTACCCAGGAATATGAATCCAAGGGCTATACCATTACCCGTCTGGACGCGGATCGGAAGAAAAACGGCCAGGTCAAGGACGGCGGTCAGGCAGTGATTTATGCCACCCGTGATCGTCCGCTCATTAAGCGGGTTGTCGGCTACTTCGCGGACCTGATTTTCTTTGACAATGTTCACTATGTGGACGAAGCCACGGACATTGGTCCCCGGACGCTTACCTTTACTCTGTATGATCCCGTTTACGGCGGAACGAAGTTCTCTCCCGCCATTATTGGCAACGGTACCATGCACAGATATCTACTTTACTTCGACAATTCTTTCCCCTTTATCCATCAGAATTTCGCCACGCTGCATCTGGGCGAAAGCTACACGGTGAACCGGGGAATTGATGTTTTCGAGACTATGACCACCTCTCAGGGTTCTTATATTCTGAAGGATGTGATCTTCCCCACGGGCCACACCGAGAAGAGCGCGGATGACCTGCATACAGCTACCTATGTGGCCGGTTCTCTGGAACAGAGCGCTATGTACGCCGCAAGGTTTGTGGACGACTACACCAATACCATTACCCATAAGAACAATATGTCCAAGATGGGCTTCTCCTTTGTCATTGGCGTCATTGCCACCATCCTCAGTTATGTCCTGGGTCTGCCCCTGGGCCTGCTGATGGCTCGCTATAAGGACGGCCTGCTGGATAAAATCGGCACGTTCTATATCATGTTCATTATCGCCGTGCCCAGCCTTGCCTATATCTTCCTGTTCAAGGCCATTGGCGGCAGCGTCTTCAAGCTGCCCACCTCCTTCGATATGGATACCAACAGTAAGGCCATGTATGTGCTGCCCATCATCTCCCTGGCTCTGCCCAGCATTGCCAACCTGATGAAGTGGATGCGCCGCTACATGATCGACCAGATGAACAGCGACTATGTCAAGTTCGCCCGTTCCGGTGGCCTCAGTGAAAACGAGATTTTCACCAAGCACATCTGGAAGAACGCCGCCATTCCCATTGTCCATGGCATTCCCGGCAGTCTGCTGTTTGCCATGACCGGCGCTATCATCACCGAGCGTATTTATTCCGTCCCCGGCGCCGGCAACCTGCTGACCCAGGCCATCAATAAGTATGACAATGGCGTTATCGTGGGCGTGACACTGTTCTATGCGGTGCTGACCGTTATTTCCAACATCCTGGGCGACGTGCTGATTTCCATGGTTGACCCCAGAATTTCCTTTACTTCCAAGGGTAGGTGATCAAGAATGCATGAAGATTTGAGCCAGTATACTGACGAGGAGCTGTTTGCGCCTGTGTCCCATTCCGATGCGGAATCCGAAAAAATCGCGGCTCCCCGGTATTCCTACTGGAAGTCCGTGTTCCGGGTGTTCTTCCGGAAAAAGGTAAACATCATTGCCCTGTGTCTTCTTCTGTTCGTGATCCTGTTTGCCTACATTTACCCCGCTGTTACAAGCTACGACCCCTACGCAAACCTGCTGGATCCCAACGCCAAGCATCTGGGTCCTGCCCAGGCTTTGAATTACTTCGGCCATGACCTGAAGTGGATCCTGGGCTCCGGCGCATCCGGCGAGTCCACCTTTGACGCCGTGTGGAACGGCTCTAGAATTTCCATTTCTCTGGCATTCATCTGCGCCGCCATTAATATGTTTATCGGCGTGATGCTGGGTGCCGTGTGGGGCTTCAGTAAGAAAGTGGATATGGTCATGATGGAGGTTTATACCATCATCGGCAATGTGCCCATGATTTTGATCATCTCCGTTTTGTCCATGCTGTTTTCTCCCACCTTCTGGACCATGGTGTTCGCGCTGACCATTGTGGGCTGGCTGAGCATTGCCTACTTCATTCGTACACAGGTATTGATTATCCGGGACCGGGAGTACAATCTGGCTTCCCGCTGCCTGGGTACCTCTATTTTCAAAATTGCCACCAAGAACATTCTGCCCTTTATGACCTCTGTCATTGTGACGCTGCTGGCCACTGAACTGCCAAGCTACATCTCCTACGAGGTGTTCCTGTCCTACATCGGCATGGGCATGAGCGAAATGTCTCTGGGCCGTCTGATTTATGCCGCTGAGGCCGCCATGGTAACGCCCGGCTGGCAGATGGAATTCTGGAGCCCTGTGGCCATTGCTTCCATCATTACCGTTGTTCTGTACGTGGTGGGCCAGAATTTGGGCGACGCTTCCGATCCCAGAACCCATATGTAAGGAGGACGGAATATGGAAGAGAAAAAAGTATTGCTGTCCGTTCAGGACCTGGTAGTCAAGTTTAAGGTCCGCGGACGTTCCCTGACCGCCATCCGGGGCATCAGCCTGGACATCTACGAGGGCGAGTCCATCGCCATCGTCGGCGAGTCCGGCTCCGGTAAGTCCGTCTTTACAAAGACCTTTGCCAATATGCTGGATTCCAACGGCTATGTGGACAGCGGCAAGATTATCTTCAACGACCCCGACCTGGCGGAAACCAGCTTGGATGTGGGCCACAAGGAAGACGTAAAAATGACCTCCATCCGTCTGAGGCTGGATGTGTATTCCAAGCTGGAGAACGGCGCGCAGACTTATAAGCAGATGAAGGCACTTGATGCGGAGAAGAAGGCGAAGGCTTCCATCTCCGACGAGGAGGATGCGGTTTTCCAGGAGAAGCTGGCTGACCTGCGGTTCCAGCGGGCGGAGAGTTTCAACCACAAGCAGACGCTGGACGCCCACGAAAAGGAGGCCATCAAGGAAGCCTCTGCCAAAATCGCGGAGCTGGACAAGCAGATCGAGGCGCAGGAGCAGGCCCGCAAGCAGGCCCAGCAGGTGAAGGCCAAGGAGGCCGCTGCGGATACCGCCTACAACGAGGCCTATGCCAAGAAGATGGCTGCTTTGAAGGAGCAGTATCATAAGGAGATCGCGGAGCCCATTACCCTGGAGCAGCACACCCGCAATGTAAACCTGGCAAAGGAAATTTTCCTGTCCGTTGGCAGATACGATGTGATTTCCAGAAACCGCATGATCCGCAAGCTGCTGAAGGCTGTGCGGGAGGCCATGCGTCAGGGCCTGGACCTGGATTCCGACGAGGTGCGTAATGATGTGTTCAGCGCCGTCACCTTCCGGGTCAAGCTGGTGGACGAGGCGGAGAACCGCCTGTTCGGCCGCTGTGTGCTGGACCTGGCAAATATCAAGTACAGCAAGGACCTGACCCAGATCCGCGGCAAAAAGATCGCCACGGTCTTCCAGGACCCCATGACCTCTCTGAACCCCATCATTACCATCGGCCAGCAGATCACCTCCATCATCCTCAAGCACCAGCACTGCTCTGAAGCAGAGGCCCGGATCCGCGCCCTGGAGCTCATGAAAAAGGTCGGCATTCCCAATGCGGAGAACCGCTTTGACGACTATCCCTTCCAGTACTCCGGCGGCATGCGCCAGAGAATCGTTATCGCCATCGCCCTTTCCTGTCAGCCCAAGATTTTGATCTGTGACGAGCCCACCACCGCTCTGGACGTGACCATTCAGGCCCAGATCCTGAAGCTTATCAAGGACCTGCAGAGGGAATTCGGCTATACCATCGTTTTCATTACCCACGACCTGGGCGTGGTTGCCAATGTGGCTGACCGTGTGGCCGTGCTGTACGCGGGCCAGATCGTTGAAGTCGGCACCGTGGAAGAGGTTTTCTACGACCCCCGGCACCCCTACACCTGGGCAATGCTTTCCAGCCTGCCCCAGCTGGCCCAGCGGAATACGGAGCTGTATTCCATTACCGGTACGCCCCCCTCTCTTTACAACAAGATCGTGGGCGACCCCTTTGCACCCCGGAATCCCTACTGCCTGAAAATCGATACGCTGCAGGACGCGCCCATGTTCAAGGTGACGGATACCCATTACGCCAAGACTTGGCTGCTGGACCCCAGAGCGCCTAAGATCGAAAAGCCTGCCGCGATCCAGAACCTCCACGAGAAGCTTGTGGAAGCGTTCAACATTTGAAAGGAGGTCATGCTGCTGTGAGCAATGAAACAACGAAGCTGGAAGCAACTTCCAGACATATCCCCGAGCATGGCCCCATTGACGAGAAAACCGGCAAGGAGGTTTTGCTGTCCGTCAAAAATGTTGACATCGTGTTCGGCAAGGGTGACAAGGCCTTCAAGGCCGTGAAAAACGCATCCTTCGACATCTACAAGGGTGAGACCTTCTCCCTGGTGGGCGAGTCCGGTTCCGGCAAGACCACCATCGGCCGTGCCGTCATTCGGGTCAACCCCTGCGCCGCCGGTGAGATCCTCTACAAGGGTGTCCGCATTTCCGGCAAAATTCCCCACTCCCTGGACCGGGAGGTCATCCGGAACATCCAGATGGTCTTCCAGGATCCCGCCGCATCTCTGAACGAGCGCGCCACCGTGGACTACATCGTCTCCGAAGGCCTTTACAACTTCCACCTGTACAAGAATGAGGCGGACCGCGTGCAAAAGGTGGAGAAGATGATCAACGAGGTGGGCCTGCTGCCTGAGCACCTGACCCGGTACCCCCACGAGTTCTCCGGCGGCCAGCGCCAGAGAATCGGCCTGGCCCGTGCCATGATCATGGAGCCGGAGCTGGTGGTTGCCGATGAGCCCATTTCCGCACTGGACGTTTCCATTCGTGCCCAGGTGCTGAACCTGCTGAAAAAGTTCCAGCGGGAGCAGGGCACCACCTATCTGTTCATCGCCCACGACCTGTCCATTGTCCGGTTCATCTCTGACCGCATCGGCGTTATCTACAAGGGCGATATCGTGGAGGTGGCTGAGGCGGAGGAACTGTTCAACTACCCCATGCACCCCTATACCAAGAGCCTGATCTCCGCCATCCCCATTCCCGACCCCAAGCTGGAGAAGAACAAGGAGCTGTTCACCTACGACCCCTCCATTCATGACTACAGCGAGGATAAGCCCGAGATGGTGGACATCGGCAACAACCACTTTGTCTACGGCAACAAGAAGGAGATCGAGGAGTACAAGGCTCTGCGGGCCAAGAATGTGCCCATCAAGAGCATCACCATCCGGGATGAAAATGAGCCTCCCAAGCAGACGCCTAAGAAAGAGGCCTCTCCCGAGGAGATCCATATGGCTCCTGCCCGGGACACCGGCAGCTTCTGGTACAATTTCCTGGGCTTCCTGCTGCCCCTGCTGAGCCTGCTGGGCGCCCACATCTTCCGCACCCACAATTACATCCGCAACTACAAGGCCCTGAAGAAGGGTGCCATTGTAGGCCTGGTCTTCCGGGCAGTACTGATCGGTATCTTCGCCCTGCTGCTGGTTCTTGCAGTCATATAGCGCAAACACAAAACAGGGGCGGCCTTTGCCGCCCCTGTTTTGTGTCAAAGATAACCAACCTTCCCCTACGGGGAAGGGGGACCGCCGCCGTAGGCGGTGGTGGAAGAGGGGCCCTACGGGATGGTAATTTGTATTGCATTCTCGGTTTTTCTATGGTAAAATAACCGAAAAATCCACGCGGAAAGGAAATTTTCCTATGTCAAGATATGCCCGGGGCAAGGAGCCCTATGCGCCGAAAATGGAACATGTAGAGGTGCCGGAGAGCCATGTAAAGCTGCGCGCCATTCTGTTCGTATTGGCCATTTTGTTGGCCGTGGTGGCCTTTGGCTTCGGACTCAACAGCCTTTTAACCCCCGAGACAGGCTGGAAAGCGGTGGAAGCCTCCGGATCAAACTCCGGGGAGATCACCCTGCAATATAACTACGGGGCAGGGGCGCAGGGCACCGCGGCGGAGCGGCGGCAGGTGAACGATGTGTATTCCACGGCCCTGACCCAGGCGGAGCAGCAGCTCAGCCAGGCGGGGAACAATACCGTCAGTCTGTATACCGTCAGCACCAATCCCAACCAGACCGTAACCGTAGAGCCCATTCTGTACCGCGCCCTGGAACGCTTCTGCGCCACCGGCAGCCGGGCGATTTACTATGGGCCGCTGTACAGCCGGTATTATGCCCTCTTTGCGAGCCAATACGATGAGGCGGCAGCGGAGTACGATCCCGCCCGGTCCTCTGATGCCGGGGCCTTCGCGGCGCAGATCGCCGCCTTTGCCCAAAATCCCGACCAGATCGACCTGGAGCTGCTGGGGGAGAATCAGGTGCGCCTGAATGTGGGCAAGGAATACCTTGCCTATGCCCGGGAAAACGAGCTGGATACGCTGCTGGACTTCGGCTTTGTGAAAAATGCCTTTGTCATCGATGCGGTGGCCGACGCTCTGACCGACGCGGGGCTGACCAATGGCCTGCTCACCAGCGCGGACGGCTTCTCCCGGAGCCTGTGCCAGGGCAGCTTCGGTGTGAATCTGCTGGAGGCAACGGATTCCGGCTACCGTCAGGCGGCGGCAGCGGCCTATAATGGGCCCCGGTCCGTGGCAGCGCTGCGGGCCTTCCCGGTGGACAGCGGCGACGCACTGCGGTTCTACACCTATGAGGACGGCACCGTCTGCCCGCCGGTGCTGGACGAGACCACGGGACTGCTGACGGCAGCCAATGACAATCTGGTCCTCTTTGGGGACGGCAGCGTAGGAGATCTTGCCCTGCAGGCCATGCAGGCGCTGTCCCATTGGGATTTGGAAGGCCTGAGCTGCCTTTACAGCCGGGAAAACGCAGTTTACTGTACCGATAAAACGGTAGAGGTTTCCCAGCTCTTTGCGGGCGTGACGCTGATCAGAGAATAAAAATCAGGGACGGCAATGGGGCCGTCCCTGATTTTTATAGCAGCATCGCTTCCAGATCATACAGCTCCTGGCGCAGGAAGAAGCACAGGAAGATGAGAATTCCGTTCAGCACCCAGAAGCCCCATTTGCCCTGCTTTGCTTTGCCCCAAAGCAGACGGCCAAACAGCAGCTTCCCCAAAAGAAACCCCACCATGGTGCCCAGGGTGTTGAGAATCAGATCGTCAATATCCGTGGCGCGGAAGCAGAACATCTGAGACAGCTCAATGCTCAGGCTGACCAGAAATCCAACAGCCGCAGTGCGGGGAAAATGCTGGTACTGCTTCCAGCAGAGGGGCAGCAGCATGCCCAGAGGCACGGTCAGCAGGGTGTTCATGCCGGAAAGCCAGAAAAAACGGGGATCTCCAAAATCCGAAAAGGGAATCAGGTTGACCTGGGGGCGGAAGGCAAAGTACCGGATGCTTGGAATGCCCGTGAGCGCGTAAAGAATACTCATGTAGAGCGCCAGCAGCCCCAGAATGACCCAGCTGCCCTTGAACAGCTGCCGCCAGACGCCGACGCAGAGCCTGAAAAAGCCCAGCGCCAGGACGGCCACCAGCAAATTGACGGGCAGCTCGTAGATCAGCAGTTCACGAAACACGCAAACCCCTCCTTTTTGGAAGAGACTATCATATTTTTCCGTGAATTACAAGAAGCTTTCGTTTTTCTTAAAGAATTCCAAAGGAAAAATGCGGTTTCCTCTGCTTACAGGTTCACAGTCTCGAAATTCTGTGCGGCCCGCTCTGCGGCGCGCCAGCTGCCAAGGGCATAGGCTGCGGCACAGAGCAAAAGCACCGGAATTTGAAGCATCCCTTGCCCGGTAGGCGCGTTCAGCCCTTCCAGACCGGGGAGGTGGTGCAGGATTTCTCCTGCGGTGACGATCAGCAGCGCAGCAGCGGAAAACAGGACAAAGGGCTTTCCCAGCCCATAGCCCGTTTTCCAGTAGAGTCCGGGAACCAAAATATTGAATGCGAGGAAAACCAGCAGAATATTGGCAAGATAGGCGGGATTTGCATTCATCATGGCATTTTCCGTGTACACAGCCGCCAGGGAAAGAAACTGCATACGGATAACCGTCAGTATGGCGCACAGCAGGAAAAACAGCATTTGCAGCCCAATGCAGAAAAGATAGTTGGCCCGGACCACCTGCTTCTTGCTGACGGGCAGAAGCAGGGTATAGCTCAGGTCGTTCTGCTCCCGGCGGCTCTGCATGGACTGGAACAGGGCAAGGCACAGGAAAAAGCTGTCCATGGCGATTGGATAGCCCGGAATCATGGTCATGCCGGAAAAGAGCAGGAAGAGATAGCACAGGGGCAGGGCGGTGAAGGTAAATTCCTTTTTCAGAAGCTGCTTCATAGAGTGATGTCCTCCTTTTCCAGCCGAACCATGATGTCCTCCAGAGAATCACAGTCCGGGTGATCTGCCAGAAAGTCAGCCATTGGTTTGGAGGCGACAATGTGTCCCTTTTGAATATAGGTGATGTCGTCGGCACAGTCCAAAAGGTCCGTGGTAATGTGGGTGGAGAACAGAATGGCGGTGCCCTTGGCCGCCAGCTGCCGGAAGATGTCCTTCAGCTCCGCCCGGGATACGGGGTCCAGTCCGCTGGAGGGTTCGTCCAGAATCAGAAGCTTTGCTCCATGGGAAAGGGCCAGAGCCAGCTGGAATTTCACCTTCATGCCCTCGGAGAGCTGCCGCAGCTGTTTGCCGGTGCCCAGATGAAAAACCTGCAAATAGTGGGCGAAGGCTTCTTCATCCCACCGGGGGTAGAAGCTTTTGGTTATTGCGGCAATCTGCGCAACGGTCTTCCTGGGGTAAAAGGCGGCACCCCCTGCGGCGTAGCCAATGCGGGCGCGGACATCGGCTTCGTCAATGTTCTGTCCCAGAATATGCACGCTGCCGCCATCCGCGTGGACAAGCCCGAGGATGGCTTTCATGGTTGTGGTTTTTCCGGCACCGTTCCGGCCGAGAAAACCCATAATATGCCCTTTTTCCAGAGAAAAAGAGACGTTTTCCAGAGAAAAGCCGGGATAGCGCTTGCATAGCCCGGAAACGGTCAGCACAGGATCCATTTTGTCCCCTCCTTTTGGAAATATTGTAAGCCCGGGACCGCCCAAAGTCCACCAGGGAACACAAACATTTTCTCGAGAAAAATGTTAACCCCGGTTGCATTTTCACCGGAGCAACGGTATAATAGAGAACATGTAAAAGGGGGGAAATGCCATGCTGGCCGAAAATCTTTTGCTGCTGCGAAAGCAAAACCGCCTGACCCAGGAGCAGGTGGCCGAGGCTGTGGGAGTTTCCCGTCAGGCCCTTTCCAAATGGGAGAACGGGGAGTCTGCGCCGGACATTGACAACTGCATCGCCCTGGCGAACTTCTACAATGTGACCCTGGACGATTTGGTGCGCTATAATTCGGAAAAAGAACTGCTGCCCATTCCGCCCAGGGGCAAGCACTGCTTCGGCGTGGTGACGGTGGGGGAGAACGGCGTGTTTCAGCTGCCGGAAAAGGCGTTGAAGCTCTTCTCCATCCGCCCCGGGGATGCGCTCCTGGTGCTGGGGGAGGAGGGCAACGGCATTGCCATGCTCAAGCAGAGTGACTTCCTGCAAAAGATGGGATAAAAAAGCTCCCCGCGATCTGCGGGGAGACAATCAAAAGTCCCGGTAGTATTCCGCCGGAAGCACATCCGATAGCTCAATGAGGGCGTGGTCCCGCTCTCCGGCGTAGTCCACCTTTAGCAGGGGGGAGCGCAGCTGGGAGACGGGATCCTGCCGGATGGCCAGGGTCACGGTGACCCGTGTGCCGCCCTTGGGCGGGCGGTCGATGAGCACGGCGCCTCCATGATGGGAGGCGGCAGCGCGAATCATGACCATGCCAAGGCCCAAGCCATACCGGCTGTCTTCAATGGCAGGCTGGCGCAGATAGCGCCGGAAGACGCTGCCGCGAACCGAATCGGCAATGCCGCTGCCGCTGTCCTGGATGCACAGCCGCAGCATCCGGCCCTGCCGGGTAAGGCTTGCTGCAATATGGCCGCCCCGGGGTGTGAATTTCGCGGCATTGGACAGCAGATTCAGCACAGCCCGCTCCAGCTCCTGGGTATCCGCCAGACAGTAGAGGGCGGTTTCCGGCCCCTGGTAGTCCAGGCAAAGGCCGATGCCCTCCAGCATGGCCCCGGCCTTTTCAAAAATCTCCCGGAAAATACCGGTGATTTCCACAAGGGCCTGGTGGCTTGTGCCGGAAGATGCGGCGGACATATTGCCCACCAGACGCAGAACCTGGGCAAGACCCCGGTTCAGCGCTGCAGCCTGCTGCGAGCCGTCTTCCCCGGCCAGGTTCGCCAGGGCCGCTGCAGAGGCCAGAATGCCGGAAAGGGGCAGCCGCAGCTCGGCGGCGGCCAGAGAAAGAGCCCGGAGCTCTCTGGGTTCCGCAGGGCCCTCCAGCACGAAAAAGTCCAGCTCCCCCCGGCGCTCCACCTCGGCACCGAAGACGGTGCCGGAAAGGTCCAGGGTCAGGTACAGGCTGCCGCCTTCGTAGGCGGCGTATTCCTCCTGCCCAGTGGCGAGCAGCGGCGCAATTTCCGCGCCCGGGGGCAGAGGCAGGTGCTTTGCTGCCGCGTTGCACTGGAAAATGCGGCCCGCTTTGACACAGAAGCAGGGGGCGACGATCAAATCCAGCGTCTCTATGTGCAGGGTTTCGTTGTCCATGACAGTCCTCCTGACAGTGGTAGCTTGCGCAGAATCGGGGAAAACTTTCCCGGCAGGTTTCGACAATTCTTTTACGGCTATTTTAACGCCCAAATTTCAAAATAGCAAGGGCAACTTCATGAAAAAAGGGGATACACTATGCACGAAGGACACAGAGACCGGGTGAAGAAACGCTTTCGCCAGGAGGGGCTGGATCATTTTTCGGATATTCAGGCTCTGGAGCTGCTGCTGTTTTACGGCATTCCCCGGGTGGATACCAACCCCATTGCCCATGCTCTGCTGGACCGTTTCGGCAGCCTTTCTCAGGTGCTGGAGGCCAGCCCTGAGGAGCTGATGAAGGTTCCGGGGGTGGGGGAGAACGCGGCGCTGCTGCTGACGCTGATCCCGCAGATGGGCAGGTTCTACATGGTGGACCGCTCCAGCCGTGTGACAATTCTGCAAACCTTGGAGCAGTGCGCGGACTTTCTGGTGCCCCACTTTTTCGGGCGGAAGGTGGAGACGGTTTTCATCCTCTGCCTGGACGCCAAGTGTAAGCTTTTGTGCTGCAAGGAGCTGGGAGAGGGCGGCCCCAATTCTACCGGCGTCTCCATCCGGAAAATCGTGGAGACGGCCATTGGCGTCAACGCTGCCACGGTGGTGCTGGCCCACAACCATCCCAGCGGCCTGGCGGTGCCATCAGCTGAGGATATCCAGACTACCCGCCGCATTGCCCATGCTTTGCAGGCGGTGGAAATCACCCTGGCGGATCACATCATTGTGGCGGATGGGGACTATGTTTCCATTGCCATGTCCGATGACCGTTTTCGGGACTGCCTGCTGATATAAAGGAGATACCTATGGATCATTTTGAATTGGTTTCGGAATACAAGCCCTCCGGCGACCAGCCGGAGGCCATTGAGGCGCTGACAAACGGCGTGAACTGGGGCCTGCGGGAGCAGACTTTGCTGGGCGTCACCGGCTCCGGCAAGACCTTTACCATGGCCTCCGTTATCGCCAAGCTAAACAGGCCTACCCTGGTGCTGGCCCACAATAAGACCTTGGCGGCCCAGCTGTGCTCGGAGTTCCGGGAGTTTTTTCCACACAATGTTGTGGAATATTTCATTTCCTACTACGACTACTATCAGCCCGAGGCATACATTGCCCATACGGACACCTATATTGAAAAGGATGCCTCCGTCAATGAGGAGATCGACCGGCTGCGCCACTCCGCAACCTCCTCTCTGTTTGAGCGGCGGGATGTGATCATTGTGGCCTCCGTCAGCTGCCTGTACGGTCTGGGTGACCCCATTGACTACAAGAGCATGGTCATTTCTCTGCGGGTGGGGCAGGAGCGGCCTGTGGATGAGATATTGAAAAAGCTGACGGAAATTCGCTATGAGCGCAACGATATTGACTTTTCCCGGAATAAATTCCGGGTCCGGGGGGACACCCTGGAGGTTTACCCTGCCTACTGGTCCGGCAGGGCCATTCGGGTGGAGTTTTTTGGAGATGAAATCGACCGCATCAGCGAGATCAACGCCGTGTCCGGGTTGGTTGAGCGGTATGTGGACCATGTGGCGATTTATCCCGCCAGCCACTATGTTGCCTCGAAAGAGAAGCTCCAGCGGGCCATGCTGGAAATTCAGAAGGAGTGCGACGAGCAGGTGGTGAAGTTCCGGGCGGAAAACAAGCTCATCGAGGCCCAGCGAATCGCTCAGCGCACGGCCTACGATTTGGAAATGATGACGGAAATCGGCTTCTGCAACGGCATTGAGAACTATTCCCGGGTCATCCAGGGCCGGGCGCCCGGTTCGCCCCCCACCACGCTGCTGGATTATTTCCCGGAAGATTTTCTTATGTTCATTGACGAAAGCCATGTGACCCTGCCCCAGTGCCGGGCCATGTATGCCGGGGACCGGAGCCGGAAGGATGCCCTGGTGAACTACGGCTTCCGCCTGCCCTCGGCCTATGATAACCGCCCGCTGAATTTCAAAGAGTTCGACGAGAAGATCAATCAGGTGATCTATGTCTCCGCCACACCGGGCGAGTACGAGCGCACCCGTTCCGGACAGATCGTAGAGCAGGTCATTCGGCCCACGGGTCTGCTGGATCCCCAGGTGGAGGTGCGGCCCATTGAGGGGCAGATCGATGACCTGATTGGGGAAATCAATGCCCGCACTGCCAGACAGGAGCGGGTCCTTGTGACGACCCTAACCAAGAAAATGGCCGAGGATCTGACGGTGTACCTGCAAAAGGCGGGCATTAAGGTCCGGTATATGCATTCGGACATCGGGGCCATGGAGCGGATGGAGATCATCCGGGATCTGCGCCTGGCAAAATTCGATGTTTTGGTGGGCATCAACCTGCTGCGTGAAGGCCTGGACCTGCCGGAGGTGAGCCTGGTGGCCATTCTGGATGCGGATAAGGAGGGTTTCCTGCGCAGTGAAACCAGTCTGATTCAGACCATGGGCCGCGCCGCGCGGAACGCCGAGGGCAAGGTCATTATGTATGCCGACACAGTGACCCCCTCCATGCGCATCGCCATGGACGAAACCGCCCGCCGCCGGGAAATTCAGGACGCCTATAATAAAGCCCACGGCATCGTGCCCAAGACCGTTATCAAGTCCGTCCGGGACCTGATCGAGATTTCCTCTCCCACCGCCGAGCGGAAGGGCCGAAACGGGGTCAAGATGACCAAGGCGGAGAAGGAAAAGGAAATCGCCCGCCTGGAAAAGCAGATGAAGGAGGCGGCCAAGATGATGGAGTACGAGTACGCCGCCGTGCTGCGTGACCAGATTGTAGAGCTCCGCGGCAACGGACTGTAAAGCCCTTATTCCAAAAATATTCCGCCACCCGGGAAATTGTCCTTGCAATTTGCGCCGTGGATGGTATAATAAAATCCATCACATACAAAGGAGTTCATCCCAATGACTATTTTGACTGCTACCGGCTCTGCCGGAATGGGCAGCATGCTGATCACCCTGGTGCTCATGCTGGCCGTGTTCTACTTCATGCTCATCCGCCCCGAAAACAAGCGGAAGAAGGAAGCAGAGCAGATGCGTTCTTCCGTGAAGACCGGCGACAAGATCACCACCATCGGCGGCATTGTCGGCACCGTTGTCAACGTGAAGGAAAACAACCTGGTCATCGAGACCGGCGCCGATCAGGTCCGTATCGAGATCGCCAAGTGGGCTATGTCCACCAACGAGACCGCCGCTGAGGCCGCCAAGGCCGAGGCCAAGAAGGCTCAGGAGGCCAAGGCAAAGGCCAAGGCAGCCAAGAAGGCCGAGAAGGGCAAGTAAGCAAAGAAAAAACCACATCGGCTCCATACCGATGTGGTTTTTCTTTACCCAAGCTTTTTTAAGGGAACTGTTTCCAGAATGGGAATGCCCAGCTTTCCGAGCTTTTCCCGGACCTGGGTCTCAACCTTTGGCACCTGCAGTGCCTCCGGCTGGTGGGCATCGCAGCCCAGCACCATAGGCAGGCCTGCCTGAGCAACCAGCTCCAGGAATCTCCGGTCAGGGTAGTTTCGGCCCTCCCGGAAGCCCAGGAAATTGAATTCCAGGGGCAGACCGTGGTCCTTGGCTTCCCGGACGAGCAGCCCCATCCATTCGTCATAGACAGACCGGTTTCCGGTGAAATTGAGAATATCCGGGTGGGCCATATAGGTGTACAGCCCGGTATCCATGGCGGCAATGCCCTGGCGGACATAGGCCTCCAGAATTGCATTGTCTGCCGTGGGCTGACCGCTGTAGACCCCATCCGGCTCGTTGCCAACGAAGTGCTGGCCCAGAATCATGTATTCCACCTGCTCCTGCCGGAGAAAGTCCACGAGCCGGTCGAAGTATTTGGGATAGTATTCCGCCTCCACGCCGACATGGATTTCCAGCCGGTCTGCATAGCGGTCCCGCAGAGCGTTCACTGTGGATACATAGCCGGGAAGCTCCTCCGGGTGCATCCGGAAGGTGGAATAGTAATCTCCGGGGAAGAAATAGGGCGTGTGATCGGAAAAGCCCAGTATTTTCAGGCCTGCGGACAGTGCCGCATCCACATATTCCTGCTCGCTGCCCTGGGCATGGTTGCAGCGAGGGGTATGGGTGTGATAGTTTGCAATCATAAAATAGCTTCTTTCTCTGTTTTGATTACATTATACCACGTTTTTTACAAAATGCAATGGAGTTTGGAGAGACAGACCAATGAAAGACTTTCCTGTATTTACAACGGAAAACGGCGTCGCCAGCCTGATCTTGAAGGAGATCCCCTACCGGGGCGAGGCCTACATTCACCTGCGGGATTCTCAGAATCCCAAGACGCTGCTGGAGGAATGCGTATCCTTCTGCGCCGCCTGTGGGGCGGAGAAAATCTATGCATCGGGCAGCCCTGCTTTGGAGCAATACCCTCTGCATACGGCAGTTCTGGAAATGCGGGGCATTCCCAATGTGCAGGAGGAGCTGATTGAATCCCTGTTTCCTGTGACGGAGGCGACGGTCAGCCGCTGGCGGGCGCTTTACAATGAGGCCATGGCTCGGGTGGACAATGCCGGGACTCTGGAAAGCCGGGATGAAGGGCGGCTCCTGGAGGGCGGGGCCTACTTCGTCCATCACCAGGGGGAGCTTCTGGGCATTGGCTATCTGCGGGAGGACTGCATTGAGGCCATGGCTGCCGCGGTTCCCGGGGCCGGGAAGCGGGTGCTGCACTCCCTGGCCTCTGTGTGCCCCGGGGTGCCGCTGCGCCTGGAGGTAGCCGGAACCAATGGACGGGCCATTGCGCTGTATGAAAAAATCGGATTTCTGAAGGTAAAAGAGCTGTCCCGGTGGTATCGGGTTCGATAAAACAAATATTTTCTGGCTGTCAAGGAAAAATACTTGACAAAGAACGGAAAATCGTGTATGATATCCGAGCTGTCAAGTGAATTTGCTTGACAGAGGAGGATCGCCCATGGATGCACTGGAAATGACGCTGCTGTTCGACTATTACGGCGAGCTTTTGACCCAGCGGCAGAGGGACTGCCTGGATATGCGTTACAACCAGGATATGTCTCTGGGAGAGATCGCCCAGGAGCTTGGCGTCAGCCGCCAGGGGGTCTATGACAACCTGAGCCGGGCGGAGACGCTCCTGCGGAATATGGAAGAAAAAACAGGCTTCCTGCGCCGGGATGAAAAGGTCCACTCGGCTGCCCAGCAAATCATCCGGGCGGCGGAGATGCTGTCCGCCTCCAAAGATCCGGAGGTGGGGGAACTGGCCCGGCAAATCCTGGCAGCGGCAAAGGAACTTGAGGAGTAAAGTATGGCATTTGAAGGCTTGACTGAAAAAATCTCTTCCACCTTCAAAAAGCTTCGTGGCAAAGGCCGTCTGAAGGAAGCGGATGTGAAGGAGGCCATGCGGGATATCCGTATGGCATTGCTGGAAGCAGACGTAAGCTATAAAGTGGTGAAGGACTTCACCAAGTCCGTTACAGAGCGCTGCGTGGGCGCGGATGTGCTGGAATCCCTGACCCCTGCCCAGATGATCGTCAAGATCGTCAACGAAGAGCTGTGCAAGCTCATGGGCAATGAGACAAAGCACCTGAATATCAATCCCAACGGCCCTACCGTGGTCATGCTGGTTGGCCTCCAGGGCGCCGGTAAAACCACCAACGGCTCCAAGCTGGCCGGCCTGATGAAGCGCCAGGGGAGAAATCCCTTGCTGGTTGCCTGCGACGTTTACCGTCCCGCCGCCATTCAGCAGTTGAAGGTCTGCGGTGAGAAGCTGGGCATCCCGGTGTTTGAAAAAGGCACCCAGGACCCGGTGGTCACAGCCAAGGAGGCTGTGCTCTATGCCCGGCAGCGCGGCTATGATATGGTTTTCCTGGATACCGCCGGACGGCTGCATGTGGATGAGGCACTGATGGAAGAGCTGAAAAACATCAAGGCCGCCGTCAAGCCCAATGAAATTATGCTGGTGGTTGACGCCATGACCGGTCAGGATGCGGTGAATGCCGCCCAGACCTTTAATGAGTGGCTGGATATCGACTCCGTTATGCTCTCCAAGCTGGACGGCGATGCCAGAGGCGGCGCGGCCCTGTCTGTCAAGGCCGTTACCGGAAAACCCATCAAGTTCGCTGGCATGGGCGAAAAGCTGGAGGATATTGAGGTCTTCCACCCGGACCGGATGGCAAGCAGAATTCTGGGCATGGGCGATGTGCTGAGCCTCATTGAGAAGGCCGAAAAGGCCTACGATGCCAAGCAGGCCGCCAAGATGGAGGAGAAAATGCGGACCAACCGCTTCACCCTCCAGGACTTTTACGACCAGATGGTGCAGCTTAAGTCCATGGGCTCCATGGAGGACCTCCTGGCCCAGATGCCCGGCGGTGCCAACCTGAAGGACATCAAGCTGGACCCCAAGGCCATGGCCCACACTGAGGCCATTATCCTTTCCATGACCCCCAAGGAGCGGGAGAACCCCTCCATCATCGGGGCAAGCAGAAAAAAGAGAATTGCCGCCGGCTGCGGCCTGCGGGTGGAGGATGTGAACAAGCTCCTCAAATCCTTTGAGCAGATGAAAAAGCTCATGAAGCAGTTCTCTTCTCCCGGCGCTGCCAAGAAGCTCAAGAGAATGGGCGGCTTTGGCGGGATGCGTTTCCCGGGAATGTAATTTGGTTCGCTGAAAGCAAATGCTTTGCGATAGATATTTTAGACTTTTTATGGAGGTGAAACTTTCATGGTTAAGATCAGACTGAGAAGAATGGGTGCCAAGAAGGCTCCTTACTACCGTATCGTTGTTGCCGATTCCCGTTCTCCCCGTGATGGCCGCTGCATCGAAGAGATCGGCACCTACAACCCCCTGACCGCTCCCGCCACTGTCACTGTTGACGTGGAGAAGGCTCAGAACTGGATTAAGAATGGTGCTCAGCCCACCGATACCGTTCGTGGCCTGCTGAAGAACGCCGGCGTTCTGTAAGCCCTTTTTGAAGGAGTGGCACGATGAAGGAACTTTTGCTGTATATGGCAAAGAGCCTGGTGGACAATCCCGACGCCGTCACCGTTGTGGAGACCTCTGACGAGGAAGGCAAGGTGCTGGAGCTCCATGTGGCCGAGGGCGACATGGGCAAGGTGATCGGACGCCAGGGACGGATCGCCAAGGAGATCCGTACCATTATTAAGACTGTAGCCCAGCGCACTGGCGAAAAGGTTACTGTCGAAATTGTGGATTAAACGGCTATGCGTGGCGATTTCGTCACGCATTTTCGTTTATGAAGGAAATTCTATGGACGCTATTTGGAAAGAAATGTACGAGGCAGCCCGGTCTGTGCGCAATGGCAGGGCAATTTCGGACTACGTGGAGGCCGGCGGCGTGGCCGCGGCAATTCTGTCGGAAAGCGGGAAGATCTACACCGGTGTCTGCGTGGATACTGCCTGCACCCTGGGTATCTGCGCCGAGCGCAACGCCATTTTTCACATGCTGACCCAGGGGGAGCACCGGATTTCCCGGGTTCTGGCGGTGATGCCCAGCGGGAAGACCGGCGCGCCCTGCGGTGCCTGCCGGGAGCTGATGACCCAGCTGATGCCGGGAGAATATACAAACATCCAGATCATGCTGGACTATGAAAACGAAAAAACGATTACCCTGGGGGAACTGACGCCCCGGTGGTGGATTTGAGTATAGAAGGAGAACGCTATGAGACTTCCGTTTATCGAAGCTGGCGAAATTGTAAATACCCATGGTGTCCGGGGCGAGGTGAAAATGCTTTCCTGGCTGGACAGCCCCGAGGATATGTGTGATTTTACCCGCTGCCGCATCGGTGGGAAGGACTATGAGATCACCGCCTGCCGGGTGCAGAATACCTGTGATCTTCTGAAGCTTAGAGGCGTGGACACCATGGAAGATGCCCAGGCCCTGCGGGGGAAGACCGTGACCCTGTACCGGGAGGACATGGATGAGGATGTGATCTTTGCCGGGGATCTGATCGGCATGGAGGTTTTTGCCGGAGACATGCAGGTCGGCACCCTTACCCAGGTGCTGGACTATCCGGGCAATCAGGTATATGTGGTGAAAGGGGAGAAGGAATATATGCTCCCCGCCGTGAAGGAATTCATCCTTTCGACCAGCCTGGAAGATAACCGGATGGAAGTGAAGCTTTTGGAGGGAATGGAAACCGATGCGGATTGATATTCTCACCCTGTTTCCCGATACTCTGGGGGATGTGCTGTCTGAGAGCATCCTGGGCCGGGCTCAGGAACGGGGGTTCATTCGGATTGAGGCCCACCAGATTCGGGACTACACAGCCAACAAGCAGAACCAGGTGGATGACTACCCCTACGGCGGCGGCCGGGGGGCCATTATGCAGGCGGACCCCATCTACCGCTGCTGGGAAGCCGTCTGCGACGAGGCAGCAGGGCCGGTGCACACCGTGTATCTCTCCCCCTGCGGCCATACATTTCAGCAGGCCGATGCCATTCGCCTGAGCAAAATGGAGAATCTCATTCTGGTCTGCGGTCACTATGAGGGCATTGACCAGCGCTTTATTGACGAGTGTGTGGACGAGGAGATATCCCTGGGGGATTTTGTGCTCACCGGCGGGGAAATCGCGGCCATGGCTGTGACGGATGCCGTGTGCCGCATGGTGCCGGGGGTGCTGGCAGACCCGGAGTGCTTCGAGGATGAGAGCCATTTTTCCGGGCTCCTGGAATATCCCCAGTACAGCCGCCCTGCCGTCTGGCACGGCCGTGCCGTGCCGGAGATCCTGCTGTCCGGCAACCATGAAAAGGTGAATCAGTGGCGGCGGAAGCAATCCCTGCGCCGCACAAAGGCCCGCCGTCCGGATATGTATGAAAAGCTGGATCTGTCCTCCAAGCAGGACCGGAAGCTCCTGCGGGAAATGGACGAGGAGGATAATGAAGATGGGTCAAACGGACAAGCTTGAAACGCTGCGTCAGTGGGTACGGGAAAGCAGGCACATGGTGGCCTTTACGGGTGCCGGAGTTTCCACCGAATCCGGTGTGCCGGATTTTCGCAGTGTGGATGGGCTGTACAGCCAAAGCTTCGATTATCCGCCGGAGACCATTATCAGCCATAGCTTCTACCTGAAAAATCCGGAGTATTTCTTTCGGTTCTACCGGGAGAAGATGATGCCTCTGGACGTGGAGCCCAATATCACCCACAAAACCCTGGCAAAATGGGAACAGGAGGGCAGGCTCAGTGCCGTTGTAACCCAGAATATTGATGGCCTGCACCAGAAGGCCGGGTCCCGGCGGGTCTACGAGCTCCATGGCTCCATTCTGCGGAACTACTGTACCCGCTGCGGGAAATTCTATCCGGCCTCTTTTGTGAAAAACTGTGACTGCATTCCCAGATGCAGCTGCGGCGGCATTGTGAAGCCGGATGTGGTGCTTTACGAGGAGGGACTGGACGAGAAAACCGTGGAGGGGGCTCTGGAGGCAATCTCTACGGCGGATATGCTCCTGGTGGCCGGTACAAGCCTGATGGTGTACCCGGCAGCGGGCTTCCTGCGCTATTACAGGGGAAATCGTCTGGTGCTCATCAACCGGGATCCCACGCCCTTCGATGACCGGGCGGACCTTGTTTTCCACGAGAGCCTGGGAATGGTCCTTGGCGCACTGTAGAGAAGTTAAGGCTTTGTGAAAAAATTGTTGACAAATGTTGTTTGCCGTTGTATAATACCAAAGCTGTCCTTGAGACGGCCATCTGAAAGGATGCCTCTGTAGCTCAGTAGGTAGAGCAGCGGACTGAAAATCCGCGTGTCGTTGGTT
>OLOX01000188.1_pt1 | contig 63136 bp, 53 predicted proteins | sample 1672091 | NCBI WGS metagenome assembly OLOX01 (sample SAMEA3136644, study PRJEB25190) | human gut metagenome | reverse complement strand
CCTGTGAAGAGGTATCCGGCCAGTCGGCGCTGGTCGTCGTTGAGGTCGGGGCACGATGTGCGCAGGTGTGTCATCCATCCGTCCGAGCACGAGTCAATGAGGGCGTCGAGCTGGTCGGCGAGCGCGGGGTCGCTGACCCGGGCAATCAGGGCCTCCATGCCTCGCTTCATGTCGGCTGTCGCGGCGGCAGACTCATGGTTGCGGTACCACAGCTCGCAAATCTCGTTGAATGTGTCGAACCTGTCGGCAAAGAGGGCCTTGAGCCTGTCGCGCATGGTGTCGGAAATGCGGTGGCTGTCGAGTATGTCAGCCTCGAGGCGTGCCATCGACGCCGACATCTCGGCCACCTGCTGCCTGTTGCGTGTACGTATGCGAGACACCACTGCAATGGCTATGACTATGACGAGCAGTATCCCCAGTGCAAGGGCCACATTGATAGCCCGGCTCCGTTCGAGTGCAAGCCGTTCGGTCTCGATTTTGAGTTCGTAATGTTCGGAAATCCCTTCGGTAGTCTTGTTAAAACTGGCCATTTCGCTCTCAGTGTGTTGGCCATAAAAAGACATGGCGTTCACCATCTGGCAAAAAGCATGGTAGTAGTCTTTCATATCGGCAAACATCCATGCCTTGATTTGATAAGGATATACCTGGTTCCCATAAGATTCTGATTCTGCGTCAACCAGGGCCTTATTGATTTCGTTAAATGCATTCTCCATATCGCCGATATGAAACAGACTTATTGCCAGAAGGGCCCGGTGTTGAGAGTCAAGGGAGTCAGTAGTCGGATCATTGTCTATCTGTCTCAACAGGCGTACAATTTCATCGGCATAAGGCATTACGGTATCTCCACGTACCAATAATGCATCCGCTATCCTTGTATTTATATCGTACCTGTATGAGGCATTTTTATTATAGAGGATGGTGTCATAGTCGCGTGCCATCTCCAGAGACTCAGTTATGCGATTCTGACGATATAGCCCTTTTATCTCACCTATTCTGGCAATTTCAGCCTCTGCCTGCATACCGGCCTTCCTATAGAGGGATTGTGCGGTGCGGCTCCATTCTATCATCTTTTCCGGGTCGGCTTCTCCATATAGCGAAATGAACATATAAGCGGTGTTGGCCGCAACGGTGTCATTGCCCTCCTCCAGAGCCTTCTCATATATTTCGAGCGCTGATGAACGTATAAGCCCCAGATTTATAGTATCCGGCTTTGCATTCATATTCTTATTTAGGAATGCAGCAAGGTCGTCATACATCTCGCGAGCGCTTCTGCCGTCGCGCTGACCGCAGCCGACAGTCATCGTAAAGGCAACAAATAACAGGAACAGATAGGGGAGTAGTCTTAACTTTGGCATGATTGCTGGAGTATGTGTTATCCGGGGTTATTCACCGGCCTTCTTTGCGAGGCCGAGGGTTGTGAGGATTTCGTCTGTGTCGGGGGCGCCGGAGTCGGAGATGGCTTTCTTAAGCCTTGACTTGGCCACATATACCGAGTTGACCGATGGACGGCGCGTCAGTATCATTATCGACTCCGGCGAGAATCCTGTGAAGAGGTATCCGGCCAGTCGGCGCTGGTCGTCGTTGAGGTCGGGGCACGCCGTGCGCAGGTGTGTCATCCATCCGTCCGAGCATGAGTCAATGAGGGCGTCAAGCTCGTCGGCGAGCGCGGGGTCGCTGACCCGGGCAATCAGGGCCTCCATGCCGCGCTTCATGTCGGCGGTCGCGGCGGCCGACTCGTTGTTGCGGTACCACAGCTCGCAAATCTCGTTGAATGTGTCGAACCTGTCTGCAAAGAGGGCCTTGAGCCTGTCGCGCATGGTGTCGGAAATGCGGTGGCTGTCAAGTATGTCAGCCTCGAGGCGCGCCATAGACGCCGACATCTCGGCCACCTGCTGCCTGTTGCGTGTACGTATGCGCGACACCACCGCAATGGCTATGACTATGACGAGCACTATACCCAATCCGAGAGCCACATTGATAGCCCGGCTCCGTTCGAGCGCAAGCCGTTCGGTCTCTAATTTCAGTTCGTAATGCTCGGATATGCCTTCTGCCCTGTTGTTAGTCCCATTCCTGTTATCACGTGTCAGTGAATCTGTCAGATTTATAACTTTAATAAATTGATGACATGCGCTTTCGTAGTCCTTAAGCTCCATAAGCATCTCAGCCTTAATATGATATGGATATATCTTGAACCCAACATACACGTCTTTTGCCAGTGCGCGGTCTATCTCGTGGAATGCACTGTCTCTTTCTCCGATGTAAAACAGATTTTCTGCCAATAGGGCGCGGTCTTCTGTTGTGAGTCTGTCTGGATTATCCCGGTCAATGTCGGTGAGGAGTTGGATTATCTCATGGGCATTATCCCCATTTTTTGCCTCAGTCCATCTCAATGCACTTGCTATGTCTGTATTTATGAAATATCTATAATCTGCATCTTCTCTATATAGGGTAGTGTCGTAGTTGCGGGCAGACTCAAGAGATTCATTCCATCGCCGCATACGATATAGACCCTTTGTCTCTCCAATACGGGCAGACGCTGCGTTCATTGGCATATCGAGTTTTTGGTATAATGCTTGGGCCTTATGGCTCCATTCTATCATTTTTTCGGGATTTGACTCGCCATATAGCCAAATGAGTTCGTATGCACTATGGGCGGCTATGGTCTCGTTGCCCTCCTTTACAGCAGCCTCAAAAATATCATGTGATATAGAGCGTAGTCGTCCCACATCCTTATCATTTTTCATCGACTGATATGATATTTTGTAATCGTCATACATCTCGCAGGCACTTTGGCCGTCGCGCTGACCGCAGCCGACAGTCATCGTAATGGCAACAAAAATCAGGAACAGATAGGGGAGTGGTCTTAACTTTGGCATGATTGCTGGAGTATGTGATATCCGGGGTTATTCACCGGCCTTCTTTGCGAGGCCGAGGATTGCGAGGATTTCGTCTGTGTCGGGGGCGCCGGAGTCGGAGATGGCTTTCTTAAGCCTTGACTTGGCCACATATACCGAGTTGACCGATGGACGGCGCGTCAGTATCATTATCGACTCCGGCGAGAATCCTGTGAAGAGGTATCCGGCCAGTCGGCGCTGGTCGTCGTTGAGGTCGGGGCACGATGTGCGCAGGTGTGTCATCCATCCGTCCGAGCACGAGTCAATGAGGGCGTCGAGCTGGTCGGCGAGCGCGGGGTCGCTGACCCGGGCAATCAGGGCCTCCATGCCTCGCTTCATGTCGGCTGTCGCGGCGGCAGACTCATGGTTGCGGTACCACAGCTCGCAAATCTCGTTGAATGTGTCGAACCTGTCGGCAAAGAGGGCCTTGAGCCTGTCGCGCATGGTGTCGGAAATGCGGTGGCTGTCGAGTATGTCAGCTTCGAGGCGCGCCATAGACACCGACATCTCGGCCACCTGCTGCCTGTTGCGGGTGCGTATGCGTGACACAACCGCTATGGCTATGACTATGACGAGCACTATCCCCAATCCGAGGGCCACATTGATGGCACGGCTCTGACCAAGTGCCAGCCGCTCGTTCTCGACCTTGAGTTTATAATAATCGGTAATCCCCTCCGAACTTTTAACTTCTGCCCTTATATTGTCCTTTGAAAGAGAATCTAATAGATAAAAGGCGTTGCACATGTGTCCGTAAGCATGTGAAAAGTCTTTGAGTTCGGCAAGCATCTGTGCTTTGACAAAGTATGGGATTACGCGAAATCCGCAATACCCATCATCTGTAACTGCACGGTTTATCTGGTTGAAAGCGTTCTCCATATCATCGACATAGAACAGATATTTTGCAAGGGTAGCCCGGTCATCAGGCCTGAGTTTGTCAGGATTGTCGCAGTCAATTTCTGTCATCAGTCTGATTATCTCCTGCGCGTTAGATCCGAAACTGTCCTCTGCCATTTCCAGTATATGTGCGGTGTATGAATTGATGTAATATCTGTAATCGGCATCCTTATCATAGAGAGTGGCATCATAGTCCCTTGCCGCGCCAAGAGCCTCATCCCAACGATGCAAAAGATAGAGTGCCCTGATTTCTCCAATACGGGCGAACGCCACTTTGGACGGCATGTCAATCTTCTTGTATAGGGTCTGGGCCTTACGGCTCCATTCTATCATTTTTTCGGGTTTTGTCTCGCCATATAGCCAGCATATTTCATTGGCTGTATGTGCAGCTATGGTGTCGTTCCCTTCCTGTAGGGATAATGCGTGAATCTCTTGAGACAATGAGAGGAGGCCTCCAATATCGGTAGAATCTCCTAAGGATCGGATATCAACCATATAATCGTCATACATCTCGCGGACAGTTCTGCCGTCGCGCTGACCGCAACCGACAGTCATCGTAATGGCAACAAAAATCAGGCACAGATAAGGTAGGAGTCTTTGCATGGATGCAAAATTATATAAAATAATTTAAAGGGCAAAAACAAAAAACATTTGTCTGTAAAAACGTAGTATTTATATTTGTCTGTAGAAAGATTCAGAAGGACGCCATAGGTTGAATGGAGTCCTTCTGAATCTACTGCCGCAATGAGATATGGGCGGAATCTTTCATCTCGATACTTTGTCTGTGTCCCGCTGGTATTTGCGTACCTGTGCGCCTCCGTTGAACCGGTAGGTCACTCCGAGGTTAAACCCGTTGTTGCTCCGGCGCTGGTTGTTCTGCCAAGTGTGGCGTATGAGTCCCGGGGAGACCATGTGCCCCTTGATGAGGCCGTCGGCGAGGTGGACGGGGAATGTGTAGGCGAAGCCGATGTTGAGCCTCCCCTTCAAGAGCGATTTCTCGAAATTCAGCACCAGGAGGTCGCTGTATCCGTATTGCAGTGTCTGCGGTGATACCGTGACCGAGGGTGACAGGTTGTAGTTGAGGTTGACAATCATGTCGAGGCCGGAAGGCATATAGTATGCGCCCGCGAGCAGGTCGGCATACCAGCGGTGGTTGGACTGTCCGCCGAAACTCACTTCCATCTGTGAGAGGGTGCCGTACATCTGTATCGCCCACTCCCGGCTGATGTTTTTGTAAAGGTTGGCGTTCAGCTCGAAATAGTGGCCCGGCACGTTCTCGTACCGGTAGGCAACATAGGGGCCCGTGATGCCGTCAGGGCGCAGCCCCGTGGCGGCAGATGCTATGCTGAGGACGCTGCTCCCCGCCTGGTGCCAGCGTGCCGTGAGCCAGAGGGTGTTGAACAGGTAGAAGGATGCCGTGAAGTCGTGGCCGTAGAGGGGCTTGAGTGCCGGATTGCCATGGGTGTATGTGAGCGAGTCGGTAAACTGGCCGAAATCCTGCAGATATGACAGCGGAGGTATGAAATGGGTGGTCCTGTAGTTGAGGCGCATAAGGAACCGTTCGGACGGTTTCCAGTAGAGGCGCGCCTCGGCAAGCGGCTTGACTGCCGTGTGCCCGGTGCCATCCTGGGTGATGTGCTGGGTGCTGACACCTGCGTTGAGCTGGAGCGAGAGACGCTCGGACGGCGTGAATGATGCCGATAGCATCGAGCGGCTGCGCACCTCGTCGGAGTGTGACTCGCGGACACCTGTCGCGAGGTCGTATGAATTGTAGCGGATAGAGTGCATCTGCTCGTCGAGTGCGAACGCCCATTTGCCTCCGGGGGCGAAATTGACCGTGGTGCCTCCCCACAGATAGTCCATCTTGACCCGGCTGTCGTCGTCGATGGCGAATATGTCGCCGCGCGAGCTGCTGTTGCCGTTGATGTCAGAGTCGTGGTTATAGGTTGCCCAGGTGTACATGTCCCATGCCTTTGAGAAGCGTCCGCGATAGTAGAGGCCGAGGATGTTGTTGCGCCCGTCGCGTGAGCCGGTGCGCGATGTGAAGCGTATGTCGCCGAGTGGTGTGCCGTCGAGTGTCTCGCGCCCGAGCGTGTATGAGGTGTTTGTCGAGTTGTTGCCGGTGAAGAATCCCTGCCACAATGCCGAGACCGAATGGTTGTCGTTGATCTGCCAGTCGGCGCTGGCGTCGGCTGCGACCGTCGTGGTGCGGCTTCGTGAGACGGGGTCGCCGAAGGGCTGCTCGCGCACGGTCTCGCGCAGATTGTTGAGCGGGTAGGTCTGCGTGTAGTATGACGATGACGCCGAGTGTCCCAGCCAGTGCCGTCCCGAGGCCGAGAGCGTGAGCTTCTCGCGGGTATATGAGGCGGACGCCATGCTGTTCCATGACGAGAGGTGCTCCCCCTTGCCGAGTCCGTCGCCGGGCGATATGCCGACACCTTCGTTCAGCATTCCCTCGTATCCGCGATAGGTGGGACGTGTGCGTATGTTGATGACCGCGTCATATCCGGCATATTTGCCCAGTGGGTTGTGTACGATGGTCACATACGCGAACTTGTCGGGGCTCATGCGCTTTATCACCTCCTGGTCGCGCTCTATGCTGTCGACGAGTATCTTGATGTTCTGTGAGCCCAGCACACTTACCGAACGGTTGGCGGGATTGAATGTCACTCCCGGCACGCGCCCGAGAAGACGCCCGACGTCGTATGCCCCCTCGCGCATCTGGCGCGTGATGAGGACGCGGTCTTTGCCGGGTGTGTGGGTCTCGGTGTTTGCCTTGACAACAACCTCGCCGAGCGATATGCTGTCGGATGCCACGCTGTCCGGGCGTTCGACCTGCGCGCGTGACGTGAGGATGGTCAGGATGAGTGTCGTGATGAAGATAATCTGTCTCATTGCCATAATGTATTTTGATGATGGATTTAGGTGGCAAAGTTAGGGCAAATCCGCTTTCAGACCTAATTTCCGGGTCTTACTTTTGTACTCTGATAGGGATAGTCAATATATTGATTTGTATGTAATTAGCAAGATGTAAGGTCATAAAAATTCTTACAGGGGGCTTTCCGGGTGCCGGGAGGGGGACGGAGTGTTGCAAATGTCGCGGATTTTTTGTAATTTTGTATGTTATGCAAGAAACAAACGAACAGAACATAATAGTCAAGGGTGCGCGCGTCAACAACCTCAGGGGGATTGACGTGGAGATACCCCGTGGCAAGCTTGTGGTGGTGACGGGCGTGAGCGGTTCGGGCAAGTCGTCGCTGGCGTTCGACACCCTCTATGCCGAGGGGCAGCGCCGCTATGTCGAAAGCCTGAGCAGCTATGCGCGCCAGTTCATGGGCAAGATGCCTAAGCCGGAGTGCGACGCCATACTGGGACTCCCGCCGGCCATCGCGATAGAGCAGAAGGTCAACACCCGCAATCCGCGAAGCACGGTGGGGACGTCGACCGAGATATATGACTACCTGCGCCTGCTGTTCGGCAGGGTGGGGCACACCTTCTCGCCAATAAGCGGCGACGAGGTGCGCAAGCACACGGTCGAGGATGTCATCGCCGCGGCCAAGGCCCGTCCCGTGGGGACGAGGATGGCGGTGACGGCCCCCATCACGCTACCCGAGGGGCGCTCGCTGGCCGCGCAGCTCGAGGTCTACCTCAAGGCCGGCTACCCGAGGGTAATGACTGTGGCCGACGCCCGCTTTGCCGACATCGAGGACCTGCTGCCCGAGGTAAGGGAGAATCCCGGGAAATATGACGCGGCGGATTATCTGCTGGTCGTAGACCGTCTGGCTGTGGCCCGCGACGGCGACGAGCTGAGCCGCCTGGCCGACTCGGCGGAGGCTGCCTTCTTTGAGGGGCGCGACAAGCTGCGTCTGGTCTTCTGGCCCGAGGGGGGCGAGGTCGAGATGCTCGAGTTCTCGAAGATATTCGAGGCCGACGGCATGAGGTTTGAGGAACCCTCGGACATGATGTTCAACTTCAACAACCCCGTAGGGGCATGTCCGCAGTGCGAGGGGTTCGGGCGCGTGCTCGGCATCGACGAGCGCCTTGTGGTGCCCGACACGTCGCTGTCGGTCTATGACGATGCGGTGGCGTGCTGGCGCGGCGAGAAGATGAGCGAGTGGAAGCGCGTCTTCATCCACGACTCGCAGCAATACGGATTCCCGGTACACAAGCCTTATGCCGACCTCAATGCCGAGGAGCGGCGCCTGCTGTGGCACGGCCCGCTGCGCCCGGGTGTGACGACATACGGCGAGTTCCCGTCGATAGACAATTTCTTCCGCATGGTCGACGAGAACCAGTACAAGATACAGTATCGCGTGATGCGCGCCCGCTATCAGGGCAAGACCCTCTGCAACCTGTGCGGCGGGTCGAGGCTCAAGCCCGAGGCGGGATACGTCAAGGTGGGCGGCCGCTCGATAGGCGAGCTGGTGAGGATGCCCGTGGCCGAGCTGGCCGAATTCTTCAACCGCCTGCGCCTCAACGAGCGTGACGCCGAGATTGCCCGCCGTCTGCTGCCCGAGATACGCAACCGCCTGGGCTATCTGGTCGAGGTGGGGCTGGGTTATCTGACGCTCGACCGCCTGAGCAATTCGCTCTCGGGCGGCGAGAGCCAGCGCATCAACCTGGCCACATCGCTCGGCAGCAGCCTTGTGGGCTCGCTCTACATACTCGACGAGCCCTCTATCGGGCTGCACTCGCGCGACACAGACCGCCTGATATCGGTGCTGCGCAAGCTGCGCGACCTCGGCAACACCGTCGTTGTGGTCGAGCACGACGAGGAGATAATGCGTGCCGCCGACTATCTGATTGATGTCGGCCCCGATGCCGGACGGCTCGGAGGCGAGATAATATTCCAGGGCAATCCCAACGACATCACCGACCTGACCACGGCACCGGGAGCGGCACAGAGCTATACGGCCCGCTATCTGTCGGGCGCGCTCACCATCCCAGTGCCCCGTCAGCGCCGACGCTGGCGCGACTCGATAAAGATAACCGGGGCCCGCGAGCACAACCTGAAGGATGTCGACGTCACCGTGCCCCTCGGGGTGATGACGGTGGTGACAGGCGTGAGCGGTTCGGGCAAGTCGACGCTGGTGCGCGACATACTCTACCGCGCCGTCAACCGCCGCCTCGGTAACGCAGGCGAGGCCCCGGCATTCCACCGCGACCTGACGGGCGACATCTCGCGCATCAGGGACATACAGTTTGTCGACCAGAACCCCATCGGCAAGTCGACCCGCTCGAACCCGGCGACATACCTCAAGGCGTTCGACGAGATACGCAAGCTGTTCGCCTCGACCCAGGCCGCAAAGCAGATGGGCTTCACGGCGTCGCATTTCTCGTTCAACTCCGAGGGTGGCCGCTGCGAGGCCTGCAAGGGTGAGGGTGTCATCACCATAGAGATGCAGTTTATGGCCGACATCACCCTGCCCTGCGAGGAGTGCCACGGCAAGCGATACCAGAAGGAGATACTCGAGGTCGAGTATCGCGGCAAGAATATCTACGACATACTGGAGATGACGGTGGACGGCGCCATCGAGTTCTTCTCGGAGGAGGGTGGGGCACAGGAGCGCAAGATTGTCAAGCGGCTCAAGCCCCTGCAGGATGTCGGCCTCGGCTATCTCAAGATAGGGCAGAACTCGTCGACCCTCTCGGGGGGCGAGAACCAGCGCGTCAAGCTGGCGTCATTCTTTGCCGACGAGAGCAAGGAGCCTGTGATGTATATCTTCGACGAGCCTACCACGGGACTGCATTTCCAGGACATCGCCACGCTGCTGCGCTCGTTTGACCGCCTCATAGCGATGGGGCACACTGTGCTCATCATCGAGCACAACATGGATGTGATCAAGTGTGCCGACCATGTGATAGACATGGGCCCCGAGGGGGGCGACGCCGGTGGCACCGTGGTATGTACCGGCACCCCTGAGGAGATCGCCGCCTGCCCCAGGTCTTACACTGGCAGGTTCCTGAAAGAGAAACTGAAATAACAACCAGGACTATATAGGACTTATAAGACTTATAAGACCTATAAGACTTATATAAAGATACACCAATGCCAAAAATCGGAGACCGTGTCCGCTTCCTCAACACCACGGGGGGCGGCATCATAAAGAGAATAGAAGGAAACATAGCATACGTTGACGATGACGGGTTCGAGACCCCGACGCTGCTGCGCGAGTGTGTGGTGGTGGCCGAGGCCGCTGAGACTGCCCGCAAGGTGGCCGCGACCCAGGAGGCCGTGAGCGCCGCCGCGCCCATGACACCCGAGAAGGCCAAGTCGGCCCCGTTGCCCGACGAGACCCCCGAGGGGGAGAAGCTCAACGTCGTCCTGGCCTACGAGCCTACCGACTCGCGCCACCTCAACACGACCACGTTCGACACATATCTGGTCAATGACTCGAACTATTATCTCTATTTCACATACATGACCCGAGCCGACGGCGACACGGGATGGAAGACACGCTATGCAGGTGTGGTCGAGCCGAACATACAGGTGTTCCTCGAGGAAATCGAGGGTACCGAGCTGCCGCAGATGGACCGCGTGGCCGTGCAGATGATAGCCTTCAAGATGGAACGGGAGTTCCGCCTCAAGTCGCCTGTGGCTGTCGAGACTCCGCTTGATACCACCAAGTTCTTCAAGCTCCATTGCTACAGGCAGTCTCCCTATTTCGAGAAGGATGTCATAGCCATAGAGATTGTACACGACGATGTTGTGCGCCAGCGTGCCGTCATAGACTCAAGCCGTATGGAGGATGGCATCAAAGCCAAGAAAGCTGTCGACCGCCCTGCCAAACGTCCTGTGGTCAAGCACCGTCGCGAGCAGCGCAGGGGGGAGATAATCGAGGTCGACCTGCATGTGGCCGAGCTCATCGACACCACCGCAGGGATGTCGCCCGCCGATATCCTGAACCTGCAGATAGACGAGTTCCGTAAGGTCATGGATGCCAACCTGCGCAACAAGGGTCAGAAGATAGTCTTCATCCACGGCAAGGGCGAGGGTGTGCTGCGCAATGCGCTGATGAAGGAGCTCAACTATCGCTATAAGGGACACCAGGTGCAGGATGCCTCGTTCCGCGAATATGGCTTCGGCGCCACACAGGTCACGATATGATACTCTATTTCTCGGGCACGGGCAACTCGGCCGATGTTGCTTCGCGCCTCGGCCGCCTTACCGGCGACAGGGTGATGCGTATGGAGCCCGGCCTGAAGCGGGTCGAGATTGAAGATGGCGAGCGCCGGGTGGTATGGGTGTTTCCCGTACACTCGTGGGGCGTGCCCCCCTTTGTGCTCTCGGCAATCCGCAGGATTACCTTCCTCGGCCACGGGGTTGTCCATCACATGGTGGCGACATGTGGCGACGACTGTGGCATGACCGACCGCCAGTGGCGTCGCGCCATGGCTGCCAAGGGATACCGTGCGGGAGGGGCCTTCACCGTTATCATGCCCAACACCTATGTGGCCATGCCCGGATTCGATGTCGACCCGGCTCCGCTGCGCGACAGCAAGATAGCGGCGAGTGATGCCCAGGTGCGCGAGATTGCCACCCTGCTGCCGGGTATCGAGAAGATCGCCGAGCCATATACCGACGTGGTGCGCGGATCCTTCCCCCGTTTCAAGACATCGGTGATATATCCGTGGTTCGTGAGGTTTGCCATCAACGCGCGCAAGTTCCGGGTGGACGAGAGCTGCATCGGGTGCGGACGGTGTGCCAAGGCGTGTCCCGTGGGCAATATAACCCTCGACGGGGGACGCCCCGTCTGGGGTGCTGATTGCACAGGATGCCTTGCCTGCTATCACACCTGCCCCATGCATGCCATCGCCTACGGTCCCTCGACCCGCGGCAAAGGACAGTACATGCGGAGGCAGGCGCGATAAAAAATGATGCCATATCGCTGAAATATAGCCTCATGTTTGTTAATATGATACAGATGTATTACTTTTGTGATACAATATATCGCATGAAACAGAAATGATATGAACACACCCGTCACAAGAAAACAGACATCTTTCCGTCTGAGCGAGTCGCTGCTCGGAACCTTGAGGGAAGAAGCCAAGAGGCATAACCGCAGTCTCAACAACTATGTCGAGAGTCTGCTCATGGCCTCTGTCGCTTCGCGCCCCAACAATGTCACGCTGGCGGCTATGTCCGAGGCCGAGAGCGGAGCCGACCTCGAGACCCTTGACCTGTCGGATTTCAGGAGATATGTAGACTCGTTATGAAACCCCTGAAACCCACGGGGCAGTTCAAGAAGGACCTCAAGAGATACAGACATAAGGCTGAGGCCATCGCCGCCCTGGAGGTGGTGCTGAATTATCTTGAAAACGAGATTCCGATACCGTCAGAATACAGGCCACATCCTCTGACCGGTGATTACAGGGGCTATCTCGAGTGCCATGTGGAGAATGACATACTGCTGATATGGTTTGACCGTGAGAAGGACTGTATCAAGCTGGTCAGGTTCGGCACCCATTCCGAACTGTTCGGATAATGAGACAGAAAACACCCGCGGAGCCTTTGGGCGTCGCGGGTGTCGTGTATGGTGTCGTGTGGGAATCAGTCGTTGAGATGCCGCTTGTATGCGGCGGCCATGCGGGTATGATAGCCGCGCCTGGCATATGAGGGGCCATTGTAGCCTCGGGCGAAAGCGGCCCAGTTCTTGGAGCGGAGATGCTTTACCAGCCCAGAGCTGGTGATGAAGGCTGCAAAGAGGTCGAGCTGGTCACGCTCCGAGCGTGACATCTTTGTCTCGAAGTCCTCGATGCTCTCGGCTCCGCATTTCTTCCAGTTGAATCCGCCTATCTGGAACATGCCCCAGAAAGTGCCCTCGATGGCTGCATGAGGGTTGATGCTGCGGGCAGCCTCAAGACGGTTGTTAGCGCGTGTCTGCGAGCCGCGGTGCGATGTGAACACCACGGAGTGAGACTTGCTGTATTTCGCCAGATTGACTCCCCGGCGCTGGGCAAAGCGGCGAAACATGGACAGGTCAAAGTTGATGAGAGGTTTGCCGGGTGCCGAAAACCCCTCGTGGGTGCGGCCGGCCTCGATGTCGACCACGGCCTTGATTGCTGCGACCTCGACCCCGAGGCTCTCGGCTACCTCGGCGAAGTCTTGTTCGGTCAGTGGGATGATTGTGTCTGTAAGCTCTGTGAGCTGTTGTGCCTCCGTGAGCGGCAGGGCTTCGAACGGCATCTCGCCCTCGGCGGGATGTGTTGTGGCCGGACTCTTTGACGAGAGCATGACCACGCCCAGGAGTGCCGCCCCGGTGAGCAGGGCTACACGTTGACGCATAAATGTCGGTTTAGTTACACAATGCCCGGGGCGAGAGGGAGAGCCTGTCGCCCCGGGTGAGAATTATCACTTTGAATAAGACGCTTTTCGGGTGAAAAGGTTTATTTCTTGAGTTCGGCGACCTTCTCGAGGGTACGCTTGAGCTGGCCGTAGAAGCGCTCTACGGCGGGGATGTTCATGCGCTCGGAGGGCGAGTGGACGTCGCGCAGGGTGGGGCCGAACGACACCATGTCGAGGTGCGGGTATTTGGTCAGGAAGAGTCCGCACTCCAGTCCGGCGTGGATGGCCTTGATGGCCGGCTCGATGCCGTAGAGTTCCTTGTATGCGTCGCGGGTTATCTTCATGATGGGGCTGTTGAGGTTGGGCTGCCATCCGGGATAGCCGTCGCCATGCTCGACGCGGGCTCCGGCAAGGAGGAAGAGGGCCTCGACCTGACGGGCTATGTCCCACTTGCGTGACTCGACCGAGCTGCGTTGGCTGGTGGTGACAACGATGGTGTTGTTCTCGGCCATCTTGACGGATGCGAGGTTGGTCGAGGTCTCGACGAGGTTCTCGAGCTCGCGGCTCATCGACATCACACCGTGAGGCGCGCTGTAGATGGCGCGGACCAGGTTGATGCTGGTGGCCTGGTCGATGGCGAAATCGGGTGTGTCGACACTCTCCATGGTTATCTTGAGGTCGGGCTCCAGACCGGAATATTCGTTCTCGAGTTCGGCGGTGTAGACGTTGAGCATGGCACGCACGGTCTCCTTCTTGGAGGTATGGACGCCGATGACGGCGTGTGCGGCGCGGGGGATAGCGTTGCGCAGGTTGCCGCCGTCAATCTCAGAGACGACTACCTCGTGCTTGCCCATGAGGTTGAAGAGGAAGCGGGCCAGCAGCTTGTTGGCGTTGGCGCGGCCCAGGTGGATGTCGCCGCCCGAGTGGCCACCCTTCAGGCCCTCGATCTTGATGAGGAAATAGAGGAAATCCTTGGGTGCGAACGAGCGGTTGTAGGTGAAGAATGCCTGTGTGTCGACACCTCCGGCGCAGCCGACGAATATCTCGGCATCGTCCTCAGAGTCGAGGTTGAGCAGCATCTGGCCGCTTATCATGTCTGTGCCGAGGTTGTTGGCGCCGGTCATGCCGGTCTCCTCGTCCATGGTGAAGAGGGCCTCGATGGGGCCGTGCTCGAAAGTCTTGTCGGTCATTATGGCCAGCGAGGCTGCCACGCCGATGCCGTTGTCGGCGCCGAGGGTGGTGCCGCGTGTCTTGACCCATTCGCCGTCGACGTAGGCCGGAATGGGCTGTGTATGAAAGTCGAACGACTTGTCATTGCTCTCGCACACCATATCCATGTGTCCCTGGAGGATTACGGTAGGTGCATCCTCATGTCCGGGTGTGGCGGGTACGCTCAGCACCACGTTGCCTACGGCGTCGGTCTTGGAGGCTATGCCGTGTTCTTTGGCAAAGTCGAGGATGAAGGCGCGTATCTGCTCCTCGTGCTTGGAGGGACGCGGTATGCGGGTGATTCGGTCGAAGATTTCGAACACCGCCTTGGGCTGAAGGTCTTTGATTTCCATGTCTTATCTGAATGTTTGGTTTTTTAGAATTATTATGCAATCGTGAATCTAATTGCAAAAAATTCATAATTGCACCACTAAATTACAAAATTCGCTCCACATACGCACCATTTTTAGCATAAAATATACTACTTTTGCAAAATAAAACCTCCCTGACATGATGCAAATCCTCATTCCGGTCATTCTGAGCGTACTCCTCATAGGGGTCGCGGTGGTGCTTCTCGGGGTCAAGGCTTTGTTCGTGAAAGGGGGCCGTTTCCCCTCGGGACACGCCCACGACATCCCCGAGCTGCGACGCCGCGGCATAGGGTGTCACCGCCGGGGAGGCGACTGAACACAGGAAACAAATCATAAAGTCAAAACTACCCCTCCTTTAACACAACACATGAAAAATAAAGCATTGTCAGCCTCAGCGCTGCTTGCCGGCATCCTGACCATAGGTCTCGTGAGCTGTGACAGCGACAACAAGTCAGCCGCAACCCCGGCGGCAACACAGGCGGCAGCCTCGGGCGACGCAAACGCTACAGCACCCTCTCTCAACATCCGCTATATCGACGGCGACTCGATTGCCCGCCGTTATCAGGGCTCGCTCGATTACGAGGCCGAGCACATGAAGGCCATGCAGCGCCTCGACAACGCCCAGCAGGCCAAGGCAAACGAGATACAGCGTTTTGCCGCCTCGATCGAACAGAAGGGCCGTAACAACGGCTATCTGACCCAGGAGAGCTATAACGCAGACATGCAGAAACTGCAGAAGATGCAGCAGGATGCCGAGAGCTATCTGGCCAATCTCGGCCGCAAGACCGAGGTGGAGCTGGCACAGAAGCAGATGGCCCTCAACGACACCATCGAGAAGTTCATCAAGAATTTCAACGCCTCGCGCGGATATGACGCCATCCTCTTCAAGAACGCCGGCATCTATTTCAATCCGGCGCTCGACATCACCGACGAGGTGGTCGAGGGTCTCAACGCCTCGTACGCCAAGCCCGGCGAGAGCAAGTGACATAGGTCTCTCTATCACGTCAGACGTATCAGCATAATATGACAAGAACCGCCCCGCAGGGAAATTTCCCTGCGGGGCGGTTTCTGTAACAATGTATAGCGGTTGGGGTAGGAAGCGCTTTATCTGTAGTCGGCAAACTGATCCTGCAGCTTCTTGCGGGCAAAGAAGATACGGCTCTTCACAGTGCCCAGCGGAAGGTTCATCTTCTCGGCTATCTCGCTGTATTTGTAACCTGCCACATGCATTGAGAAGGGGATGCGGTAGTCGTCAGAGAACGAGTTGATGGCTGCTGTGATCTCGGCTGCTCCGTACGACCCTTCGGGTGTCTCGAGGCCCGAGTCCTGCGACAGGTTGAGGTGATAGAGGTCTTCGGTCTGGTCAACGACAGTAGCGCTGCGTGCCACGCGGCGGTAGTTGTTGATGAAGATATTGCGCATGATCGTGAAGACCCATCCCTTGAAGTTTGTATTGTCAACATACTTGCTCTCGTTGTCGAGCGCCTTCAAGGTGGTGTCCTGGAGCAGGTCATAGGCGTTATCGCGGTTTGATGTGAGCATATAGGCAAAGTTAAGAAGGTTTGCCTGAAGGCTCATCAGCTTGGTCTGAAATTCTTTGGTTGCCATGTTCGTATGTTGTTTTGTAGTGATTGTTATCGGGTGTCTGTTGTCGTGAGGGAGTGTGAGGGAGAGGGAGTGAGTGGCCCTCTTTCCTTTTGACAATTCAAAGTTAGGCATAATATTCGTTACCACAAAACTATTGTCAAGAAATTATGACAAAATTTATCTCAAAAATTACTAATAATTTGTTAAAATATTGATAGATAATATTTTAAGCTGGTTACAATATTGTTACGAAATTGTTGCAATCTTAAAAATGTTACAATTTGCCATCCCGGGACATCCTGCGTGGGATGTGCCTGCGATACAATAACCCTACCTCGTGGAGTGATGTCGTGCGGATGTGTGCGCGAAGGTGTGGCACGGCGCAAATATTTTTTTTTGGACTTTGGGCGAAATGTTCGTACCTTTGCTTTCATAATTGACTTTAATTATTGTAATACCAAAACGCTCTTATGGGACTTTTTGAAAAACTTACTGCGAAGGCCAAGGAACAGCGCCAGCGCATCGTGCTGCCTGAAGGCACCGAACCCCGCACCCTCACTGCGGCAGACCGTGTAATAGCCGACGGCATCGCCGACATCATCCTGATCGGCGACCCGAAGGAGGTCAACGAGATGGCATCGTCTCTCAAACTTGAGAATATCAAGAAGGCCACTATCGTCAATCCTGCCGACGAGAAGGTCATCGACAAGTATGCTCCCCTCTTCTTCGAGCTCCGCAAGAAGAAAGGCATCTCTATGGAAGAGGCCCGTACCACTACAGCCAATCCTCTCTATCTCGGCTGCCTCATGATCAAGGCCGGTGATGCCGACGGTCAGGTGGCAGGTGCCCTCAACACTACCGGCAACGTGCTGCGTGCCGCTTTCCAGGTCATCAAGACCAAGCCCGGCATCAATGTAGTGTCGGGTGCCTTCGTGATGGTTCTTCCCGAAGATGCTCCCTTTGGCACCAACGGTCTGCTTATCTTTGCCGACTGCGCCGTCATCCCCGATCCTACCGCTCCCGAACTTGCCCAGATTGCCGTGTCGGCCGCACAGACCGCACGCGACATCGCCGGTATGGAGCCCCGCGTCGCCATCCTCAGCTTCTCTACCAAGGGCAGCGCCAAGCACGAGAAGGTAGACAAGGTCATCGAGGCCACCCAGATTGCCCATAAGATGGATCCCGACCTGCTGCTCGACGGTGAGCTCCAGGCCGATGCTGCCCTGGTGCCCAGCGTTGCCAACAGCAAGGCTCCCAACAGCCCCCTGTCGGGCCGTGCCAATGTGCTCGTGTTCCCCAACCTCGAGGTGGGCAACATCGCATACAAGCTCTGTCAGCGTCTCGGTGGCGTAGAGGCTGTGGGCCCCATCCTTCAGGGTCTCGCAGCTCCTGTCAACGACCTGTCGCGCGGCTGCTTCCCCGAAGACATCTACAAGACCATCATCATCACCTGCAACCAGGCAATCGGTCTGAAGCACTAATCATCAATACATAGGGCCTATAAGACCTATAAGACTTATAGGCCCTATTGAATAGAATAAGACATAATATGAAAATCCTCGTTCTCAACTGCGGCAGCAGCAGTGTGAAATATAAGCTCATCGACACCACATCAGAGGTAGTGCTTGCCGAGGGTGGCGTCGAGAAAATCGGTCTTCCCGACGGATTCCTCAAATACAAGAAAGCCGATGGCTCGAAAGAGATTATCGACCTTGGCCACATCGACCATCTCGCAGCCGTAAAGGCTATCCTCAACCTGCTCACAGACCCCGTGGAGGGCTGCATCAAGAGCTATGACGAGATTGACGCCGTGGGCCACCGCGTGGTACATGGCGGCGAGAAGTTTGCCGAAAGCGTCCTCATCACCGACGAGGTGAAGGACATGATCAAGCAGTGCTATGACCTGGCACCCCTGCACAATCCCGCCAACATGACCGGCATCGACGCCATCACGGCCCTCATGCCTGCCGTGCCCCAGGTTGCAGTGTTCGACACCGCGTTCCATCAGACAATGCCGGCAAAGTCGTTCATGTACGCGCTTCCCTACAAGTATTATGCCGAGGATGGCGTGCGCCGCTATGGATTCCACGGTACATCTCACCGCTACGTGTCGCAGCGTGCCGCTGAGTTCCTTGGCGTAGATATCAAGACCAAGAAGATCATCACCTGCCACATCGGCAACGGCGGCTCGATCACTGCTGTGGACGGCGGCAAGAGCGTAGATACCTCGATGGGTCTCACACCCGTAGAGGGCCTTATGATGGGTACACGCGTGGGCGACGTAGACCCCGGTGCGCTCACATACCTCATGCTCAAGCACAATCTCTCGGCCAACGACCTGCAGAACATCATCAACAAGCAGAGCGGTATGCTCGGCGTGAGCGAGATTTCGAGCGACATGCGCGAGATTGAGGCTGCCATCAACGACGGCAACGAGCGTGCCCGCATGGCCCAGGACATGTACGAGCAGCGCATCCTCAAATATATCGGCGCATACGCAGCCGAGATGGGTGGTGTCGACATCATCGTCTTCACCGGTGGTGTAGGCGAGAATCAGGTGTCGCTCCGCGAGGCTGTCTGCAAGCCCCTTGCATTCATGGGCGTAGAGCTTGACACCGAGGTCAACGCAACATCGCGCGGCAAGGACGCCGTAATCTCCAAGCCCTCTTCGAAGGTGACCGTTGTCGTCATCCCCACAGACGAGGAGATGATGATTGCCCGCGACACAGAAGCAATTGTAAAATAATGGGTTAAAGGTTAAGGGTTAAAGTTTAAAGGGGTACACTCTTTAAACTTTAAACTATAGTCTTTAAACTATAATCTTTAAACTCTCAAACTCTTCCCTTTAACCCTTAACCTTTAACCTTTAACCCCATCCCCAATTATGAAAAAGATACGTGCGGCCGTAGTCGGCTACGGCAATATCGGACATTTCACTGTCCAGGCTCTCAAGGCAGCTCCCGATTTTGAGATTGCGGGCGTTGTGCGCCGTCATATAGGCGACATCCCTGCCGAACTGGCCCCCTACAAAGTTGTGACAGACATCCGCGAGCTCGGAGATGTCGATGTGGCTATCCTCTGTACTCCTACACGCGAGGTCGAGAAATATGCCCTCGAGTATCTCAAGCTCGGCATCAATACCGTCGACAGCTTTGACATCCACACCTCGATTGTCGACCTGCGCCGCTCGCTCGATGCCGCCGCCAAGGCTGCGGGACGTGTGTCGGTGATTTCGGCCGGATGGGATCCGGGCAGCGACTCTATCGTTCGCACCCTCATGCAGGCTGCTGCTCCCAAGGGTCTCACATATACGAATTTCGGCCCCGGCATGAGCATGGGCCATACGGTATGTGTCAAGTCGAAACCCGGCGTGAAGAATGCCCTCTCGATGACTATGCCCAAGGGCGACGGTATGCACCGCCGCATGGTGTATGTCGAGCTTGAGGATGGCGCAGACCTTGCAGATGTGACCCGTGCCGTCAAGGAAGACCCCTATTTCGCATCAGACGAGACCCATGTGATGGCTGTCGAGAGCGTCGATGCCGTCAAGGATATGGGACATGGCGTACACATGGTGCGCAAGGGTGTCTCGGGCGAGACTCAGAACCAGCGCTTCGAGTTCAATATGTCAATCAATAATCCTGCGCTCACCGCCCAGCTCCTTGTATGCGTGGCCCGCGCCTCTATGCGTCTCGCTCCCGGAGCATACACCATGATTGAGATCCCCGTCATAGACCTCCTTGCCGGCGACCGCGAGGACCTCATCGCACATCTGGTGTAACGGTGGTATGAGGTTAAAGGTTAAGGGTTAAAGGTTAAGGGTTAAAGGGAGCACCTTCTTTAAACTCTCCTCCTTTCTATCTTTCTTTAAACTATAAACTTTAATCTTTAAACTTTCTCTTTAAACTATAAACTTTAAACTTTCCTCTTTAAACTAAACTATCCGATAGTCAATGAATCATCTGTTCCGCCTGGCTGCCGGCATGATTGTGGCCACCGCGCCGGTGTTCGCAGCCGATGCCGCCGTCAAAGACCTCCCTGTCAAGAGTGTCAACGGACATCTGTATCACTATTATCAGATTCCGGCCAAGGAGACAGTCTACTCTGTGTGCTATAAACTTGGTGTGACCAAGGAGGAGCTGATACGCTATAACCCTGCGGTCGAGGATGGCCTCAAGGTGGGGATGACAGTCTATTTCCCTTATGACGGTGATCCTGCGGTGCAGACACGCACCGAGACCGTCACGCACAAGGTCATGAAGGGGGAGACAATCTTCGGTATCTCGCACAAGTATGGCATCAGCGAGCAGCAGCTCATGGAACTGAATCCGTTCCTTAAGAACGGACTCAAGGCCGGGCAGACATTGACCATCTCGAAAGAGACACGTGCCGAGAATCCGGCACCCGCAGTAGTCGGGGAATCTGCCGCTCCTGCGGCATCCGCACTCGCCGATGTGGATATGGAGGGGTATCTTGTCAAGAAAAACGAGACCCTCTACTCGATAGCGGTTGCCCACGGCATCACTGTGGCCGAACTCGAGGCCGCCAATCCCGGCCTGGTCTCGCTCAAGGCCGGGCAGGTCATCAACATCCCTGTGCACAAGCAGCCGGAAGCAACCAAAACCGAGACGGCCAAGACTGAGGCTCCATCCGTTGACACCCCTCAGCCCGCGGCTACTGCCGAGCCTGCCGCAACTGTTGAGGACACCGCAGAGGCAGCCCCTGCCGCCGAGGTGCGCGAGGATATCTCAATCGCCGTGATGTTGCCGTTCATGCTTGCCGAGGAGACCCCCTCGAAGAGCGCACAGCGATATACAGAGTTCTATAAAGGCTTCCTCCTTGCCGTCGACTCGCTGCGCTCGTCAAGACTCCCGATACATATTTCCACCTACGATACCGAAGGCTCGGTTGTCAAGGTGCGCGAGATACTCTCTGACCCCGGTTTCAGGAAACCCTCGGCCATCATCGCCCCCGACAATGCCGCCCAGCTTGCCATCCTTGCCGAATATGGCAAGAACAACGGCGTCAAGGTGCTTAACTCGTTTGTGGTGCGCGACGAGTCGTATCTGACCAATCCGCAGATGATGCAGGGCAATCTTCCCAGCGCCAAGATGTATTCAAAGGCCATCGCCGCGCTTGTCGAGCGTCTGCGCCACTCCACCCCAGTATTCCTTTCGACCGAGGGCTCGACAGCCGATAAGGGTGAGTTTGTCAGCGAGCTCAAGACCGCACTCCACAACGAGGGGCTGCAGTTCATCGAGATTTCGGCCACGGGCCAGAGCCTGACACCCGAAGACCTCGGGCAGCTCAGTGCCGAAGGCAACTATACTTTCATCCCCCTCTCGAGCCGTCAGGCCGACCTCAACAAGCTCATGCCTGCCATCATCGAGTGGCGCGACAAGGAGGTGACACCGATGGTGCGCCTTTTCGGCTATCCTGAGTGGACCATGTTCCGTGGCGAGACACTGCAGAACATGCACAACCTCAACACCACCGTCTACTCGCGCTTCTTCGCAGACTATGACGAAGGCCGCTCGGAGTCCATAGACGGCAAGTTCCGCCAGTGGTATGGCGCGCCCATGGAGAGCGTCGTGCCCCGGCAGGGCCTCATGGGCTTTGATGCGGGCATGTTCCTGATTCCATATCTCACCGACGGCACACGCTCGCACGACGGAGTGCAGAACGGCTACCGCTTTGTACCCGCCTCCGAGTCCACAGACGCAGGTCTATACAACGACATGCTCTATTTCATCACCTTCCGTCCCGGCGGGACGGTAGACAAAACCGCTCTCTGATGCCGGGCCTGAGCCGACTAATAGCACTTGTGTGCCTCATGGTCTCACTGTGTGTCCCCATGGCGAGGGCGCAGAGGGAGTATCGCCCTAATTTCTCGCTCGGAGTCAAGGGGGGCGCCACCCTGTCGCGCATGTCCTTCTCGCCCGAGGTGCACCAGTCCATGGTACAGGGCATCACCATGGGTGTCATGGCCCGCTATCACGAAGAGAAACTGTTCGGCCTGATTGGCGAGGTCAATATCACCCAGCGCGGGTGGAAGGAAGATTTCGTGCGTGACGAGGCCCCGGAGTTCGAGTATTCGCGCCGCCTCACCTACATACAGGTCCCGCTCCTCACCCACATCTATTTCGGGCCCGAGCGTGTCAAGTTCTTCTTCAACCTCGGCCCCGAGTTCGGGCTGATGCTTGGCGACAAGATAGACGCCAACTTTGATTATGAGAACTATGGCAGCATCCAGGGTTTCCCCCAGGGCTACCGCACCAACCGGCAGCTCAACATGGATGTCGAGAATCGTTTTGACTACGGCATCGCCGGAGGCGCCGGCATAGAGATATTCATCAACCGCCGCAACTCCGTCATGCTCGAAGGCCGCTATTATTTCGGCCTCGGCAACATCTTCAACGCCACCAAACGCGACTATTTCGCCGCCTCCCGCGGCACCTCCATAGAAATAACCCTCGGCTATTTCTTCAGGCTGCGGTGAGGGAGAATAATATATAAAGACACATTCGCATGACCCTTGTGGTCAGTGCGCCAAGGCTCTATAAAACCTGTGACTCTGATACCGGATATAGTGCATCTCCGCCAGTCTCCCGGAAGGTTGGCGATGCCGTAGGCTTGTGTCTCTTTTGTATGACATGAAACCGCTGATAAGCCTGATAGTACCCGTGTATAATGCCGGGAAATACCTGTGCCGTTGCATCGAATCGCTTATTGCCCAGGATTATGAGAATCTTGAGATTATGCTTGTGGACGACGGCTCGACCGATGGTTCCGGCGAGATATGTGATACTTATGCGGGACGGTATGAGAACATATCCGTGATACATCAGGATAATTCAGGAGCCTCCAAGGCGAGGCTTAATGGCATCAGGGCTGTAAATGGGGACTATATGGTTTTTGCTGACAGCGATGACTATGTGTCGCCGCGATATGTCTCGGCCCTATATGATGCCATAGGGGAAACCGGCGCAGATATATCTCTCTGTGATGTGAGACGGGTGGAAAGATGTGAACGGGGTAATTTTGATGATGTCTGTCCTGCAATGCCAATCGACCCTAAGGAGCTTTTCGGACGTTTCTTCAGATATGATTTCTGGGGCTTCTGTGGTGCGTGCTACAGGCACAGTCTGTTTGAGTCGCTGGATTTCCCCGAGGCGACAGTAAATGAAGACTACTATGTGAAACTACAGATCCTGGCGAAGGTAAAAAGTATTGCCTATATGCCATGTGCGTTGTATTGTTATGAGAAACATCCGGGAAGCCTCTCCAATCTGTCCCTGTCTCTCAAGGCATTGGGGGAGGTAGACAATACGCTTGCCGCATGGAGATTCTGCAAGAAACATTTGCCTGAGTATTCCGGGGAGGCGCTTTCCATAGCTGCCGAATCGGCGACAAAATGGCTTGAACCACTGACCCGGGACAGAAGCAGGAGATATGACGGTTATCTCAGCTGCATAATGAGATTCATAAACCACAACATAAGGGATATCCTGACAGAAAGACATCTTTTGTGGAAGACGAAGGTCGTGCTTGCCGTCAGGTATTATTACGCCCTATGGCGTTATTCGGACATAAGTAATGAGCGAGGAAAACTGGACAATAAGGATAAAGCCGCAGAAGAAAGCATTTGATGTAGACCTGAGGACTCTGTGGCAGTATCGCGACTTGTATGTGATGTATGTGAAGCGCGATATAATCACGGTCTACAAACAGACAATACTGGGGCCGCTGTGGTTCCTGATACAGCCTGTGCTGACCACGATAATGTTCACATTCGTGTTCGGAGGGCTTGCCGGTATCACGACCAACGGAATTCCTCAGCCGTTGTTCTATATGTCGGGAATTGTGCTGTGGAATTATTTCAGCACGGCATTCACCGATACATCCGACGTATTCGGGAAAAATGCCAATGTGTTCGGGAAGGTGTACTTTCCGAGACTCATAGTCCCGCTGGCGACGGTGAGCTCCAATCTGGTCAAGACCGCTATCCAGATGGTGCTATATTTTTCTATGGTCGCATATTATTGGGTTTCAGGATTTGATGTGACAATCACATGGGCTATCCTGCTTCTGCCGGTATTGATATTCATGGTGGCGATGCTCGCCATGTCGTCGGGCATGATTATCTCATCGCTCACCACCAAATATCGCGACCTGAAACAGCTTATAGCATTCGGCGTGCAGCTTTTCATGTATGCCACCCCGGTGATCTATCCCCTTGATGCAGCTCCCGAACGCTATAGGCGTATAATCGAGCTGAATCCTCTCTCATCAATATTCGAGGCGTTCAAATATGCTACAATCGGTAGTGGAGAGCTACAGTGGGGATTGCTCGGTTACAGTTTTGTATTCATGGCACTCTCGATGTTTTTTGCTGTTATAGTGTTCAACAAGGTCGAACGTACATTCATGGATACGGTGTGACCATCCGAAATTACCGAAAAGACAATGCAGGATACAGCTATCGAGTTTGACAATATCGGAAAACTATACCGTCTGGGTGTGGTCGGTACGGGTACACTGTCGCACGACCTGAACCGGTGGTGGGTGACCAAGATTCTCGGCAAAGAGGATCCGTATCTGACCATCGGCGAGGTGAACGACCGTAGCACCTCGGGCAATAGTGATTATGTGTGGGCCCTGAAAAACATCACCTTCAATGTCGGCCGGGGTGATGTCGTGGGCATCATCGGCAAGAATGGAGCTGGCAAATCGACATTGCTGAAACTGCTGTCGCGGGTGACGGCCCCCACGCAGGGAGAAATCAGGGCCCGCGGTCGCATTGCTTCACTGCTTGAGGTCGGTACCGGTTTCCATCCCGAGATGACAGGACGCGAGAACATCTATATGAACGGTGCCATAATGGGAATGAGCCGTAGTGAGATTGCCTCTAAATTTGATGATATCGTAGATTTTGCAGGTGTCGCGCGTTTTGTGGACACGCCCGTCAAGCGTTACTCGAGCGGCATGACCGTGAGGCTCGGATTTGCCGTCGCTGCATTCCTTGAGCCTGAGATACTTGTGGTCGATGAGGTTCTGGCGGTCGGTGACGCTGAATTCCAGCGCAAGGCATTGGGCAAGATGAAGGATGTGTCGCAAGGCAACGGGAGGACAGTCCTTTTCGTGAGCCACAACATGGCGGCCATCAAGAGCCTCTGTTCGCGAGGTGTGGTGCTGAACAACGGTATGGTCGCGTTTGACGGTGACACGCAGTCGGCTGTAGACCACTATCTGGAGCGCAATCTTGTATTTGAGACAGGCCGTATCAGGGATTCCATAAAGTTCAAGAAGGATTATATTACCGTAGACTCGATAAAGATAAACGGGAGTGAGTCTAACTTCATAAACATTCCTCCGCAGGAAGAATTCCTTGACGTAGAGGTAGCCGGATCGACAGACGAGCCGCTGAAACTGGAGATGAAGCTCTATGTCAGGAATATGAGCGGCGTGGCTGTAGCAGCTCTGATAGAGGGCCGCTACAGGGCAAATCTCATAGAGGTGGACGCAGGTAGCTTCTCGTTGCGTAAAAGAATCAGGATTCCGCGCTTCGTGAGTTGCGGAGACTACATGATAGACATCTACCTGCACCAGCCGCTTATCCAGGACTATCTGTTTGCACCATCATGTGCCAATATCCATTTCGACGGCAATTTCGAAGGTCTCGGGAAACCCCTTATCGGAAATGTGGACGGTTTCTTCGGGCTTGAGACAGTCTGACATATGAGGACAAAAGTCGTATATATCCTTGTCAGCAGTCCTGCAGACTACTACACAGAGCAGACTGTTTTCAGCATGGCATCCCTCAGGAAACACAATCCTGCGGCAAAAGTCACTTTGGTTTGCGACCGTGAGACATACGGTTCACTTGCGGGTGCGAGGGCGCTCGTCAAGGAGATGACGGATGAGGTCATTGTCAGGGATTTCCCGGAGACAATAGACCCGAAAAGACGTTCAAGGATTCTGAAGACAACCCTGAGGGAGATTGTATCCGGCGATTATCTTTTTCTGGATTCCGATACGGTGGTATGCAGAAGCTTGGAGGAGATAGACTCGTGCGACTTTCAGCTGGGGATGGCTTATGACTGCAACAGAAAGTCATTGCTCGATGACTCTGACCGTGACACGATAGAACGATGCTCTAAGATATGCAAAGCCTCTATCAAAGGGATGCCTTATTTCAATAGTGGTGTTATCCTTGCCCGGGATACTGCAGAGGTACATTCTTTTTACCATGAATGGCACAAGGAATGGGATGTGTCACAAAGAGCCGGAGTAATCCTGGATCAACCCGCACTCTGTATTGCCAATATTAACTCGGGATTGATGATCGGGCGGTTCGATGCCTCGTGGAACAGCCAGATAAAATATAGCGGAGGCCCTGAAAAAGCACGTATAATACATTATTTCAATCCTTCTTCAGGACTGGAGTTTCACGACAGCCCGGCGGCCTTCTTTATTTTTGAGGAAATCAGGCGACATGGCCTCAAAGCACCATATCTGACAGAACTGCTTGAAAGGCCGTATGATGCGTTAAGTGTGCTTCTTCAGATAAAGAAAGACTCCCTCGGTTCCTACTGCAGCCGCGACCTCCTGGTGCTGTGGTTCTCGCGTCCCCGTCTATTCATGTATTTGAGTTCGTTGTCAAAATTTCTAAAATCATTGAAATTCTGATCGGTAGTTAAAAGGATACTAACATAAAAAATGGAACTGAAACAATCTCAATCAAGAGGATTTGACATAATCAAGATTATTGCGGCAATAGGTATTTTAACCAGTCATTGCAGCCTGTTTGTTGAGTATGGCATCCTATATGAAATCAAAAATGCTCTTTTTGATGTGTTCATTCCGCTGTTTTTTTCAATATCATCTTTTTTATTTACTAAAAAATGGAGAGCTTGAGTGCGAATCAGCGATGGCCAATCATGATTGAGCGGGAGAAGAGGTTGATCGTCATGTTCTCTATTTGGTATATCATGATGCTACCTGTCGTATATTATAAATGGTTCAGTATAGCAACTTTGAAAGAAACAATTGCCGCTATTTTTGTGGGAAGTACTATGGGTGGGTATTGGTTTATAAAAGCATTAATAGTTAATACGGTTATAGTATATCTAAATATACAGTATAAGCAGATTAGAAATTGGTGTGCGGTTTTGTTCGTCATTTATTATTTTGTTACAGCATATAACTATTCATACCATTTCCTTCCGCTGCCCTTCTCTCCGTATTTTAGTTTCGCATATCATGTCATACCATGTCTTATTGGAATGTGGGCTGCACAGAGGGGCTCCTATAATTTTTTCAATCTTACCAGATCTCAGAATATGCTGATATTTTTTGTATTAGCCTTTGCGACTATTTATGTCCAAGCTGTTGCTCCGGTATTTAAAATAGTGTCAGTCCTATTGATATGTTCCATGGTTGAGCAGACAGAATTCCCTTCGTCATTGCCATATAGACGCATGAGACAGGTTTCTATCCTTATCTATATGATTCAATTTGGTGTAATATTTGTTTATGAATCCTATCAGGAATCATTAACATTGTTGAATCATAGCATTGTCCGCTCGATACTATGTCTGTTAGTTTCAGTTTTGTTGTCTTTTATGATTCTGAGACTTTCAGAGACTCAGAGATTCGGCAATTTAAAATACCTGTATTGATTGCAAAATGAAGAAAAAGCGGGTATTGTTTTTTGTGGAAAAGCTTTATGGCGGAGGTGTCGAGAAGATAGCGAGGATTATCCTCCGCAATTTCGATTATGAGAGATATGATGTGACATTATACACTCTCAGAAAGGAAGAACTCGGTGAATTGTCAGCTATCTCATGTTTTCGCTACGGATATGTCTTTGACCGGCTTGGTGATGACGATTCATCACTCTTGAAAGCTATATGCAAGGTCAGGAACAAGGTTAAGCTACTGGTCTATTATCATACTCCTGCCTCGGTCTTTGCATCTCTTTTCGTAAGGGGAAGATATGATGTTGCCATCGCCTTCATAGAAGGGTATGCTACGAGAATTGTGTCAGGCTTAAGAACGGGAATAAGGAAAATCGCCTGGATTCATATTGACCTCACAAGCCATCATTGGACTGAGGTAGCATATAGGTCTGACAATGAAGAGATTGAAGCCTATGGTAAAATGAGCCATACGGTATGTGTCTCGCAACGGGTTCTGGAGACGGCGCGCCAGCTTTTGGGGATAAGGCAAAATGTTTCGTCTGTACTGTATAATCCCATTGAGGTTGACAGGATAGTCGAGTCGTCTTTACAGCCTGCCCGGAGTTATTTCGGAGATACTGAATCATTAAAAATAATATCGTTGGGCACATTGACAGAACGGAAGGGATATGTTCGCCTTATAAGGGCATTCAACAGGATGGTCGGGGACGGTGTTAATGCAGAACTGCTCATATTGGGTGAGGGAAAGCAGATGGCGGAACTGAAAGAGGTGGTAGATGAATTGGGAATTAAAGACAGGGTACATCTCCCGGGGTTCATCAATAATCCCTATCCGTATATCCGGGCATCGGATATTTATGTATGTTCCTCGGATGCAGAGGGATATAATACAGCAATTACAGAATCACTGATTCTTGGTAAGGCTATTGTTGCTACGGACTGCTGCGGGGTGAGGGAACAATTAGGAGATGATAACGATTTTGGAATCAGAGTGCCCATATCTGAACAGGGAATCTATGAGGGACTGAAATCTCTTGTTGACACGTCTGTGCGACAGCACTATGCCAAGGCTGCCTTGTCTTCGGTCGAGAGATTCAATCTTTATTCCAACATGGAGAGTATTTACCGTATCATCGAATCATGATTTCAGTTATAATACCGTTATACAACACCGGGCGATATATCGGAGAATGTCTTGATTCGATATTGGCCCAGTCATACGGTGATTATGAGTGCATAGTCGTTGATGACGGCTCTACGGACAACGGAGGCCGGATTGCAGACAGTTTTGCCCTCAGGGATAGCAGGTTCAAGATATATCATACCGAAAATCTCGGTGTATCTGCAGCCCGTAATCTTGGCTTGGAAAAAGCTCGGGGAGAGTTTGTCGTATTTGTCGACAGCGATGATACGGTTGAGAAGAATCATCTGTCATCTCTCGCCGGTAATTGTAAAGATGGTATTGACCTGATAGTTGCCGGAGTCAGGAAGTTCAGGGTGGGAGATACAATAGATATCTTCAAGCCAAAAGACTCGGGAGAGATACTTATAAGTGAAAGATTTATTGATGAGTATGCCGAGAATATGGGCCTTTTTCATGGCCCGGTAGCAAAGCTATTCCGGGCTTCGATTATCAGTCATAATCATATAAGGTTTAACGAAGCATTGAATATAGGGGAAGACCTTTGTTTCAATCTCGATTATCTCGCATCGGCCGGAAAGATAAGATTAATCGAGGATGTAGATTACAACTATCGGGCCATGGATTCGTCTCTTTCCAACAGGGCAAGCTATCCGTTTGAGGGGTTGTATCATGCTTGGTCATATCATAAGGCATTTCTTGTCTCAAAGGGCATGTGGCGAGGGAAGGCGGCCGACAGACTGTATGGGCAACTTGGAGGGTATCTCTATGATGCACTGTTTACAGCAGAATCCCGGTCAGTCTTTCAAAACTGTCTGTCATTGTTAAGTGATGAGGAACTAAACGGCTGCCTGTCTCATTTCAACTATCCGCGGTGGTTCAAATTTTTTATCTCATCGCGATTGCCGGGCTTGGCGTGGAAAGCGATTAAAATTTCAAGAAAACGATATGGTGGAATTCAGTAAGATAAAACTTGTCATCTGGGATCTTGATGATACATTCTGGAACGGTACATTGAGCGAGGGAGATGTATTGCCGATAGAATCGAACATAGGCGTTGTTAAAAGTCTTGCTGATCATGGCATAATCAACAGCATCTGCTCGAAGAATGACCGTGAGCCCGTTGACGCTAAACTCAAGGAGCTGGACGTGGATTCGTATTTCGTTTTCCCGTCGGTCAACTGGGAGCCCAAAGGCCCTCGGGTGAGGAATATGCTCGATACCATGGGCCTGAGGCCGCAGAACTGCCTTTTTGTCGATGACAACCCGCAAAATCTCAACGAGGTGTCATATCATTGCGAAGGGATAATGACTGCGCAACCCGATATACTCATATCTCTGAAATCATTTATAGACGGGATTCCTCCGGCTGATCTAAGCCATAAACGTCTTGCGCAGTATCGCATATTGGAGAAAAAGACTGATGACTCGAAAAACTATTCCGACAATACGGAGTTTCTTTTCAGCTCGAACATCCGTGTCAGTATCTGCCGGGATTGCATGCCGGAGATAGAACGTATATCGGATCTTGTCCTGCGTTCAAATCAGCTGAACTTCACGAAAAAGAGGGATAGCAGGGAGGAACTGGAGAGGATTATTTCGGATGCCGGATATGATACGGGATATGTGTCTGTCTCAGATAAATATGGGGACTATGGTATTGTAGGCTTTTTTGCCATCAAAGATAACAGGTGCATCCATTTCCTGTTTTCATGCCGTACCATAGGGCAAGGTATAGAAGAATATGTTTACGCCAAACTTGGTCATCCGGCTCTTGATGTAGTCGAGCCTGTAATAAATCATGTCAGCATATCGGCTCCACCTGCATGGATAAACCGGCAAGATTGCACGATAGCTATGGTGCAGAAGGAGAGCGGAGCCAAGATTATATTCAAGGGGGGATGTGATCTTGCCCAGATGAGCGAATACCTCGACACATCTTCAATCATCGAAGAGTTTACTTACATCGGTGCCGGACGACATAACAATATCGAGCATCACAATCATTCCGTCAATTATCTGCAGTGGCATTTCATGCCTGAGGAGACGAAGAGATGGCTTGTGGATAGGCTGGTATTCAACGACGGGGAGATGTTCGAGACTGCCATGTATGACGACGACGCGTCGCTGATAATACTCTCGACCATGATAGAGCCGAATCTCGGTGTCTACAGACATCGTGAGAGCGGCATGAAGATTGCCTTCGGAGAACGTATCTATCCTTTGACAGACAGAAAAAACTGGCCACTTTACATACATAAGAGAATCTATAATGCCGATAATGATTTCACGGAGGAATGGCTCGAATGGTTCTCGTCTGAGTTTGAATATATGGGAAACCTTTCGCCTGAGGAGATTGTGGAGAATGCCAGAAGGCTGCTGTCCAAGGTCGCGCCTCAGACGCGGGTATGCTATATCTTAGGCCCTGAGATTCCATACTTGGCAGAAGAGCGAAAGAACTATGAAGGAAGGCATGTGATATATGCGGAGATAAACCGTCTGTTCCGGGATTTCGCCAAGGAGAATGACCGGGTACTCCTATTGGATTCAAACCGTTGGGTCAAGTCTCAGGGGGATTTCACTAATAATATAAATCATTGGCAACGCAATGTCTATTTTCAGATGGCACGGTGTGTCAATGAATATATAAGGGAGCTCGCCGGGACCGGAGTGCGACAGAAAAGCCGTCTCTATCTGTTGAAAAAATCAGTTATTGACAGGATTGGGCGCACTGGATTCTTCCAAACCTATCTGTGGCAAAAGATACGAGGATACAGATAAAGGTTTGATCGGTTTCCTCCCGGATAAAAACTGAGGGAGAGGCGGCTTACGGCGTCCGTCTCTCCCTCTCTTCAAAATCAACGTCAAAACTATTGTTATCAGCGCCGTATGTGTTGGTCGGGTGGTGGAATAGCTTCTCTGTCGGAGGAACAATAATTCAATTTCTTTTCATAGCTTGCTTTGCCTGAGTATTAGGTTGACGCGGTCGCAGTCTGTCTGGAGCTGCGGGCGCAGTATGGCTGCCTCTGTCGGCGAGACCATGGCGAGGTCGGCATAGCGGTCTTCGGCCGAGACGAAGCCTTCGACATCGGTCACAGGTTCGGGCTTGGCGTATGTCTCGGAGGCTGCCTCGGGTACGGAGCCGTTGTGGCCGCTGTTGTCGGGGCCGGGGATAATGCCGTCGACTGTGAGGGCCTCTTCGCCACGGGCGTATGCCTCGGGGTTGAATCGGTATAGCGGCCAGTATCCACCCTCGACGGCTCTGCGTTCCTCGACTATCGAGTGGCCGAGGCCGGGGCGTATGCCGTGGTTGATGCAGGGGCAGTAGGCTATGACTATGGCCGGCCCCGGATAGCGTTCGGCCTCCATGATGGCGTCGATGGCCTGCTGGTAGTTGGCTCCGAGCGAGATTGAGGCGACATAGACGTTGCCGTAGGTCATCATCATGCGCCCGAGGTCTTTCTTGGGTGTCTTCTTGCCGTCGGGCGAGTATTTTGTGGCACAGCTGCGAGGTGTGGCCTTGGAGGTCTGTCCGCCGGTGTTGGAGTAACATTCGGTATCGAGCACGAGCACCTTGAGGGGTTCGCCTGAGGCAAGCACGTGGTCTAGTCCGGCAAATCCGATGTCGTATGCCCATCCGTCGCCGCCGATGGCCCATACCGACTTGGCTGCGAGCATATCCGCATCCTGCATCAGCGCCTCATAGCGAGGATCAGCCTTGGCCACGGGTCTCATCATCGCCACAAGCTGGGCTGCCGTGGCTGCCGAGTCTTCGGGCGAATCTTTGGCGGTGAGCCATGCCTGGAGCGGTGCTTTGAGATAGGGGAAGGTGTCTGGCGACTCTATCAGTTCGCGCACCTGTCGCTCAACACGCGCACGACGGTGATTGACGGCGGTGAGGATACCGAATCCATATTCGGCGTTGTCCTCGAAGAGCGAGTTCCCCCAAGCCGGGCCGCGGCCGTCGGCGTCCGTACAATACGGGTTCGAGGGGTAGGCCGCTCCCCATATCGAGCTGCATCCCGTGGCGTTGGCCAGGATGAGCCGACGCCCGAAGAGCTGGGTGAGCAGCTTGACGTATGGGGTCTCGCCACAGCCTCCGCATGCGCCCGAGAACTCGAGCAACGGTGTCTGTAGCTGCGAGCCGTTGACCGTGGATGCGGGCAGCAGGTTCTCCTTGGGCCTTACGTTGGTGCGGGCCCATTCGCAGAGCGGCAGCTCGCGGTCTATCACCTCGTCTATCGGGGTCATTGTCAGCGCGTGTCCGGGGCAGATGATTGAGCATGACGAGCATCCGAGACAGTCCGCGGGATAGTTCTGAATCCTGAACCTCAGGCCCTTGAGCGTCGGAGCTCCCTTTGCCTCCTTTGTCACGAATCCTTCGGGAGCCTTGGCGGCCTCCTCGGCATCGAGCAGGAAGGGGCGTATGGCGGCATGGGGGCAGACAAGCGAGCACTCGGTACATTCGACGCATCTGTCGGCATCCCATACGGGCACTATTGTGGCTATGCGGCGGTGCTCGAAGGCGGCAGTGCCCATAGGCATGGTGCCGTCGGGTGTGAAGGCTGAGACAGGAATACTGTCGCCATTACCCTTGATGCAGGGCCTGTGTATGGTCTCGATGAAACGCCGCTGTGCGTCGTTGCGGAATATGTCGAGGTATGTCACTGGAACCTCGGGCTCCGAGTCCCATCCCTTGATTGCCGCATAGTCGACCTCCCTGAGTGCCCCTGTGGCCATTGATATTGCCTTGAGGTTACGTTCGACCACCTCATTGCCCTCGTGGGCGTATGTGGCGCGTATCGTATCCTGAAGTGCAGGGTAGGCTGTCGTGAACGGTATTATGCCGCTGAGGTATAGGAAGACCGTCTCCATGGGCATGTTGATGCGCGGTGCCAGGCCGACCTTGGCGGCTATGGCGTCTGCGTCGATGACATAGAGCCTGATTTTCTTTGCGGATATGGTCTTGCGCATCTCCAGGGGGATGTTACGTACCAGCGCCTCGTCATTCCAGGGACAGTTGATGACGAATGTTCCCCCCTCGCGGATATTGTCGAGCATCGAGAAGCGGCGCACGTATGTCGCCTTATGACATCCCACATATCCGGCGTCGCGGATGGAGTAGGCCGATGTGACGGGACGCTCGGATACGCGCAGTTGCGAGATGGTGAAACCGCCCGATTTCTTGGCCGAATAGCTGAAATAGGCCTGGGCGTAGAGTCCGGCAGTATCCCCTAAAATCGAGGCGACCTGACGGGTTCCTCCGACCGAGCCGTCGTTGCCTATGCCATAGAATATGGCCTGGTGTGTGTCGTGGTGTGTGTCAGGGTCGAAAGGTGCCCCCACCGCGAGCGACAGGTGCGTCACGTCATCCTCTATGCCCACGGTGAATGTGTCGCGGCAGTCCGGGTCGGCGATGTGGTCATAGACCGCCTTGACCATTGCCGGACTGAACTCCTTGCTCGACAGGCCGTAGCGTCCGCCCACAACCTTTATGTCGGGGCGGTGTCCGTGGAGGGCCGATATGACGTCGAGACATAGTGGCTCGTGCTGTGCGCCCGGCTCCTTGGTGCGGTCGAGCACGGCGATGGCCTTCACGGTGTCGGGTATCGCCTTGACAAAATCCCCGGCAGGGAAGGGACGGTAGAGATGTATCTTCACCACACCTGTCTTGTATCCCCCGCCGAGTGCGTTGAGATAAGCAGATGTCTCTGCCGCCACGTCGGCGCCCGAGGCCATGATGACGATGACGCGGTCGGCATCGGGCGCGCCGGCGTATTCGACCGTGTGATATTGGCGTCCTGTCACGGATGCCACCTTGTCCATGGCCTTCTGCACGATTGCGGGGAAGGCGTCGTAGAGGGGATTGGCAGCCTCTGCGTTCTGAAAATACACGTCGGGGTTCTGGGCCGAGCCGCGCAGGTCGGGATGCTCGGGATTCATGCCGCGGCGGCGGAACTGCCGCACCTTGTCCCAGTCGACCAGCGGGCGCATGCTCTCATAGTCTATCACCTCGACGGTATCCATCTCGGACGACGTGCGCCACCCGTCGAAGAAATGCAGCACAGGCAGACTTCCATCTATCGCGGCCAGATGGGCCACGAGGGCGAGGTCCATGGTCTCCTGCACAGACGAAGAGGCGAGCATGGCGAATCCCGTGGCACGGCATGCCATGACGTCCTGATGGTCGCCGAAAATCGAGAGGGCATGTGTGGCCAGCGAGCGGCATCCGACGTGGAAGACCACCGGCAACTGCTCGCCCGCAATCTTATGCATGTTCGGAATCATCAGCATCAGGCCTTGCGATGCGGTGAATGTCGTGGCGAGCGCTCCAGCCGAGGCGGCACCGTGGACGGCACCTGCGGCACCCAGCTCGCTCTCCATCTCCCTGACCTCAAGGGTCTGTCCCATCAGGTTGAGACGGCCTGCGAGACCCCATTTCATGGCGGTCTGGCCCATTGAGGCGACAGGGGTGATGGGATAGATTGTCGCCACGTCGCTCAGCGCATACGCTACATGGGCCGCTGCGGTGCATCCGTCGAGGATAGTCTTTTTCATAGGAAGTGTTTAAAGGATATGCCGGCCTTGCGGCCCGCATATCCTTGTTGCTTAATCAGTTCAGAATGCCTTGAGACACATGTCGGTAATCCATATCCACAGCGGGCAGAACCCGATGAAGAGTATCACCGACAGGGTCAGTGACGAGGTGCCTGTGGCCACATAGGTGTTGTATTCGTCGGCGATGATGATGCCCGAGAAGGCCGGGGGCAGTGCACATGCTACGACAAGCATCTTGAGGTTGAGGGGATCCATCTTGAAGATGAGGCCCAGAATCAGTATGACGGCGGGCATGAATATCATCTTCAGGATACTGCCCAGGATGGCCTGCCAGTTGATGACCACCTTGACAGACGAGAGGGTGATGCCGGCCGAGAACACGGCGAGCGATGCGTTGGCACCCTTGATAAGGTCGAACGAGGGACTTGCCCATGCCGGCCAGGGTATCCCGACGAGCACCCATACCACCGCGAGGATAGGAGCCCATGCCACGGGCTGCTCGAGGGCATGGAGCACAGGCTTCCATGCGCTCTCGCCTTTGGACGACCCGGGCTGCTGTTTCTCGAGCGACGCATTCATCAGCGAGAGGCCAACGGGGATGCCGACGGCATTGACCACGATACCTACGATGGCCACCACAAGGGCGACGGTAGGTGTGGTGCCGAAGATAGGCTCGAGCACCGCGAATCCGAGGAAACCGATGGTGGGTGAGCCGGAGATAAGGGCCGAGACAGCAGCGTCAGCGCCGGTGTTGCCCTTGAACATGCGGAATACATAGTAGACTACCATGAAGCAGAACATGATGCCTACCAATGATATTATGGACAGCTTCAGGTCGTGGGCCAGCATCTCGCGGCTGGCCTGGACTATGGAGACGAACAGTGCGGCGGGGAGGGCGTAGTCAAGGACGACCTTGTTGAATTTCTTGGAGTCGTCGCCATTGAAGATGCCACACTTTCCCGAGATATAGCCTGCGAGCATCACTACGATGATAGGGACTATCGCGTATAGGATTATGTGTTCCATAATTAGGGGTTTGAGAATGGAGAATTGATGATTGAGAGTGAGGGGAGGGGGACGCAGACGGGGGATGCTGGGGGGGACATCCTCCCGTCAGCGTGTGAGGGCTATACCTTTATCTCCTCGAGAGGAGCGGGGTTGAGGTAGCCGATGTGGCCCGACTCGATGCCCGAGTCGGCTGCGAGCTGTACGTCGATGAGGCACGGTTTCTTGGCCGCGATGCTCTCGGTGAGGGCTTTCTGAAGTTCTTCGGGAGTCTGCACATAATATGTCTGTGCGCCGAAGGCCTCGCCCAGCTTGTCATAGCGGGCGCGGATGTCGAGCGTAGTAGGTGCCGGGTCTGTGGTCTTGTCGAGAGGCTGGCCGATACCGTTGTATATGCCTCCGTTGTTGAAAATCACCACCGTGACAGGGAGGTTGAAGCGGCATGCCGTAGAGAAATCCATTCCTGAGAATCCGAAGGCCGAGTCACCCTCGATGGCCACGACACTCTTGCCTGTCGCCACGGCAGCGCCTACCATCGAGCCCATGCCCATGCCCATGATGGCCCATGTGGCACAGTCGACACGGTGGCGGGGCAGCGACATGTTGATGGCGTCGCGGGTGTCGTCGAGGGTATTGGCGCCCTCGTTGACCAGAATGACGTCGGGATTGGCCTCAAGGATTGGCTTGATTACGCCGAGGGCGGTCCAGTGGTGCATCGGCATCAGTGACTTTGCTTCCTCGAGACGGGCCGCGAACTTGGCGTCCTTGGCCTTGGTCTCGGCCTGCAGGGAGGGAACCCACTGCGGGTCGGCCGACATCTTCTTGCCATCCATGGCGGCCAGGAGTGCGTCAAGCGACAGGCTCATGTCGCCCACCACGGGAGCGGCTATCGGGCGATTGACATCAATCTCCTGCGGTTCGACGTCGAGCTGGATAAACTTGGTGTCGGGACTCCACTTGCCCTTGCCGAACGACAGCATCCAGTTGAGCCTTGCGCCGACAACCATGACCACGTCGGCCTCTTTCATTATGGTCGAGCGGCACGACAGTGCGCTGAGTGGCCCGGCGTCAGGCATCACGCCCTTGGCCATCGACATGGGCAGGTAGGGGATGTTGTATTTCTCGACGAGGGTCTTGATCTTGTCCTCGACTTGTGCGTATGCGGCGCCCTTGCCGAGAAGGATGGCGGGTTTCTTGGCCTGAGCCAGCAGTTCGGCAGCGCGGGCCACCGATTCGGCATTGGGTGCAACGGGCGAATAGAGGTCGACCGGTGTGTAGAACAGCTTGTCAGCCTCCGAGGCATCCATAATCTCGCCGAGGGCCGGGGTGGTCATGTCGATATACACACCGCCGGGACGCCCCGAGACGGCGGCACGGTATGCACGGTTGACGGCCGAGGGGATATCCTTGGCATGAGAGCACCGGAACACAGCCTTGACCAGAGGCTTGGCCGTGTTGAACTGGTCGAGCTGTTCGTATGTGCCCATGTTCATGTCGACCATGGTTGGGTCTGACGCTCCCGAAATCTGGATCATCGGGTAGCAGTTGACCGTGGCGTTGGTGGTAGCGGTGAGGCCGTTCAGGAATCCGAGCGACGAGACCGTCATCAGCACACCGGGCTTCCCTGTCAGGAAACCCTCGGTGGCTGCGGCCATTCCGGCCTGCTGCTCGTGACGGAATCCGACGAACTTTATACCCTGGCCCTGTATCAGATATGCGGCCTCGGTGATAGGTATGCCCACCAGACCATATACGTTTTCTATTCCCACATTCTTCAACGCTCTGGCAAGAATATCCATGCCGGTGACCTGCTGGGGATAATGTGGGGTTGATGTGGAAGGTGTTGTTGCCATCTTATGTATTCTTTAATATTTTGAAAAGGAGAGAGGACAATCTCCAATCGGCTCTCTGGGTACAAAGACAACTGGATAATTGTCCCCTCTCGTTTTCGGTCAGTTGAAAGTTAAATTAAAGGTGAGGTATCGGGTCACTTCTTGACCGGAGCGGTGGTGCCGTTGGCAGCGAATGATGCTATCTGCTCGTCGGTATATCCGTATGCCTTGAGCACCTCTTCGGTATTGCCTCCGAGCTCGGGGCACGGGCCATAGACAGGCTGGTAGTTTGACATCGTGAAGGGGACACCCACGGTGACGAACTCTCCGATCTTGCCGCCCTGGTTGATGCGGACAAGGGTATTGCCGTCATAGAGGCTCTCGTCGGTCATGATTTCCTTGGTGTTGAGCACGGGGCCTACAGGCACGCCTGCCTTGCCGAGAATGTCTGTCACCTCATATTTGGTCTTGTCGATGGTGAAGGTCTCGATGCGCTTGTATATCTCCTGTTTGTGCTTGTCGCGTGCGTCGGCGGTGTTGAAATCGGGATTGGTGAGCCAATCCTCGAATCCGAGAGCCTTGCAGGCCAGCTCGAACTCCTTGGCACCGCGCTGCAGGATGACATAGACGTATGCGTTGGGGTCTGTCTCCCAGCCCTTGCACTTGTAAGTCCATCCGAGCACGCCGGAGCCCTCCTGGTTGCCGCCACGGGGCACGAAGTCGCCGAACTTCTCGTTGGGATACTGCGGGAACTGGGTGAGGTATCCGATTCTGTCGAGGGTGAGCTGGTCGCGGGTCTTGATACGGCACAGGTTGAGGCACGCGTTGTGCATCGACTGATATACATAGCATCCCTCGCCGGTCTTCTCGCGCTGTACGAGGGCGGCCAGGATACCTATGGCCAGGTGCATACCGGTGTTTGAGTCGCCAAGCGCCGCGCCCGACTGAGTAGGCACATCATTGTCGCCGGTCCACCAGCCTGTGGTCGAGGCTGCGCCTGCGGTCACCTGGGCTACGGGCTCGTATGCCTTCAGGTCCTTGTATTTCGACGATACCGGGAATCCCTTGATGGTGCCGTAGATACACCTTGGGTTGAGCTTGTGTACCTCTTCCCAGCTGAATCCGAGCTTGTCCATGGCTCCCGGGTGGAGGTTCTCGATAAATATGTCGGCGCTCTGGATGAGTTTGGTGAGGATGGCCTTGCCGTCGGGGGTCTTGGCGTCGAGGGCGAGTGATTTCTTGTCTGAGTTAAGCTGCAGGAAATAGTAGCTGGGGCAGTCGGGGTCAAACTGCAGTTCCTTTCGGGTCGCGTCACCCACACCGGGGCGCTCAATCTTGATTACCTCGGCTCCAAGCCATGCGAGGAGCTGGGTACAGGATGGTCCTGACTGGACTTCTGTAAAGTCGATGATTTTGATTCCTTGAAGTGGAGCAGTATTCATAGTCTTTGGATGATTTTTTAGGCCGCGTGTCTGTTGTGGCATGTCGCGGACAAGTTGTGTAGAATCTTTATTGAGTTTATATTTAAAACACATACCTGTCAAAAATGTTTCCTGTCTGTCACTTGCGGAGATATTAAAAATGTAACAGCTACTTTATGTTATATAACATATCCCCGCCGTTTGTTTTTCTCGCGACAAAATCCTAATTTCGCAATCGAACCTCCCAAATAAGCGCTGCCTATGACTCTTCTGGAGCAATTCCTGGCATATATCGGACATGAGCTGGGCTATTCGCGGCTTACGGTGGCGGCCTATCGCAGCGACCTGACGCAATGGGCCAATGATGCGACCGGCGGCTGTCCCGAAGCCCTCGACCCGATGAGCGTAACCGCATCCGACCTGCGGGTATGGATAGGTGATGTGGCGCGCAAGGGGGTATCGCCCCGCACCATCAGGCGCAAGATAGCCACACTCAGGGCATTCTATCGCTTCCTGATGCGTCATCACGGACTTAAATCCAGTCCGGCGTCAATGCTCACCCTCCCCAAGACTCCGAAACCTATACCCGTGTATGTGCGTCAGTCAGAGACACAGGCCATACTCGACATGCCTGTCCCTGCTGATGATTTCGTGTCTGTGCGCGACCGTCTGGTGCTCGACATTTTCTATACCACAGGGCTGCGTTGCAGCGAGCTCATGGCTCTGCGCGATGTCGACGTAGACACCCTACATGGTGAACTAAAAGTGGTCGGCAAGCGTAATAAGGAAAGAGTGGTGCCATTCGGCAGAGAGCTTGCCGCATCCATCGACGCCTACCGTCGGCTGCGCGACTCGTCACCCTCGACATCAGTGCCACCGTCCGAGCCCTCGGCGCCGTTGCTGGTGCGCGAGGACGGACGTCCTCTCTACCGCAAGATGGTCTACAATATCGTCCATGCACGGCTCACTGAAGGTGGCGCGCATGCCGAACGGCTCAGCCCCCACGTAATGCGCCACTCGTGTGCCACAGATATGCTCAATGCCGGAGCCCCCATCGCTTCGGTGCAGCAGATGCTCGGACACGCATCGCTCGTCTCAACCCAGGTCTACACTCATGTGACATACAAAGACCTTAAAAATAACTATCAACTCGCACATCCCCGTGCACAAAAGAAAGGAGGACAATATGGACACTAACATCAAAGCCATCCATTTTGACATCACCGACAAGCTCACAGCCTTCGTCGAGAAGAAGGTCGACCGCATCATCCGCCGCTTCCCCAACGTCATATCGGTTGACGTTTCGCTCAGACTCATAAAGCCCGAGACCGCAATGAACAAGAACGCCATCATCGTCATGGCAGTTCCCGACCGCGACGATCTCGTGGGCGACAAGACCGCCGACACCTTCGAGGAGGCCGTAGACCTCAGCCTCGAGGCTATCGAGAAGCAGCTTGAGAAAGTCAAAGGAAAGAACAGATAGACATAAAAGCCGCCCGGAGCCATGCTCCGGGCGGCGTGTTTTTTGAGGGGATGTGACTTATAAGATTTATAAGACTTATAACCTTACTCGCTTATCTTGACGTTCTTCACGCCCTCGCCTTCGGTAATCTTCTTGCCGGGGACGTCGATTGTGACATTCTTGAGCGTGAGGCCGTCGACGTGGTTGAGGGTTATGCCCTGGTCGGCGCGGAAGCGCGAGTTGCTGATGACCACATTCTGCATCGGCATCTCGGGGAGACCGTTGAAGAGCGCGGCACGCTTGGCCGAGCGGCATGTGACATCGTTGATGTACATGTTGCGGAATGCGGGGGTCTCCTCGGTCACGGGGGGCACGGGTGCGCCGGGCTTGATGCCATAATAGAGGTCGAATATCAGGGCGTCGCCTGCGATGTCGGTCATCTTGATGTTGTCGACATATATGTCCTCGACCACACCGCCACGTCCGCGGGTCGACTTGAAGCGCAGGCCTACATCAGTGCCGATGAACACGCAGTTCCTCACCACAATATCCTTGCAGCCGCCCGACATCTCGGAGCCGATGACAAATCCGCCATGGCCGTGATATACGGTGCATCCCTCGATGAGCACGTTCTTGCAGGGTATGCCGCGGTCACGGCCATCCTTGTCCTTGCCCGACTTGATGCACATGGCGTCGTCACCCACATCAAAGCGGCTGTTGAGCAGCAGCACATTGGTACATGACTCGATGTCGATGCCGTCGCCATTCTGGGCATACCACGGATTGCGCACGTTCACGTTGTCGACAATCAGGTTTTCGCAGAGCAGGGGATGTATGTTCCATGCGGGCGAATTCTCGAATGTGGCGTCCTTGAGCAGCACGTTCTTGCATCCGATGAACGACAGCAGCACGGGGCGCAGGAAATCGTGTGCATAGTCCACCTTGGCCTGGTCGCCTGTATGGACGCCTGCCTGCAGCTCCTTGCTGTCATACACCTCGCGGATGCGCTCGTTGGGGAACCAGATGTCCCCCTTGGCGTTGACACAGCCCGTGCGGGTGAGCTCCTTCCACTGGTTGTCTGTCATCTTGCCGCGCTTCACGGGACGCCATTTCTGGCCGTTGCCGTTGAATGTGCCGTCGCCCGTGATGGCGATGTCATGTTTGCCGCGTGCCGTGAGGGGCGACTTGCAGCGCCAGGTCTTGATTCCCTCCCAGTCTGAGTCGAGGGCAGGATAGTCGGCGAGGTTCTCGCTGAACAGCACCAGCGCCCCGCGCTCGACGTGCAGCTCGACATTGCTCTCGAACTCTATGGGGCCTGTGTACCAGATTCCCTCCGGCACCACCAGGCGTCCTCCGCCTTTCTGCGCCAGATGGGCCATGGCTTTGGCAAATGCCTCGGTGTTGAGGGTCACGCCGTCGTTGACGCCACCGAAATCGGTTATCTTCACCTCGTGTGCGGGGATGGCGGGTGCCGTCACCACGGGCATCTCTATGGGCAGGTTGCTGTAGCAGGCCGAATATCCCGAACCGGCTGCCACGGCAGCGAACGGATTGAGGGCCAGGGCTGTGCCCGCCGCACAGGCGAGCAGGGTCTTTGTCATCATATCGTATATAGGTTTTTATGGTTTCACATCAGTTGAATGTCTGTTTTCCCTTGGCTCCCCAGGGGTTTACGGCCCTCACCTTGAGGGATGTCTTGATTTGGGGGACGGACAGGGATGTCGCCTCTGTGGCGGTGATGATATGGTCGCCGTCATAGACTATATATCCGGCTGCGCCCTCGACGGGTTGCCATGACAGGGTGCCGTTCTCATATTTCAGCTCTGTGGGCGCGGGTAGTCTCGTCATCATAGCGGCAGGATCCCATCCCTCGGCGGGACGGATGATGGCATCGTAGGTATATCGCGCTGCCTCGGCATCTGTCACCGATGCGCGGGCTGTCCCTTCGGTGACCTCGCCCGTCTTGCGGTCGCGCACCTTATAGAGTGTCTTGCGTGCCGATGTGTCGTCGGGTTTGCCAAGGCGGTCGCGTGTGCCGTGGTCTGCCATCATCGCGGGGATGGTGCCCATGTCGCCCCAGCCTTCGGGAAGGATGGGTATGAGCAGTGTGGTGTTGAGCCACAGCACTTTTGGAGCTCCCTTCCACGGACGTCCCAGTTTCAGTTTGCCGTCGGCCGCCTCGGCGTTGCCGTCGACGGTGCATCCGTCAAGCACATATCCCCACTTGACATCGGGGCCATGGCTCGGGGCCACAATCACAGAGCCGCCGCGCACGTTATAGAACACCGAGTTCTCGACCAGGGCATCGCCACCGCCATACATATAGTCGACAGCACCCTCTATGCGGCAGTCGCGCGCGTATGTGCGGCACGTATCCTCGTTGGCCGTGCGCCAAGTGTCCTGGAATCCGCGCAGCACACATCCGTTCAGGGCCGAACGGTCGGCATTGGTGTGCATGGCCAGGGCCTGTGGGCCGCTTGTGGCATCCACACCCCAGTCGTTGGTGAAGGTGATGTCCTCGGCATAGAATCCGGGAGCCTTGACCATCACCACAGCCGGACCTTTGCCATAGGTGGGCGATTCGGGATTGTGTACTGAGCTTTGCCAGTATATCGTCTTGTCAAAACGGCTGTTTTCCTGAGCCTTTCCTCCTTGATTGACAAGATGGTGTATCACGGTGCGTCCGCGGTCCTGGCCTATCAGATGGATGTTTGGTTTTGTCTCGGGAATCTCTATCAGCTCGTCATAGTCGCCGTTCTTGATAAGTATTTTCCAGGGACGGATGCTTCCCTCGGGGGCTGCTGCGATGGCCTCGCTCACGGTGCGGAAATCGCCCGTACCGTCTGCGGCCACTATCGAATCGTATGGCCCGGCTGCCGAGGCTGACAGCGCTGCCATGACAAATGCAGGTAACAGAAGTCTTTTCATGGTTGGAATATTACAGGTGTGATGAACATTTCTGCAAAGATACGGATTTATGGCCTAAGCCGGAAATCTTTGGCATAAATTCATCGTAATGTTAAAATCTTGAGGTGTAAAAATACAATAATTTACATAATTTTACATAGTAAATAAAGTGTGAAATCGAGTTTTGGTTTTTTAGAATTATTTTGCATTAAGTGCTAAACCTTTGTCAGATACCGAGATAAGGTCTATTTTGGCCGATTTGCGGTTGCTATATATAGGTGTAGGGCACTGCGCGTTTGGCTAATTGGCTTAAAATGACTAAATTTGAGACGGTTTAATTTAAAACCTAAATAAACGTTAAAAACACCCACGATGGAACAGACTCTTGTCATATTCAAACCCTCGGCAGTCAACAGGGCTCTCTGCGGACGGATTCTCAGCCGTTTCGAGGAGAAAGGTCTGGTGATAGCCGGTATGAAGATGATGCAACTCTCCGAAGAGCTGTTGCGCGAGCACTATGCTCACCTCGTCAATCTTCCCTTCTTTCCCACCCTCGTCCGCTCGATGATGGCCTCACCCGTCATCGTCATGGTGCTTCGCGGCGTTGACGCCATCAATGTCGTGCGCCTCATGACCGGTGCCACCAATGGGCGCCAGGCAGCTCCCGGCACCATACGCGGCGACTATGCAATGTCCAATCAGGAAAACATCATACATGCCTCTTCCTCGCCCGAGGATGCCGAGGCTGAGATAAAGAGGTTTTTCTCCCCCACTGAGATTTTTGACTACTCTCCCGCCACGGCAGCTTTTGTCAACGGCCCTCTCGAAAAGTAACTTATACTGACATCCTCTCCCGCCGAAGATTATCAACCCAATCAAGCATCACTCCTCTTGCCGAAAAATAATACCAGTAATGTCCGTTAAAATCAGAATAATACTCGCAGCATCACTTATAACCCTCTCAGGCCTCGTGGCCAACGCCCAGCGCCGTCTTCCCGCCGAGCACTCACAGCAGCACAATTCTCTCATTGCCAATCAGAGCCCCTCGGTCAATCCTTTCAAGATCGAGAACAATTCCATGCTCTTCAACGACATCAAGGAGCGTGAGGAACTCTCGCTCGACGGCGAGATATTCTCGCTCAACTGGGAATCACAGAGCGTAAATCCTTATGGTAACATCGAGATTCCCGAGCGTCACGACATCGACGTGAGCGATTATGTGAGCCCCGTTCCCGGCTATGTGACCTCCAACTATGGCTACCGCGCCCGTTTCCGCCGCAACCACTACGGCATAGACCTCAAGCTTCAGATCGGTGATACGGTGCGTTGCGCCTTCCCCGGCAAGGTGCGCCTCACCAAATATGAGGGACGCGGATATGGATACTATGTCGTGGTACGTCATCCCAACGGTATGGAGACGGTCTACGGCCACCTGAGCCGCTTCCTTGTCAAGCCCAACCAGACCGTCAAGGCCGGTGAGGCTATCGCACTCGGCGGCAACACAGGCCGTTCGACAGGTCCCCACCTCCATTTCGAGACACGCTATCTCGGCATCCCCATCAATCCTGCAGCCATCATCGACTTTGAGAACGGTGTGCCGCACAAGGATGTGTTCGCGTTCGACAAACGCACCAACGCCAAGCCCCAGCGCTACGCTCCCAAGAAATCGACTTCAAAGAAGAAGACCTACGCCTCGAAGCGCAAGAGGAGCACCCGCAAAAAGTGACCCTCGGCCATACGCAAGGCACCGACGCCCGCCCGGACATCCCGGCGCGGGCGTCGGTGCGTATAGGGGGTATATATTAAAAAGGTGTGATTGGATAGCAGGGTGCTGTGCCCCGCAAAGCGGGGCTGTGAAACATAGACCCAAGGCTTGCCTTGGGGTAAAGTACATCTCTTATCTGCAGCGACCCTATCAGGGGCCGTGGAGTATCCGTAATCGCGTGTAATCCCGGATACCCTGCGGGCACCCGAATAGATTTGTTGTGTCTTTTCCCCGAGGCAAGCCTCGGGGCTACTATCCCATGCCCCGCATTGCGGGGCATACGGGTGAGGTGAGTAGTTCTAGTTGAACTAGTTCAACTAGAACTACTAGGACATCCCTTAATCTTCTGCAACATTTCGTAACATAATTGTAGGCTGTAACAAAGTTGCAACAATTTTGATATATGGTTAATACGTTGATAATCAATTTATAAAATGTTATATCAAAAAATTCTTTGTGTTTTGTGAAATTATTTTTCACTTAAATTTTGCTACCGTGCGGCGATGTCGTAACTTTGAGGTGTTCAAAGGAACAAAGCAAGGATCACCTCTAAAAGTCACAAGCTTACAAGTGCTGACCACCTACTCCAAATCCCTTGAGACTCTATAACCAGACACAAAAAACAACTGCAAACGACATACTATTATGGCATCACAAGAATTTCAGACAAAACTGATGAGCCTTCAGGCAAACCTTCTTAACTTTGCCTATATGCTCACCTCGAACAGGGAAAACGCGTATGACCTGCTCCAGGACACCACACTCAAGGCGCTCGACAACGAGAGCAAGTATGTCGACAACACCAATTTCAAGGGCTGGGTCTTCACGATCATGCGCAACATCTTCATCAACAACTACCGCCGTGTATCGCGCAGCGCCACAGTTGTTGACCAGACCGAAGACCTCTACCACCTGAACCTCTCGCAGGACTCAGGGCTCGAGACTCCCGAAGGTTCTTTTGGAGCCTCAGAGATAACAGACGCCATCAACGCGTTTCCTGACGACTATCGCATCCCCTTCTCGATGCATGTTGCCGGATACAAGTACAACGAGATAGCCGAGAAGATGAATCTCCCGCTTGGCACCGTCAAGAGCCGCATCTTCTTCGCCCGCAAGAAACTCCAGGAGCGTTTCGCCGACTACCGTTAAGCATCGCTCATTCTCCTCCCCCTCGCCGCGGCTAAGGTCACGGACATTATGCAATTCGACACAGAGACTATTATTAATGCGACCGTCTCACATATCATTCCGTATCCTTTCCGATAAATAAGAGATTAGCCCGAAGGCCATTCATGCAATCCTTCCCACCGGCCCGAGGGCAGCAAAAGAAAACGTTTCAACTCCTGTCAGAGGGAGTGACACAGGTTTCCGCGACGGAAACAGTTTCATAAGGTAAAAAAGATTGTTTTAAGACTTTAGCTTTCATGTTTAGGTATTGATTTTTAATGGTATTTAATTTTGGTTTAGAACAGGTCGGCCCAATGCGTGAGCATCGGGCCGACCTGTTCTTAATGAGGAATTAGAAATGAGGAATTAGAAATGGGGAAATATTCTAAATTAGGAATTAGAAATTAGAAGAGCTGGTTCGAGACCGTCCTCATTTCTAATTCCTAATTCCTCATTTCTAATTACTCATTAATCTTGCGTGCGCCGTCAGAGATGATGACGTCATAGATCTTGGGTTCGTGGCCATATTTGGCGTTGAACTTCTCGCGGGCAGTGGCGATGAAATGGTCATACTTGTCATCGGCGACCAGGTTGATGGTGCATCCTCCGAAACCGCCGCCCATGATGCGCGAGCCGGTCACGCCGCACTCCTTGGCGATGTCGTTGAGATAGTCGAGCTCCTCGCACGATACCTCATAGTCCTTTGAGAGGCCGCGGTGTGTCTCGTACATCATCTTGCCTACGGTGTCGATGTCGCCGCGGTTGAGGGCGTCGCACACGTCGAGCACACGCTCCTTCTCCTCGATGACGAACTTGGCGCGCATGTAGTCCTCGGCGCTGATATCGGCCTTGATGGCGTCGAGCATGGCCATGTCGGCATCGCGCAGGGTCTCGATGCCCAGACGCTTGGCCACGCGCTCGCACGACTGGCGGCGCTTGTTATAGGGCGAGTCCACGAGCTCGTGCTTGACTACCGAGTCTACGAGCACCAGCTTGTAGCCGTCTATCTTGAAGGGGAAATACTCATACTCGAGCGAGCGGCAGTCGAGACGTATCAGGTTGTCCTTCTTGCCGAACACCGATGCGAACTGGTCCATGATGCCGCAGTTGACACCGCAGTAGTTATGCTCGGTCGACTGGCCTATTTTGGCAAGCTCGAACTTGGGTATGGCGTTGTCGTTGAACATGTCGTTCATTGCAAATGCGAAGCACGACTCGAGGGCGGCCGACGAGCTGAGGCCTGCGCCCAGGGGTACATTGCCTGCAAACACTGCGTCGAATCCCTTGACGGTGAATCCGCGCTTGATCACCTCGCGGCATACGCCGAAGATGTAGCGTGCCCACTGCTGCTCGGGGGCTTCCTCTTCGGTCAGGCCGAAGGTGGCCTTCTCGCCGAGGTCTATCGAATATACGTTGACCTTGTCGGTGCCGTTGGCGCGGATGTCGGCCATGATCATCTTGTCGATGGCGCCGGGGAATACGAAGCCGCCGTTATAGTCGGTATGCTCGCCGATGAGGTTGATACGCCCTGCCGAGGCATAGACTGTGCCTTTGCCGCCGAAATGCTCCTCGAAGGCTTTCTCGATTGTCTTTTTCAGTTCCATGGTTAAAATATGGGTGGTAAGTGTGTTGGTCTGTAAAATTTGTCAGAACATCTTGTCGGGATATACGCCGTCCTTGTGGAGCTGGGCGAATTTCTCGACCACGCCGGGACGGTCGGCCGAATATGTCACGCCAAACCAGCGCGAGTCGGTGTCGAGCACCTTGACGGTAGCCTCGCCCGAGTGGATCAGGGTGTCGATGCACAGGGGGATGAAGAACTCGGCCTTGGGTGTGTTGAGGTCCTTGTCAAGGAATTTCTTGAACTCCCTTTCAGAATAGTCGAAATAGTCGGGAGTGAAGCCCCAGAGGTTCATCGAGACGGGGGTCATGGGGTCGAGGCTCTGCTCCTTGCCCTCCTCGTCGGTGAAGAAGATGGTGCCGTCGGGCGCATAGGCGATCGACGTACGCTCGACAACGCCGGTGAGGTTGCCGTCCTCGCCCTTCGAGCAGACGCCGCGCGATACCGAGCCGTTCTCGGTCATGGTGTTGCCTACGCGGAATCCTACCATCGAGTAGTCACCCTTGCGGTCGCGGGGACGCATCAGGTCTTCGGCAATGACACGGAATGCGTCACGGCCATAGAAGTCGTCGGCGTTGATGACGGCAAAGGGCTCCTTGATGACCTCCTTGCCCATCAGCACGGCATGGTTGGTGCCCCAGGGCTTGGTGCGGTCTGCGGGACAGGTATAGCCTTCGGGGAGCTTGTCGGTCGACTGGAAGACGACCTCGACGGGCACGTGGCCCTCGTATTTTGAGATTATCTTGTCGCGGAACTCCTGCTCGAAATCCTTGCGGATCACGAAGACCACCTTGCCGAATCCGGCCTGGATTGCGTCATATATCGAGTAGTCCATGATGGTCTGTCCCTGGGGGCCCAGGGGATCGAGCTGCTTGAGGGCGCCATAACGCGAGCCCATGCCTGCTGCGAGCACGAAGAGTGTGGGTTTCATTGTTCTGGGTTGATTATATGTATTTTTTATGAGAATTTGAATTCGATGGTCTCGTCATACTTCTCGCCGGGACGGAGCTCGGCCGAGGGGAAAGAGGGTTTGTTGGGGGCGTCGGGGAATCCCTGGCACTCCAGCGCCACTCCGGCATAGTCGTTATACTCGCCGTGGCTTATGGATTCGGGACAACCTTTGAGCCAGTTGCCTGTGTAGACCTGCACACCGGGCTGCGTCGAGCTGACGTCGAGCTGACGTCCCGAGCGCGGGCCGCGCAGGGTGGCCACATGTGCCATCTTTCCCTTCTGCCATCCGTCTACCACGAAGCAGTGGTCATAGCCCTTGCCGATCTTCAGCGGCTCGAAATCGGCGTTGATGTCGCGGCCAAGGGTCTTGAACACGGTGAAGTCCATGGGTGTCCCGGCCACCGGGGCGAGCTCGCCTGTGGGTATCTGTGTGGGGTCGGTGGGGAGGTATCGCGAGGCGTCGAGGCGCAGCTCGTGGTCGAGCACCGAGCCCGAGCCCTCGCCGTCGAGGTTGAAATATGCGTGGTTGGTGAGGTTGACCACCGTGGGGGCATCGGTCTCGGCCTGCAGACGCAGTGTCAGGCGGTTCTCGTCATCCCATGTATAGGTGGCGGTGGCTGTCAGATTGCCGGGATACCCCTCCTCGCCGTCGGCTGCGGTATATCTGAACTCGACGCTCTTGCCGTCGGGAAGGATGCGGCTCTCCCACACGCGGTTCTGGAATCCGGTGGGGCCGCCGTGCAGGGCATTGGGGCCGTTGTTGATGGCAAGGCTGTATTCCTTGCCGTCGAGGGTGAACTTGCCCAGGGCTATGCGGTTGGCAAAACGGCCCGGAACCTTTCCGGCACAAGGGCCGTCGGCCATATAGCTGCCGGGCTTATTGTAGCCCAGGACGACATCCTCGAGCTTGCCGTCGCGTCCGGGCACCCATACGCCCACGATTCCCGCGCCGAGGCTCGAGAGCATGGCGCTGGCGCCGTGGCTGTTGGTGAGGATATAGTATTTGATTTCGGGCAATGTGGCCGAGGGATAGACGAGAGTTGTAATTTTCATGATGATTATAAGTAAGTTTGGGGAGAGTCCTGTACTCAGATTATTTGCAAATGTAAGGATTTATTATGGGGCTCGCAATAAAAAAATTGTGAAAAACTTGAACGTTTGGCTAAAATGAACCAATCGTTACATTTTTTGACCCAATCTTACCTTGTGCGGCTCCTTTTTGTAAATTTTGGAGCGATAACAGGCCATCCCAGCATCCCCCTGCGCACCTCGACCGGTATCTCGCTGCCCGAGCGGACACGGTTGTATGTCGAGATGGAGACCTCCTGATGTTTGCGTGTGCCCGAGGGGAAGAGAAGGTCTACGTTATAGACCGTATGCTTGCGGCGCGAGGCGTGACGGCGCCCTCCGCCGGTGGTGCGCTCGGTGGTGTATTTGTGCTCGATGGTCGCCGCCGTCGTGACGGTCTTCCCGTCGGCCCCGGCCCTGTTGGCGAGCAATGCCCCGAACGAGGCGACGATGCCGACAAAGATGACGTTGACCCCGTGGTTGGCCCAGTCCGACCCGAGCAGGGTGAGCCTGTCCCATGCCCGGCAGAGGAGGGGAGAGGTGACGATGCCCGCGACAAGACCGATGGTGACGATGGTCCACGGGCTGACGAGGGTGTCCGAGTAGAGGGCGATGGCCCCTCCGGCAAGAAAGATGCCGACAGTGGCGATGAGGAAGAGCAGGAACAGGCGTAGCGGTCTTGGCATGGCTGTGTGTCGTTTCGTTAAAGAAAACCGCCGGCACCGACAGTATATGTCGAGCCGGCGGCGGATGATGCGGTTGATGTCGCTATGTTCAATATGCGAACATGGGATATTTCTCCATAGTCTTGTTGACCCTCTCGCGCACTGCGGCGATGACAGCGGGGTCTTCGGGTGCGTGGAGCACGGTGTCAATCATCTCGGCAATCTCGACCATGAGGTCCTCCTTGGCGCCGCGTGTGGTGATGGCGGGGGTGCCGAGGCGGATGCCCGATGTCTGGAATGGCGAGCGGCTGTCGAAGGGCACCATGTTCTTGTTGGCCGTGATGTCGGCCTCTACAAGAGCCTTCTCGGCCACCTTGCCCGACAGTTCGGGGAACTTGGTGCGCAGGTCGAGCAGTATGCAGTGGTTGTCGGTGCCTCCGCTGACGATGTTGTATCCGCGCTCGAGCAGGGCTGCGGCGAGTGCCTTGGCATTCTTCTGCACCTGTATCTGATACTCGCGGAACTCAGGCTTGAGAGCCTCGCCGAATGCCACGGCCTTGGCGGCGATGACATGCTCGAGGGGGCCACCCTGTACGCCGGGGAACACTGCCGAGTCAAGCAGCGACGACATCATGCGCACCACGCCCTTGGGGGTCTTCTTGCCCCAGGGGTTCTCGAAATCCTTGCCCATCATTATGACGCCGCCACGCGGGCCGCGCAGGGTCTTGTGGGTGGTTGTGGTGACGATGTGTGCATACTTGACGGGGTTGTCGAGCAGACCTGCGGCGATGAGTCCGGCGGGATGTGCCATGTCGACCATGAAGATGGCGCCGATCTCGTCGGCCAGGTTGCGCATGCGGGCATAGTCCCACTCGCGGCTGTATGCGCTGGCACCGCCGATGATGAGGCGGGGACGCTCGCGGCGTGCCACCTCCTCCATCTGCTCGTAGTCAACGAGCCCGGTGGTGCGGTCTACGTTATACTCGAGGGCCTGGAACATGAGGCCCGAGAAATTGACGGGGCTTCCGTGGCTCAGGTGGCCGCCGTGGCTCAGGTTGAGGCCCAGGAACTTGTCGCCGGGCTGCAGGCATGCCATGAACACGGCCATGTTGGCCTGTGCGCCCGAGTGGGGCTGCACGTTGGCCCACTCGGCGCCGAAGAGCTTCTTGAGCCTCTCGATAGCCAGGCTCTCCATCTCGTCGACTACCTCGCAGCCTCCGTAATAGCGGTGGCCGGGATAACCCTCGGCATATTTGTTGGTGAGGCACGAACCCATTGCGCGCATCACGTCGTCGCTCACGAAATTCTCGGAGGCTATCAGCTCGATGCCTTTCTTCTGGCGCTGGTGCTCGCGCTCGATGATGTCAAATACTGTCTTGTCTCTTTCCATTGGCTTGAAATTGTATGTATCGGTTATTTTTTCTTGACTGACCACCCGAACCGGCCTATCTCTTCACCCTGACCGTAATAGTGTCCGTGCGAGTAGTTGATGAGTCCGGCCCTGCCCAGGTCGAAGGCGCCTGTCTCCGGGTCTATCAGCTCTTCGGAGGCAAGCACGTTGACCACCTCGGCAATGAACATGTCATGGCTGCCGAGGCTCATAATCTCCTTGACCCTGCACTCGATGCTCAGCGGCGACTCGGCGATGTGCGGACACCCCACCGCCTCGCCTGGCACGGGTGTCAGACCAGTCTCGGCCCATTTGTCATAGTCGGCTCCCGAGCGTACCCCGGCCCAGTCTGTGGCACGGGCCATGGCCTCGGTGGTGAGGTTGATGGTAAACTCCATGCGCTCCTTGATCAGCGCGTGCGAGTATCGCTCGGGCCTGACCGAGATATAGCACATCGGAGGGTTGGTACAGATGGTGCCTGTCCACGCCACGGTGAGCATGTTTGACCGCTCGGCATTGCCGCACGTCACCAGCACCGCCGGGAGCGGATATATCTGGGTTCCGGGTTTCCAGGAGACTTTGGGCATGAGTTATGTGATTTATAAAAAATTATAAGACTTATAAGGCATATAATACTTATAGGTCATATATACGTTGATGTCACACTATCTGCGCGTCGGTGCTCCTGACAGTGTGCGAGCAATAGTGACACGATATTGTCACGTCGTCGCGGTCGATGACATGGAAGCGCGTGCGCATGGGCTCGTTGTTGGTGATGCACTTGGGGTTGCCGCACTTGACCAGGCCCACGATGGTGTCGGGGAGGGTCACGGGAAATTTCTCGACAACCTCATAGTCGCGTATGATGTTCACTACAGCCGAGGGGGCTATGAGGGCGATTCGGTTGAGCACCTGCTCGGGGAAGAAGACATCGGCCACTTTGATGATGCCCTTGTTGCCGAGCTTCTTCGAATCGAGGTTGTTGCCGATGGTCACGGCTGTGGTGAGATGCTCGATGCCCAGTATCTTCACTGCCTTGAAGAGCACTGCCGAGGGTATATGGTCTATGACGGTGCCGTTGCGCAGGGCGGCCACCGCGAGTTCTGCTTTCGAAACGTTCATTGACTCTGATGTGTTGGGTGTGGTTGTGGATGAGATGAGGAGTGTTTCGGGTCAGTCCTTGACCTCGATGCCGAGCGAGCGGCATATCAGGGCCTGGCGGGCATAGAGGCCGTTGCGGGCCTGTTCGAAATAGTATGCGCGGGGATTGTCGTCGACATCCTGCGAGATTTCGTTGACGCGGGGCAGCGGGTGCAGTATGCGCAGGTGCTCGGGTGCGTCGGCCAGCATGGCGGCGTTGAGGTTATAGAGGTCCTTGACCCTCTCATATTCCATGATGTCGGCAAAACGCTCGCGCTGCACGCGGGTCATGTAGATGATGTCACTTGTGTTGATGACCTCGGGTGAGAAGTCGGTGTGCTCGGAGAAGCGTATGCCGTTCTCGCGGCAGAATGTCTTGTACTCTTCGGGCATGTCGAGCTCCTTGCAGGCCACAAACCTGAAGGTGGGGTTGAAATAGCGCATCGCCATGATGAGCGAGTGAACCGTGCGTCCATATTTGAGGTCGCCCACCAGTGTGATGGTCAGGTTCTCGAGTGTGCCCTGGGTCTTGTAGATAGAATAGAGGTCGAGCATCGTCTGCGAGGGGTGCTGGTGGGCGCCGTCGCCCGCGTTGATCACGGGCACATCGGTGACCTCGGTGGCATAGAGGGCTGCTCCTTCGAGAAAGTGGCGCATCACGATGAGGTCGGCATAGTTGCTCACCATCTTTATGGTGTCCTTGAGGGTCTCACCCTTGGATGTCGATGTGTTTGATGCGTCGGAGAATCCTATCACGCGGCCTCCCAGGCGGTTGACGGCGGTCTCGAAGCTGAGGCGCGTGCGGGTCGACGGCTCGAAAAAGAGTGTGGCCACAACCTTGCCCTCGAGCAGGCGGCGGTTGGGATTCTGTTCAAACTGACGTGCTGTCTCGAGCAGGCTCAGTATCTCCTCGCGGCTCAGGTCGCTGATGGATACAAGACTTTTTTTGTTCATTGCAGTGAAATGTGGGAATACTGTTGCAAAATTACAAAAAATCCCGTAACCTGCAATCACACGACAGTGTTAATGACACCTCGGCCACCACAAAATACGTGATGAATGTCTCGGTGGGCTGTCTTAACCTTTTATTTGCAACAATATTATATGCACAGACGTTCTTTATTCAGACAATATGGTCTTTAAGTGCCTGAAAATTTGTGGCATTAAAACAATTTTTGTAACTTTGTAAGACAAAAACCACAAGTTAGATTTATATGGAAACGACAGACACCATCAGAATCCCAAATCCTTCAAGGGAGTTGGTCGCTTTCATAAAGGAAGCGCAACAGGAAAAGAAGGAGCGCATGAAAAGAATCTGTGATAAATACCGTAAGCTGATTCACGGATAATGGAAACTGTAGAAACTCTAATCCCCGATAATGAGGGCAATCATTTAGTGGTTGCCCTCAGTTTTTATGACGATAGCCAAAAGACCGACACGTTCCAGATACCACAAGAGTTTACGGGCCTGGAGATTGCAGATATTTCCATTGAGAAATTGGATCTTGACCGACCCTTGGGCATAAGGGCGTTTTATAAAATGTGCGGGTGGCTGATTAAGCAATTCATGCAATTTCCAAATGCTGTATTCTCTTTTATCTGTTCCACTGACCCGCTGGAAACAAACCACACTGCTATTGCGCCCGAACAATACCGCTGGAATCTGTTCGAGGCGTTCTATCTACGCAATATTGACAGATTGAGCGAATTGGGAATAGAATCAAAGGATATTGTTGTCGGTCCAGAGGGGTACCAGACGTTTGCCAGAGTCTTTTATCGTACCACCCATGCGCCAGTGATTCATCTGGTAATCGCCCATCTCGATAGCAAGTATAATCAATAATCCCGAAGGAATTGTCTGAAAATTAAAGGCTGGACCATTGCGGTCCAGCCTTATTTGATGTTGTGTGGTGTCGGGGCTCAGGATATTATCTGACCAAGACTTTATGTAGCTCCGGGCCGATGCTCACCATATAGACGCCCGCGGGGAGGCTGACATATGTCGGGGCGGTGCCGGTGAGGCTGCGGTGCATGCACTTGCCGTCTACGCTGTGGATGGTGACGGGTATCCCTGCTGCGCTGCCTGTGACGGTGACACCACCCTCGGTGACCTTGACGGCACAAGGAGTTGTGAGGGTCTGCGCCAGCATGGCCGTGTTCTCGTAGACGGTCTTACCTGCCGATGTCACTTTTATAAGCTGGGATTGCCCCCCGGAGAAAAGCTCGTAAATGTTGTCTGCCACACCGGCTGGGTTGCCTATGCCGGTCAGCCAGGTCACTTTGGCATATTCACCCTCGAGTGTCTTGGTCGACTCAGTCTCGGAGATGCAGGTAAGGGTGAAGGGATGGTCGTACGGGACATTGGCAAAATCCCTGAATTGCTCTACGGCGCATGTCTCACCGGCCTTGATGCTGAAATCGTACATCAGTTTCCATTGCCCCGACGCGAGGTCACGGAGAAAGTAAACCTTGTCTCCGTCAACGTGGATATACGATTGGAGGGTGCGCGTCGCGGGGTCGTTGTTGTCTGTGCGGTAGAGTTTCAGGCACTCCTTTCCTGCCATCTCTCCCGGCTCAGCGAGAGTATAGTGGATTGTCATATACTCTTCGATAGGTGTGGCACGGCCGATTTCCTCCCATACGGTGTTCTCGGTGAAATAGTTCTGTGCCGTCGCCGTTGCGCATATCATGGCCGACAGCCCGATTAGCATTAAGAATCCTTTCATAGTTCGTTATTGGTCTCTAATTTTACAGCGAAATAATTACTGGGTGTGAATGAAGTTGTCTCAGGTGGGGCTAACTTAAATACATCTCCTGCATAATAGCCGTTGCAATAGCCTCCCCAGCCCCAATCGCAATGTACATATACGAGTTTTGGGTCATCAAGAGTGAAATTGTTCTTTGAGTCAGTAAACGGGAATATAGCTGACTTACATCCGTCAATCACCCAAGCATGACCGCTACCCCTGACATAAATAATATTATTGTCAAGCAGGTATTTGGCAACATTAATGGCATTGTATGATGCAAAATTTGTGGATATTTCAAAACCGAGATTGTATATGAGGTTGTACGCATCAGAACTAAATGCACCACTTCCGGATGTTGAGTAGGACATGTTCAAGTCTTTACCTAAATAATAGACAAGTTTTGACATATAATCTGTTGCTTGCTCGTAGGTATACATAGGCGCAGTTGGATCTGTTGTCACTTCGACGGAATTGTCATGGCGATCGAGGGCATCAAGGATTGAATTGAAATAGTATTTCGTTCCGTAATATTCAAATTCTGATTTTGAATGTGACATAACTAATGCTGATGCGACGGCGACACATCCCACAGGGCATCCGGGATGCTCAATATCAACATATTTGTTGAAAGGAGCCCTTTGATCCATACGAAAACGCACGAAGGGCTTTACACCTTCAAAAAAAGGTGTTATAAATGAGTCAACTGGAGTAATAGGCCATTTTGAGATTCCTCCTGTTCCTTCTGAACCTGAGTCCTTGTTTTCTGCCAAGTATTTTCCGATACAATCAATAAAATTGACTTTTGAGATTTCGTTTTCAAATGTAAATTGTCCTGACTCAGAAAATGCCAATATTGGAAATATGGAGTTCTCGGAAGAGATAATGGCGAACCCATTATTGTCAGGATAATTAATTACATATGCCAAGGTGTCTGGGAGAGTTGATTCAGCTCTGGATTTCGGTTCATTCAGAACGTATTCGAAATCAGGTGTGTGGTCGATGCTTCTTGAAAGTTCTGTGTCCTTGTGCAAAATCCTATTTGCGATTGCAAGGGCCTCCTTCTGGCTTATGTGATGAGTGTCACTCGCTATGCCAGAATCAGTCGATTGGTCGGGCATGAGAATCTCATCTGTTGAACATGAGAAACATACCACCGCTACCAATAGAAACAGGATGAATTTTAGATGTTTCATGATTAGTAAGTGTTAAATAAAATTAGAAAAATTGTCAAATGAAATTGAAAAACAGCTATCATCAACGGTTTAGAATTAGATGTTTTTCGGCTTTATTATGCAAAAATAACTTTTTGGTTTGAGAAATACAAATTTTTAGCAAAAATATCAAAATAAATCGAGACTCATCTGAAAATAAAACAGCAGATAGAGACAATCTATTGTCATGACTAGGACATCTCTGTCATGTCACCCGCCGGGTGGGGGATGAATTGCTATTCCAAATGGCGAGATTGTTTTGCCAAAAGTCCATCACGGGGATATGGGGTACGGAAATTGATTGTGTTATGCTTACCTTTGTGTCGTCCCGGAGGCTCCGGGATATGGTGAACCCTCCCCGACAGACGGGTGTTATTTCTGTAGACTGACACGTTTCAAAAATATTCATCAGATGACTTCATCCACCACATATAATCCCATTTTCAGGCTGCTGGCGTCACTCGTGATGGCGCTGGTCTGGGGGGTACCGTCGAGGGCCGAGAGCGCTGACTCGACGGCCTCGTGGCTGCACAGAGGGATTGTGGGCAAGGTGGTGAGGTATTTTGAGGAGGCCAACAAGACGGAGATAACACGCCGTCCGTCATTCTCGTTTATCGGCGGCCCGCACTATTCGAGCGATACCGGGTTCGGCATCGGGCTTGTGGCCGCGGGGCTCTATTCGACCGAGCCGACCGACACGACGCTGCAGCCCTCGAACGTGTCACTGTTTGCCGACCTCACCACGGGGGGCTATTTCAAGATCGGTGTCGAGGGGCTGCACCTCTATCACAAGGGTGACCGTCGTGTCGACTATGAGCTCAGTTTCAACTCGTACACGACCTATTTCTGGGGCGTGGGGTATGAGGCCGCGCGCATGGAGGCCAACAAGACCCGCTATCTGCTGATAGACATGATGCTGAGCGGTGACCATCTGTGGCGTCTGGGTGGAAGCCCCATGTTTGCGGGCCCGCTGATGAGGTTCAACTATATCGCGGCGCGTCATATCGACGACAATAAGGAGCGTGTGTGGGGCGATATGCCGAAGGCGTTCGTAGCGCTCGGCACAGGCTTCAAGCTGCAGTTCGACACGCGCGACAACTATACGGCCCCCCAGAGCGGCTGGATGGGCGAGCTGATACAGCGCGTCTATCCGAGATTCCTCGGCAACTCGTCGCACTCGTTCGCCTCGACCGAGTTCTCGCTCAATCACTACAGGCCGTTGTGGCGTGGCTCGGTGCTGGCGGCGAGGATTCACGGCATGTTCACCTACGGGCGTACCCCGTGGGGGATGATGCCCACCGTGGGTGGCAGCTCGATGCTGCGCGGGTACTACGAGGGCCAGTATCGCGACAAGTGCGAGAGCGACGTCACCGTAGAGCTGCGACAGCATGTGTGGCGCCGCAGCGGGGTGGCCGTGTGGGGTGCCCTCGGAGCCGTGTATCCCAATTTCTCCAAGTTTCACAGACGTGATCTCCTCCCCAATTTCGGCGTGGGTTATCGCTGGGAATTCAAGAAGCTCACCAATGTCCGTGTCGATGTCGGATTCGGCAAGGGATGCTGGGGAGTGGTGTTGAACATCAATGAGGCATTCTGATCATGAAATCTATCCGCAGGCGTCTGCCTGACATATTATATTGCTGGTTCCTGGTATCGCTGATACTGCCCAACGTGCTGCTGTCGCTCACCGAGCCGATGGGAGGATGGGCGCGTGTGGCCAATGTCGCGTTGCCGCTCGGGGTCATCGGCATACTCGCCGCCATCTCCGACAAGGTCGGGCGCACGGTGTGGCTGATGTTCCCGCTGGTCTTCCTTGCAGCCTTCCAGATTGTGCTGTTGGGGCTCTACGGACGCAGCGTCATTGCCGTAGACATGTTCCTCAACCTCGTCACCACCAACAGCACGGAGGTCGGCGAGCTGCTCGGGAGCCTCTGGCCCAGCATCCTGTTTGTGTGCCTGCTCTATCTGCCCGCGCTTGTCACGGCCATCTATATCTCGCGCCGTGACATGAGGCTCACTCCGGGGTTCACGCGCCGTTGCCGCCGTTTCTCTGTCACTGCCGGATGTGTCGGGCTCGTGGCCCTCGCCATGAGCTATATGGCTCCGACGGCATACGCCGTGAGCCGCGACCTCTATCCGGTCAATGTAGGCTATAACATCTGTCTGGCTGTCGACCGCACCATACGCACGGGCGCCTATCACGATACATCGGCTGATTTCAGGTATGGAGCGCGCTGCGAGCATCCCGACTCCGTGCGTGAGGTTTGTGTGCTGGTGGTGGGCGAGACATCGCGTGCAGCCGACTGGCAGCTGTTAGGCTACGGACGTCCCACAAATCCGCGCCTGTCGCGTCGCCAGGGGCTGTATTGTGCCCCGCAGGCCGTGAGCGAGTCTAACACCACGCACAAGAGTGTGCCGATGCTGCTCAGCCCCGTCGAGGCCCGCACGTTCGGCTCTGCGATATATGAGGTCAAGAGCCTCATAACGGCATTCGGCGAGGCCGGATATGAGACGGCGTTTTTCTCTAATCAGCAGCGCAATCACTCGTTCATAGATTTTTTCGGGCTTGAGGCCGACACGGCCCTGTTTGTTCGCGAGGCCCCGGGCTACCGGGCTGTCCCGGGCGATTTCGGACTGCTCCCTTATGTTGCCTCGACACTCGCCGGCAACGCGCGCAAGCAGCTCATAGTGCTCCACACCTACGGATCGCATTTCAACTATTGCGACCGCTATGGCGACGAGGACGCGCATTTCAAGCCCGACCGCTTCCCGGAGGCCTCAGCCGAGTATCGCCGTGAGCTGGTCAATGCCTACGACAACACCATCGTGGCCACAGACCGTTTTCTCGACTCGCTCATCTCGATGGTCGACTCGGTGGGATGCCGCGCCTCTCTGCTCTATGCCTCGGACCATGGCGAGGATATTTTTGACGACGGCTCGCGGCGTTTCCTCCATGCTTCGCCTCTCCCTTCGGTAAACCAGGTGCATGTGCCGATGCTTGTGTGGCTCTCTGACTCCTACCGTTCGGCCTATCCCGAGGTCGACCGGGCACTCCGTGCCAACTGCTCCAAGCTCATATCGACATCACGCTCATATTGTCCTACGGCACTGACCCTCGGCGGCATATCGACACCCCGTGTCGATGCAGGTGCCTCGGTGGCCTCGCGCGGTTATAAGCCGCGCGAGCCCCTATATCTCAATGACCACAACGAGCCGGTGGCTCTCAAGACTCTGTTGAAATGAAAACCCGACTCTTCACACTCATCATCGCAATGTTTGCGGCCGTTGCCGTCCGGGCCTCCGAGGTGCCGGACAGCGTGCCCCCTGTCCCCGGTTCAGGAAGCATCGCTTCCGCAGACACATTGTTCCGCCCCCTCCCGGCCCCCAAGCGCGCCAGGAGCATCTATGACAACATATACGCGCAGCCATACTCGCAGAACAAGAACGTATATCCCAACTGGGGGCGCCTCTGGGCCAATACAGGCGTGCTGACGGGGGCCTTTGTCGGCACACTGTTCGTACTCGAATGTCTCCCCGAGGATGCCACCGCATGGAACCGTGCCGAGATACAGGGCACACCGCTTTTCAAACGCTGGTACAACCATGTCATAAAGGAGGGCCCCGAGTGGGACCACGACAAGTTCATATTCAACTATGTGCTGCACCCCTATGCCGGAGCGGTATATTTCATGGCAGCCCGCTCGTGCGGTTTCGGATTCTGGCGCTCGATGCTCTACAGTTCGCTGATATCGAATGTCGGGTGGGAGTTCGGCATCGAGGCATTCATGGAGCGACCCTCATACCAGGACCTCTTCATCACCCCCGTCATCGGAAGCTGTCTGGGCGAGGCGTTCTACCACGTCAAGCGCGACATCGTGGAACACGACTATACGCTGTGCGGCTCGAGGGTGCTGGGCAACATAGTGGTCTTTCTGGTCGATCCGGTCAACGAGGTCGTGAACCTGTTCCGTGGCAGCGATACCCGCCGCCTGCATCTGGGCAGGGAGAAGCAGAGGCCCGGCGTGGAGTCGACACTCATGCCCGTGGGGGCATGCGGGGCTCCCGGATTTACACTAACCGTCAATTTTTAAGGAATTATGAAAAAGATTGCAACCGTCGCCATAGCTCTGGCAGCAGCCATCACGATACAGGCACAGCGCTTCGAGCTTCTGAAATACGGCGATTTCGACACATGGGTCAGGCGCGACATCAAGGAGTCGTCGCTTATCGGTGGCAAGGAGAAGACCCTCTATGAGATAGGCCCCGACGCCACCATCACAGGCAACAAGGCATACACACCGATGGGCGGTTCCCCATGGGCCACATCCAATGTCTATGCCAAGGTCATGGGCATCTCGAAGGGTAGTAACGCAGTCTTTCCCGACGACCGTCCCGGTCACGGCAAATGTTGCAGGCTGGCCACCATACTCGAGAACTGCAAGGCCGTCGGCATGGTCAACATCGACGTCACCGTGGCCGGGTCGATATTCCTCGGGCGTATGTTCGAGCCCATCAAATCGACCAAGAATCCATATACCAAGATGGAGATGGGCATACCTTTCAGCGGACGCCCCAAGGCCCTGAGGTTCGACTATCGCCTCTCCATCCCCTCGGGCAACACGCGTCTGTATTCGAGCGGTTTCGGCAAGAAGCGCACCCTGCCGGGACATGAGAAGGCCGAGGTCTACATACTGCTGCAGCGGCGGTGGGAGGATGCCGACGGCAAGATTCACGCCAAGCGTGTAGGCACCGGGCGCCGCCTGTTTGACAAGTCGACTCCCGGATGGGTCAACGGCTATGAGATACCCGTATGGTATGGCGACATCACCACCCATGCCGGATACAAGCCATATATGGGACTTATTCCCGAAGAGAAGAGCTACTATGCCATGAACAGCAAGGGCAAGATGGTGCCCGTGATTGAGGAGGGCTGGGACGAAGCCGACGCAACTCCCACCCACATGCTTGTCATGGCCTCCGCCGCCCAGGGCGAACCATACGTGGGCACCATAGACATGACCCTCTGGCTCGACAACATCGGCCTGGTGTATTAGGGGCAATAGGACAAATAGGACAAATAAGACCGATGGGGCAAATATATGCCCCATCGGTCTTATTTGTCCTATTTGTCCCATCGGTGAC